>OBAR01000038.1_pt1 | contig 177501 bp, 146 predicted proteins | sample 1517911 | NCBI WGS metagenome assembly OBAR01 (sample SAMN04571709, study PRJEB22368) | human gut metagenome | biome: human gut; material: stool | host: Homo sapiens | place: Luxembourg | collected 2012-10-26
CAATCCTAACTTCTTACTACAGAAGTATTTATCAAGCGACCAATCTGGGCGCACTGGCGTAAATTTGCGTGGTTGTGATATTCGTATGACCAAGCATTTTGCTGACCGTATAAATGTCTGTTCCTCCGGCGAGTTGCAGGGTTGCATACGAGTGCCTAAAGCAATGGTAGGTGATGTGCTTCGTTATTCCGGCTTCTGCAACCCATTTCTTAATTGGACGGTTAATCCATGACGGGTCGGGAAGTCCTGCAAAAACAAGTTTCTCACCGTCTTTCCTTTCGCCGCAAAGTTGGTATGCCTGTTCGGATATGGGCATATACTCAACACCTTTGGTCTTTTGTTGGGTAAAGTTCAAGCGGTAACCGCCATTAAATTCTTCAACCTCTGACCACTTCAATTTTTGTATGTCGCAATGGCGAAGTCCTGTCAAGGCTGAAAACAGCGAGGCTCGTTTTAATAATGGGTCACATGGAGTTTGAGCCAAACGGTTCAGTTCCTCAACCGTCAGATATTCCCTGCGGCTCTCTCTCCCCTGAATGCCTTTGACCTTTGCCGAAATATCAACGGTAAGATAGCCGTCAATAAAAGCTTGCTTCAATGCTGCCTTGAATATGGAGAAATAAGTGGATGCCGTGTTTTGAGAAAGAGTACCATTCTTTGTGCCTCCTTGTGGGGCGTTCAATATAAATTGCCGGAACGATTCTACAAACTTTAGATCTATCTGCAAAAAAGGAATGGTATTGCCTTTTGAAAAAATCTTCAGCAGCTCATATACACGGTTCCAGTTGGCGATGATAGAATCAGAACTGTGCGCATGACGGGTGCGCTGCACATGGTCAAAGTATTCAATAAAGTTGTAGCGTGAACGTTCCAGCTGTTCTGCTTGTTCTGCATCTGTTTCAGAATATAAAGAAGCATTATCATATTCCTTCTGCCGCAGACTTCTCACTTTGTCGGCATAGATACACGATTCTTGGTCTAACTGTGACTTGCATTGAATAATACCGTTCAAATCACGTTTAGGCTTATAAGTGGTTTTGCCGTCCTTGTCAGTTCGGGCGTTCCGCGACTTATCCCAAATGGGAGTGGTGATAGTACGGTTTAAATATTCACGCACTCGCTGAGGTGTAGGCTTATCGGCTTGAAAAACCGGATAAGCCTCTACATACAAATACCATTCTTCACGGTATTCTGATTTGCGAAGTTTTACTGAAACTCGCGTATTGGCCAGTGCTTTTTTCATTGCTTCGCTCCTTTATATAGATTGTCAATTTCTTTCTTTGGTACATAAACGAAGTTACCTATCTGCCGGGTAGGGATAGAGTATTTGCGGATATGCTGATAGACCGTGCTGTCGTCCAAATGGAATTTCTTGGATATTTCGCCGATGGTATAACAGTCCTTCGGTTCCAAGCTATATAGTTTGGCAACGGGCTTTGGTTTTGTCAGAGCTTTCTTCCGCAGAGGATAGAGTTTCAGCAGTTCTTCTTTGCTGACTCTTGTTTGTCGTTCGCCTACGTTTACACTTGAAATGACACCTTTACGAATCAAGCGATATAGGGTTTCTTTGCTAATCCCGAACAAGGCATAGGCTTCAGGAACGGTGATATAGTCTTTGGACTTCGGTATCTTCTTCACAACCTCATCCAACTTCTGCATCCTTAGCTCCTCGTCCTTGTTTCTCTTCCAAGCAATTTTAGAACATCTTGGAGAGCAATACCAAGATTCAATGGTCTTCGCTTTGAACGGTTCTCCGCAGATCTTGCATTTACGTACTATCTCGAACTTTGCTGCTGGCATATCTGTCTTTGAAACATAAGTTATTCACTATCACCACCGACAGCTATATAAGTTTCACATTATCTACTTTTAAGTGTCGGAACAAATATGGTACAAATATACAATAAAAATCCGAGAAACAAGCAAATCAATCAGAAAGTGCTAAAAACAAAATAGGGCGTAACCAATTGAGTTACACCCTATTTTACTATCGTTAGTTATCGTTATTTACCGATACTTACTTCACTTCCTCAAAGTCCGCATCCTGCACGTTCTCGTCATTCTTGCCACCTTGACCGGCATTGGCAGAACCGGAGTTCTGGGCACCTTGAGCGCCACCCTGGGCACCACTCTGAGCATACATCTCAGCGCTGGCAGCCTGGAATGCAGTGTTCAGCTCGCTCATGGCAGCATCACAAGCAGCTACGTCCTGAGCCTTGTGAGCATCTTTCAGCTTCTGGAGAGCAGCTTCAATCGGAGCCTTCTTGTCGGCAGGCAACTTATCGCCCAAGTCCTTCAGCTGATTCTCGGTTGTGAAAATCATGCTGTCAGCCTGATTGAGCTTGTCCACCTTCTCACGCTCTTTCTTGTCAGCCTCAGCGTTTGCTTCAGCCTCAGCCTTCATACGCTCGATTTCATCTTTGCTCAAACCGGAAGAAGCCTCAATACGGATTGCCTGCTCCTTACCCGTTGCCTTATCCTTGGCAGATACCTTCAAGATACCGTTGGCATCGATATCAAAGGTCACCTCAATCTGAGGTACACCACGACGTGCCGGAGCAATACCCGTCAGGTTAAACTGACCGATAGACTTGTTCTGTGCAGCCATCGGACGCTCACCCTGGAGGACATGGATGGTCACCTCGGTCTGGTTATCGGCTGCCGTAGAGAAGATTTCACTCTTCTTGCACGGGATAGTCGTGTTCGCATCAATCAACTTGGTCATCACACCGCCCATGGTCTCGATACCCAAAGTCAACGGAGTGACATCCAGCAAGACCACGTCCTTGATTTCGTTGGTCAACACGGCACCCTGGATAGCGGCGCCGATGGCAACAACCTCATCCGGGTTCACACCCTTCGAAGGAACTTTGCCAAAGAAGTCCTCAACCAACTTCTGTACGGCGGGGATACGAGAAGAACCACCTACCAGGATTACTTCGTCAATGTCCGAAGTGCTCAGACCGGCATCGCTGATAGCCTTCTTACAGGGTTCCAGACAAGCCTGGATCAGGTTATGTGCCAGAGCCTCAAACTTGGCACGGCTCAAAGTCTTCACCAAGTGCTTGGGCACACCACCTACCGGCATGATGTACGGCAGGTTGATTTCCGTCGTCGTAGAAGAAGACAACTCTATCTTCGCTTTCTCGGCAGCCTCCTTCAGACGTTGCATTGCCATCGGGTCCTGAGTCAGGTCGGCACCTTCGTCATTCTTGAACTCCTGAACCAGCCAGTCAATGATTACCTGGTCGAAGTCATCACCTCCCAAGTGAGTATTACCGTTGGTCGATTTCACTTCGAACACACCGCCGCCAAAGTCGAGGATGGAAATATCAAACGTACCACCACCCAAGTCGAAGACTGCAATCTTCATGTCCTTGTTTGCCTTGTCGACACCGTATGCCAAAGCGGCTGCTGTCGGCTCGTTCACGATACGTTTCACATCCAGACCGGCAATCTGACCGGCTTCCTTGGTTGCCTGACGTTGTGAATCGGAGAAGTATGCCGGAACCGTGATGACAGCCTCGGTCACTTCCTGACCCAGGTAATCTTCAGCGGTCTTCTTCATCTTCTGCAGGATCATTGCAGAGATTTCCTGCGGAGTATACAGACGGCCGTCGATGTCGACACGCGGCGTGTTGTTCTCGCCTCTCACGACCTTGTAGGGTACACGCGAGATTTCCGTAGCTACCTGATCGTAGGTCTCACCCATGAAACGCTTGATGGAGTAAACCGTACGGGTCGGGTTTGTGATAGCCTGACGTTTGGCAGGGTCACCGATTTTACGTTCGCCACCGTCAACAAAACCTACGACTGAAGGAGTCGTACGCTTGCCTTCGCTGTTGGCGATTACTACAGGTTCGTTGCCTTCAAACACGGCAACACATGAGTTTGTAGTTCCTAAGTCAATACCAATAATCTTTCCCATAATTGTATCTTTTTTTATTTATTATTATTCGTGTTAGTACTCTCGAAGCAACGCTTCGCATACTATAAAGCAAACCGCGTGCCAAAACCCGTCCGTCGGTCAAAAAAGAGCAGCCCGCCTCTATATAAATAAGGTAATAGACGTCCTCCGCCACTCCCACCCGACAAATGACAGAATACTGACAATACGTCAGGATTCCAGGCGGCTTTATCTGTCAAAAAGGAAGGAAACAGGCACTTCCCTTACCACCTTTCTCCCGTTTCATGCCCTATGCATGCGAAATAAATACTATCTTTGCAGCCCCAAACAAAGTAAACTAGATTGCTCCTGTAAGCATGGAATGGATTAGCACTACGATATTGGAACATTCGGCGCTGCAAGCCGTCATCATCATCTCACTCATCTCTGCCATTGGACTCGCACTAGGGCGGATCCGTGTTCTCGGCGTATCACTCGGTGTCACTTTCGTATTTTTCATGGGTATCCTGGCAGGACATCTCGGCATATCCATCGACTCCCAGATGCTCAACTATGCGGAGAGCTTCGGTCTGGTGCTGTTCGTCTATGCACTGGGGCTGCAGGTCGGTCCCGGCTTCTTCAGCTCCTTCCGTACCGGCGGACTGCGGCTGAACATGATGGCTACCGGCGTCGTGCTGGTCGGCACGGTGATGGCACTGGGGCTCTGCTATTGCACACCGGTCAACCTGCCCGACATGGTGGGACTCTTGTGTGGGGCAACAACCAACACTCCTGCCCTCGGTGCCGCCCAGCAGGCTCTCAAACAGATGGGAATGGACAGCAGCGGGGCAGCCTTGGGCTGTGCCGTGACTTATCCGCTCGGAGTGGTCGGCGTCATCTTCGCCCTCATCCTGTTCCGCAAGCTCTTCGTCCGTCAGCAGGACCTCAACGTACAGGAGAAGGAGGACCACAACCACACCTACATCGCCGCTTATCAGGTGCACAACCCCGGCATCTACGGCAAGAACCTGAAAGAAATCGCCCAACATACCAACCACAAGTTCGTCATCTCCCGCCTGTGGCGCAACGGCAACGTGTGCATCCCGACCTTCGACACCCGACTGGAGGAAGGCGACCGTCTGCTGGTCATCACTTCCGACAAGGATGCGCTGGGGCTGACCATCCTCTTCGGTGAACAAGAGAACACCGACTGGAACAAGGAGGACATCGACTGGGACGCCATCGACAGCAAGATGGTGTCGAAACGCATCATCGTGACCCGCCCTGAAATCAACGGCAAAAAGCTTGGGTCACTCCGCCTGCGCAATGCCTTCGGCATCAACATCACCCGCATTTACCGTTCCGGTATCCAGCTGCTTGCCACCCCGGAACTGGTGTTGCAACTGGGCGACCGCCTGACGGTCGTCGGGGAAGCTCCTGCCGTCCACAACGTCGAGAAGGTACTCGGCAATGCCGTAAAAAGCCTGAATGAGCCCAACCTCGTGTCCATTTTCATCGGTATCACGCTGGGTCTGCTCCTGGGTTCCATCCCCATCAGTGTCCCCGGCATCGAGCTGCCCGTCAAGCTGGGGCTGGCAGGCGGCCCCATCGTGGTGGGCATCCTCATCGGCACCTTCGGACCACGCATACACATGGTCACCTACACCACCCACAGTGCCAACCTGATGCTGCGCGCACTGGGGCTTGCCATCTACCTGGCATGCCTGGGGCTGGATGCCGGAGCCCACTTCTTCGAGACGGTCTTCCGCCCGGAAGGACTCCTGTGGGTGGGTATCGGCTTTATCCTGACGTTTGTCCCGGTCATGCTCATGGCATTTGCCGCCTTCAAACTGTGGAAACTGGACTTCGGTTCCGTGGCAGGCATGCTCTGCGGAAGCATGGCAAACCCCATGGCGCTCAACTATGCCAACGATACCATCCCCGGCGACAACCCTGCCGTGTCCTACGCCACGGTCTACCCCTTCTGCATGTTCCTGCGGGTCATCATCGCCCAGCTGCTCCTGATGAGCTTCCTCTGACGGAAGAGAACCCGGCGAATGCCCGTCCATCAAAAAGACAGCCCGCAACCCTTTTTGCTTGACAAAACACCCCGATTCGCATTTTCCTGCTAACTCATATCCTACGCGATTCCGATAAACCAGAGCGGAAATGCTAAATCCAATTAACATTGGAGGCGAAAACAGCCTTCCATTTTAGAAAACTATACATTTCATTTTCAGAAAACAGACAAAACGTGCCCGGAACAATATTGTTTCGCGAGCCAAACAATATTGTTTGCCGCGTCAAACACATTAGTTTCATCGCCCAAACACTATTGTTTCGTGCCCGGAAGTCAAATCTTTGGAAAATGGAAGTAATAAATCCGGAGTTTCACTCTCCAGAAGGTGTGCCGTGTCAATAAATCGGAAGGTTTCGGAAAGTATGGAATACCGCGTGTCAGGTATCCGTTGTGAAAAGTGGAGTACCCCTGTCCGCTCACAAGGACAGCATTCATCGTCCATCCGCAGCAAAGTGTATTTTGCGAATCGCCTGAGAATGCCACGAAATCCACCAACTCGTATTTTGGTGCGAGCATGGATACTGTGGAGACCTTCGTTTGACACTTTGTCAATCGGAGAAAAAGCGACGTCCGCCTGACGCATCAGAAGCGGCAAACCCCGAAAAGAATGGAAACGTCAGTTCTTTTCCACTTTCCTGCTGACGGGAACTTATTGTAAATCCCCCTCCTATGTGACAAAAACTGTAACACGAATGTAATATATGTAACATTGTTTGTTGCCTGGGGATGGTATATCTTTGCAGCGTGATTCTTATAACTACTTAAAATCTTTATGGAAACAATTTATTTAGGACTAGTCATTTTCCTATTCATGCTGGCTGTCTTTGACCTGTGGGTGGGAGTCAGCAACGATGCGGTCAACTTCCTCAATTCCGCCATCGGTGCCAAAGCCGCCAAGTTCAGGACCATCATGATTATCGCTGCCATCGGAATCTTCTGTGGAGCGACCATGAGCAGCGGCATGATGGACATCGCGAGACACGGCATTTTCAGGCCGGAGCAGTTCTTCTTCGACGAACTGATGTGTATCTTCCTCGCCGTCATGGTGACCGACATTATCCTGCTGGATATCTTCAACTCCCTCGGTCTGCCAACCTCGACCACCGTGTCCATGGTCTTCTCCCTGTTGGGAGGTACTTCCGGGTTGACCATCGTCAAGCTCGCCCATGATACGACAGGACTCAGCATCGCTGACCTGATGAACACCGAAAAAGCACTCTCCGTCATCATCGCCATCTTCGTTTCTGTGGCAATCGCCTTCTTCTTCGGGACAATCGTCCAATTCCTCTCCCGTCTCCTCTTTACCTTTAATTATAAATCACACCTCAAATGGAAAATCGGCCTCTTCGGAGGTGTCGCAGCCACAGCCATCTGCTACTTCATGCTGGTGAAAGGCATCCGCGACATGAGCTTCATGACCGATGACATGCGTGCCTACATCGATGGTCACAGCATGACCTTCATCGTCGGGGGACTGATTATCTTCACGGTGCTGATGCAGATTCTCCACTGGCTGAAGGTCGATGTCTTCAAGGTGGTGGTCCTGCTGGGAACCTTTGCACTGGCCATGTCGTTCGCCGGCAATGACCTGGTGAACTTCATCGGTGTGCCTTTGGCAGGATTCTCCTCCTACCAGGACTATATGGCTGCCGGCGGAGGAGACGTGACCCAGCACATGATGGGAGCGCTCAACGAGTCGGCACGCACACCAGTCTACTTTCTGGCAGCTGCCGGGCTTGTGATGGTCATTTCACTGATGACCTCCAAGAAAGCACACAACGTGGTAAAAACTTCCGTTGACCTGGCACGTCAGGATGTCGGCGACGAGATGTTCGGGTCTTCACGCATGGCACGTTCCATCGTCCGCACGACCATGAACGCCTTCAACAGTGTGATGAGCATCACACCGATGCCCGTCCGCAACTGGGTGCGCAAGCGTTTCAATCAGGATGAGATTATCCTGGCCAACGGAGCCGCCTTCGACATGGTGCGTGCCTCGGTCAACCTGGTGCTTGCCGGTCTACTCATCGCCGTGGGAACCTCGCTGAAGCTCCCGTTGTCAACCACCTACGTGGCCTTCATGGTTGCCATGGGTTCGTCGCTTGCCGACCGTGCCTGGGGACGTGAGAGTGCCGTGTTCCGCATCACCGGCGTGCTGTCAGTCATCGGCGGATGGTTCATCACGGCAGGTGCCGCCTTCCTGCTCTGCTTCACCATCACGCTCATCATGTACTTCGGCGGTGCAGTTGCCATCGTCATCATGATTGCCATCGCCATCACCCGACTGGTCTACAGCCACAAGAAATACAACAAGAAGATGAAGGCAGAGACTTCCGACGACCTCTTCCGTCAGATTGTAGCCTCGAAAGACAAGAAGGAGACCTGGTCGCTGCTTTGCCAGCACATCGCCGACAACCAGTCGCTCTATCTGACCTTCGTCATTGACACCTATACCCAGATTACCGACGGTTTTGTCAACGACGACCTGCGTACCCTGCGTCGTGCCGACAGCGCCTTGCGCACGGAAAAGGGAGCGCTGAAGAAGATGCGTCGGAAAGAGATGGTGGGTCTCCAGCGCATCGACAAGGACATCGCCATCGAGAAGAACACCTGGTTCCACCTGGGCAGCAACAGCTGTCAGCAGATCATGTACTGCCTGCGCCGTATCTGTGAGCCATGTGAAGAGCACGTGGACAACAACTTCAAGCCCATGCCCATGGAACTGGTGAAAGAGTTCATCCCCTTGCGCGACACCCTCGTATACCTGCTGAAACGGACACACACTGTCATCTCTGAAGGCAAGTACAACGAAGTGGATGAAATCCGCGCCGAATGCGACCGCCTGAAGGAATCGCTTTCACGCACCCGCAAGTTGCAGATGAACCGCATGCAGGATGTGAAAAACAACCTTGCCGTCTCCTATGTTTACCTGAACATCCTGCAGGAGACCCAGGAGCTCGTCAGCTCGTTGCGCCACCTGCTGCGTGCAACCCGCCGTTTCCAGACCAACGAATACGATGCCTGACGTGAAATAAGGAACATTTGTTTAACTTCAAGAACACCGGTCTTTCGCTGCCTCGTGCAGTGGAGGCCGGTTTCTTTTTACACGGACGCCGGCTCCCGGACCTCTCCCGGCATACAAATCCTCCCGTTCCTAATGGAAGTTGGACATTTATACGTACTTTTGTCACAAAAAAACAAAGACAATGAAACAACTTAGCTGGATTTTACTGTTATTCCTGGGACTGGGCACAGCCGTCCAGGCTGCCAAGGTAGACACATTGAAAGTGTTTAGTGAAAAAATGAAGCGGAACATCCGCGTGTTGGTCTTCGTACCGGACGGAGACGGCAAGGTGCCCACACTCTATCTGCTGCACGGATATGGCGGCGACGAACGGAGCTGGTCGGGCATCACTGACTTGAAGCAGATGGCGGATGACAACCACCTGCTCATCGTCTGTCCCAACGGCGACCGCAGCTGGTATTGGGACAGTCCGCTGCATCCCGAAGTACAGTTCGAAACGTTCGTCTCGAAAGAACTCCCGGCATACATCGATGCCCACTACCCCACTTATGCCCGTCGTGAGGGTCGTGCCGTGACCGGATTCAGCATGGGCGGCCACGGAGCCATGTGGAACGCCTTGCGCCATCCCGAAACGTTCGGAGCCGCAGGCAGTACCAGCGGAGGTCTGGACATCCGCCCCTTCCCCAATAACTGGGAGATGCAGACGCAGCTGGGTTCGCCCGCCGAATATCCGCAAAACTGGGAGAACTACACCGTCTACAATTCCCTTGATGCCTTCCTGGGCAGACAGACGGCCCTCATCATCGATTGCGGTTACAGTGACTTCTTCTACCAGGTCAACCAGAATGTACACCACCGCCTGCGCGAACTGAACATTGCCCACGACTTTTACGTACGTCCCGGTGGCCACACGGGTACTTATTGGGCAAATGCCATCCATTATCAGGTTCTTTTCTTCGTACGCCACTTCCGGGAAGCCGGACTGGAGTTCTGAGGGAGAATGGACTCACACTAAAAATCCCCATATTCCTCCTTGATGATACGCAGCGCCTTGATAGCGGCAGGAAAACCGATGTAAGGCAGGCACTGGATAACGGCAGCAGTCAATGTCTCGGGCGAGTTGCCCACATTGATGTTGCCGTGATAGTGTGAGTGGAGCTGACTCTCGGCTTCCAAGGTGGTCAGTACGCAGTACCCCAATAACTCACGTGTCTGCAAGTCGAGTGCCCCACGACTGTAGATTTCACCGAAGAAATAGTCCGTGAGGAACCGCTCCACGTCCCTTCCCCTATCGCCGGGCACACCTTCCATCACCGAAGCGATGCCGCCGGGATAGAGTTTGTCCTGAATGGTCTTACCAATTTCGTGACGTGTTTCTTCCGTTACCGTGCCTTGCTTTTCCAACGGTAGAGAGATACCACGCTCCTTGAACACCTCGTTCACCGTAGCCACGGCGTTCAGCATCTTGGGGAAGCCGATGAACGGAGCGGTGAGATACATCACTTCGCGCAGTTCTTCGGGCGTGACACCGACATTAAGTGCTGCTCCGGCATGGGCTTTCAGTTGCGGAAGCGTCTGCATCGTGGCAAGAGTTATGCAGGTAATCATTTCACGTTGTTTCAACGTCAGTTCACCCGTCTGGAACACTTCGCCGAAGATGAATTTCTGGAGGATGTCCATCATTTCCGGGTCTGTGCCCTGCCCGGTCAGCGCTTCGCCACCAAACAGGGTGCGGTAATTCTGCTTGCATACTTCGATTCTATCCATAGTACTTGTTGTTTGTGCCGTCGCGGACAGACTTCCTGTCAGCACGAGGGCGATTGTTGCTATTATATTCTTCATTTTTCTTTTGATAAAGGATTATAAACTCTTGCCCAACTTGTAGGCTTGCTGCGGATAATCCGTATTCCTGACGCTGCCTGCCGTCCATACGCCCGATGCCACCACTTCGCCCACACTTGTCCAGCCGAGATAATCCATCAGCGTATGGTAATGCACCAGCATCGGTTCCGCCTCTTTCTTGGCGGTATCAGCGTAGGTCATCAGGAAGGCAGCTTTCTTCCGTGCACCCTTGATTTGTCCGTTGATGGCATAGAAGCGGTCTATCACCCGTTTCATCTGTGCTGAAATGCCGAAGTAATACATCGGCGTAGCGAATACCACCATATCCGCATCTATCAGGTGCGGACGGAGTTCCTGAAAGTCATCGTTGAAAATACAAGGTCCATCCATGCCACAGCGGTTGCAGGCGCGACACGGCTCCACCTGCTTGAACGCACAGTCGAAACGGAACACCTCGTGCCCCTTTTCTTCCGCGCCTTTGATAAACTGCTCCGCCAGATAAGCGGAATTGCCGTTCTTACGGGGACTGCCCGTCAATACTACTATCTTCATCTTGCCGGTCTTTGATTCGTTATCGTTTATGTGGTCGAAAGCCTGCACTATCCCTGTTCCAGCCACCGCCGTACCCAAGGCTGCGAGTGCAGACTTCTTCAGAAATTCGCGTCGTTCCATAAGTGTCCGGGATTAAAGTCCTGTCATCTTCTCCTGGTCCTCCGGATAGCGTCCGCCTATAATCTCGATGCTGTCCAAATGACGGCGGATATCCGCCAGTTCTTCGGTCGTGAACTGTATGTCCGCACCGCCGATGTTCTCCTCGATACGCTCAATACGCTTGGTTCCCGGAATAGGTACAATCCACGGCTTCTGCGCCAGCAGCCAGCCAAGGGCGATACGGGCAGGAGTGGTTTCTTTCTGCTTAGCCAAAGCCTCCACATATTCCACCAATTCCATGTTATGCTTCAGGTTTTCGCCTTGGAAACGGGGAATGGCGGAGCGGAAATCGGTCTTGTCAAACTTCGTGTCCTTGTTGAAACGCCCGGTCAGCATCGCCTTGCCCAGCGGACTAAACGGCACAAAGCCGATGCCCAGTTCTTCCAACGTGGGCAGCAGTTCTGCTTCCGGCTTCCTGTACCACAAGGAATATTCACTCTGCACGGCGGTCAGCGGACAGACGGCGTGGGCACGGCGCACCGTGACAGGTGCGGCTTCCGATAATCCCCAATGCAGCACCTTGCCTTCCTTTATCAGTTCGCCTACGGTCTCGGCTACCGTTTCAATAGGCACATTCGGGTCAACTCTGTGTTGATAGTAAAGGTCGATATGGTCGGTGCGCAGGCGGCGCAACGAGCCTTCCACCGCCTTGCGGATGGTTTCCGGACGGCTGGAGAGCGAGACGGGACGTGCCGATGTGGTCAAGTCCGGCGTTTCGGACAAGTCGTAACCGAACTTGGTGGCAATGACCACCTTGTCGCGCACGGGCTGCAACGCCTCGCCTATCAAGTCCTCGTTTTGACCGTAGCTGTACACTTCGGCGGTGTCAAAGAACGTAACGCCCAAGTCCACCACCTTGCGGATGGTATTTATCGCATCCTTGCGGTCGGGATACGGGGGATAGCTTTGCGTAAAACCCATGCAGCCTAATCCGATGGCAGACACTTCCAGTTTGTCTTTTCCTAAAAATCTTGTTTTCATTGCTTTTCCTCCTTTCTGTATGCCTTCCCGAAGCTGGTGCATTTGCCGATGGTCTCACCTGTGCGCAGATAGGTGTAGTTCGGCATCTCAAAGAGTACGGGGTTCAGCTTGTCATAATCGGGCTTACCCTTTTCGTTCAGGCAATCCTCGTCTATATAAGTGTTCGTTATCTTGCAAATGAAGTTGTCGAAAGTGTCCGTCTCGTAATTGTCCATCACCTCGCACTCCATTACCAACGGACTTTCGTCGATTACGGGCGTTCCGGCTTCGCCTATGTGATATACAAATACATCCGACTTATCTGTCTTGGCTCCGCTGGTGCAACCTACATAGTCGGCACGCATGAGCATCGCCTCGTTCACCATATTGACGGATACCTTGCCCGTCTGCTTCACCCCTTCGTTGGTGTAATGTTTCTTGAACATGCTCAACATGATTTGGTCATGCCCGATGATACCCACGTGGGCGACCAGCAGCCAGTTCACTTTTCCGTTCACTTCCGTACCCACGACCACTGCGGGCGTGGGGTACAATGCCAATACATTTCCGATGTTCTTCTTCATTGTTATCTTGTTTTTATGTTTATAGTCTTATCATCTTTAATCAATTCAGACAATCCTTTCAGTATCTCTATTTCGTTATCCTCCAAGGGGATGGATGCCTCCCCATCAAGGAAATAATGCAAAAGCTGTTGCGGTGTGACGTGATGGCGGTCTGCAATGAAGCATACTGCCTCGTCCGTACATAATTCTTCAGGTAGTTCCACTTTCTGTTCCATTTTGCTTACAGTTTATCTGATGCAAAATTACGCCGGAACAAGAAGGAACATCGTAACCATAAGTGGGGGAAGCATACCATTTTTACTGAAAGTGCAGCCTAGGTAAACTTTTGGTCATGAAATACTTTATCTTTGTATCGGTTTAACAGGAAACAAGATGAGCAAGATTCTGAAAGTACGAAATGTCAATGATTATGGCCGCTACCTCGGATCCAAAGAGCAGCACCCGTTAGTCAGCGTTATCGATTATGCCGAAGTGTCACCCATACGTCACAGTCTGAATAATTACAGTGTGTATGGGCTGTTCTTGCGGGACGATGCCAATGTAGACTTAGATTATGGCTGCGGCAAATATGATTATAACAAGGGTACGCTGCTCTGTGTGGCTCCCGGACAAATCGGCGGCAAGGAAGATAATTGTGAACGGGTGGCGATTGCAGGCTGGGCACTCCTGTTCCACCCCGACTTGCTACATGGTTTCCCCTTAGAAAAACATATCAAGGAGTATTCCTTCTTCGACTACCGCGTAAATGAAGCCCTGCACATGACCGACGAAGAACACGATATCCTCGTTTCGCTGATGCGCCAGATGCGTGAGGAACTCGGCAAGAATCCAGACGAGCTTCAAAACGCCATCCTCGTGGGCTACATCGAACTGGCACTCAACTTCTGCCAGCGCTTCTACAACCGCCAGTTCATCACCCGGAAGATTGAGAACTCCGACATCCTCGTCCGCTTCGACCGCCTGCTCCGCGACTATTTCGAGGACAAGCTCCAGCTGACCCTCGGCCTGCCCACCGTACAGTATTGCGCCGACAAACTGTGCATGTCCGCCAATTACTTCGGCGATGTCATCAAGAAGACCACCGGAGACACGGCAAGTAACCACATCCGTCAGTTTGTCATCCAGCTTGCCAAGAACGGGCTGGCTTCCGGTGAGACCGTTTCTCAGATATCAGACAGCCTCGGCTTCGAATATCCCCAGCATTTCAGCCGGATGTTCAAGAAACAGGAGGGCGTTACGCCGTCGGAGTACTGCCAGAAGTTGAGGGGCTGACATACAAACCAATCATCCCAATGCCACACCGATATTTCATCGGGTCGAGATGTTTCAAAGCTCGCCCCGTATTATTTTGAAATATTGTTCCGGTTATAATTCAGATTTTCATTTCCTCTTCAAATGTCTTCACATCAACAATCCGGCAAGAGGTAATCTTCTTGATAACCAATAAATCTTTATCACCTGTCACGAGATAATGAGCTTTAGCTTCCACTGCCAGCGCAAGCAGATAATCATCTTCTTCGTCACGGCAAATATGTATATCTTGAGATGGCTCAAACAGAATTCCTTTTAGACGTAAGAATGATAAAAGAGATTCTACTTCCTCCAAAGGAAAGTATCTTGCGAACTTGGGACGTTGTGTCACTTCTCTGATTTCTTCCAACAATTCATCACACAATACCAAGTCAATACGATCGTCACTTAACAAAGAAACAAGAGAAGACAGTTTTCGACCAATCAGAAAGCTAATCCAGCAATTCGTGTCAACAATGACCCGCTTCTTTCTTGCGCCGCGCATACCGTTCCTTTCTTACTTGTTTCACTTCCGCGAGAATATCCTCTTCACTCAATTCATCCGTCTTAAACGTCTCTAAAAAATGTTCCAACTCAGCTTCAGTGGCATCTTTGGTCAAAATACGCCCCAAACGCAACTGCATACGTGTCGGCAATTGCTTGACCAGACTCAGTATCTGGTTGTAATTTAAGTTTAATACGGCATCCATAACGTTACATCTTTTATCTTTGCGAATATAGAAAAAAATCAGGAAATGAAGCAAAGGAATCTCCCTAATTCTCCACTCTACTCAAACAATCGCCCCGCATTCCCCCACAAAAACCTGTCCGCATATTCGGCAAGTTCCTCATCCGAAGCCAGCGTCTGCCGCAGCCGTTGCAGGTTGGCTTTCAGTACGGCATCTGGCAAATAAGGATAATCCGAACCGTAAAGGATATGGTCAGGCGTGGTGAGGGTGAGCAGCGAGCGTAAGACTTCGATAGTCGGATTGCCCGCCAAGTCGAAGTAAAGGCGCGACAGATTGCCTTCCCAGTCTATCGGTTGCATATAGCCCTGCGCGACCATTGCCGGGAGGATGGATTTCATTCGCGGCAACGCCAACGGCAGGAACGAGCCGCAATGGGGCACGACTACTTTCAGGTTCGGGTAGCGCACCAGCACGTTTCTCGACAGCATATTCACCACGGCACGGGTGGTCTCCGCCGGATATTCGTACATCGCTAGCGGCGTGGTGGCAATGATTTCCTCCGGATAAGGCGTAGGGCGGTGCGGATGGATGATGATGACAGCGTGCCGCTCGTTCAGGACTTCCATCAGCGGGTCCAGTTCCTTGTCGCCCAAGTATTGCCCTCGGCTGTTGGTCGCCAGTTTCACGCCGTCCGCACCCAAAGTGTCAAGCGCATAAATGGCTTCGCGGATGGCGGCATCCACGTCGGGCAGAGGCAGGGCGGCGCAGAACTTGAAACGGCCGGGGTATTGCTGTTTCACTTTTGCCAAAACCTCGTTCACCCGGCGGATGCACTTGGCACTCTCCTCCGTGTCGTCGTAATACGGTTGCGGAGCGGGCATGGTCAGCACAGCGGTGCGGATGCTCGCGCTGTCCATAAAAGCAATGTGCCGCTCCGCATCCCAAGCGGGCAACGGGAAGGTTTCTTCCAGTTCCGCTCCGTGCGCTTTCAGCACCTCCACGTATTCGGGGATGATGATGTGGGTGTGGACATCGACCGTCTGCGCAATCTTTTCCTGTGCCATAATTCCTCCCATGTCAGGCATAGTTGCCACGAATAACCAAAACAGTATCTTTTTCATGTGTCGAGAATATTACTCCATAAAGTTGTTAATCCGGTTGGCAGGATTGAGCGGTGTCTGGTCAGTCAGTTCCAATGACTTGACCATGTGCAGCGTCCCCTGCTTGTATTTCTGAAAATGCGAGGAAGCTATGTGCTTGTTGTAAGCCTCCTTGTTTGCGTATGTTTCAAGGATGGTTATCTGGCAGGGATTTTCCTTTTCGCCGACGGCATACATGGTCAGCACGCCCGGTTCGGTACGCAGGGAAACTTCGCCCACCTCGGTTACATATTTTATGTATTCATCGAGGTACTGCGGATAGACTTCGATTTTCGACAGGCGCACGATGCCATCGGCAGCCATCCGTTGCTTGGCACACATGCCCGGTTGTGTTTCCTTATCTTCCCCACTGCATGACAGCAATCCGAACAGAAGCAATGCGGTTAATAGATATCGTATCATATTATTGCCTTTCAAATCTTACGTTTACACTCTCCGTTCCTTGCAACAGGCTGATGCCATCATCGTCGATATGTCCGATTTCGATGAGTGAACTACTCTCCGACCAATCACGGCAAAAGATAGCGACATTGCCCCACGGCTCATAGATAGTAATGTCTCCGACTGCCGGAGTACAACCGCGCGGCGTATCGTCAAGGCTGAGTTCCGGGTCGGGATAGAATATCTTTTCCGTGCCGTTATTATAGTCCTCTAATGTAACCTCCAACGGCAGGCGAGAAAGGAAGTCGCGCGCTGCACCGTTGTCCTCCATCGTAGCTGTGATAGTCTGTTCGCCCACGATAATGTTGATGTGTAAGGATGCGGCATCGGGTGTATCCGGCTCTTCACGGCTTGCGCCAAGACTCTCCAGCCATTGCGGAATACGTGTTCCCATACTGCCCAGCGTACTTGAAGTGAGCAACAAGGATTCCTCAAACACGGCATCGGGGACAAGCACTGCCGCATCCCTTTCGGAAGTGCCTATGCCGCTGCTTCCACTGCTGGCAAAGAGGGCGATATGTTTCCCAGCCAACAAATCGGCGTGGTTGTGCAGGAATGCCTGCATCGGTGTGGCAATATGGCTGTACCAGATGGGATAGCCGATGAACACGATGTCATACGCATCAAAACTTTCCACCGATGTGGTGATAGCAGGATAGTTTCCCTGTTCGATGGCATCCAGTTCCGCCTGCGCACGGTCGAGCATCGCATTGTAGTCTTCCTCGTATGGAGTTTCCGGCTCTACCACTATCATATCGCAATCCAATGTGGACTGGATGGTCTGCGCCATACGCTCGGTATTTCCTGTACGGGAGCAATAAAGTACAAGGTATCTGCCATTGCCTCCCTCCACATTTCCGCCTTCTTCGTTGTTTCCTTCATTACCTTCTTCCCCGTCGTCTTCTTCGGGAGTGGTCTGTTCCTGTTCGTCCGTGAGCGGATTGTCATCACTGCATGCCGATGAGAAAACAAGTGTTGTCAACAGCATCAATGGGATTAAAAATAACTTTTTCATACCTTCTTCCTTTTATTATTCTACTTTGCAAAGATACGACGGCACAAACCGAAACAGGATAGACATATCCTCTGCCTTTATACCAATTTCACTGAAAATACAAATGGCTTCAGAATACCGTTCTGCAAAGGTCAGACCTTAGGGTATCTCAAGTCCGACCTGAGGTAGGCTCGTATCCGGGCAGGGTGCAGGAGGGGTTGATGATGGGCGAATGGCAGGAAGAAAATTTGACATGGAAAAGAAAAATTGATACAGACTATCGTTTTACTTTTATCTAACCATTTACATAGGTCCCCATTATTTCTTTCTTATTGTTAGGGATGTACTTGCAGATGGAGCGGACTCTTCGATAAGCAACAGTTTCATTTCAGTAACATAATGATGCTTCCACAGGTTATCAACAATGCGCCGACCACAACCCGCAGGCTGACTTCCTCTTTCAGGAACAAGAACGACAGGCAGATGGTGATGACCACGCTCAGTTTGTCAATCGGCGCCACGCGCGACACGTCGCCCGTCTGCAACGCCTTGAAGTAGAACAGCCACGAAAGCCCCGTTGCAGCTCCACTCAACACGAGGAACAGCCACGAATGACGCGGGATGTCCCTTATCTCGTCCACGTGCGAGCCGAATAAGACGATACCCCACGTAATAAAAAGTATCACCGTCGTACGTATGGCGGTCGCCAAATCCGAATTGATGTCCCTGACTCCCACCTTGGCGAAGATGGCGGTCAGCGCGGCGAAGAATGCCGAAAGCAGGGCGTAGTATTTCCACATAAATAAATCCTCCTTAATGATTAGGGCGATACAAAATTATCGCATCCGATAGAAAAGTAGAACGATAGTTTGTGGAAAGTTTGAAGATAAGAGAAAAGGGGACGTGACCTAATCAGTAATTTACCAAAGCTGGAATGCCTGTTTCTGCCATAGGCAAAGGATAAATGGTGTCATATTTTCAATGTTTTTGCGAAGGTAGGGAAACATGGAGAGCGGGGGCAAGCGTTACCGGATGAAAACAGCGTGGAGACAGCCCTTATCAGCGCCGACAAGCACTGTCCCCGCCGTTTCTTTTCTATTCTTCGCCGTTACAGGCTCGTCAACACGGGATTTTCCAGATAGTTGAACAACCGATGCACCTCGCTCGGCTTGCGCGGGTCGAGCATCTGCGGACGGGCAAGGTCGAGCGATGCGAGCTGTTCGATATCCTCTACTGACAGCTCGAAGTCCCAAATGGCGAGGTTCTCTTCCATTCGGTTGCGATGGATGGATTTCGGGATGATGCTCACACCCCGCTGCACGTTCCAACGGAGGATGACTTGCGCCACTGTTTTGCCGTGCCGCTCGGCGATGCCTTTCAGCACGGGATTGGTGAACATCCCGTTCATCCCTTCGGCGAAAGGCGCCCACGCCTGCGGCACGATGCCGTACTCGCGCAAAATGGCAAGTTCCTCTTCCCGCTGGTAGAACGGATGCAGTTCCAGTTGGTTCACCATCGGCTTGACTTCAGCCGTATAGCAGAGGTCGATAATGCGGTCGCTCTGGAAGTTGCTCACGCCGATGGCTCGAATGCGCCTCTCCTTGTACAGTTCCTCCATTGCCCGCCACGCGCCGTAATAGTCGCCAAAAGGCATGTGGATGAGATATAAATCCAGATAATCGAAACCCAGATTATCGAGTGTCCGTTGGAAAGCAGCCTTTGTCTGTTCATACCCCATCTCGTTGATAAACGCTTTGGAGGTGACGAACAAATCCTCACGAGGCAGCCCCGATTTGCGGATGGCCGCGCCTACCGCCGTTTCGTTCTTATAGGAAGATGCCGTGTCTATCAGTCGGTAGCCCGTGGCAATGGCATCCGATACTGCCTGTTCGCAGACATTCAGGTCTGATACTTGGAACACGCCGAAGCCTTCCATCGGCATTTCCACTCCGTTGTGTAATTTGATGGTTTGCATAATCATTCCTCCACTGTTATTTTCTTGATAATCTTTGACGGGACACCACCGACCACCACATTCGCCGGCACATCTTTAGTCACAACCGCACCGGCTGCCACGACTGCATTGTCGCCGATGGTAACGCCTTGCAGGATCGTCGAGTTCGAGCCGACCCATACATTCTTGCCCAATACAATCGGAGCCGGATAAGTGTGCTTTCGGTCTTCCGCTGACAAGCCGTGGTTGAGCGTGGCGAACACGACATTGTGCCCTATCTGACATCCGTCGCCAATGACAACGCCGCCATGATCCTGAAAATGGCAGCAGGCATTGATAAAGACATTCTCCCCGATAGTGATGTTCTTACCGAAATCCGTGTAGAATGGTGGAAAGACACGCAACGATGGAGGTACCTCGTAACCGAACAGTTCCGAAAGAAGCGCACGCACTTCCTCCGGGGTGTGATATGCTGCATTCAGCCGGAAAGTAATCTGACGTGCGGCATCGCTCATCTCGTCCATAAAGCGATGTATCTCTTCGGTGTCAAGACCACGGCCGGTCTTTACATGGTCTTTGAATTCTTCAAGAGTCATAATTGTTTTTCCTTTCTTTTATGTTATTGTTCCAAGTTATGTTTTCCCAAATTTATGAGTCCTCCGATTACAATTGTCGCTATGTCCACTGAATCTTGCCTGAGTTGCTCTTCATTACGCAGTGGCTCATCCCAAGTATGTTTCGACAAGGCGAACTTGGAATGATGAACAGTGACAATATGCTGGGCTTTCAAATCTCTCGCCACCCGTGCCAATTCATCGGGCATGGTATGGATATATTTCCAGTCTCCGCTATATTGCCCGTTTTCCAGTATCGCCCAGTCTATGTCGGGATGCTGTGAGGCTATCCGGGCAAAATGAGTCCCATATCCTCCATCTCCTCCAATGAATACGGACAAGGACGAGGTCTCAAGCAGGAACGATGCCCACAAGGTCTGGTTTGCTGTCAGTCCGCGTCCGGAGAAATGGCGCGTGGGCAGGCAATGTATCGTAACTCCCGATTCCGGTGCGGCCTTTTCTTCCCAGTCCAGTTCTATCAGCTGTTCTTTCCTGTATCCCCAATGCTCAAAATGCTCGCCCACACCCAACGGGCAGACCACTTTGCCAATCCTGTCTTTCAGAGCCTTTACCGTCCGGTAGTCCAAATGATCCCAATGGTCGTGCGTGATGACGAGATAGTCTATATCCGGCATGTCTTCGGGCTTGTAAATGTCAGTTCCGGAAAACGGTCTGTTGATGAACGGTACGGGGGATGCCGCATGGAACACGGGATCCACAAGGAACCGCTTTCCGTCCATCAGCAACAGGTAGGAGGAATGCCCAAACCATACCATCAGATTTTCCGTCCGTGGCAACTGTTTCAAGTCTGTCTTGACCGATGGTACAGGTTTCTCCGGATATAAACCGCTCCTGTCGGAAACGACAAACTCCCACAACGCCTGCCAACGGCTCTTCTTTCCGGTCATCATGGCTGTAGGCTGGAGATTTCGGAACTGACCGCCTTGGTAGTTGGGAGAGCGTCTGATGCGCTCCAGCCTTTCACCGGAAGGCAATTTACCGAATGACGGTTGACGGAGAAAGGCAAATATGCCAATGACCGCCACCGCCAAGATGCACACGATTATACCTCCTACGACCATACACCTCTTCCTTTTCATATCCGATAAAGCAATTGGCAGGGATTATTCCAGTGACAGGGTTACGGAGATTTTTCCGGTACCGCCGAGCAAGTCCCGCATTTCCTTGCGGGTCGAAACTCCGTCAATCTTGCCGATGCGCGTGAAGTTCCACGAATTGGTGTCATAGTAAATAACAAGGTTGTTCCCTAAATAAAGGATGATGTCGCCCGGTCCTGTCGTAGTCTGCCGGTCATTTCTCGGCAGGCTGATGCCGAGCGAACCCACCTTTTCCATATCACCGTAGTCGTTCATTTCCACGGTGATGTTTCTTTTGGCAAGATGCTCTTTCAGTACCTGTGCGGAAGAATTGTCCTCCAATGTGGCAGTAAATGTCTTCCCACCCTCTACGGTCAGTTTAATAGTGTTGCTTTCCATATTCGTCTTATTTTGATTGTCCGTTGTTTTTAACTGCGCCTGAGCTGCAGGAGTAAAGACCGACAGCATCAGGCATATCATCATGATCAGCTTCCTCATAAACAAGTCCTCTTTTATAACGTCAGTCCAGCCTTACCAGTTCGTATTGTTGACTGCCAAGCCCTATCTGTTCGGCATAATCAAGCGTATGCATTCCCTGACGAGAGTCGATGCGTTCTATCAGATGGATTTTGCCGTGGTCTTCCGATGAACGTACGAGGTCAGTGCAGGCCTTGTCGAGCGCAACCGGATCGAGCGAGGCAAGGATGCCGATGTCACCCATCTGCGGGTCGGCAGGCGAGGAATCACAGTCTACGGAAAGGTTGCAGCCATCTGTTGCTTGGCACACATGCCCGGTTGTGTTTCCTTATCTTCCCCACTGCATGACAGCAATCCGAACAGAAGCAATGCGGTTAATAGATATCGTATCATATTGAACTCTTCTATCGTCCTACTTATTGACTTTCAATATTCTGTATCACCTGTTCCGTCTTGCGCCCCGAAAGTTATTTATAGGATTCCTTATAGACATTCACAATGTCCTCGTCCGTCATCTGCACACGGTCGCTGGTGAACATCACGCCCATCACCTCGCGGGTGTTGCGCATCAGCGTCTCGAACTCGTCGGGCGTGATGCCGTAGTCGGACATCTTCAAGTCTGCCACGCCGCAAGCCTCCTGCAAGCGGGTGAGGGCGGTGAGGAAGTCTTCGGGCTTCGTGGCTTCAGGCATCCCCATCGCTTGTGCCATGCGGATGAAACGGTCATCACAGGCGTGGTGCTCGATGAAGTATTTGTAATACGCCTTGCTAACCATAATCAGACCTGCGCCGTGGGGCAGTGCCGGATGGTAGGCGGAAAGCGCGTGTTCAAGAGCGTGTTCGCTGGTAATGAGCGTGAGGCACATCACTACGCCGGACAGAGTATTGCCGAAAGCCACATGGGTCCGCGCTTCCATATCCTTGCCGTTCTTCACGGCGCGGGGTAGATACTTGGCGAGGTTCTCAATAGCGGTCAGGGCATACATGTCGCTCATCAGGTTCGCACCACGGGCAATGTAACCTTCCGTACTGTGAAACAAGGCATCGAAACCTTGGTAGGCGGTGAATGTCGGCGGCACGCTTGCCATCAGTTCCGGGTCCACGATGAAAGGACGGGGTACAGAGAGTTGTCGCCTACAAAGGCTTTCTCGAAGCGGCAAGATTAATTTCCTTCAGATGGGACGGTACGGACAGTTCTCCGAACAAACATACCGAAACACATTCACGAAAGGCAACTTTGACTGGTTTGACTTCAATCAGCATCTTGCCAAGAAGGTCTGTACGGGCTCATTTCTGGCACTTGCCGTTGACCCGAGCTACATTCCGAAGTCGGGGAAGAAGACCCCGTGGTTTGGGAAGTTCTGGTCAGGGGCTGCAGGAGAGACCAAGAAGGGTCTGGAGCTGACGGGCATAGGCCTGATGGATGTCGACAACCACGAGTGTATGACTCTTGGCTCCTTCCAGACACCGGACTCCATAACACTTGAGGATATGGACTACAACCTGATTGATTGGTATCGGGAGCAACTGATTTCAAGGAAAGACAGGCTGCTTCCCATCACCAAAACCATTGTTGCAGATGCGTTCTTCTCCAAGGAAACATTTGTCCGGCCTTTGGTAAAGGAGGAGTTCAATGTCGTCAGCCGTTTGAGGAACGACGCCGTGCTGTTCTACCCTACAACAGAGTCTCCGACAGGAAAACGGGGTCGCCCGAAACTGTATGACGGGAAGGTGGATTTTGCCAACCTTGACACCTCGCGGTGCGAGGAAATCCCCGTAGACAACGGAAGACTCTTCGGCCTTAGAGCCTACTCCAAGAGCCTCAAAGGCTACGTAAAAATAGCAGTATGGTATCCTCTTGAGGGCAGGACCGACAGGTGGCAAATATACTTCAGTACGGATGTCTCCATGAGTACTAAAGATGTAATCAACTGCTATAGAGTACGTTTCCAGCTGGAGTTCTGCTTCCGCGATGCGAAGTCCTTTGCAGGGCTGACCAATTGTCAGGCGAGAGACCTCCGGCGATTGGAGTTCCACTTCAACGCATCTTTCTCCGCAATCAACCTTGCGAAGGTGGCCTGCAAGGAACTGGGAATGCCATTCTCGGTGTCCTCCTGCAAGTCCATGATTCACAACGCCTATATGCTTGAGCGATTTATTTGCGTGTCCGGTATGAAACCAGACCCGCATATTATTGACAAACTTTTCAAAGAACTGGTTTTATTTACTGCCAGAACCGCTTAGCTCCGGCTATTTATTAACGAACTATTGTATTATTGAGCTTTCGATAAATAAACGTTCCGTCCCTCTATGCGGCAGTGCAAATCCGTGGTCAGCTGCAAGGCTTCCAAGAATGGAAGTATACTCTCATAGCGTTTCACACTTCCCGTATAGGGTATGTCTGCCAGCGACGCATCTTCGTACACCACGTCGATGTTGTACCAACGCTCGAACGTCTGCATGATGTCACGAAGCTTCTTGTCTCGGAATGTATAGACTCCATCGACCCAACCCACATATTCTTCCAGATTGACCTCACGCTTTTCCGCATGCGTCCCCGAGAATACGGCCTGTTGGCCCGGAGCAAGAAACATCCTGTCATCCGTTGAAGGCAGATTGACTGCCACCCGGCCCTCCACAAGCGTGGTGTAGCACACGGTGTCCTCAGGATAGACATTGACATTGAAACGTGTCCCAAGCACTTCGATGTCGCCCATTCGCGTCTGCACGATAAATGGATGCGACTCGTCCGACACCACATCGAAGAAGGCTTCACCTTCCAGGAAGACCACACGTTGCGTGCCGACGAACACTTCCGGATAAATGAGCTTCGACTCGGCATTCAGCCTCACGCGTGTGCCGTCGGAAAGGAGCAATGTGTTTTCTGCCCCGCTGGGAATGACAAACTGGTTGTAGGACTCGACTTGCTGGCGGTCAAGGCGGCCAAGGGCCGACTGCGCAGCGGCTTGATATGACAAGCAACCATCCTCGTAGCTCACGGTGACGTCGCCGTCCGACAAGCTCAAATCCCCCGGATTGCCTTTTCCGATTTCCACTTCACGGCCGTCAGCCAAGACAAGCGTTCCCCTCGACTGGCCGGGGTCAAGCGCCCCTGCAAGGGAAAGTCCCTCCACGTCTGACTGCACGGGCCACAAAGCCCACGAAGCAACACCCAGCACAGCGACCGCTGCCACCCCCGCCACATAGCGGAATACACGACGGTACGCGCCGGATGCCGTACGCCGACCTGCTGTGCAAAGCGTTCGAAAGCCTGTTCGCCCGAAACGGGAGAACGACCGAACACTTTTTGAAGCCGTTCCGGTTGTCCCAATTCCTCAAAACGCTTCCTCACCTCAGGTTCTTGCAGTAACCCGTAGGCCTTCTCCTCTTCTTCACTATTGGCCTCTCCTGTCACATACTTCTTTAATATGGATGCATCATTCAACAAGTTTCGCATAAGCTATATATATAAGGTGGTTGGTACTCCTGCTATAACTTTATATTTTGTCTCCACCACCCATCAGCATGCAAAACAGCACGAAGGAGATTTTCGACAGATGCTCGCTCAGAAACTTGTAACTCCGCTGCTTCTGTGTCTTCACAGTGTTCAAGCTCACGTGCATGATGTCGGCAATCTCGTTCCAAGTGTGTCCCTTCAGCCGCAGACGGATGATGCGCGACTGGCTCTCGGGCAACTGGTCGACATAGAAATGAAGTTGCCTGATCAGCTCCTCCTGCAAGGCCAAGGCATAGAGTTCGTCCGAATCGTCCCAAGCCTCAGGCTGTTCCATGTTCGACAGGATGGTATGGTGAATACGATTGTTTCGCATGTATATCAGCGTATTGTTATAGCAGGCCCGATAGAGGTAATTGACCAACTCGTCCTGACTGGCAAACTGACGTTTGCTGTTCCAGATAGCCAAGAAGACATCCTGCACGAGGTCTTCCACCTCTTCGCTCATGTCGTCAAGCATCCTGGACACATAAGAACACAAGGCCGCATAATAATGACGATACATCACTTTCCAATGCTGTATGTTCTGTCGGTTGATTCCTCTGATGAACGCATCTCCTGTATCGTTCTCTCTGCTGGCCATAATTGCGTAAATCAATGATGTTTTCTCGCCAAAGATATGCATTTATTTTTTTCCATCTCCATACGTCCAAAGTATTTTTGTACTTTTTTTCTATACTAAAAGGCGACGACGACCGTATACGTCCCGTCTGAAAGCGTCAGAAGCTTTCAGAGCATCCTGAAGTCAGGATGAAACCACAGCCGCGGATGATGATAAATATTGCATACATCCCTCCAGTCTCCAAATGCCGCATTTGTCTCCGAAAGAAGACGGCTACGCGCAGCCTCCATTCCGCCCGAGCACCGAAAGGTATCCGCCCGACCACGGATAGGAGTCCGTCCGAGAGCCGAAAGGAGTCCGTCCCTCCACCGAAACCAGCAAGCAGCCCCTCCAAGCTAACCAACTGGTATTCAAACCTTCCGTCCCCAACAGCCGGGCATCCGGAAAACCATTCCGGCAATAAGCCGTCAAGGAAGCCTCCAGAGAACGACATGAATGAAAAAAGAAGACATTCCGCCTTCCGGACCTCCCAACTGAAAAAAATATGCTTAAACTTGTCACCCTTTTGGGGCTTTTATGTATAATAAGGGTAAAGCATAGCTAAAAATAGAGAATCGTAACATATTTATTCATTTAAATTCTAACTTATGAGAGGAAAAAGACTACTATTCCTACTTTGGGGAATGTGTTTCATGTCCTTGCATGTATGGGCCGACCTGCCGGACCGCGACGTGACACTACGCCTGAACAATGTGTCGATGGAAAAGTTTCTGGATGAACTGAAAGAGCAAACTTCCATCAACATCCTTTACAACGCACAAATGTTTAAAGAGACACCGGCTGTGACCGTAAATGCCAAGGACGAGCCTTGGCAGAAAGTGTTGCAGAAAGTGCTCCGCCCGCTGGGATTCGAGTATGCAGTCAAGAATGACATCGTCGTCATCCGCCCCATTGCGAAAGAAGAGGGAAAAACCGAAGAAAAGGTCATCAAAGGCTCCGTGGTGGACACAGACGGACTGCCGCTGGCCGGAGCCACCATCACCATCAAGCACGAAGACGGCACGTCGACCTATGCGCGTGCTGACATGGACGGCAACTTCCAAGTCGCAGCCGTGGGCGACGAGACATCACTGACGGCCTCATTCCTTGGTTATAAACTCCTGGAGCTGAAAGCCAACGCGAAAGGCGACAACTACAACTTCCGCTTGGAATCAGACTCGCAATACTTGGAAGAAGTCGTCGTGACCGGTATCTTCGACCGCAAGAAAGAAGGCTTCACGGGATCAGCCGTGACACTGAAAGGCGACGACCTGAAGAAATACAGCGCGACAAACATAGCCAAAGCATTGTCAGCCGTGGCACCGGGATTCCGCATCGTGGAAAACATCGACCTGGGTTCAAACCCCAACGGATTGCCCGAAATGAGCCTGCGCGGCCAGGCCAACATGGACTTGGGCAACGCCACGACATCCAACGAATTCCTGTCCGTACAAGGTGAATACGAGACTTATCCGAACCAGCCGCTCATCATCCTCGACGGCTTCGAGACGACCACGCAGAAGATGGTCGACCTCGACCCCGAACGCGTGGCCTCCGTCACACTGCTGAAGGACGCCGCAGCAACGGCCATCTACGGTTCGCGAGCAGCCAACGGCGTGATTGTCATCGAGACCAAGACTCCCAAAGCCGGACGCCTGTGGGTGACCTACGGCGGAGAGTTGCGCGTGGAGACGCCCGACCTGACCGACTACAACCTGATGAATGCCGAAGAAAAGCTGGCTACGGAATGGGCCGCCGGCATGTACACAGCTTCCGGCATCACGGCTGAAAAGCTGGAACTCTACCAACGCAAACTGCACGAAGTGAAACGCGGCGTGAACACCTACTGGCTCGACAAGCCGCTGCGCACCGCATTCCAGCAGCGCCACACCTTGACGCTCGAAGGTGGCGACCAAGCCCTGCGCTACTCCATCTACGCAGGCTACAACATGTCGCCGGGCGTGATGAAGGACAGCAAGCGCGACGTGTTTACAGGTGAATTCAACATCCAATACCGTTTCAAGAAATTCCTGCTGAAGAACCGCCTGACGCTCGACAACTCGACAGCCGACGAATCGCCCTGGGGCAGCTTCAGCCAATACACCCGGCTCAATCCTTACCTCCGCGCCTATGATGAAAACGGAGAAATCCCTCAATATCTGGATGATTTTTCAAACCTGAACGTCGGCCAGGCCAACTACCCCAACCCGATGTACAACACGACGTTCAAGACCAAAGACCGGAGCACGAACCTGTCGTTCACCGAGCTGTTCAGTGCAGAGTGGAACCCCAATGCAGACTGGCGCATTGTGGGCAACTTCTCACTGACCAAAAGTTCAGGCAACCGCGACGTGTTTCGCCCGGCCCAGCACACAGCCTTTGCCAACATCACAGACCCGGCACTGAAGGGTGACTATGCACGCACAGAAAGCTCCTCGCTCAACTGGCAAGTGGACTTGACTGCGAGCTACAACAAACTGATAAACAACATCCACTACATCACAGGAAACACACGTTTCACCATGCAGGAGACCACCAGCGAGAGCTACGCAGCCCATGTGACAGGTTTCCCCAACGAAAACATGGATGAAATCCTCTTCGGCAGCCGCTATGATGAGAAGATGGAAGGCTTGGAAAGCACCAGCCGCCTGCTGAGCTGGGTGGCAGCCATGGGCTATTCTTACAAATATAAATACTCCATCGACTTCAATATCCGTCTGGACGGCTCGTCGCAGTTCGGTACAAACAACCACTGGGCGCCCTTCTGGTCAGCCGGTCTCCGCTGGGACTTGAAGAAAGAAAACTTCCTGAAAGACGTCGACTTCCTCTCCGACCTCGTGTTGCGCGGCACATACGGTATCACGGGTTCACAGGGATTTGACCCCTACCAGGCACACTTGTATTACAGCTACAGCAACCTGCTGAAGCCTTACTACTCATCCGACGTCACCGGTGCTGAAATCTACGCCATGCCCAACGAAGACTTGAAATGGCAGGAGACACGCAACCTGAACCTGGCATTGGAAATGGGATTCCTGGACGGACGCCTGACCGGACGCATCGAATGGTACCGCAAGATTACCAACAACATGCTCACGTCCATCACCCTAGCCCCCTCGCTCGGATTCAACACCTATCCGGCCAACCTAGGAAAGATCGAAAACCAAGGCATCGAATTCAGCCTTTCGGCCATCCCTTACCAAGACCGTGCCAATCAGGCTTATTGGACCATCACTGTCAATGGTTCGCGCAATAAGGATAAACTGCTGAAAATCTCTGAAGCCATGCGCCACATGAACGAAGTGAACAATGCCAACCAAGACGACACGCCTCTCTCCCGCTACGTCGAAGGCGAATCGCTCAACCGCATTTGGGTGGTCCGCTCGCTGGGTATAGACCCGTCGACCGGTCTGGAAATCTTCCAGAAACGCAATGGCGACATGACAGGCGAATACGACCCTGTGGACATCGTCCCCATCGGCAACACCGAGCCTGACTGGCAAGGATTCATCAACTCATCCTTCACCTATCGCGGCTGGGGCGCCGACGTCAGCTTCCAATACAGGTTTGGAGGGCAAGTCTACAACCAGACGTTGCTCGACAAAGTGGAAAATGCTTCGCTGGTTTACAACGTTGACCGCCGCGTGATGGACCTGAGGTGGCAAAAGCCGGGCGACCGTTCACGCTTCAAGACGCTGAACTATCTGGCCAGCGACACGAAAGCCTCTTCACGCTTCATCATGGACGAGAACGTGTTCCAGTGGAGTTCACTTTCGCTCTACTATCGCATGGACCCTCAAAACGCTCCATTCATAAGCAAATTGAGCCTGAGTTCGGCTAAAGTCTCCTTCAACATGGAAGACTTGTTCTACTTGTCGACCGTGAAGCGCGAACGCGGATTGGACTATCCCTATGCACGCACTTTCACGTTCTCTCTGAATCTGACTTTCTAACAACCCCACTATCAATCACATTATGAAAAAGACATACCTATACATATTGGCCGGTCTGCTGACCTTCTCTTCCTGCAACGACTGGCTGGATGTGGACCCGAAGACATCCATTCCGGCAGACAAAGAATTTGAGACGGAATATGGCTTCAAGGACGCCCTGACGGGTATTTACCTGAAATTGACCGACACGGAGCTTTATGCCCGCAATCTGACTTACGGCTATCTGGACGAACTGGCCGGCATCTACGAAGACCACTCCCTATCAAACGATGCAGACCGAACGGACATCTACGACTACACGGACGAAGCCGAAAGCCGCATCAACGGCATCTACGTGAAGATGTATAACACCATTGCCAATGTCAACAATCTGCTGACCAACCTGGAGGAACATCGCAACGTGCTGACTACACCCCTCTACTACGAGACCATGAAGGGCGAAGCGCTTGGCCTGCGTGCCTTCCTGCACTTCGACCTGCTCCGCCTCTATGGACCTATCTTCAGCGAGAACCCCAATGGGGAAGCCATCCCTTACCGCACGACGTTCGACAACGAGGCCACGCCCGTGTTGTCCGCCTCGGATGTCGTGGAAAAGATTCTGGCTGACCTGACGGAAGCACATGACTTGTTGGCCGACAACGACCCGTGCGACTTCTTCACCGACCGCACATCAGAAGAGTTTTCCGACAAAAACATGTTCCTCGTCGACCGCCAGTTCCGCATGAACCTCTACGCAGTGAAAGCCATGCTGGCACGGGTTTATAGCTACAAAGGCGATGCCGAAAGCCGCCGCCTGGCCGTGCAATACGCCCAGGAAGTCATCGATGCGACCGACTACTTCACGCTCTACACCACACAAGACGTCAACACCTACAACTCTATCCGCTACCGCGAACAGGTGTTCGGCATCAGCGTGTATGACTTGGAGAACATCCTGGAGAACAACAACATGAGCATGGCATCCGAACCAAGTATCCAATACCGTTACGTCACGCCACGGGCCAACTTCCAGGCCTTCTATGACCTCAACAGCGGAGGCGACACAGACTGGCGCTCACACGGTTTCGCCTTCAACAGTGTAGAGACCTACGAAGGCATGTTCATGTATTGCCTCAAGTACAACCAGGCGAACCTGTCGACCAATGCCGACGGAGCCGATGCCATCCCCCTCATCCGTTTGCCGGAGATGTATTACATCATCGCAGAATGCGCCGACGATCCGCAGACCAGTGCCGACGCCCTCAATGAAGTGCGCTTCGCACGAGGCATCTCTTACGAAGATGAAATCAACACCGTCGACTATGACCGTCCCTATGCCGCAGGCGAAGACCCGTCGCTCAGCAAGCGCGTGAACCTCATCATGCACGAGTTGCGCAAAGAGTATTTTGCCGAAGGCCAACTGTTCTTCTACCTGAAGGCCCATCACTTCACCACCTTCGATGGTTGCCTCTTCGAAAACGGCATGCAAACAGAGCACTACCAATGGGTATTGCCTGAAGACGAAATCATATTTGGTAACAACAATAAACAGCAATAATCATGAAAAAGCTACTATATCTCTTGTGCTTCGTTTGGGCAGGTTCCTTCCTTACCGGGTGTTCGGAAGAGGAAATTGCCCTCTACGGCCAGGAAATGGCCATCACATTCAGCTCGGCCACCACACTCAACTACACATTTACGGATGAACACTATCTGAACGGCACCACGTCGCTCGAACTGAACTTCTACGCCCAGCTGCAAGGCGGACTGGTGGATGCCAACCGCACATTCTGCCTCAAGACAGAGCCCCGCGAAGGCTACTCGGAGTTGCCGGTCCTCCAACTGGAGAATCCCTACACCTACAGTGAGACCGACACCATCATCCAAGTCTATCCGCTGGTCGCACAACGCCCGGAAAAACCTTCGACGACACAGAGCTGTCTGCTGACGTTCGACTATGCGAACCCCGCTCACCAGTTTATCAAAGGACGTGTCGACATCTCGACCCTCACCGTCAACGTCACTTACAAGATCAAGCCTTCAACCTGGCGCGACGAAGCCTGGGGGACATACAGCGATGCTAAATACATGTTCATGATGGACGTGCTCGACAAGACCTACAGCTCCATGATGGACTACGAACTGCCCACTGTCGTCGATGCCTACGAAGCCTACAAGGCCGAAGGCGGAGATCCCATCTACGACGATAACAATGAAGAAATCACATTTCCCGAAACCAACGTAAATGCATAGTCCTATGAGAAAAACCATAAAAAGCCTCTGCGGCATGCTCACGCTTGCATTGGCATTCACGGCCTGCTATGACGATGAAGGCAACTATTCCTATCACGACATCAACGAAGTGGGCATCGTCATCCCTGAAACCGCGGTGAGAGTGCCGCGTGAAGGAGAAGTCACCGTGGTCATCACCCCGGCACTGTCGCAAACGATAGGTGCCAATGAAGAAAACCTCACCTTCCAGTGGTATAAAGGCCCGCAGTCAGCCACACGCATCTGCGAAAGCTCACCCGAGGAAGTGGCCAACGACCCCGACCGTCACAAGTCGGAACTCCATCGCTACAGCACTGACAAAAGCTGCACGTTGACCATTACGCCCTCTGACATCGAGTCCATCAAGCTCCTGCTCGAAGTGACCGACCAACGCGAAGGGACGAAATGGTATGCCGAGCGCATCGTGAACCTCGTCCTGCCCTTCAGCAGCACTTGGTTCGTCCTCCAGGAACAGGATGGGAAAGGTGTGCTTGGAGCTGCTGACGGAGAAGGCGAACTGGCCACTATCTTCCCCGACGTGTATGCCAGCGAATTCGGCACAACCTTCCCCTTGGAAGGAAAACCCCTGTCCATCGACGCCCAGCACAACTACGGCATCGGTTCGTGGAACTACACGATGGGCATCATGGCACCCTCGCCCATAGCCGTGCTCCACATCATGACCGACAGCGACCTGCAACTCGTCCGTCCCTCCACGCTCGAGACCACATACAACGGCAGACAGATGCTCCTGGGAGCCGACACGGGACAACCGCTCGCTTTGGAAACTTACGCCTATGGCAACTACGGCGAAGTGGCCGTAGCCCAAGGCAAGACGTGGCATTCGCTCATCGACGGATATGCCGTCTACTATACGGTGCGCAATCCGGAAGGCGAACAGCTCGAATCCAAGCAGTGGGCGGAATATGGAAGCAACTGGGTGACTTTCGATGAAAAGAAACATCGCTTCCTCTCTTATGTCTACAACTCCTCGGACGGCATGATGACCAGCTACACGAGCACACGGCCCATGAGAGCATACGGCCGTGCCTGGAGCGATGCCATCCCCAAGACGGCTTCCGTCCCCCAATCCGGCGAGCCGTCCCTGACCGACGTGTTTGACGCCAACGGACCGGAACTGGCTTCCATCGAAGTGCTCGACTTCGTCAGCACGGGAACATGGGCCTATGCCATCGCTACGGGTGGAACGTCCCCGCTCACGCTCTATGAGTTTTCATCATCCGCTGCGGAACCGACTTGTTCCGGACTCTACGAACTGAGCTTGCCTAACGGCGCACAAGCAGCAGACTGCCACTTTGCCGCATCTTGGGGCTTCGGACATATCCTGTTCATGGCCACCGGCAACAAAGTCTACAAAATAGACCTCAACCGCAACAATCCGGCCGTAAGCCTCATCTACGAATACACGGACGACGCAGCTGCCACGGCTGTGGCTCTCAAGTTCAAGGATATGGACAACAGCACTTATTTCCACGACCTCGGCGTGGCCTTCAACCGCGCTGACGGCACAGGCACAGTGGTCGAGCTGCGGCTGACGCAAGCTGGCGACGTAAACCGCGAAGAAGGCAGCACGTTCGAATACACCGGCTTCGGCACCATCGTCGATCTTGCATTCAACCATGCCGAGTGACGGAATGTGACATTCCTCCGGAAACATGCGTGCGCAGGTTCCTTCCCGGCACAGCCCGTGCGGAAAAGCCTGCGCACGCTTTCTTTCCTTGAGATAAGCACTCACGCACAAGGCATTCTGTCGCATAAGATATGTAATCAGTCATGCAAAACATTGCAACTGGTAATACAAGACCTTGCAATAGGTAATACAACATATTGCAATAGGCAGTGCAAGACTTTGCAACAGGCAATGCATACAACGCGACTACTTCAAGCTTCATTCAAAAACTCATTATGAAAAAACTACTATTTACCTTGCTGGCCGTCGGATACGCCTGGGTTCTCCCGGCACAAGAAGGTCTCTTCGGCATGGAACGCAAAGGCGAGACCATCCATTGGTCCATCCCCGACTCCCTGCTGGGACGCGACTTGATGCTCACGACCACCGTGCTGAAAGCCCCGGCCCGCACGACGCCGGACTATACAAAGAAATATGGCCACCCGGGCGACCTCTTCGGGCCTATCATATTGCGTTTCCGCAAGGTGGACGGTGAAATGTGGGTGACCGACCCGCTCTACGACCGCCATCTGCCGGCCACGAGCGACGATCCCATCGTGAACATCGCACGCCTGCGCGGCGACGAACGCCTGTATGACACCCTGCCCATCGTCTCCGAATCCGACGGACAGACGACCATCGACGTGAGCCGCTGGCTGAAAAGCAACCAACTCTTGGGACTGAAACCCGTAGCCTTCGAACTGGAACTGGGCACGGAAGACGCCTCACGCACACAGCTCAAGGACGTCAAAGCCCTCCCTCACTGTATGCTCATACGCAAAAGGCTGACCTATCGCCCGCTCCCGTTCATGACTCCCGGACGCAAAGCCAGCACGAGTGAAAGCGAATGGGAAGTCGGCATCTGCCTGTCGTTGCTCCCCAAGCATCCTATGCCCGTGCGTCCGTCGGGGATGCCCTACTTCGGCATCACGCAGCAGGAGTACCAAACGAATCCCCTACGGGCCTCATCACGCAGTCTGATGAAGCGCTGGCGCTTGGAACTGACCCCGGAAGACAGTGTCCGCTACTTCCAAGGCGAACTCGTCGAACCCATACATCCCATAGTGGTCTATGTCGACCGCCACACTCCAGCCCGCTGGCTACCGTGCATCATGGCCTCGATAGACGCCTGGCAGGAAGCATTCGAACAAGCAGGCTTCAAGAACGCCATCCGCGCGGTGAAAGAGCCGACGGACGACCCGAACTTCTACAACTATGACAACAGCCACGCCTACATCTCCTGGAAACCGTCAGGGCAATCCAATGCCTACGGCCCTACTCCTTGCCTGGCCAGCACGGGCGAAGTGAAAGCCTGTCACATAGGCATCTTCAGTTCCGTTCCCGACCTGTTGCAGCTCTGGTATTTCACCCAATGCGGCGCGGCAGACCCGCAGGCTTGGGACGTGGAGCTGCCCCAATCCGTCATGGACGAACTGATGAAGCTGGTCTTCACGCACGAAATCGGCCATTCACTGGGACTGGAACACAACTTCTTCGGCAGCAGCCTCCATTCGCTGGATGAATTGCGTGACAACGATTTCCTCTCCCGACACGGCATGGGGTCGTCCATCATGGACTACATGCGCTGCAACTATGCGCTGCGCCCCGGCGACCGGACCGACCTGCGCAACCGCATCGCCCGCATCGGCGAATACGACCGTTGGGCCATCGAATACGGCTACCGCATTTTCCCCGGAAAGACGGAAGAAGAGCAGGAACGCAACCGCCAGGCATGGCTCAAACAGACAGCCGGCGAACTGCAACACCGGTTTCTCGGGAGCAACGACGTACGCGCCCAGTCGGAGGACTTGGGTGACGACCACGTGGCCTTCAACACACAGGGCGTGGAGAACCTGAAATACTTGTGCTCCCAGCCTGCGGCCTGGGATAGCCCCGACATACAGTCACTGCACGTCCGCCAGAGACGTTATCAATACATGATTACGATGCTGACAGAATGGACCAAACAAGTGCTCATGCACCTGGGCGGATACACACAGGACGAAGCCGGAAAGGGCATCGTGTGGGAAAAGGCAGACTACAACCGGAAGGTCATCGACTATCTGCAATCCTATGTGCTCACTCCGCCGGAATGGCTCTTTGATGCCCAGCTGGTCAACCGGTTGGAACTCGACCGGACGACACTGGCCCGCAACTTTTATGACAAGATGATGCCGTGGGTCACCGACCGTTTTGCCGACATAAGCCGCGCACAGTGCGCCGGCACGGAAGGCCTTCTCACGCTCGAAGAATATGTCAGTTCCCTGCATGCCGCTCTTTTCTCCGAGTGGCAACAACCTGCCACCCCCGTCAGCGATCTGAAATTTGAAGCCCAGCGGGCTTATATTGACCAGTTGGCAAACTACCTGCAACGCAGTTCGAACCATTCGAGCCACGTGCTTGCCCTAGTCACTGCGGAATGTGCACGCCTGCTACAGGAGGCTGAAGCCTACGCCGGCCAAACATCTCCGGGCAAAGACCGGGGACAAGCCCTGGAACTCATCGAAAAACTACAAGCTATCGCAAACTAACACACTGACACATTATGCTCAAACATTGGTTGTTATACTACCTATGCCTATGTCCTCTGTTCCTCTGCGCACAAACTCCGCAGGCTACCCCCAGCGGACAAACAAAAGACTTCTTTCATCAGGAAGGAATGAAAAAGGTGGACGGCATCTTGCCAGTCTATCAACACAAAGGAAAAGTCTATCTGGAATTTCCCCGCTCCGTGTGGGGACGCGAAGTGCTCATCTCGGCACAAATCGACCGCGGTTTCGACTTGGTGAACCGTCCGGCGAAGAGCTTGGGCGTGGTGCGGGTGAAAGTCGACGACAACAAGCAGGTGACACTGGCACAACCGTCCTACGCCGACCGTATGCCGGAGGCTTTCAAGGAAGCCGTCATCGAAGCGAACGAACAAACCTATCCGGCAGAAGCTGTCTCTCCGGAAGGAGGCATCGTCATCGACGTGACCAAGCTCCTGTCGACCGGCAGCGAATGGTTCTCTTACAGCTACACTCCCATCCGTGGGCTGGACGCACAACATGCTTCCGTGACCGGAGCGTCAGCCTTTGCCGACGGCGTCTGCTTCCACATCCAGCGTCGGCACGGCTACTCTCCGGAACGTGCCAATGTGTCCAGTGCCATCACCATGTTGCCTGAAGGTTCCATGCCCTTGTGGCTCTCCTGCACGGTGAGTGTGTTGCCGGCTGACGACATGTCCGTCCGCCTGATGGAGAAAGACTATGGATTCCAGAGCCTCACCTTTGGCGACCACATGCAAGACCCCTACATGAAGGTGACCGACTCCCTCATGATTCGCTGGCGGATGGAAGTGTCCCCGGCCGACAAACAGAAATATGCCAAAGGGGAGAACGTGCGCCCGCTCCGACCGCTGACCTTGTGTGTCGACCGCCATTTCCCCGAGCGATTCCGTCCGGCAGTCCGGGAGGCTGTTGCGGCTTGGAACAACGCATTCCTCCGAGCTGGTTTCCGCGACGCGCTGCAACTCAAAGAACTGGCCGAAAACGACAACCCGACAACCTGCCAAGCCTTGCTTTCCTATGATCTGGGGACACCGGACGTGGAACGTTCCTACATCTGCCATCCGCGTACCGGAGAAATCCTATCCTGCCGCATCAATGTGGGACACGGCTGCACAGCCGCCCTGCTGGATGACTATTGGTGGCAGGAAGACGTCGCCCGCAACGATTCGTCAACGGCGGTCGAATTGCTGAAAGGCGAACTGCTCTGTGCCATCGGCGACATGCTGGGAATGCGCCCTTCATCACCTGACCCCCTGTTTCTGAAATCTTCCTGCACGCTGGACGAATCCTCTGCTTGGGATGCAGCCACAGGCTATCGCGTATTCCCCGACGCCAAAAACTGCTATGAAGACAGAGACCAGCTACGCCAATGGAGAAAGGAGAACCGCCCGAAAACGGATTCCAAAGCCAACCTCCTCAACCTGTACGCCGGAAAACTGCAACACCTGCGAAAGCAATTCCGCAAACTTGACAAGACACAGCCTGCCGACTACAGAACACTCTACAAAAACGGAATGCAACTCTACGGACGCTATGTGAACGAAATAGCCCGGTACGTCGGAAGCGACCAGCCCGAAACCATGCAACAAGAGGCCATGAACCTGCTGACGGAGTACTTCTTCGAAGGCAGCACACGGTTCGACAACCCCTACATCAGGGCGCATACGACAGAAAACAGGCACACTCTCCTGTCATCGCCTGCGACGGACGTATTCACCCACCTGCTCTCACAAGAGACTGTCGCGACGCTGCAACGCGCCGAGTGGTATGCCGGAAAGAAGGACAAGGGACTCACAGCCCAACGTTTCTTCCAATCGCTTTATGCCTCGCTCTTCGGCAACTTCGAGCCCGACCGGGACTTCACCTACGAGCAGCTCGACCTGATGCTCTCCTGCATGGAGGCATGGAAAAACGCCCTGAACGCCGATGAGAAATCGGGCAACACGACAGGCAAAGTGCGGCTCGAAACCGAATGGAAGCATGTCAAGAGCCAACTGGAAAAACTGGCAGAAAGCCACCCCAATCCCTCGATGCGCTCACTCTTCGCCTGGATGTCACGCCGTTGAGCAGAAATACCGGAAGAAATCGAGTAGGAGGAAAACGAAGTGATTTTCTTCCTACTTTCGTTTTCCGACCTCTCCCACCACCACGCATGCGGTTCCGCACGTGGCGGTTCTTTATTTAGGATACCATTTGAGATACTCCTCATAAAGGGTTGGATACCCGGCAATTTTTAGTCGTTCGTTAGTCATAGAACTGTGTGTTATCCAACTGTCAGCAATACGCCAGTACCCCAGTCGAGTATAACCCCATTCATAGGCTTTCCTCTTAGGGATTCCACATCGAATCAGATTTGATATTCTCGTCTTTGGGTTTTTCCAAGATTTCCATATACACATTCGTATGCGACGTCGTAACCATTCGTCTGTTTCAAGGAGAAGACGTTTCATGTTGGCAAGGTGGTAATATCCTATCCACCCTCTTATGTACTCCTTGAGTTTTTGTTTCCTACGTTCATAACCCATTCCGTTGCTACGACCTGTCAGTTCTTTCAAACGGGACTTCATCCTCGCTTTGGATTTGGGATGGACGTATAATTCAAATTTACCTTTGGAGTTATAAAAGGAATAACCTAAGTATTTGACACCTTTGACATATGAGACTGTTGTCTTTTCCTTGTTTACTCTAAGATGAAGTTTACCCTCTATGAATCGGGTAATGGATTCCTTGGTCTGTTTCGCCGCACTTTTACTTCGGCAGAATATCATTGAATCATCAGCATACCGAACAAAAAGATGACCTCTTCGGGTTAGTTCCTTGTCGAGTTCATTAAGCATGATATTACTTAACAGGGAACTTAATGGACCACCTTGAGGAGTGCCTTCGTTGCTCGCATCAAACATACCATGATTCAGGATTCCGCTGCGGAGATATTTGTGTATAAGACTCACCACTCTTCCATCCTTTATTGTACGGCTCAGTATTTCTATCAGACGACTGTGGCATACTGTATCGAAGATTTTCACTATTCTCATGCGTCCGTGAGACCTCCTCGGATAAGGGTATTAACTTTCAATCTTATGTCTGCTTCATTTACATCAACCGTTCCGAATAGCTATAGGGCTTTGGTTGGCTTTGCAACCTTACCCACGGTTATATGCCTTATATGAAGTTTCTGTTCGTCAGACCAGATGTTTGCCGCCAGCTTCTTTCAGATTCCAACTCGCGATGGACACCCTTGCTATTGGCTGTATGATTCCCGCTATTAGGGCTCATTGGGGACTTGCACCCGTTAGCTAATACTCATGCCGAGCATACAAAGCAAGCCTCCGTCGGGCATTGCGCTGACGGAGGCCAAAGTTATGCGATGTGTCCGCTATATCCGGACGAGAGACAATGACACTAAGCAAGTGTCATGGCAACTCTCACGCTTTTACTTTTCACATGTTTGGTTTCTTGGCAGTTTCTTTCATTCATCCAGTTCGCTCACGGCTTTTCGGATGCCGTATGCCACCGAGGTCATTTTATTTCTTGTCGCAGACAAAGCCGATGACAGACTGGTAGCCGAGACGGTACGTTTCCCGTCTTTCGACAGCAGGAACCCTCCGCGAGCGAGAACGGACTGCCAGTGCGCCTGTATGTATGACCTTTCAAGTAGCGCGTCGAAAAGCACGGCCACATGGCGGATGTTATTCACACGGATTCGGAAGCCCTCCTTGCAGGCAAAGAGAACTTCCATATCCTCCATACGAACTGTAGGAACATAGAACAGATGGTAAGTATTGGCACAAGACACAATACCTGCCATCTGTTCCTTTGAAAAATTACACTCGAACGAAAGTGAAGTTGCGGTCGCCATTGGATCCGCATCATACGCAAATGCCGGGCTGTTTATTTCAGATGTGTCATACATCCTTTTCATTTCCATGCAATCCTCCAATGAGAATGCTCCTGCAGAGAAAATTTGTCGCACATAATCTTGGTAATCATACAGAATGCCTCGGACAACATGGATAATCATCTCATGGCAATTCCGGCAGACCACATTGTCACAGTCTATATACCGGTGACTGTTGATGAAGTCGTCCACGAAGCGGCGATAAAGTTTGCCGCAGTCAATGACATCCTGGAGATAAGTTTCTCTCGCAGAAGCGAGTAATACAAAAAGTTCATTCCTTACATCCTGTTCGGCAGTGATGTGCCGATGATGCAAATCTCTTCCCAAAAGAGAGAATACAGTTTTCTGACCTGTTCATTTTGAAATTGATTAAATGTTTATACTATTGTGATTGTTTCCTTTTCAGATTTTCTGACAATTATAATGCTGACTTCATACAGTAAGCCAATGCCACCGCACATTAAATACAGAAGTGATGGTAACGAAAATTGCGATTTAACACATCTTTATTTACAGTTTCCACCCCGAAATACTTTCCTGTATATTCCACAAATAGGCATATAGCCCTTCTTTTCGGACAAGTTCATCGTGTGTGCCTTCTTCCTTTATCCGCCCGTTGTCCAAGACGATTATCCGGTCGGCATCCTTGATTGTTTTGAGCCTGTGGGCAATGGCAATGACGGTGCGTCCTTTAATCAAAGAGTCGATGGCTTTCTGCACTTCTACTTCATTTTCTGGGTCGAGCGAGGCGGTCGCTTCGTCCAATAGGATAACAGGCGCGTCTTTCAGTATGGCGCGGGCGATGGATATGCGCTGTTTCTCGCCTCCGGACAAGGTACAGCCTCCTTCGCCCACCATCGTGTCGTAGCCTTGCGGCAAGCGCATGATGAAGTCGTGGCAACAGGCTTTCTTGGCGGCGGCAATAATTTCCTCGTCTGTTGCATCCGTCTTGCCGAAACGAATGTTGTTGCGTACAGTGTCTTGAAACAGATAGACATCTTGGAACACCATAGAGATGTGGCTCATCAGACTTTCGGGGGCTATTTCGTCCATCGGCATACCGCCAAAGAAGATGCGTCCCTGCTGCGGGTCGTAGAAACGGGCGCAAAGTTTCATCACCGTGCTTTTCCCGCTTCCCGAAGGGCCAACAAGAGCTGTCAAGGAGTTTTGGGGGAGCGTGACGGTTATGTCGTGCAGCACTTCCTTGTCCTGATAGGCAAACGATACGTGCTCAAACCGGATGTCGCCTGCCGTTGGGGATTGCCGTTCACCTTTCATTTCCGGCTCGTTCATTAAGGAAAGAATACGTCCTCCTGCAATGGAAAAGTATCGGAACTCTGTGAAATTGGTCAGGGCGGAAGTCAATGGGTCGAACACACGGGAACCGACTACGAGAAACAGCACGAACACAAGGATGGAAAGTTTCCCTCCCAACAGCAGGTATGTTCCGCACAGCACCATCAGGGTCAGCCCTGCACGTACCAACGTGATGCTCAACAGGACGAACGGCCCTAACAGGGCTTCCTGACGGATGCAGGCACGGCGAAGTTCGGCAAAGGCATCGCGCAGCCGGACGAAACGGTCGCCCAACAGATTGTAGGCTTTCATCACCCGGATGCCCTGTAAGTATTCCTCCAAGCGGTTTCCCGCATTTATCTTCGCTTGGATTTGCCTGCCGCTCAGACTTCGCTGCGCCTTTGTACTTGCCCATAGGACGAGCAAGGCAAGCGGCAAGGCGGCAAACATACTGACCGCCATCCTCCAATCTATCCATATCAATGAAGCAAAAGCCAATACAGGCATTACCACGGCACCCATCAATTGGGGGAGATGGTGAGAAATTCCCGTTTCTGCCATCATGAAATCCGTAATAAGCATAGAGGACAAGTCGCCGGGGTCGCGCCTTGACAAGAAACCCAATGAAAGTTTCCGCAGGTGTTCCGCCAGCGACAAGCGTCCCGAAGCACTCATTTCGTATGCTCCACGAAAATTGGCACGGTAAGATGCCCGTTCCGCCAAAGCCATGACCAGCATATACACAACCATAACGCCGAATATCCACCAAAGACGGGTCGTGTCGAGCGGCTGTCCGCTTCCGTCAAACGCATTGAAAATGATGCGTATCGCTTCTATGGAAAGGCAAAACGGCACGATATTGACCAAGTTGGCAAGCATGGTGTAGCCCACAGGCTTGTAAAGCCGTTCGGTATGTCCTATTGTAATGTTTTTGATTGCATTCATATACAGTTCTCCTTTTATTTAATTTTTGTTCAACGTCCAATGGTATGCGCTCGTATAGGCATCCCACATATTCTTATATACGCCCTCGGTCACGGACAGTTGTTCATGCTTTCCGCATTGCACGATACGTCCCTCTTTCATCACGACAATCTGATGCGCGGAAATAACGGAAGAAAGACGATGGGCAATCACGATGACCGTCTTGTCCTTTATCAGTGACTGCAAAGCCATCTGCATTTTATGCTCGTTTTCAGAGTCGGCAAAGGCAGTCGCTTCGTCCAGTACCAGTATCGGCGCATTCTTCAATATGGCACGAGCCACACATATCCGTTGGGCTTCGCCGCCGGACAGAAAGACGCCTTTGTCGCCAATCCGTGTTTCGTAGCCTTGCGGCAGACACTCTATGAAGTCGTGGCATTGGGCAGCTTTTGCGGCGGCTATCACTTTTTCTTTTGTGGCATCAGGAGAGCCGACGGCAATGTTCTCATACAGCGTATCGTAGAAAAGGAAAGTGTCTTGAAACACGAATGAAACCATGTCCATCAGTTTTGCGGTAGCTATCCGGCGTATATCCACACCACCTATGCAGATTTCCCCTTGCTCCACATCCCAAAACCGGGGTATCAGGTTGGCAACCGTTGATTTGCCGCTTCCAGACGGACCTACGAGAGCGGTTATCTTTCCTTGTGGCGCGACAAAGCTGACATCACGCAAGGCTTCCGTACGTGTTCCCTGTTCCGTGTTTTCGTAGGAAAATGACACATGACGAAATTCCACATCGTAAGCGGTCGGCACTTGCGGATGTTCCGGCTCCGGCACAGGCTTCTTTTCCAATATGCGGTCAATGCGGTTCACCCCTTCGTTAATTTCGCGCGTATTCCCTCCTAAAAAGGTCAGTTTGTAAACGGGAGAAGCCATACCCGGCCCCATGATGATAAAAAACAGCCACACCACTGCCAATGAGAGTGATTGCGGACTGGCTTGCAACAGCAGGATGCCCATCGGGAGGATGAATGTCACCATCGAATTGAGCAAGACGGTAAATGCGATCATCCCGTTCTGATAAGTGTCACAGCACTTCAAGGCGAATGTCTTGTATGCTTGTATCTCGGCGTTGAACTGACGGAACGAACGGACACTTTGCCCGAAAATCTTGACGACAGGCATTCCACGCACATATTGCACGGCGGATGCGCTCATTTTTTCCTGTGCATCGTAATAGATGGACATGAACTCTCTTGCCCGTTTTCCCATGAAATTGGAGAATTGCAGGAAGAGGCTAAGCACCACAACCGCCAGACAGACCACCGTCAGCCATACATCCAAAGAGAAAAAGATGACCAGCATCACCGCCACTGTTGCCACGACATTGACCAAATCCGGGATGGTATGGGCGATGAAGCCTTCAATCTTTTCGATGTTCTGGTCCATCGTTTTCTTAATGGCTCCCGTGGAAGTGTTGTTCAGATATCCCAAAGGTAACTTGCCGATATGCTCGGACAAACGGACACGCAACCCATACAAGATACGAAACGCAGCCACATGGGAGGACATCAGGGCTGCATACAGCAATACCAATCCGCCAACAAGCCCTCCAAACGCTATCCATCCCCAACGCATCATGTCCGCTCCATCCGAAGCGGCAGGATTTACGCCATGCGAGAGCAGTTCTTTTAAGATTTCATAAACTGCCCAATAAGGCACAAGCATACATACCGCACTTCCGGCGGACAGCAGACCTGCTAATATGAGCAGACCTTTCCTTTGCCCCGCTATCTCGAACAGTCGGGACAAACCTTCTTTCTTTTTTGACTTCTCCATTGTTATTGCGTTATTTTGAAATGATTTTATACCCCAGCAACGAACTGAACTTGTAGCACAGCCGAGTCATCCTCCCCAATATCTGCCCGAAGAAAAAGCCCCAGCGCGGACGGAAGAACTTCATATAGTTGGCTTGCTCGATAAGCCGCAAAGCCGGTTCCCATTGTTCCACTAAATGCCCGTCACTCAGCCCTGAACGGATTTGAGCCTCGTGTTTGCGAAGAGAATCGGGCTTTACTCCGTGTCGGCTCATCATCGTGCCGCACACGTCAAACCATAGTTCGCCTCCCCCGAAACGGCTCGCTACGTGGTGCAGGAAGGCTCTCACTTGTTTCTCATAAAAATACATCAGCACACCTTCCACGATGAAAATGAATTGCGCATCGGGATGCTTCCGAAGCAGGTCGTCCATCCAATCAGTTTCCAGTAAGGATGCCGCGATATAGGCATTTCCCTGTTGTTCGGGTATCAACTCTCGGCGCAAAGCGATGACCTCCGGCAAGTCCAAATCATAAAAGACCGCTTTCCGGTCACCAATACGCTGGAAACGGGTGTCCAGTCCGCAGCCTACATTGACCACGACCGGATGGGGATGCGCTTCGATAAACCGCCGCACGGCACGGTCGAAATACCATCCGCGCACCACACATCCCACTTCGCTCAGTTTTGCCCCGTCAAATTGGGAGTAATCGTATTCCAGACTGTCCGCCAACCGCTCCGCAGCCTTGTCATACAGGATGGGATTATCCCGGCGGCTTTCTTTGGCTCTCATGTATAACGGAATAAGCAGTGTTTCCGCCACAATGCTCTTAAACTCGTGTTTCTGTTTCATGTCTTTATTCTATTAGTGAACGATATTCAGATTTGTTCATAAAAAAAGGAGGAAACCTCCGTGAAGATTTCCTCCCTGCCAGCCGTCCTGATGCGGTTGATTGTCTGTATGTGCGTTGCTTGTATCTCATATTTTGATAATTGCCCTCCAACCTTGAATTTCAAACAGTATGTAATCATGCAGAATAGCCTCCATTTCCTGCCGAGGTACGGAGTGCATCAGCAGTTCCTCGAACATCGTAAACATCCATACCGTATGCAGATGGATGATGAAATCGGACACCGCCGTATTGATTTCGGGATGCTTTTGCTGCATGGACGCGAACCACGCCTTGACCAATTCCGTAGAACGGTCAGTATAATTCTCGCGGAAGCGTTCCAACGAAGAACCTTGCGCACGGAACAACAGGATTCCCATCAGCGCGCGGTGCTTGTCAATCAGCGAAACATATTCGTCTATGCAGGATTTCAGGTATTTCTCCGACCGCATCATCATAATGTCCTCGCCTCGTATGCCGTGATGTTCTTGCAGCATGGCTTCCAAAGCGCACAAGACAGGACGGACTACTTCATGGAATAATTCATCTTTGTTCGTGAAGTAGTTGTAGATGTTTCCGACACCAACCCCTGCCAATTCCGCTATTTCACGCATGGAACTTTTGGAATAGCCTTTCCGCTCGAATTGTTGTCTGGCAACCTTTAATATTCGTCCTCGTATGTCCTCTTTCAGCACTTGCATTTATAACAAACAATGTCTGTTTTTAATTTTTTGCAAAGGTACAAGGCTTGAAATTGTCGGGCAATACCCATTTTTAGGGATTTAATAATACTCGGATAACAAGATATCTATAAGCTATGTAATGGTGCAAATTATTAATATGATTTCGTTTTAGACGGGAACTTTGCGGTATCAAATTACAATGAGTATTAATAGCAGCCCACGCTATAGCGTGATAACCACTATGCTATCCTTGTATTTACTTATGAAATCAATCAGCCGAAGTCTGAAACAGTTTGCCATATTCTTCATCGGTCACGGGCTCCAGCCATTCGTTGGATGCATTTTCTCCCGGAATCTCAAAGGCAAGATGCGCAAACCAGCTGTCTGCTGCCGCACCATGCCAGTGCTTCACATTTGCCGGGATGTGGATGACATCGCCCGGAAGCATCTGTACGGCAGGCTTGCCTTCTTCCTGATACCAGCCCCTGCCTGCCACACAGACCAGCATCTGTCCGCCGCCTTTCGTCGCATGGTGAATGTGCCAGTTGTTGCGGCAGCCCGGCTCGAAAGTGACATTGTTGAACGGTACCTGCTCCTTGGATATCGGAGCCAGATAGCTGTTGCCGATGAAATATTTGGCGTATGCGGTATTCGGTTCGCCGATGGGGAAAATCATCTGCTGTTGGAAGCGTTCCTTCTCAGTAGCCGCATCGTCATCCGCCCAGACCTCCTTTGCCACACGGAATCCGGCCCATGCGTTTGGCCATCCGGCATAGAAAGCGGCTTGTGTCAGCAACGCCGCTATTTCCTTGCGGGTGATGCCATGCTTCTTGCCCATTTCAAGGTGCGAGCGGAAAGAGGAGTCAACCATCCCCTTGCCGAGAAGGATAGAGATAGTCACCATGCTGTGGTCGTGGAGCGAAAGCGTGGAATCGTTCCAGACCGCGTCTCCGAAAAGAACATCATCATTAAGTTCTGCGAATTTTGGAGCAAATTCTCCCAACTGCATGCGTCCGGCAGTCTGTGTAATCTTTTCTTGTGCCATAATTCCTTGAATATTTGTCATTGATATTGCTAGTAATAAAAACAGAATCTTTTTCATATAGTCAATTTGTTTTGAATGTGAGTAAAAAGTTTACAGTATCAATAATGTGAGAAGAAAAGGCTCTTGCCTCCGTCCAATACCTCGCGGGAGATGCCGCTTTTGCGGATGGTGTTTCCACACCGTTGTGCAATCTTACTGTTTCCATATTATCATACATTTATATAAATTGTTCTATCTTGTTTCCTGTTGCTAAAATACAGCCATTCAAGCTATGGCAGGATAAACATATCCTCTGCGTTTGTACCAATTTTACAGAAATATCAGTCCAAATCCTTTTCCCGCAACCAATCGTACATCAGTTCAGCCACCTCCGCATTATTCAAGTCCGACATCGGAAAGTGCGTGTTGCCATAAATACACCACAATGGAGCATCTTGCCCTGCTTCCCGATTTTCCTATCTTTGCGGACGAAACAACCGGTAAAAAATATGAGTATCACTAAACCGCAAAATATATTGTCCATACAAAGCCGCGATGAATTTCGCCAATGGCTCATGACGCATCATGCCACTGCAAGGGAGTGCTGGGTGAAAGTCAAACGCGGACGTCCTGTGGACGACGGAACATTCTGGTACATCGACGCAGTGGAAGAAGCAATGTGCTTCGGCTGGATTGACAGCACATTGAAACGGCTGGACGGCGTTTCCAGCTTCCCGTCGAACTTTTTGATGCTAGAAACGTCGTTTCCAGCTTCCCATCGAACTTTTTGATGCTAGAAACGTCATTTCCAGCTTCCTTTCGAACTATTTGATGCAGGAAACGTCGTATCCAGCTTCTTTTCGAACTATTTGATGCAGGAAACGTCGTATCCAGCTTCCCGTCGAACTTTTTGATGCTAGAAACGGCGTTTCCAGCTCCCCGTCGGACATTTTGATGCTAGAAACGGCGTTTCCAGCATGTATGTCACACTTGGCGGCCTTCTGTTACTTCCACCACTTGATATTTATCTAACCATGCTCCACCCCACCCTCTTTTTTACGAACAAACCTTAAAATCCGCCGTCCTTTCGAAAAAGAAACAAACGAGGAACGGAGTGAAAAACTATTTTACTTAACTTCGGTCCTCGTTAATCGAAATCATAACCTTAATCACACTCTGGTAAACAGCCTTATGAAACTTTTTCGGAACCTACTGACCCTCGTATTGATTATTCTTGTGCACACGGCTTCGGCACAAGTCCTCCCGACTGACTCCACCACGGTGACGGGCAAAGACATTGTCAACCGCGCCATGAAGTATATCGGCGTCCCCTACCGCAGCGGGCGCATGAATCCCAAAATAGGGTTCGACTGTTCCGGTTTCACCACTTATGTATTCCAGAAAGAAAACATCTCACTGACCCGCTCCTCCCGTTCCCAGTTCCTGGAAGGGACACAAATCGACGACTGCCGGGAGTTGCGCAAGGGGGACCTGGTGTTCTTCTGCGGCTCGCGCGTGGGCAGCAACATCGGTCATGTGGGCATCGTGACACAGGTGAACCACGAGACGGGCGACTTCTCCTTCATCCACGCCAGCCGCACCGGCGTACGTATCTCCTCCTCCAGCGAACCCTACTACCTGAAGCGCTACGTCGGCGCTTGCCGGGTACTGAGCTAACCCACATTTTTCCAAGAAACCACGATTAGTAGGTATTGACTGTACGGACTGGTCTGTGTTTAAGAAATGGGAATTTACCTATTTCTTGCGATTGTATGCATAAGAGCACTGTGCGTACCTTTGCAGCACAAAAACCACACTACACAGATCATGATGAAGTTATACCTTGCACTAGTCTCTTTACTGATATGCCTCACCGGCATCTCCCCGGCGCATGCACAGCGCCACGGCGACCATCACGGACGCATCCTCATCAGCGGACGGGTCGTCTCTTCCGACAATGAAATCATCGACTTTGCCACCATCCACCTGAAAGGAACTTCCTTCGGTGCCCAGACGGACGAGAAGGGCCGTTACCGGTTCTCGGCTCCGGAGGGCGAATATACCCTCGTCGTCACCGCCATGGGATATAAAGGTGTGCAGCGGAAAATAACGCTCAATCGCCACGAACGGCGTACGCTCGACTTCACCCTCCGCCCCGACACGAAAGAGCTGAATGCCGTGACAGTGACCGCCACAGGCGTCAGCCGGGTACAACGTTCCGCCTACAACGCCATCGCCATCGATACGCGCGACATGCAGAACACGACCAAGAACCTGAGCGATGCGCTCGCCACTGCACCCGGCGTGAAACTGCGCGAGAGCGGAGGCGTAGGCTCGGACATGCAACTGATGCTCGACGGCTTCAGCGGAAAGCATGTCAAGGTGTTCATCGACGGCGTGCCCCAGGAGGGGGTGGGCAGCTCATTCGGACTGAACAACATCCCCGTCAGCTTCGCCAAACGCATTGAAATCTACAAGGGTGTCGTCCCCGTCGGCTTTGGAACGGACGCACTGGGCGGCGTCATCAACATCGTGACGGAGAAACAGCCGCGACGCTGGTTCCTCGACGCTTCCTACTCCTACGGTTCCTTCAACACGCACAAGTCGTTCGTCCACTTCGGTCAAGCCCTGAAGAACGGCTTCACCTACGAGGTCAATGCCTTCCAGAACTATTCGGACAACGACTACCACGTGGACGCTCCCATCAAGAACTTTGAGACGGGCAGCTTCAACGATGCGGAGAAGGTGCGTGTCCGCCGCTTCCACGACAACTACCACAACGAGGCTGTCGTGGCTAAGGCAGGCATCACCGGCAAGCCGTGGGCAGACCGGCTGATGGTGGGCTTCACCTATTCACACATGTACAAGGAGATACAGACGGGCGTCCGTCAGAAGACCGTCTTCGGGGAGAAGCACCGCCACGGACACTCCCTGATGCCGTCTCTCGAATACAGCAAGCGCAACCTCCTGACCAAAGGGCTCAACGTGGTGCTGACCGCGAACTACAACCGCAACGCGACCACCAACGTAGACACCGCACGCTACCAGTACAACTGGCTGGGCGAACGGCAGGAGCTGAACTCACCGGGTGAACAGTCGTACCAGCGGACCCGCTCGGACAACGACAACTGGAACGGTACGCTCACCGCCAACTATCACATCGGGCAGGCACATGCCTTCACCTTCAACCACGTGTTCAATGCCTTTCGTCGGGAGAACACCTCGCTCCTCGCTGCCAAAGAGCAGACCGACGCCATCGCCAAAGAGACACGGAAGAACATCACCGGACTCTCCTACCGCCTGATGCCCTCGGAGCACTGGAACGTGTCGGTGTTCGGCAAGTACTACCGCCAGTACGTCGCCGGACCGATGGCGACCACCAGCACCGGGAGCAACTATGAACGGACCAGCCGCAAGGTCGACTCCTGGGGATACGGAGCTGCCGGCACCTACTTCATCCTGCCGGAGTTGCAGGTGAAGCTCTCCTACGAGAAAGCCTACCGCCTGCCGACCATTGAAGAGATGTTCGGCGACGAGGACCTGGAGAGCGGAGACATCGGCATCCGTCCGGAGAACAGCAACAACCTCAACCTGAACCTCAGCTATTCCGCCAAGCTGGACGACCACTCTGTCTACGCGGAAGGCAGCCTGATTTACCGCGACACCAGAGACTACATCCAACGCAACGTGCAGGACCTGAGCGGCGGACGCGAGAATGCCACCTACACCAACTACGGCCGAGTGCTGACCAAGGGCTACAACCTCTCGGTGCGCTATGCCTTCAAGCACCTGCTAAGCGTCGGGGGCAACTTCACGCAGATGGACGTCCGCGACAACGAGAAATACCAGATCGGCAGCACGGGACACGCCGTGGAGAACCTGGGCTACAAGGCGCGTATCTCCAACGTGCCCTACCGGTTCGCCGACTACGACGTGACCTTCTACTGGCACAAGCTGGGCGGCAAGGACAACCTGCTGACACTGACCTACGACAGCCAGTACACGCACCGCTTCTCCTACTATCCGGAGATATTCGGCAGTACCAACGACTTCTATGTCCCCAACCAGTTTGCCCACAACCTGCTGGTGAGCTACAGCCTGAAAGGCGGACGTTACAACTTCTCGTTCGAGTGCCGCAACCTGACCGACGAGAAGCTCTATGACAACTTCAGCTTGCAAAAGGCGGGACGCGCCTTCTACGGCAAGATACGCGTCAGCTTCGGCGGATAAACGAACTTGATTCTCATAACCCCTAAAATATCCCTTAATTATGAATAAGAACTATTTGTTGACCGGCATCCTTGCAACCTTGGTTGCCGGTGGTATGACACTGACTGCCTGCTCGGATGATAACCCCATCGACGACAGCAAGACTCCGGACAAGAACCTGAAGGGTTCCTATGTGATTGCCGCGACCGTGAAACCTTCCGCCGGAACGGAAGCGCACCTGTTGCTGCCCGTCGAATCGCTGGAAAGCGGCACGGTCTCCCCCGTCGGCAACGGACTGGTGAACGAGGGTGCCACCTACTGGCTGTTCCACGGGAACAAATACCTCTATGCGCTCAACTACCACCAGGGCAACGCCGGGACAACCCAGTCGTTCGTGATGGATGGCGACCACAACATCACCAAGCGTACTCAGGAGTACAACGTCAACCGCTTCACCACCTACGGATTCTATGACGGCTACATCATGACGACCTCCAGCGGCAACGGTCCGAAGGAGCTGGCTGACGCCAACGGCTATCTGCCCAAATCGTTCCTCATCTCCTACCTCGATGTGGAGAAACAGACTTACACGTCGAACAAGGTGAATGCCTCCACCCCGTTCCTCGCCGAGAACTTCCTGGGCAACGGAGAGTTCGTCACACTCGCCGGTCTGCAACAGGTGGGCAAGAAGCTCTATGCGGCAGCCGTCCCGATGGGACTGAGCCAGTACGGCTGCATGCAGAAGAACGCGGACGGCAGCTACAAGTGGGTGCTCCCCGGCAATGAAGACCTCATCAAGAAGGAAGCCGGCGGACAGGGCAGCAGCTCCTACAAGAAGGACGAGCTGCAATGGACACAATACCCCAACGAATGCTGGGTGTCCATCTTCACCGACGAGACATTGACCCAACACAAGAACATCAAGACCGACAAAATCAGTTATGCTGCAGGACGATTCAAGTCGCAGTACTACCAGATGACATGGGCTGCCGACGACGGCTACGTCTATGTGTTCTCGCCGAGCTATGCCAAGGCCATGACAGACAAGCGTCAGCAGACCACCCTGCCGGCAGGCGTGGTGCGCATCGACACGAAAGCGGAAGAGTTTGACCGGAACTACTACTACAACATCGAAGAGAAGACCGGCGGTCTCTCCTTCCTCCGCACATGGTACATCGGCGGCAACTACTTCCTCATGCTGATGTACGACCGTCCGCTGACCGAATCCAAGCCTGTGGGCAACCGGCTCGCCGTGTTCAACATCTCCAACGGCAATCTGGCGTACGTCGACGGTCTGCCCGAGGACATCACCGGCTTCAGCAGCATCCCCTACATGGAGAACGGCAATGCCTACATCGGCGTGACCACGGCAAGCAGCCACCTTGCCATCTACAAGATTACCCCGGCATCCGCCAAGGCCACCAAGGGTCTCGTCGTGGAAGCGACCTCACTCGACGGTGTAGGCAAGCTGGGCGACTGACGAACCTCTGAATCCCATTCCTCATGAAAAAAGTTGCAAAGAAACTCCATCTGTGGCTCGCCCTCCCCTTCGGCATCATCCTGACGCTGGTGTGCTTCTCGGGGGCAGTCCTTGCCTTCGAAAAGGAATTCACCCAATGGATGTATGCCGACCTCTACCGGGTGAAAGCCGTGGGTGACCACCGGATGCCGGTTGGTGACATCGCGGCGAAGGTAGCCTCTACCCTCCCCGATGAGGTCAAGGTGACGGGCATCACCGTCTATCCCGACCCTGCCCGCACCTACCAGGTGAACTTGTCCAAGCCTCATCATGCATCGGTCTTCGTCGACCCCTACACCGGCGAGGTGAAGGGAGCCTACAAGCGCATCCCCTTCTTCTTCACCATGTTCAAGTTGCACCGCTGGCTGCTGGGCAGTCGTCCCGACAATGGCGGCATCTACTGGGGGAAGGTCATTGTGGGAACCGCCACGCTGGCTTTCGTCTTCGTCATCCTTTCGGGCATCCTCATGTGGTGGCCCCGCACGAAGAAGGCATTGCGCAACAGCCTGAAGGTGACCCCGGCACACGGGTTGCGCCGGTTCTGCTACAGCTTCCATGTCGCCGTGGGAGTCTACACCTGCCTGCTGCTGCTCTGCATGACACTCACCGGACTGACCTGGTCGTTCGACTGGTATCGCGACGGCTTCCATACCCTCTTCGGGGCAAGCAGTCCGCAAGGCAGCGGACACGGACCGTCGGCTTCCGCTGGAAAGCAGAAAGGACGGGACCGGGCAGAGACCTACGCTGCCTGGCAGACGGTCTATGAGGAACTGGCAACCCGGAATCCGGAGAACCGACAAATCAGCATCAATGCCAACCGTACAGCCACCGTCGTTCTCAACCGGTTCGGCAACACGATGGGCGGCGACCGCTATGAGTTCGACCCCTCCACGGGCAAGCTGACGACCTTCACGCCATACGCCGACCTGCCTGCCTCCGCAAAAATCAGGGGTCAAATCTATGCCGTGCATACCGGCACCTGGGGTGGCTGGCTGACGCGCATCCTCTATTGCCTGGCAGCCCTGTTCGCCTCCGCACTGCCCATCACCGGCTACTACCTGTGGTTCCGCCGCGTGTTCCCGAAGAAGGCGCATCATGCCTGACGGAAGGGGACACAAGTGATTGATTTGCCAAACACAAGGGTTCGACTCACTAAACACAAGCGTTTGACCTGGTAAACATAGGGGTTTGACAGACCAAAGTATAATACTTAGGCAGCCTAAGTATTATACTTAGGGGGTCTAAGTATTATACTTATCCCTATCAAACTACTATGTTTACCAAGTCAAACGCTCGTGTTTGCACGGTCGAAGACTTGTGTTTGGCAGGTCAAACGCAAATGTACGGAGGAAGGTGTGTCAAATGGCACACCTTTTTATATAGAAAGAGGGTGCATCGCTCATTACGACACACCCTCTCTTGTATTTCCGGATACGAATCCTTGTTTCTCAAAAGTCGCGCCCCATCTGCTGTTCTTCCTCCCCGTCGACAATCTTCTCGACAAAGTAGCGGGGACGGCGCTTCACTTCCCGATAGATTTTGCCGACATACTCACCAATAATGCCTATGGAGACCAACGTGGCGCCACCGATGAACCAGATGGATATCAGGATGGACGTCCACCCCCATACGACCTCGCTGAACTGATAGGCCCCCAGACAATAGATGATGGCAACCAAGGCAAGGAAGACCATGATGAACCCGGCAATATAAATCCACTGCAACGGACGGACCGAGAACGACGTGATGCCGTCCATCGCCAGGGCAAACATTTTCGAGAAGGGATATTTCGACTCTCCTGCCATGCGCTCCTTGCGGTCATAGTAGACACACGCCGTCGAGAGTCCGATGCGGGGTACCATGCCGCGCAGGAATATGTTCCGCTCGGGATAGGACATGAGTGCCTTCAACGCCCGTCGGCTCATCAGACGGAAGTCCGCATGGTTGTAGATGATTTCCTCGCCCAGGTTACGCACCAGCCGGTAAAACATCAGTGCGGTCTGCCGCTTGAAGACGGAGTCGGTCTTCCGCTCCTTGCGCACCCCGTAGACAATGTCCGTCCCCTGATTGTACCGGTCCACCATTTCGTCGATGGCTCGCGTGTCATCCTGCAGGTCGGCGTCGATGGAAACCGACACATCACCATGGAGCGACGCCCATTCCAGTCCTGCCCACAGTGCATTCTGATGCCCCACGTTGTGCGCCAGCTTCAGTCCGCAGACAGCCTCATGCCGACGGGTCAGACGCTCGATGATGCTCCAGGTGGCATCCTTGCTGCCGTCATCGACGTACAGAATCTTTCCGGTCCCGATTTTCCCGTCCTGCTGCAGACGGTCTATGACTTTCAGCAGTTCATCGGTCGTGTAGTCCAGCATCTCCTGCTCGTTGTAGCAAGGGACCACTATAATCAATTTTGATTCATGCATGGTGTATATTATATAAGGTATGTTTCCGATAGCACAAAAGTAAGCTATATTCTTAAAAATTCAATACCGGGGGACGAATTATAGCGAAAAAAGCATAAGTTTGCGCTACTGATTTAAATGTATGACACTATGAAAAAGATTCTATTTCTCTTATGTCTGCTCCCTTCACTGCTTTGGGCGCAGGATGATGCCAAATATTTGGCAGGAGCTGTCCCCGTGGAAGACGGCTATGTGACCTTCCGTCAAACTTTCAAAGCCCCCTCCCTCTCCCAGAAAGAACTTTACCAGGCTCTTCTGATGTGGGCAAACGGCAAATTCCAGCCCACGGACCAGTTCCCCCAAAACAAGCTCATCACCCAAAACGAGGCCAACGGTGAATTGGGAGCCATCGGAGAAGAATATCTGGTGTTTTCCTCCAGCCTGCTGTCGCTGGACCGTACACGCATCTACTACCAGTGCCGCGTGGAGTGCGCTGCAGGTGAATGTACCGTGGAGCTGAGCCGCATCCGCTACTGGTATGACGAGGCACGCGACGGAGGTGTGCGCTACCGTGCCGAGGAACTCATCACCGACGAGTTCGGACTGAACAAGAAGAAGACCAAGCTGGCACGCGTCGTCGGCAAGTTCCGTGAAAAGACCATCGACTTCAAGGACCAGCTGTTCAAGGACATCGAAAATGCCATCGGCAAGAACGCCGTACAGGCTGCTCCCGCCGTGACAAAAGCCCAACAGGCTCCTGCCACTTCCGGTGTGACCACCAATGACAAGGTCGTGACCGTCAATGTCCCCACGAGCGCACCTGCTACCCCCGTCGTCACGACTGTCGCCAACAATGCACAACCCGCACAGGCTGCTTCCGCTGCTCAGGGCATGGAAGGATTCCGCAAGGTCAACCCCGACCAGATTCCCGGCAATGCCGTGAAACTCATCAGCGATGCCTTCATCATCACTGCCGGCAATGATGAACTCTTCAACCCCATGGCAGGCGGATGGGGCGGACTGGGCAACCTGTTCAACCGACCCGTCGCCTACTGCTTCATCGACCCCTCCCGCTACACCTACGGCATCATGCAGAAGAACGACACCTACACGCTGTCATTCTATACACCTGCCTATCAGGATGCCATCCAATATGTAGGTACCCATTCCGGACGCGACGGCAACAAGGTAGCCGGCAGCAAGCTGACCCCCATCACGACTCCTTCGGGCAGCAAGGCTTTTGCCGAGGCATGGCTCATCATCGAGTGCAAGAAGATTGCCACCCAGCTGCTGACCCCGTCGTCCGTCACCGACGCAGCCGTGAAAGCCCAATACCCCAACAAGCAGACGGAAATGTTCGTGGGTGAAATCATCGGTGTCTGGATGAAATAACCCCCTCCGGACTCTCCAACATCCGCGTACCGTCTCAGCCACGACGCCGGGAAGAAAAGCACGAAGACACAGCGAGAGACAGGACAGCCTGTCGCCTGAAACTGCACGCGGTGTCTTCGTGCTTTTTGTATGCTGTTCACGGCACGACAGCAACCTTTCAGAGCCAGGAGGAAACAACAAAAAGACAAATGATAGTTTCATTTACAACCATTCCGACCTTCCCGGTTAAAACACTGTCATGTTGTGTATTAAGCCGTATATTAAGCTCTTTCCATTTGAGATTATTAACAGAATGTACAATTTATAACCTCTAAAAAGTAGGTATTCTCAAATTAAAAACTATCTTTGTGACAGCAAAACAGGTTTGATATGCACAAAACAAACGAAAATGTGAATATTGCGAAAGCGTTGCTGGATGCCGGAAAAGTGGACGAAGCCATCCACCACCTCGACGAACAGCTGGCTGTCCCCTCCCCGGAAGCAGCCGACGAACTTTACTACCTGCGTGGCAATGCTTACCGCAAACTGGGAGACTGGCAAATGGCCCTGAACAACTACCTGGAGGCCATTGCACTCAATCCCGAAAGTCCTGCCGTCCAGGCACGCGCCATGGCGATGGATATCTTAGAGTTCTATAACAAGGATATGTACAACCAATAAAGTAATTTTTATGGCAACAGTTAAAGGGGCGATAGTCGTCGACACCGAACGCTGCAAAGGATGCGGCCTGTGTGTGGTGGCGTGCCCGGTGAAAATTTTAGGTCTCTCCCAAAAAGAGGTCAACAAGAGAGGATACCCGTTCTCGATGCAATTGGAGGACAAGTGTATAGGTTGCGCTTCGTGCGCCATTGTCTGCCCGGACGGGTGTATTTCTGTATATAAAACAAAAATCTAAATTTTAACTATATGGCAGAAGATGTTGTACTCATGAAAGGTAACGAAGCCATTGCACACGCCGCAGTCCGTACCGGTGTAGACGCTTATTTCGGTTACCCCATCACTCCACAGTCGGAAGTCCTCGAAACACTTGCAGAATTGAAGCCCTGGGAAACCTCGGGCATGGTCGTGCTTCAGGCAGAAAGTGAAGTTGCTGCAATCAATATGGTTTATGGTGGAGCAGCCACCGGGAAGAAAGTAATGACCTCTTCCTCCAGCCCCGGTGTCAGCCTGAAACAGGAAGGCATCTCCTACATTGCCGGAGCCGAACTCCCGGCAGTCATCGTTAACGTGATGCGTGGAGGTCCCGGTCTGGGAACCATCCAACCCAGCCAGGCTGACTATTTCCAGAGCACCAAGGGTGGCGGACACGGCGACTACCGCCTCATCGTCCTCGCTCCCTCGTCGGTTCAGGAAATGGCTGACTTTGTCGACCTCGCCTTCGAACTGGCATTCAAATACCGCAATCCGGCACTGATCCTCTCTGACGGCGTCATCGGTCAGATGATGGAGAAGGTCGTCCTCCCCGAACAGCGTAAACGACTCACCGACGAGGAAGTCATCGCCCGTTGCCCCTGGGCAGCCAACGGAAAGCCCAAGACCCGCGAACCGAACATCATCACCTCGCTTGAACTCGATTCCGCCATCATGGAGCAACGCAACATCCACTTGCAGGCCAAGTACAAGGAAATCAGCGAGAAGGAAGTACGTTTCGAGGAAATCGCCTGCAAGGATGCCGAATACCTCATCGTCGCCTTCGGTTCTTGCGCCCGCATCGCCCAGAAAGCCATTGAGCTGGCACGTGAAGAGGGCATCAAGGTCGGTATCCTGCGCCCCATCACCCTGTGGCCGTTCCCGTCAAAAGAAATCGAACGTCTGTCACACCACATGAAGGGCATCCTCACCGTCGAGCTGAATGCCGGACAGATGGTTGAAGACGTGCGCCTCTCTGTCAACAACGGCGTGAAGGTGGAATACTTCGGACGCATGGGCGGCATCGTGCCTGCTCCCGACGAAGTGGTCACCGCTCTCAAAGAGAAATTAATGAAGTAACCTGCGCTTATGGACAAACAGCAAATCCGTAACCTGCTCAACCTCTTATTTATTATAGGAACGGTTGTCACCATCATCCTCTACTTTGCCGTAGACAGCCCGCAACCGTTCTACTATGCGTGTGGTGTGTCACTCGCCATCAAGATGACGGAAGTAGTGATGCGCATGATACGTTTCAAGTAAAAAAACGCAAGACTTATGACAAGAGAAGACATCATCAAACCCGAGAATCTGGTTTACAAGAAACCGACTCTCCTTAACGATAACACGATGCACTACTGCCCGGGTTGCAGCCATGGCGTGGTGCACAAACTGATTGCCGAAGTAATCGAAGAGATGGGCCTGGCAGACAAAGCCGTCGGCGTATCGCCCGTAGGTTGTGCCGTGTTCATGTACAAGTACCTTGACATCGACTGCCAAGAGGCTGCACACGGACGTGCGCCTGCCCTGGCAACTGCCATCAAACGTCTCTGGCCCGACCGCCTGGTGTTCACCTATCAGGGTGACGGCGACCTGGCTTGCATCGGTACGGCCGAGACCATCCATGCGCTCAACCGTGGCGAGAACATCACCATCATCTTCATCAACAATGCCATCTATGGCATGACGGGCGGACAAATGGCACCGACCACCCTGATGGGCATGAAGACCGCTACCTGTCCCTATGGCCGCGACGCGAAAATCCACGGCTATCCCCTCCACATGACCGAAATCGCCGCTACGCTGGAAGGCACTGCCTACGTGACCCGTCAGTCCGTTCAGACGGTAGCCGCCATCCGCAAAGCCAAGAAAGCCATTCGAAAGGCATTCGAAAACTCCATGAACGGCAAAGGCTCCAACCTCGTCGAGATTGTGGCAACCTGCAACTCGGGCTGGAAGATGTCGCCTGTGGCTGCCAACAAATGGATGGAAGAGAACATGTTCCCCTATTACCCGTTGGGTGACTTAAAAGATAAGGAGTAAAACACTATGAAAACAGAAGAAATCATCATATCGGGCTTCGGCGGACAAGGTGTGCTGTCGATGGGTAAGATACTCGCCTACTCGGCCCTGATGGAAGGAAAGGAAGTGACCTGGATGCCGGCATACGGTCCGGAGCAACGTGGCGGTACTGCCAACGTGACGGTCATCATCAGCGACGAACGCATCTCGTCGCCCATCCTGAGTACCTATGACACGGCTATCATCCTCAACCAGCCCTCCATGGCTAAGTTTGAAAGCAAGGTCAAGCCGGGTGGAACCATTATCTACGACGGATACGGCATCAGCCAGCCGCCGACGCGTAAGGACATCAAGGTCTACCGTATCGACGCCATGGATGCAGCTGCCGAGATGAACAACATGAAAGCCTTCAACATGATTGTGCTGGGCGGACTCCTGAAACTCCGTCCGATGGTGTCCATCGAATCGGTACTGAAAGGACTGCGCAAGACGCTGCCCGAACGCCACCATCACCTCATCCCGATGAACGAGGAAGCCATCCGTAAAGGGATGGAAATCATCCGGGAACATGAATAAGCAACCCGACGGACACTTGTCCAGACTCCAATAGACGCAGACGACGCGGACTACACAGCAACCTGTTTCCTTGTGCAATCCGCGTCGTCGGTGTTTTTTATTCGCTCACGAGAGATGTCTCTTTAGCCCCAATCGTCATGCAAATACTACTATCCTGTGCCAAGACCATGGCAGACAGCACCGGGACTGTCGTCCCCCTCACTACCCTTCCCCCGTTTGAAACAGAAGCGTCGCAACTGGCGCTGCAACTTGCCTCCCTCAGCACCGAGGAGGTGGAACAACTGTTGCGCGTCAACCGACAGATTGCGTCGGAGAACCAGCTGCGTTACCGCCATTTCCACGATGCAGACAATCCGCAACTGCCGGCACTGCTCGCCTATACGGGTATCGTGTTCAAGCGCATTGCTCCCGATGACTTCAGTGCCGACGACTTCCGCTATGCGCAGGCACACCTGAACATCACCTCTTTCCTTTACGGACTCCTGCGTCCGCTGGACCTCATCCACAACTACCGGTTGGAAGGCGACGCCGTGCTGCCCGACAACGGCGGACAAAGCATGTTCGCCTACTGGCAGTCCCGGCTGACCGGTCTCCTGCTGGAGCGCGTCAAGGCCGACGATGGCATACTGGTCAATCTTGCCAGTGAGGAGATGAAACGACTGTTCGACTGGAAACGTGTCTGCCGCGAGGTGAAGGTCATCACACCGGAGTTCCGCGTATGGAAAGGGGACAAGTTGCGGAGCATCGTGGTCTACACCAAGATGTGCCGCGGAGAGATGACACGCTACCTGCTCAAAGGGCGCATCACCGATCCGGAGGCTCTGAAGGCTTTTACCTGGGAAGGCTTCCGCTGGGACGACGCTGCCGGGATGTTCACCCTCTGACGCCTACTCCCCGTCAACAAAACGGAGAGTCTCCACCTTCTCCAGCCGGGCACGCAGGCGCGGCATGGACAACCGACGGATGCGCAGACGCATCATGCAGTCCATGTCGTAGGTCTGTGAAACGATGGTGGGTTCCTCCTCCTTCACAACTCGCATCACGTCGTTCATAAAGGGATATTCAAAAAGGACTTCCACCTCATCGTCTACCGTTCGCTCGACAAATGCAGCAGCAGCCAACGCCTCAGCAGCTGCCGTGCGATAGGCCACGATGAGTCCGCTCGTCCCCAACTTGATGCCACCGAAATAGCGCACCACGATGACGAGCACATCGGTCAGTTCATTGGAATTGATTTGCCCGAGGATGGGCTTGCCTGCCGTACCCGAAGGCTCTCCGTTGTCATTTGCACGGAAGTCCTTCCGCTCATGCCCCAGCATGTAGGCATAGCACACGTGGCGTGCGTCGTAATATTTCTTCTGATATTCTTCCAGGCGCATCTTCACCTCCTCCACCGTACGCACCGGCAGGGCGATGGCGATGAACTTGCTTCTTTTCTCTGTATAGATGGCCTCCGAGGGAGCGGCAATGGTTCTGTATTCGTCTGCTTCCATGATTATCTTCACATCGGGATTCTGTCTGCAAAATTACAATTCCAATCGCCAATACACAATTGGCGGGCGGCAATATCACCATTTTTAGGTATTGACACGCATCGGTCAAGCTCCTACTTTTGCATCCGACCGTTAAAAGAACACGTCATGCAGACATTGAAACACTCTGTTGAAAAGCGACTGCTCACCGCCTCGCGAGCCATCTTCCTCCGGAAAGGCTTCCAGAAGGCATCCATGCGCGACATTGCCCGTGCATCGGGTATCTGCCTGAGTAACATCTACAACTATTTCCCCAGCAAGGATGCCCTGTTCTGCACCATCGTACGCCCTGCCATCACCACCCTCGAACAGATGCTCCGGCTGCATCCCGACACGACGGAACCCGGCGACTCACAGACACTGGCAGCAAATGACCCGGAACGAATCATCAGGGACTGCACGGCCCTGCTCAGCAAACACCGCACCCAACTGAAGCTGTTGTTCTTCTGTGCACAAGGCTCCTCTCTGGACGACTACAAAGAGAGGGTCTCCCGGCAATACAGCACCCTCCTGCCACAATCACCCGCAGGGACTGACGGCAAGGATACCATCTCCGGATTCTACAACCGGCTTCACACTGCATGGATGTTTGCCTTGTTCGAGGAGATTATCCGGCAGAAGATACAACCGAAAGACTATGAGCCCATCCTCCGGGAATGTCTCACCGGAGAGAGCTGGCAGGCAACCCACAGCCATAGCCTGTAAAAACACCAAGGTCCTCCATCAGGAAGGGGTATTCCTTCCGATGAGGACCTTGGGCATCTTTGTGGTTAAGTGTATAAAATCAAATCAACTTCTCTGTAACAATCGCTCTATCAGATGGAGAAGCGCAGGTCAATTCCGAACTGACGCGGCTTGCCGGGCTGCATGAACCACTGGCTCATGCTCTCAATGCCAAACGTGTGATAAGAGCGGTCCGTCAGGTTACGTCCCCACAAGTCTATGTCACACACCTTGGTACGCAACTGGATGTTGGCATTGCAAGTCCCGTAGAATCCCTGTCCCATCGTGTTGGCTTCATTCCAAGTGGTCTCACCCACACCCGTATAACCGGCATGGAAGGTGATCTGCCGCAACGCATCGCTCTTCAGGAACATCGAATAGGAAGCTCCCACATTGAGTGTATGGCGGGGTACGAAAGGTACCGTGTTGTCTGAATAGTCGATGAACTGCTTGTCGTCGGAATCCAATGTAGACTTATAGTCGGTGAACGTGGCGCGTGTATAGCCGTAAGAGGCGTTCATGCTCCAGTGGCGGTCAAAACGTGCAGCCAAAGCGGCTTCCGCACCCACACTGCGACTGCGTCCGGCGTTGACAGTCAAGCGTCCCAGTCCGGAACGTGTCATGCGGGCAATCTGCTGGTCACGCGTATCCATGCAGAAGGCAGCCAGGTCGGCATGCAGCTTGCCGTTCCACAGGGTCAGGTGGGTACCGACCTCGTAACTCCAAGTGTATTCGGGTTTATAGTAGGAAGCTGCCACATCTGGCTCTACAGCCGGAGGCATACTGCCTGCAATGGTATTCTTGATTTTCTCCTTCATCGCATTCATTGCAGGTGGGAAGTCCATCTTGTCAATCATGTCGATGCATCCTTCTTTCACTTCCGTCATCCATCTACCGCTTAAGCCCGTCTGTATCAGTTCGGAGAAACCTTGGATGTTGTATCCGCCCGAACGGTAGCCACGGCTGACGGTCGCATAGATGTTGTTGTCCGCATTGAAATCATACTTCAGCGAGAAGCTGGGCAACAGCTGGGTGTAGTGGTTCTTCAACTTTCCTCCCATCGCATACGAACTGTTGTCGAAAGTAAGTGCCAATGGATTCCGCCCCATCGCGATGCTGAAGTTATAGCTGGCTGCCGCACTGGCATCGTAGTCCATCGAGAGGCGTTCGTGGTCGACACGCAGACCTACGGTCAGCGAAAGTCCGTCAACCAACAGGTTGTTGAAGGTAGACCGATGGAAGAGAGCCAGGTCAGTTACCGGCGTACGGAAGTTGGAATAGACCGGCATGCCTTCACTCGTGATGTCGATACTCATGGGAGGAGCACCGTGGATGTTCGAGAAGACTCCGTTAAGCATCCCTTCCAGCATGGAGATACCGTCGCGATGGAAGAACACGGGACTGTTCGTACGCATATTCTGATAGGAAACAAATGCACCGGTCACCCACTGCCAGCGTTTGCCGGGTAAGCTCTTCAGCGAAAGCTCTTCCGTCAGGGCGTTCAGCCGCTGTTTCTGTTCAAGGGTGTAAATCTCCTTCGAAGTGAAGTCCTGGTCGATGTACATGCGGTCATCCAGCCGTTGGTAGCTGGTCACCGAGTTGAAGATATAGTTGTTGCCCTGATAGGTTGCCGAGAGTCCGGCATTGAACAGGCCACGGCGGTACTTGCCTTCCTCGTTTGAGCTGACGGGGTCAGTCACCCCCGTATCTTCATGATAGAGACCGTAGACATAGCCTCCTTCATCACTGTACTCATAGTTGGCAGTGAAGTCGAGCTTCCAGTTCTCCGTAGGCAACCAGATGGCACGCATACGTCCGCCCCCGCTTTGCAACGGATCGGCATAACGGTCCAGGTAAGCGTTCTTGAAGAAGCCGCGTGCACCCTCATAGAAGCCACCTGCCGAGAAAGCAAAGCGGTCGCTGATGCGGTGATAGTGCGTCAGTGAAGCACGATAGGAATTGTTGGCGGTGGCTCCACCCAACGAAAGCTGGGTGCCTTGATAGCGGAAGGGGTTACGGGTATAGACACGGATCAGTCCGCCCATGGCATTGCGTCCGTAAAGGGTTGACTGCGGACCACGCAACACGTCGATGCGCTCAATATCATAGGTATTGAAGTCAAAGGCTGACTTATCGAGATAGGGCACGTTGTCCACATACAACCCGACAGCGGGCGTATTGATGCGTGAACCGATGCCGCGGATGTAGATGGCAGAGGTCAGTCTGGAACCGTAATCGGGCATATAGAAGTTAGGTACCAGCCCCGTGAGGTGCTTGATGGATGTCACCTGGTCGGCCTCCAGCTGTTCGCGCGAAAGGATGGTCGACGACAATGCCTGACGGCGGAAGGTCGTATTCTCCTTGGGCGATGCCACAACGACAATCTCTTCCACATTGACTACCTTGGTTGTATCGCGGTCGGCAGGTGCAGCTTGCACTCCTGCCACAGCCAGACACACACAACTTGAAAACAGTATTCTTCTATTCATCTTTACTTGTTTATTGATGCTGCAAAATAAGCGCATGCAGCGCGGACGGGCAATCCTCATTTATTAGGATTTTCGCAAAAAAGAATCCCCTTGCCTGCTCCTTTCGGATGACAGACAAGGGGATTCGGGGGTTATCACAATAAGTCTAACTGTCAGTTGCGGAACACCAGACCGTCGTTGGCGGCATCCACCACGATGGGTTTGCTACGGTCAACCTCCTGTGCCAGGAGTTTCTTGGAGAGGTCGTTCAACAAGTAACGTTGGATGGCACGTTTCACAGGACGGGCACCGAACTCGGGGTCGTAGCCGGCACTTGCCAGGAAGCGGATGGCAGCATCGTTCATCTGCAAGGTCACTCCGTTCTCTGCCAGCATCTTCTGGATGCCCTTGATTTGCAAGGCTACAATCTGCTCGATCTGTGCCTTGTTCAGCGGCAGGAACATGATGGTCTCGTCGATACGGTTCAGGAACTCGGGACGGATGGTCTTCTTCAGCATACTCATCACTTCGTTCTTGGTCTCCTCCACGAGCTGTTCGCGATTGGCATCGGTCATCTTCTCAAACTGGCTCTGGATATAGGCACTGCCAAGGTTCGACGTCATGATGATGATAGTGTTCTTGAAGTTCACCGTACGTCCCTTGTTGTCGGTCAGACGTCCGTCATCCAACACCTGCAGGAGGATGTTGAACACATCGGGATGTGCCTTCTCTATTTCATCGAAGAGGACCACCGAGTAAGGCTTACGCCGCACAGCCTCGGTGAGCTGTCCGCCTTCATCATAGCCGACGTATCCGGGAGGCGCTCCGATCAGTCGGGAAACGGAATGCTTCTCCTGATACTCACTCATGTCGATACGGGTCATCATCGAGTCGTCGTCGAAAAGGTATTCAGCCAACGCCTTCGCCAGCTCGGTCTTACCGACACCCGTCGTACCCAGGAAGATGAACGAGCCGATGGGTCGTTTCGGGTCTTGCAGTCCGGCACGGCTCCGCCGTACGGCATCTGCCACAGCCTGGATGGCCTCGTCCTGACCGACGACACGCTTGTGAAGTTCGTCTTCCAGGTGGAGCAACTTCTCGCGTTCACTCTGCAACATCTTGCTCACGGGGATTCCCGTCCAGCGTGATACGACGTCGGCAATATCCTCGGCGGTCACCTCTTCCTTAATCATGGCATTGTCGCCCTGCTTGTGTTTCAGGTCTTCCTGAATGGATTTGATTTCATTCTCCAAAGCCTGCAACTTGCCATAGCGTATCTCTGCCACCTTGCCGTAGTCGCCTTCACGTTCGGCACGGTCAGCCTCGAACTTGAGCTGTTCGATTTCCTTCTTGTTCTGCTGAATCCGGTTCACCAGTTCCTTTTCGCTCTGCCATTTGGCACGGAAAGAAGTATCCTGCTCCTTCAGCTCGGCAATCTGCTTGTTGAGCTGGGCCAGTTTGTCTTCATCCTTTTCCCGCTTGATGGCTTCCCGTTCGATTTCCAGCTGTTTCAACCGACGTTCGATTTCATCCAGCTCTTCCGGCAACGAGTCACGCTCCATCCGGAGTTTGGCGGCAGCCTCATCCATCAGGTCAATCGCCTTGTCAGGCAGGAAACGTTCGGTGATGTAACGGTTGCTCAACTCCACGGCGGCAATGATGGCCTCATCCTTGATACGCACCTGATGGTGGTTCTCATAGCGTTCCTTCAAGCCACGCAGGATGGAAATGGAGCTGGCAATGTCCGGCTCATCGACCATGACAGTCTGGAACCGGCGTTCCAGTGCCTTGTCCTTCTCGAAATACTTCTGGTATTCGTCGAGGGTCGTGGCACCGATGCTGCGCAACTCGCCACGTGCCAATGCCGGCTTCAGGATGTTGGCGGCATCCATGGCGCCTTCGCCTTTTCCGGCACCCACCAACGTGTGGATTTCATCGATGAAGAGGATGATGTTCCCCTCCGACTGCTTCACCTCATTGATGACCGACTTCAGACGTTCCTCAAATTCGCCTTTATATTTGGCACCTGCCACGAGCGCACCCATATCCAGTGAATAGAGCTGCTTGTTCTTCAGGTTCTCGGGGACATCGCCACGGAGGATACGTTGGGCAAGTCCTTCCACGATGGCGGTCTTACCGGTACCCGGTTCACCTATCAGAATCGGGTTGTTCTTCGTACGACGGCTCAGGATTTGCAGTACCCGACGGATTTCCTCGTCACGGCCAATCACCGGGTCAAGCTTCCCGGTACGGGCAGCCTCAATCAGGTTGATGGCATACTTGTTCAGCGACTGGTAGGTGTCTTCACTTGACTGCGAAGTCACTTTCTGTCCCTGACGCAGTTCGTTGATGGCGGCACGCAACTCCTTTTCAGTCACTCCGGCATCTTTCAGGATGGTCGACGCCGTACATTTCACCTGAAGGATAGCCAGGATGATGGCTTCCAGCGAAACATACTCATCGCCCAGTTCCTTAGACAGTTCTACAGCTTTCTGCAGGACCTCGTTCGCTTCACGGCTCAGGTAAGGTTCTCCACCTGAAACCTTCGGCAAGGAAGCGATCTGCTTGTCGAGCACCGTCGTTATCTGCCGGTCATTCACGCCGAGTTTCTGGAAGAGAAAGTTCGTCACATTCTCACCGACCTTCAGCACGCCTGCCAGCAAATGCTCAGGCTCGATGGCCTGCTGTCCGAGGCTCTGCACCATGTTGACAGCCTGCTGCACCGCTTCTTGCGATTTGATGGTAAAGTTGTTAAAGTTCATATCTTGTTCTCCTTTCTTTATTTTGCTTTTTCAAAATACGCTAGTCTTACTTCAAACGCCTTGCCAAGTGAAAAACAATGACAAAATGTCGTATTTTCAGCACTTTATACTGCAAGTTTGACACCCCGAAGACGGCATCTCAAAAGATTTCGGTACTGAAAACTTGTCTGAAAAGCCCGAATTTCCTACCTTTATTCCATAATTTAAGGTTATGAAGAAAGAAGATTTGAAAACTGACGAAATTGTCATTCTGATTGACGCCAGCTACCTGGAGAAAATAGGACACACCATGAGGGACTTCTTCAGTCACATCGTCAAGCGGAAACTGCCCAAGGCAGACCTGCCTGCCCTGATTGAAGGTCTTGCCCTGGATGCCGGCATCCGTCCCGGCGACAACCACATCCAAGTGATATTCATCCACCCGAACCTCCTGCAGAAGCTTACCTTCTGTGAACCCTCGGACCTCAACGAGGAGCTGCACAGCGTGGCTTTCCGCAGCAACCTGGGCGAATTTTCATTCAGCTCTTTTTCAACGGAAGCCCTGACGAGCAGTGATTCCATGGTCGCCGACTTTGCGCAGGCTCTCTCCGTGTCGCAGGGCACACGCCAGGTTATCCTGGTGGGAGACATGGCGTTATATGGCGACGAGACCGTGAAAGCCCTGCAGGAAGCCAAGGACCGTGAAGTCTGCCATTTCTCCATCGACCCGAACGAGGCTGCCCGTTTCCCCTTCCGGCATTGCAACCTGGGATACTCCCTGCTGCATGCCCTGGGTGTACGTCCCGAAGAGTTGGAATAACATACATGCCATGTCGGACTTCCGCCTGAAAGTATTCTGTTGTGTAGCTCGCAACCTGAGTTATACGAAGGCCGCGCAGGAACTGTTCATCAGCCAGCCTGCCGTGACGAAGCATGTCAAGGAACTGGAAAACCACTATCAGACCCGTCTCTTCGAGCGTCTGGGCAGCCGCATCGAACTGACCCATGCCGGACGTCTGCTGCTGGACCATTGCGAAGCCATTCTCGAAGCTTATAACCGGCTGGAATTTGAAATGAACCTGCTGCGCAACGAATACAGCGGAGAGCTACGCCTGGGAGCAAGCACGACCATCGCCCAATACGTCTTGCCTCCCCTCCTCGCGCAATTCATTGAAAAATTTCCACACATCACCGTTTCCATGTTCAACGGGAACTCGCGCGAAGTGGAAGTTGCCTTGCAGGAACACCGCATCGACCTTGCCTTGCTCGAAGGTTCCTCCCGGCTGCCAAGCCTGAAGTATGCCCACTTCCTCGACGACGAACTGGTGATGGTGATGCGCACCAAAAGTCGGCTGGCTGTCGCCGAGGAAATCAGCCTCGACGAACTGCAACGGCTGCCACTCGTACTACGCGAAATCGGTTCGGGAACACTCGACGTGATAGAAAAAGCCCTTGCAGCCCACAACATCCGCCTTTCCGCCCTCAACGTCCTGCTCTACCTGGGCGGCACGGAAAGCATCAAGCATTTTCTGGAATGTACAGACTGCCTGGGCATCGTCTCCATCCGCTCCATCTCCAACGAACTGGCGACAGGGAAACTCCGTGTCATCGAAATCAAGGACCTCACCATGAACCGCGAATTCTGCTTCGCACGCCTGCAGGGGCAAGACGGGGGACTCCCGTCCATCTTCATGAACTTTGCGCTGCACGAACGGAAGAACCTGTGAGTGACAAAATGTCAAACGAATCGCTCCACAGTCCCATTCTTCGCACCAAAAGACGAGTTGGTGAGCAGAACGGGCATTCTGGAGCGATTCGCAAAATACAGATAGATACCCTATCTGCATGAATTCTCTCTCTTTGATACCTTTTTATCCCCATTGAAGACATACGGCCAGAAATAGTAGCGGATTGCACATTCTTTTATTACCATCCGATTTATTGACACGCAGGTCCTTCCAGAGAGTGAAACCCGGTGTTTTTGCGTTTCATTTTCCAAAGATTTGACTTCCGGGCGCGAAACAATCGTGTTTGGGGGATGAAACTATATTGTTTGACGCGGCAAACTATATTGTTTGGCTCGCGAAACAATATTGTTCCGGGCACGTTTTGTCTGTTTTTCGAAAACGAAATGTATAGTTTTCTAAAATCAAAAGCTTTTTTCGGACGTTTCGTTTGCAATCATTCACGTTTCTTCTCTAGTTCATCGTATTTTTGAAAAGTACGAGTTAGCAGAAAAGGGCGTTTCGATGCATTCCGTCAGGCAAACAGAGGATTCTGCTTTCACCCTGCCTCGCCGGGAAGCAGACCGAAACAAGGAAGGCAGACATCCTCATGCCCGTCCGTCGGTCAACCCAAAGTCTCAAAAGCCTGACGAAGGTCTTCCAGCAGGTCGTCGATGTGTTCGGTGCCGATGGAGAGACGGATGGTCCCGGGGTGAATGCCTTGTGCGGCACACTCGTCGGGTGACAGTTGTGAATGGGTGGTGCTGGCAGGATGGATGACCAGCGACTTCACGTCCGCCACATTCGCCAACAGGGAAAAGAGTTGCAAATGGTCGATAAAACGGTGTGCCTCGGTCTCTCCCCCGTCGATGTCGAAGGTGAAGATGGAACCTGCCCCGTGTGGGAAATACCTCTCGTATAAGGCGTGGTCGGGATGGTCGGGAAGCGACGGATGATTCACCCGTCTCACACGCGGATGGGACGACAGGAAGCGCACGACACGGAGCGCGTTCTCCACGTGACGTTCCACACGCAGCGAGAGAGTCTCCAGTCCCTGCAACAACAGAAATGCATTGAAGGGACTGATGCAGGCGCCGGTGTCACGCAACAGGACGGCACGGATGCGGGTGACATAGGCTGCCGCGCCTGCCACATCGGCAAAACATACACCGTGATAGCTGGGGTCGGGTCCCGTCAGTTGGGGGAAACGTCCGGATGCCGCCCAATCAAAACGTCCGCCGTCGATGATGACTCCGCCGAGCGAAGTGCCATGACCGCCGATGAACTTGGTTGCCGAGTGCACCACAATGTCCGCCCCATGCTCCAACGGACGTATCAGGTAAGGGGTGCCGAAGGTGTTGTCGACCACGAGGGGAATGCCGTGCCGGTGAGCAACTTCCGCCACAGCCTCCAGGTCTATCAGGTTGGAATTCGGATTGCCCAGGCTCTCCACAAAGAGGGCTTTGGTCCCGGGACGGATGGCTGCCTCAAAGTTGGCTGCGGAAGAAGGGTCGACAAAGGTTGTCGTCACGCCATACGTCGGGAAGGTGTGTGCCAGCAGGTTGTACGTTCCTCCGTAGATGGTCTGCGCCGCCACCAGATGATCGCCGGCAGACGTCAGCCCCTGCAGAGCGTATGCGATGGCGGCCGCACCGGACGAGACAGCCAACGCTGCTACTCCTCCTTCCAGGGCTGCCATCCGCTGTTCGAACACATCCTGGGTGGAGTTGGTCAACCGTCCGTAGATGTTGCCGGCATCCTGCAACCCGAAGCGAGCTGCCGCATGGGCGGAATCACGGAATACATACGAGGTGGTCTGATAGATGGGGACGGCCCGTGCGCCGGTTGCCGGGTCGGGCTGCTCCTGCCCCACATGAAGTTGTAAAGTCTCAAAATGCCAATTCTTTCTTTCCATCGTTCATTCTCCTTTCATTACGTTGTCAGATTAACCGACGGAGGAGCACGAGACCAACAGGACCGCCCCTCTGTCTACTGCATGCAAAGTTAGAGCAGGCAGAAATATCTCACAAGAAACCGGGAATCTATGGAAAACAATCCTATATTTGCAGGAAGGAACAGAACACACGTTCTGTTTCGGAACAAAATACACTCCCCAAACAGAATAATATTCTCTCTCATGGATACACTTGACCAGACCGACCTCGCCATCCTGCGTGCCTTGCAGGAGAATGCCCGGCTCACCATCAAGGAGCTGGCAGCCTGCGTGCATCTCTCTTCAACTCCAGTCTTTGAACGCCTCAAACGACTGGAAAGTAACGGTTACATCAGAAAATACATCGCGGTGCTCGATGCTGACAAGCTCCACCGGGGCTTCGTGGTGTTCTGCCGCGTGAAGCTCCGCCGGCTCAACAAGGAGATAGCCGACGAATTCACGCGCATCATCCGCGACATTCCGCAAGTGACGGAATGCTACAACATCTCAGGCAGCTATGACTACCTGCTCAAGATTCATGCACCGGACATGAAATACTATCAGGAGTTCATTCTCAATGTGCTGGGGACCATCGACAGCCTGGGCTCGCTGGAGAGCACCTTTGTGATGGACGAGATAAAGCACGACTACGGCATCCACATCTGAGCGCATTCCGCCCGGACGTGGATGTCGTGTGGATGGCAATCAGGGAGCTTTCACGTCAGTCCTTCTTCGTCTTGGGACGTGTCGTCTTCAGCTTTTTCTTGCCCAGCTTGCGGGCTTTCTCCCAAGCAGCCTTCCGTGCTTCGTATTGTTCGTATTGACGTTCAATATAATTATCAGCCATAATCCATGTGAATTTATAAAAAGGCGTGTCAGACATTCATTAAGGATACAGCCGGCGTACCTTCGGCAGGTTGGCTACCAGCTTCTCTACATGTCCTCCTTCCAGGGCATAGCCGACAACCACTTCGTCCGCCAGCTCAATCATCAACTCATTCCTGTCTTGCGCCGATGAACGGGTCACACGATGGATGTTCGCGTCGCAATGTGTCACCACGAGCAAGCGCTGTTCCTGCAACGCCTGTTCCACCTCTGCCGACCATTGTAAAGGCAAGGCTTCCGCCAGGACCAGCACAGTCGGAATCCGTCGTTCCAGCAGGCGGGACAACATCCATTGTTCCAACGGCAACAGGTTGCCGCATATCACACAACCGTCATTCTCTGACAAGGCTCCCAGCCATTCGCCAATCCGCCTTTCCGCCTCACCCGGCACTTGCCGCGAGCAGAGGAAAGCCGTCTTGCGAGCAGCCAGCAGTCTCCAATTTCCCATCTGATGAATAATTCTCATACTCAAGCTTGTTTTTTGATTCACTTGTAAAAGTATGGATTTTGTTTGGAATATCCCCTATCTCATCCAAAGTCTTTGGCCTTTCCTCTCCCTTTTCATGCCAGTATACCGGAAGCAGCCATACGTACACAAAAAAGGCGCGGATGACACAGCTGTTCTGATTCATCTGCATCATCCGCGCCCGCTTGTTCCGGTGTTTCACCGACGGACGTCAGCGCACTTCAATCACACGATTGACTTTGGCTTTCTCTTCCGGCGTACGTTTCGGCAACTCGATAGTCAACACACCGTCAGCCACGTTGGCACTGATTCTGTCTTTCTCTACATCATCGGGGAGTACCAGTGCCTGCTGGAACTTCGTGTAAGAGAACTCGCGACGTAAGTATTTCTTATTCTTTTCATCGCCCTCCTTGGTTTCGTTCTTCTTCTCCATGGTGATGACCAGTTCATTGTCCTCACTCAAATGGATGTTGAAGTCTTCCTTGGTCATGCCCGGGGCTGCGACTTCCACTTTGTATTCCTTATCATTTTCGATGACATTGATAGCAGGGGCAGTCGCATTGGTTCTGACCATCCAGTCGTTATCAAAGAAATCATTGAAAATACTCGGTAACCAGTTCTGATTGTTGTACTTTCTACTCGGCATCATAGTTGTAATCTCCTATATTTTAATTGTTATTTTATTATTTGTTTCACTGAACCCCTCCGCCTTCCGGCCTCGCGGTTCACTTAGGAAATTGCAAACTATGTGCCTGTAGGAAATCTTGTCAGTCACCCGCCCCGGCTTTTAATCCTTTGGAAAATTATTTAAACAAACAGCGTTCCGCTTTAACTGAATGCAAACATTATTTACCATCAAAGGCTGACAAGATGGCGGAAAGGCTGACGAAGTCGACGGAGAATACCCCCTGTTCAAACATAGGGGCACAAAAAAAGGATGCATCTCTGCGATACATCCTTCTTATATACTTGCAGTATATGCTCAAACCTGTCTATCAAGCGTTCTTGGCCTTTTCAACAACAGCCTTGAATGCTTCGGGATGATTCATGGCAAGGTCGGCCAAAACCTTACGGTTGATTTCAATACCGGCTTTGTGCAGACCACCCATCAACTTCGAATAAGACATACCTTCCAGACGGGCAGCAGCGTTGATACGCTGAATCCACAATGCACGGAAGTTACGTTTCTTGTTCTTACGGTCACGATAAGCATAGGTCAAACCCTTTTCCCAAGTATTCTTGGCAACGGTCCAAACGTTCTTTCTTGCACCAAAGTAACCTCTGGTAAGACCTAAAATTTTCTTTCTTTTTGCTCTTGAAGCAACGTGATTTACTGATCTTGGCATAGTTTTAATCGTTTTTGAATGTTAGCGTCGCGTCCCTGTCTCAGGATTGGCGAACTTCAAGCTAAAGCATTCGGTTAATAAAATAGTGTTTGCTTGTCGAAGAAATTACTTCATTGCTAAAAGTGACTTCACGGAATCCAAGTTGGCCTTGTCAACCAAACCTGCGTGAACCAAGTTTCTCTTCTGCTTTTTAGTCTTCTTCGTCAGAATGTGACTGTGATAAGCATGTTTTCTTTTGATCTTTCCTGATCCGGTAAGAGTGAATCTTTTTTTAGAACCGGAGTTAGTCTTAATCTTTGGCATCTTACTAAATTTTAAATTATTAATTGATTCGCGGCAACGCACTATACCTCGGCGTTACACGCTTCTTTCGTTTTTCATTTCTCAGCAGCCTCTTCTGCCTTGGGAGCCTGTTTCGGTTGCTGTGCCGGGGCAGCGGCAGCCTTTTTCGGAGAAGCAGGCTTTTTAGGAGCCAGTGAGATGGTCATACGCTTACCTTCCAGCAACGGCATCTGCTCCACCTTGGCATATTCTTCCAGGTCATTGGCAAAACGCAGGAGCAACACTTCACCTTGTTCCTTGAACAGAATGGAACGTCCCTTGAAGAACACGTAAGCCTTCACCTTGTCACCATCCTGCAGGAAGCCGATGGCATGTTTCAGCTTGAAGTTGTAGTCGTGGTCATCGGTCTGAGGTCCGAAACGGATTTCCTTCACGTTGACCTTCACCTGCTTGGCTTTTTGTTCCTTCTGACGTTTCTTTAACTGATAAAGAAATTTGGAATAATCGATCAGACGGCAAACAGGCGGAACAGCATTGGGTGAGATTTCGACCAGGTCACATTCATGCTCCTCAGCCATTCGCAAAGCTTGTGCTATAGGATACACTGCTGACTCTACATTATCGCCCACGATGCGGACTTCTTTGGCACGAATCTGTTCATTGATTCGATGTTGCCCTTTCAAATTGTCATTCTTCATTCAAAAAATTGTCTTTCTACCTGTTTGTTTTGTTGGTTAATGATTATTCAAATTCAGCCGTTTGCCCAAGCCTCCCTACAGGGGACTTCTGACAAACGGCTGCAAATTTAGTACTTATTTATCATATTCTGAACTTCTTCGTTCAAAATTTTAGCGAAATCTTCGTATTTCATCGTTCCCTTGTCACCTTCGCCTTGTTTGCGGACGGAAACTTCGCCATTCTCCATTTCCTTCTCGCCCACAATCAACATGTAAGGGATACGTTTCATCTCATTGTCACGGATCTTACGGCCAATCTTTTCATTGCGGTCATCCACCAGAGCTCGTACCTCGTGAGCTTTCAAGTATGCCTTCACCTGCTCGGCGTATTCATTGTATTTCTCCGAGATAGGCAGGATGGCTACCTGGTCAGGAGTCAGCCACAAGGGGAACTTTCCAGCCGTATGCTCAATCAGCACTGCCACAAAGCGTTCCATGGAGCCGAAGGGAGCACGGTGGATCATCACCGGACGATGCTTCTGGTTGTCAGAGCCCATGTATTCCAACTGGAAGCGTTCGGGCAAGTTGTAGTCCACCTGGATGGTACCCAACTGCCAACGGCGACCAATGGCATCCTTCACCATGAAGTCGAGCTTCGGACCGTAGAAAGCGGCTTCTCCATATTCAACCTTGGCGGGCAATCCTTTCTCGCGACAGGCTTCCACAATGGCTTGTTCTGCCTTTTCCCAGTTCTCATCGCTACCAATGTATTTATCACGATTTACTTTGTCACGCAAGGAGATTTGTGCTTCAAAGTTCTCAAAATTCATAGATTTAAATACGATGGAAATGATGTCCATCACACGCAGGAACTCTTCCTTCACCTGATCGGGACGGCAGAAGATGTGTGCATCATCCTGCGTAAAGCTGCGGACGCGGGTCAGTCCGTGAAGCTCACCACTCTGCTCGTAACGGCAAACGGTTCCGAACTCGGCAATACGCAAAGGCAGGTCCTTGTACGAACGGGGTGAATTCTTATAAATCATGCAGTGATGCGGACAGTTCATCGGCTTCAGGAAATATTCTTCCCCTTCTTCCGGCGTATGAATCGGCTGGAACGCATCCTTTCCATACTTGGCATAGTGTCCCGAAGTCACATACAGGAGTTTGTTACCGATAGGCGGACACATCACTTCCTGATAGTCATAGCGTGATTGGATACGGCGCAGGAATTCCTGCAGACGCAGACGCAGTGCCGTACCTTTCGGCAACCACATCGGAAGTCCCTTACCAACCGTGTCGGAGAACATGAACAAATCCATCTCCTTACCGATTTTACGGTGGTCGCGCTTCTTGGCCTCTTCCAGCATGACGAGGTATTCATCGAGCATCTTCTTCTTCGGGAACGTGATACCGTAAATACGGGTCAACTGCTTGCGGTCTTCATGACCACGCCAATAGGCACCGGCAACAGACAGCAACTTGATAGCCTTGATGGGAGCTGTGGACATCAAGTGAGGACCCCGGCAAAGGTCGGTGAATGCACCTTGGGTATAAGTCGTGATATGACCATCTTCCAGCTCGGAAATCAACTCACATTTGTAGGTCTCGCCTCTTTCACCAAACATCTTCAAGGCATCGGCCTTGGCAATGTCCCGACGGACCAATGTCTCCTTCTTGGCTGCCAGTTCCGCCATCTTCGCTTCAATGGCAGGAAGGTCAGACTCCTTGATGACGGCTTCGCCCGGATCTACATCATAGTAGAAACCATTCTCAATTGCCGGTCCGATACCGAATTGGATGCCCGGATAGAGTTCCTGCAACGCTTCGGCAAGCAAGTGGGCGCTTGTATGCCAGAAAGCATGCTTACCTTCCTCATCGTCCCATTTGTAGAGCACGATAGAAGCATCGTGCTGAATCGGACGAGACAGGTCGTAAGTTTCGCCATTCACTCCGCAAGCCAACACATCCTGTGCCAACCGCGCACTTATACTTTCTGCTATTTGCAGGCCGGTTACCCCTTCGTTATACTCACGAACGGAACCATCAGGAAAAGTTATTTTTATCATAGTTCCATGAATTATTTCTGATTTACGATGCGCAAAATTAACAATTTCTTTGCGACACAGTCTTCTTTTTCTTAAAAATGTTATTACTCGTGTACCGTAAAACGCTTGATTACATTGTAGGCGGAGAAAAGTCCCAGCTCACCGGCCTTGCTCAGGTCGGCGATGCCTTGCTGGTTATTGCCTAAATATATATAGGTAAGACCCCGGTTATAGTAGGCATCCGCAAAATCGGCATCCAGCTCCAGCACCTTATTATAATCAACAATCGCTGCATGATAATCTCCCAGCATGGCAAACAGGTTGGCACGGTTATAATAGGCGTATGCGAAATCGGGTGCCAGCTTAATGACCTGATCGAGGTCATTCTTCACCAACTCATAGTCTGCATTCTTCACTACTACCGGAGCGCCTGAGGGGAGTACGTTGCCGGCATTCTTGTCCATCTGTGACTCAGCCTTCTGATATTCCAGCTGCTTGTAACGGGCAAGGGCACGGTCAAAATAGGCAGGCATGAACGAATCGTCGGCTACGATGGCTGCCGTATAATCGGAAATGGCATTCTCGAAATCCTGCACCAGATAGAAGTCCAGTCCCCGCAAGAAACGTAACTTCGCATCCGTCTTGTTATCGGACGCCGTACTTGCCGTGTGGTCATCAATCCACTTGAAGTGCTCATTAACCTGTTGCTCGGTCAACGGAGCCTCATTGTTCGTAATCAGGAGCGGTTTGGCAAACAAGGTGTCACGGTTCAACTCGTCAATATACCTGTAGTAATGGATTGTACGGCGTACATTGCCGGGCTTCTCATAGTAAGTCAGCGCATACATGGGCTGATAAGCGATACGTACATTCTTGTCCTGCACACGTCCGCGGTACTCGTTCTTGTAATGCGGTGCATCTTCGTCGCTGTCTGCCACCACAATCTTGCCGTAGTTCTCCATGTTCCGATCTGACTTCTTGCGGGTTTTATGATCGGCGGCAGTCTGCTGCTTCACTCCGTTGTAACGGTCCAGCTGATTACGCAACAGGACCAGTTCGTCGGCCTCCGCTCCTCTCCTGTCACCAATCTTGCGTCGTGCCGCAGCCCGATAATAATAGCCGGTCAGGAAGTTCGGATACTCATCAATAACCGTCGAATAATCCTTGATGGCTCCTCTCAAGTCTCCGGTCTTGTCAAGCAACAGACCCCGGTTGAATATCGCCATCATGTTGTCCGGCTCCTGCTCGATGACAAAATTGAAGTCTTCAATGGCACGGTTATCATCGCCAACGTATGCCCGCAACAGACCACGGTTGTAGTGTCCGATAAAGTTGTTCGGGTCAATCTGGAGTGCCACATCATAGTCGTCCATGGCTCCCCGGAGGTTGTTCTGGTGGTAACGTGCCAGAGCACGGTTGATGTAGTTATCGGCATTCTTCACTGCCAGGTGAATCGCCTGGTCCAGGTCGCCTTCCGCTTCCTTGTATTTTGCCTGTTGCAAGCGGAGTACGGCACGGGCTGTCCACACAGTGGAATTGTACGCATCCACTTCAATCGCCTTGTCGATGTCTTTCTCTGCAGACAGTGTATCCTTCTGACGCATAGCGACGTCTGCCCGCATCAGGAAAGCGTTCGATTCACGGGGAGCCAGGGCTATCAGCCGATCGATATCCTTCTTGGCACCCTCATAATCCTTGTTTTCAATGCGGCAGAGTGCCAGGTTGTTCCACAGTCCGCTGTTCTCCGGATCATATTCCAGAGCCTTCTTGTAGTCCTCAATGGCGCCGTCCACCTTATGCTGACGAATACGGGCATATCCACGTATCTGGTAACATCCGGGGACAAACGGGTTACGCTCGATGGCTTTCGTACAATCGGCTTCCGCACCTTGAAAATCCTCCAGATTGATTTTCGCAATTCCCCGATAGAAGTACGGTTCATACAGATAGGGCTTTGCACTGATCACCTGGTTAAAATACTGGATGGATAACACGTAGTCTTCAAAGAACAACGCATTTCGTGCAATGGCCATCACCCTATCGGTGTTAATCTGTGCCCCTACCCATCCGGGCAGGCAGCAAAGGAATGCTATCAGAAGTCTACGCATCATCGTTTAATTCTCCGTACGGCAGTTTAGTTGGTTGATTCCGTTATCGAACTGTTTTCACTTTATAGGAGCAGTGCGCCTTGCCTTTCAGCAACGCATTCACCTTTCCCTTGATAAGCTGGCGGCGAAGGGTGGAAATGTGGTCAATGAACACCTTCCCGTCCAAGTGGTCATACTCGTGCTGGACTACGCGTGCCTGAAAGCCGTCGATCCATTCATCGTGCTCCACAAAGTCGGCATCCTGGTAACGCATGTGAACCTTGTTCATCCGCTTTACCGTTTCATGAATACCGGGCAAGCTCAGGCACCCTTCTTCATAGGACTCTTCCTCGCCACCGACTTCCAGTATCTCCGGATTGATAAACGTTTTCCGGAAATCCTTGTACTCGGGCATCTCATCGCTCAGGCAGTCAAGGTCAATGACAAACATACGGATGGGAAGCCCTACCTGCGGAGCAGCCAGACCCACGCCATCGGCCTTCTCCATCGTTTCGTACATATTTTCTATCAGTTCTTTCAGATTCGGATATTCAGGAGTAATCTCCTCAGCCACTTTTCTCAAGACAGGCTGTCCCAGTGTGTAAATTGGTAAAATCATCTTGGTATATTACATTCTTTTTGATTCCAGATAAGATTGCAGGATAATGGTAGCACTGATTTCATCGACCAACGCCTTATTCTGACGGTCCTTCTTCTTCAGTCCTCCATCAAGCATCGCCTGATGAGCCAGCACCGACGTGAAGCGCTCATCCACAAACTCCACAGGCATATCGGGCAAAGCCTTGCGCAGACGATTGACAAAGGGAGTAATGTTTTTCATATTTTCCGAAGGCTGATTATTCATCTGTTTGGGCAGACCGACCAGGATGCGTTCCACCGATTCCCGGCGAACATAATCCATCACGAAATCAAACAATTCGGATGTCGCCACGGTTGTCAGTCCGTTCGCTATAAGCTGCAAGGGGTCGGTCACGGCTATCCCCGTGCGTTTTTTTCCATAATCAATTGCTACAATTCTGCTCATAATTGTTGCAAAATTAAGCAATAAAGCCGTAGGTAGCTCCAACAAAAGGCAAAAAAGCTGTAAAATGTGTTTGCAGTTTTCCTTCAGCCGTACCGCTTCAGACAGCATCCACTACCGTTCAGGAGAGAGGCAGAAAAAAAAGAGTTGCCCTTGCACGACACAAAAGCAACTCTTTTCAAACTATGAAAGAAAAATGGTTTCAATTCATCTCAATAGACACGATAGAGCAACCAGGAGCCTTGGAAATCCGAACGGTTGGGATACTTGGCCTTGAAGGCATCCCGAGCCTGAGCAGCTTGTGTCTTGTCGTCAAACGACTCAACCACTACACGATACATGTTGCGTTCTTCATTCTTCACAATGATGGCATTGTAGCCTTCCTTGTCCAACCACTCTTTCAGAGACTCGGCATTGGCTTGTACGCCGAAGCTTCCACACACAACGCTGTAAGTCTTCAGGCCATTACCGCTTACCATTGTCACCTTTTCCTCACGGACGGAGACATTGGTCGGAGTCGTGGTGGTCGTAGTCACCGGTGCACTGACAACGGGAGCTACTTCGACAGGCTCGCTCACTTGCGGTTGGGCAAGTTCTTGCTGCTTTGCTTTCTCGTATGCCTTTTTATAAGCACTTTCGCTCGATTTACAAGAACCGAACATCACGGCCAGGCACAAGCCTGCCCCTAAAATCCAATAACGTTTCATCTTCTTAATCATATATTGTTTGTCTATACTAATATACACTCAGACTTTTATCGAGCAAAAATAACACTATTTCCTAAGAGTCGGTGTATTTTGGACGAAAAAAGTGCCCGATTGCTTCCATCCTTCACTTTTTTCTCTAAAAACCTTGAAAATATGCATACTCTGAACATATTATCGTTATATTTGCCTTTGAACTCAACTTTAAACAACAGAGCTTATGAGAAGTTTAAGTATTTTAGCTGCATTCCTTGGCGGAGCCGTTGTGGGTGCTGCATGCGGTATTTTGTTTGCTCCGGAAAAGGGAGAAGACACTCGTTTGAAAATAAGTGAAGCCCTCCGCAAAAGAGGCATCAAACTCGATCGTAAACAACTCAACGATCTGGTTGACGAAATCGCATCTGAAGTGAAGGGCGATGGAGAATAATCCTACATTCTTCCCCCTGACTTCTTATCATATCAGATTCTGCCCGACATGCTCCGGCTGTCATTGTGGAATCTGATATGATACTTTTAAACCCCAGTATCCCCCCTATTTTAAATCCCTGCGCCTATGTTTGCGAACGATAAGAGCATCGAGAGTCTGGAACAGCTTTTTGTGGAATGCAAGAACTACATCCTGCTCCAAAAGGACTACCTGCGTCTGGAACTTGTGGAGAAACTCACCATCCTGGCTTCCGCCATCATCCTGACAACCATCGCTATCATCCTGGGCATGATGGCACTGTTCTACCTGTCTTTCAGCCTTGCCTACATCATGGCTCCCCACGTGGGCGGACTGACCGTCAGCTTTGCCATTATCACAGCGGCCCTGCTCATCCTGCTGGCGCTCATCTACGGCTTCCGCAAACAACTCATCGTGCGTCCCCTGGTGAAGTTCATCGCAAACCTGTTTATGAACAACGACGACAACAACGAAAACGCCTAAAAATCATCCGCTCATGAATACCGGAATCAGCAAACCCCAGATTACACTCGAAGAAATCACGAGACAAAAGAAAGCCGTACGTCTGCAAATCAGAGAGCAAAGAGACCGCATCCAGCAGACGGCTACCGAACTGTTCTCACCGGTCAAAGCCACGACCAAGGTCGAGATGCTGATGAACTCCGTAAACTCCGGCATCGCTGTGTTCGACGGCGTAATGACCGGCCTGCGCATCATGCGCCGTGTCAGAGGGTTGTTCAGACGTAAGAAGTAGCAAAACACTGCAAGAGATAGACATTCTTGTATGCACGTTCATAGCACAGCCAGTCTCTCAACTCCACCTTCCGTGTAAAGCCACACGACTCGAAAAGAGCCAACGAGGCTTCGTTGTCCACTGCCACATAGGCATAAAGCTGGTTCAGACCGAGTTGGCGGAAGGCATAATGACACATCAGCTCCAAGGCTTCACGCGCATATCCTTTCCTCCTATATTCTTCCAGAATGGCAATGCCCGCTTCCGCACGCCCGTGCAAGGGAGTGAACTCCACCAGATCGACCGTCCCGACGACCCTGTGTCCTTCAACGGTCTGAATCATGAGACGCAACTCACGATCGGCATAAATATCATTCCGACAGTTCTCTATGTACCGGCGCAGCACATAACGCGAGTATGGGACCGTAGCGTTGCTGACCGCCCACATCTCGGGCAGATTCTCCATGCGGTACATCACCTCCAGGTCTTCCGGTTCGGGGGCACGCAACACGATTCGTTCTGTGGAAAGCAGTTGTCTTTTCATTATTCCGTAATTTCCAATTCATTCATCAGCTTCCGTTTTCCGGGAACACAAAACAGGGCAGCCAGACATGCCAGCAAGGCACACAATCCGCCGATGTTATTCAGCGTCAGGTAATAGAGCACCAGGTTTCCCCAGGCAATCACCGCCAACATAATCAACCGTATCAGGTTCCAACGGTGGTAAGCCTTCAAAGCTTCCAGCAAGGGCAAGGCACGCCATGTCAACACTTTCCGGCTGAACAGCCTCAACGCTCCGGGAATGAGAGCCAGTGTCAACAGAATAGAGGCTGTCTCCAAGGCAAACTCCCAACGGTCCTGACCGACCAGTCCTCCCTCCTCCAACCAGCCACATTCAAAAGCAGCCACGAGCAGCAGGGCTATCAGCCAGAACATGCAGTATTCGACCAGGAGTCGGCGTGTCCATTTCTGTATTTCTTCCATAATGTATCTTGATTCGTTATGCAACGTTTTTCAGTTGTTTCCGGTAAACAAAGTCCGGTTCACGATGGAACGCCCCAACGTCACTTCGTCGGTGTATTCCAATTCATCGCCGATGGAGATACCCCGGGCAATGATGCTCAGTTTCACATCAAACCTGGAAAGTTTACGGAAGATGTAAAAATTGGTCGTATCGCCTTCCATCGTGGAGCTGAGTGCCAGGATTACTTCCCTGATGCCGCCAGCCTCCACACGTTTGACGAGGCTGTCAATCTCCAAGTCCGAAGGTCCGATGCCGTCCATCGGGGAAATGACTCCTCCCAAAACATGGTAAAGTCCCTTGAACTGTTGCGTATTCTCCACCGCCATAACATCCTGAATGTTCTCTACGACGCAGATGGTAGATGCATCGCGCTGCGGATTGCCACACAGCCGGCAGACCTCCGTATCGGATATGTTGTGACACACCTTGCAGTATTTCACTTCATGCTTAAGTGTTATCAGGGCGTTGCCGAACGACTCCACCATGGCAGTGTCCTGCCTCAACAGATAGAGCACCAGCCTCATCGCTGTCTTCCGTCCGATGCCCGGCAACTTGGCAAATTCATTGACCGCCTTCTCCAAGAGGGCGGAAGGGTATTGTTGGTTTATCATAAGTCTGAAACAATCATCTCGTTCTTTGGTGCGCAAAGATACGGATTACAGGGGAATTTATTGAATTCAACAGGCTTCGTTTATTTCATACCAATCAATCATCGGGCCGTCCAAAGTCCTGTTTTGTTCCAAAAACAAGTTCTTTGGACATCTTGTCCACATTTGTAGGATAAAGAAGATCCCGGTCTCTTGGAAACCAAATTCACGAGAATTTTCCTATTCTCAACTCCTCCTCCAGAAAAGAAAACACATATCGTGGACTCTGATAGTATAAATGAGTCTGTTCATTCATCACTTTTTGATAGGTATCTGAGTTGAACACAGCAGAAAGAGCTTGTTCCATAGTCCAATCGGCATGTTTTTCCAACAACAGCAATGCCAGATTTTTTACCATATCGGCTTTCATACTTATCTTTTCCATCATATTCTTTTCAAATATTCCAGAGAACGTTCTGTGCCAAAAAAATATTGAATCGTTATGCCTTTCATATATTGCAAATTATGAACCAACATAGGTAAATCAATCATGTTACTTTCATATTTCCACAGCTGCAACCCCACCCTATCATTTGCAATAGGCCCAATCACTACATCATAATCATGTGTCGAAGTCTCCTCCGGATTATTTCGGTTCTGCAAAATAAATTTCGCCCAATCCTCCGAATAGGAATCAAAACGAAGCACATGTAAAAAGTTCCACGCATCGTCCTCTATTTCATAAGCCTGAACAACCGGTGTTCCATAGCCTAGTTGTTCCACCTTCACTTCTGCCATAGCTAAAGCCTGTTCAAAGTCAGCCGACAGATAAAAGCCACGCCTAAAATCTTTATTGGGCCTTGATTTCAACAAATTTATTTTATCAAAATCCTCATTAGTTCCATGATACAGTTTCATTTCAAGGCTCCTCCATAACGACGACAATACGCAGCTATATCATCAACCATTGATGCGAATGACTGTGTATGCACATATCCATAATAGCGGTCTATGAAATCTATTCCCTTAAAACGGCTCAAATAATTAAAAGCCTGTTTCATGGTCAGTCCATACTTACGTCCGAATTCCAATATCAGAATTACAGTCCACTCCATTTTATCCTTCATCTCATATTCCATATCCTTCCAACTAAAATACGTTATGTCATGGCAAAAATAAAGATTTCACACGACAGATAAGCCAAGCAAAGCCGAAATAATTCCAACCATCAGACACTCTCTCCAAAATCCGGCTTACAACACACTTCCGGCTTTACAGGTAACGTACGTACTTCTACGACGTTTTTGCACTATCTTTGCAGCCGTCTAACCATAAACCTGTTTGCATGAACGGACTTTATATCCTCCTCATCCTGCTGGCATACTTCGGTCTGCTGCTGCTCGTGGCACGGATGACCTCACGACGGACCGACAATGATACCTTCTTCCGCGGCAATCGGCAATCGCCCTGGCAACTGGTTGCCTTCGGCATGATCGGGGCAAGCCTCTCCGGTGTGACCTTTGTCTCCGTGCCGGGCATGGTCACCCGCATCGACATGACTTACCTGCAAATGTGCATGGGGTTCTTTTTCGGTTACCTGGTCATCGCACACCTGCTGCTGCCTCTCTACTATCGGCTTAACCTGACTTCCATCTACACCTATCTGGGAAAACGGCTCGGACGTCATTCCTACCGCACGGGAGCCTCCTTTTTCCTCCTGTCGAAACTGTTGGGAGCCTCCCTGCGGCTCTACCTCGTATGCCTCATCCTCCAGCATTTCATCTTCGACGCTTACGGCATTCCGTTCGTCGTCACCGCTGCCGGGACGGTCGTGCTCATCTGGCTGTATACCCACCGGTGCGGCATACGCACCATCGTCTGGACTGATACCTTCCAGACCCTCTGCCTGCTCCTGACGCTCATCCTGATGCTCTTCTCCGTAGCTTCACTCTTACAGATGGACCTGGAGGACCTCTGGAGGGCAGTGATCACCGATGAACACAGCCGCATATTCGTGTTCGACGACTGGGTGTCCAAGCAGAACTTCTTCAAGCAGTTCTTCAGCGGGGTATTCGTCACCATTGTCATGACAGGACTGGACCAGGACATGATGCAGAAAAACCTGACGTGCCGCAACCTGAAAGAAGCGCAGAAGAACATGTACTGCTACGGACTTTCGTTCCTTCCGGTGAATTTCCTCTTTCTCTCCCTGGGCATCCTGTTGCTCCTTGCCGCCACACAGCTCCACCTGCCTGTCCCTGCACGGGGCGACGACCTGCTCCCGATGTTTGCTGCCGGGGGCTACCTGGGATACGGGGTACTGGTCTGTTTCACCATAGGCATCCTGGCTGCCGCCTTCTCCAGTGCAGACTCGGCACTGACGGCACTGACCACCAGCGTCTGCATCGACCTGCTCGACATCGAGCGGATGGAAACGGCGAAGGCTGAACGGCGCCGCAAACAAGTGCATTTGCTGCTCTCCATCATCTTTGTGGGTTGCATCCTGGTGTTCAAGGCGGTGGACAGTCCCAGCATCATTGACACGCTCTACACGCTGACTTCCTACACCTACGGTCCGTTGCTTGGACTGTTCGCCTTCGGACTGTTCACCCGGCTGCGTCCGCGCGACCGGATGGTCCCTTTCATTGCCATTGCCTCCCCCGTCATTTGCTACTTAACCGACCTCGTTGTATCTTTGTACACGAATTACAGTTTCGGCTATGAGTTACTGATGGTCAACGGGCTGCTGACTTTTGCCGGACTGGCATTGTCGTCTATTTATACTAAAAACACGAACTTATCATGGAAATAACCAGCGCAGAATTCAAAATCAGTAACACCCGGATTGACAAATGTCCGCAGGACGGACTGCCTGAGTATGCGTTCATCGGACGCTCCAATGTGGGGAAATCGAGCCTCATCAATATGCTCACCCGCAAGCCGAAACTTGCCATGACTTCTTCCACTCCGGGCAAGACCCTCCTCATCAACCACTTCCTCATCAACAAGCAGTGGTACCTGGTAGACCTCCCGGGCTACGGATATGCCAAGCGGGGAAAGAAGCAACAGGAAAAGATACAGCAAATCATCGAAGACTATGTCCTGGACCGTGAGGCGCTCACCTGCCTGTTTGTGCTCGTCGACAGCCGCCACGAACCACAGAAGATTGATTTGGAGTTTATCGAATGGCTGGGGGAAAACGGGGTGCCGTTTGCCATCATCTTCACCAAAGCCGACAAGCTGAACATCACCCAGCAACGCGAGAACATCGCCAACTACCTCCACAAGCTGGAGGAGCAATGGGAAGAGCTTCCTCCCTACTTCCTCACGTCCGCCGAGAAGCAGACCGGACGGAACGAAGTGCTCGACTACATCGACAGCATCAACAAAAGCCTGAACGAATAAATCAGTGTACAAAACGGGAAGGTGCGTCCGCAGAAACAGGCATGAAGCCTCTGCAGACGCACCTTCCCGTGTTCTGTTATCCCTCCAGCTCGCTCAGTTCCAGCCAGCGGAGTGTCTTCTCATCCAACTCCTCATTCAACAGGGGGAGACGCTTTGACTTCTCGGTCAGCTCGTCAACGGAAAGCGTTCCGCTGCACAAGTCGGCTTCCAGTTGTGCCTTCTCCGCCTCCAGCGCTTCGATGTCCTTCTCCAGCTGTTCAAACTCCCGGCGTTCCTTGAAACTCATCCGGCGTTTGTCGTTCAGGCGCACACGGGCGGTCTTCTCCGTCTTCTCCTCGGAAGAGGCAGCAGCCTTTTCCCGCTCCTGTTGCTGACGTGCTTCCTTCCAGGCGCGGTAATCGGAGTAGTTGCCGGGGAAGTCGCGGATGTCAGCCTGACCGTTAAAGACCAGCAGGTGGTCGACCACCTTGTCCATGAAGTAGCGGTCGTGACTCACCACAATGACACATCCCTTGAAGTTCTGCAAATATTCTTCGAGCACCTGCAGCGTCACGATGTCGAGGTCGTTGGTAGGCTCGTCGAGCACCAGGAAGTTCGGATTGCGCATCAGCACCGTACACAGGTACAACCGGCGGCGTTCGCCTCCGCTGAGCTTGTAGACATAGCTGTGCTGTGTCTCGGGAGTGAACAGGAAATGTTGCAGGAACTGCGATGCTGTCAGCCGTTTGCCATTGCCCAGCTCGATGACTTCGGCAATGTCCTGCACCACATCGATGACTTTCATCTGCTCGTCGAACTGCAAGCCTTCCTGCGAATAATAGCCGAAGCGCACGGTCTCTCCGATGTCCAGCGTACCACTGTCCGGCTGTTCCAGCCCCATCAGAATCTTGATGAAGGTCGACTTGCCCGTCCCGTTATTGCCCACGATGCCCATCTTCTCATAGCGGGCAAAGATGTAGGAGAAGTCTTCGAGTATCTTGAGGTCGCCGAAGCTCTTGTACAGATGGTCTGCCTCAAAAATCTTCGAACCGATGTAGGATGCCTTCACATCCAGCTTCACATCCTTTTCCCGGATGCGCTGTTTCGCCACCTTCTCCAGGTCATAGAACGCCTCTTCGCGGTAACGTGCCTTGTGACCGCGTGCCTGCGGCATGCGGCGCATCCATTCCAGTTCCGTCCGGTAAAGGTTGTTCGCACGAGCAATCTCCGCATTGGTGGCATCGATGCGTTCCTGCCGTTTCTCCAGGTAATAGCTGTAGTTTCCCTTGTAGGAATAAATCTGACGGTTGTCTATCTCGATGATTTCCGAGCAGACGCGGTCGAGGAAGTAACGGTCGTGTGTCACCATGAGCAGGCTCAGCGTGCCGCGCTTCAGATACTCCTCCAGCCACTCCGTCATGTCCAGGTCAAGGTGGTTGGTCGGCTCGTCGAGGATGAGCAGGTCCGGCTCGTTGATGAGGACGTTCGCCAGTGCCACGCGCTTCAGCTGACCGCCGGAAAGCTGACCGACAGGCTGGTCGAAGCGGTCAATCTTCAGCTGCGACAGAATCTGCTTGGCCTTCCGCTCGTAATCCCAGGCATTGGCATGGTCCATGCGCATCAGCAGGTCGTCCAGTCCGGGATTGCCCGGGGTCTCCATGCAACGTTCGTATTCACGGATGAGGTCTACCGTCTCATTGCCGTGATAGAAGCAGGCCTCCAGCACCGTCAGCTCTTCGGGATAGGCAGGCGACTGTTCCAGGTATCCCACCCGCAGGTCGCGACGGAACACGATGCTGCCCTCGTCATACCCCTCCTTGCCTGCCAGGATATTAAGTAAGGTAGTCTTTCCACTGCCGTTCTTGGCTATCAGACCGATGCGTTCTCCCTCGGCAATGCCGAACGAGATATGCTGGAACAGCAGCAGGTCGCCAAAGCTCTTCGTCAGCCCTTCTACTTGTAAATAAGGATTTGCCATTACAGTCTCCGCTCCACTTCGTTCTTAATCCGTTCAAACTCTTTCTTCACGTCGCACGGCTCTCCCCGGCGCACCTTGTCGGCAAACAGGTTCAGCGGGGCAACCACCAGATCGGTATCGGCAAAACGCAAGGCAGGGTACTCCTCACTGCCGTCAATCACCGTCACCCAGTCCATGCCGTCCATCTCATTGACCAGGATGGTGCCGAACGTCAGTCCCAATGCCTGCCAGGCTTCCGTCTGACGCGGATTGAGCTTGCCTCCGTCGATGACCTTCTGCATGTGGTCCAGGTCGCGCCCGGTAGCGGTGAAGTCCTTCTTCAGTGCCTTCTTGATGTAGGAGGACGCCCAGTCATACGCCTGGTTGATTTCGTTGATTTCCAACACACGGACGGGGATGTACTCCTTGGGATAGCGCCGGTTGTCGGAACGTATCTCCAGTGACGCGATGATGTCTTCCGCCGGTTCGACGGACGAACCTTTCGCCACGGTGAAGCTACACTCCACCGACACGTTGCCCGCTCCCGTCAGCCAGAAGTGGGTGGTGTAGGCCTCGTTGCCCTCCATGAAGGTCTCGCAGCTGTAGGCACACTCCCAGCTCCCCACGGCCTTCAGACGTGCCTGGTCATTCTGACGCAGTTCGTCGGCAACAGACTCCCGGGCATAAGAGGAAGAACGGTCCTTGTAGGCGGATATGCGGAAGTTGCCGTTCCACTTCTCGGGGTCATAGAACAGGAAGCTGCCCTCTTCGTCTTCAAACTCGCTCCACCGTTCCGGATAGTAGAGGGCAAACCATCCGCCGGGAGCAATGTATCTCTTTTTATCCATAGGCACTCTGTCGTTAAATGCCCGCTTCTTTCAGCGGAAGCACTTCAATCCAATAGTCGTCGGGGTCGTTGATGAAGTACAGCCCCATCGCCTCGTTTTCGAAGCAGACGCACCCCATCTCCTTGTGGAAACGGCGCACCTCGTCATAGTCTCCGGGCACACGGACGCACAGGTGGCTCTCGTTCTCACCCAGCTCATAAGGCTCCGTGTGGTCGCGCAGCCAGGTCAGCTCCAACAGGAAATGCCCGGTGTCGTCCGTCAGGTAAACCAGAATGAACGAGCCGTCGGCTGCCTCCTTGCGGTGGTGCTCATGCAGGCCCAGTGCCTTGTGATAGAACTCGATGCTGCGCTCCAGGTCGAGCACATTGATATTGAAATGGTCAAATCTTGCTTTTATTTCCATAGTTATCTGTGTATTTAGGTGTGACAAACAGGGAATGAGAAGCGAACGTCACTTGCCGATGGGCTGAACCCGGCTGCGCGTCTCCCGGGAAATCTCCAGGAACATGTAGTTGCGCTCGCCTGCCTCGATTTTGTCCTTGCTTTCTTCATACTTGCGCGTGGCATACTGCTTCGACTTCTCGAACGTCAGCCGCGACACCTCAGCCTGCGACTTTCCCACCACGGTGGAGTCCAAGGCCTCTTCGGGGAAGAAGTCGTCGAGATTGACTTCGCCGATGAGCGTCGTCTCCAGAAAGTTCACGTGCTTGTGCGTCTTGTCGGTGTAATACCCCACGAACATGTGTCCGGGGAGACGCACCAGGATGGGATTGATGTTGATTGCCTTCAGCAGGGAAGCGAACAGCACACTGCCGTCCACACAGTTGATCTGCGCGGCAGCCAGAGCGTCGTCAAACGTACGCACGCGCTGAGCAAAGACCACATTCGACGACAGGCTGGTGTTCGAGATGGAGCTGTACTTGAAATTGCGCTTCTGCAACACATACCACAAGGCATACACCTGCCGGTCAACCTGCTCTGCCGTCCCCTGGTAGCCCCAGAAACGCTTCACGATGCGCGCATTGAGAGCCTCCCGGAGCACTTTGTCTATCAACGGATTCTCCTCGTTGACATAGGCGGCAAAGAAGATGCCGGTGTCGTGATACTTGTTGCGGGAGTCCAGATAGCCCAGCAGGCACTCGTTCACGCTTCGCACCGACAGGGTCTTGGTGCGTACGGGCAACTCCTTGCCGTCCATCTCCATCCGGACGGTAAAGGTCAGGGGAGTGGACTGCACATTGTTCTTCAGCGCTTCGTAGTTCCACACGATTTCCGGATAGACGGTATATTCCGTTCCTGCCTTCGGCAAGACAAACTCCGAAATGGATTCGGAGAAGAAAGGCGACTCCTTCAAGGTGACCCTCACACGGGTATTGGCACGCCCGGAAGTCACACGCAGGGCAATGCCTGACAGGGGCTTGCCGACGTAGTTGCTGTCGGCAGGCACCATGATTTCGGCATCGGTGGCAGCTGTCGAGAGAATGGCGGACGGGAAGATGTTGCCACCCAGCTCATCGGTAATCTCGAAGCCGCGGTCCCAAAACAAATTGCGGCATACGTAAAGCATGCCGCAAATGACGGCCAGGGACGCCCCGACCAAAATCATCAACCTTCCTGTGCGAGGACGTTGGGAGAGCATCATGACTTTATCTCACAGCGATGCTTTCCACCTCGACCAGAACGCCTTTCGGAAGCCCCTTGACGGCAACAGCCGAACGGGCAGGGAATGCGCCTTCGAAATACTTGGCGTACACGGCATTCATGTCAGCGAAATAGGACATGTCAGCCATGAACACAGTGGTCTTCACAACATTGGCAGTAGTCAGCCCGGCTTCAGCCAACACGCTCTTAATGTTCTCGAACACCTGGGTGGTCTGTTCGGTAATTCCGCCTTCGACAACCTCACCGGTTGCAGGATTGACGGGAATCTGTCCGGAAAGGAACACCATACCGTTCACCTCGATGGCTTGGCTGTAAGGACCGATGGCTGCAGGAGCCTTCTCTGTTGCGATAACTTTCTTCATAGTGCTGTATCTTTTTAGTTAAACCAATTTGTAACGCTAAATTACACCATTTATGCGTATGACACGGCATCATGCAGCAAGTTTCTCCAACCTTTTGCAATCCTTAACATCATTCGGACGCGGGGTTACCGGGGAACCGCCTTTTGACGGTTTGCAACCCGTTATCCTCTTTCTGCTGACATGATTTGCGGATTTCAGTGTTTTCGGCTGACGCGTACTTTTTAAAAATCGGGCAAACCAGCACGCGAACGTGAACGTATGTGAATGAAAAGCCTCGAAAACGACCTTGATTTTAGAAAACTATACATCTGATTTCTGGAATATTTACGTTTTAACGCTCAAACAATGTTGTTTGACCTGCGAAACACAAGTGTTTGACTCGTCAAACAATATAGTTTCACCTCCCCAAACAATATTGTTTCGTCCGTGAAAGTCAAATCTTCGGAAAAGGAAATGCAAAAAGTGCAGGTTTCGTTCGCTGGAAGGTGAGTAGTGTCAACAAATCGGAAGGTTTCACTCTGCACGGTACAACCTGCGTCCGGTGTCAGGCGGAAGGGATTACGACCCAACAGACTTTCCGGAAGAACATCTTCCAAGGCGAACGGGTGACAAGGTGTATTTTGCGAATCGTTCCAGAATGCCACGAAATCCACGAAACTGCATTTGGATGCGAGGAAAGGCACTGTGGAGGCCTTTGTTTGACAAAATGTCAACGGCAGTCTTCCGTTGTGCACAGGTTCCGCATCCGCGTCTGCAAAACGGAACACCGGCAGGTCCCGGTGCCACAAAATGAAGCTACGGGGGAGGAAGATTTGACTTTTTGTGAAATTTTTGCCGCCAAATGATACGCGGTTTCAATATTATCACTACTTTTGCGGCTACAATAACAAACCAAGGTTTCACTCCGAAGCCGAACCAATCAAACGAATTTAAATAAAATCAAAAACACTGTCTCCTCCCCCATTTCCTGTATCCTGTCGGAACGTGTCATGTGGGACACTCTAAAAGTGGGATAACTGCGTTTATTTCCTACAATGCAGGAACTGAATCCGTAAAACAAAAGGAGGACAAAAGATCATTTACTTATATGTATAATATCATTCAATTGAACGACAAATCCTTGTCGGAACTGCAAACTATTGCCCAAGAAATGGGAATCACCCGCATTCATTCCTTCAGGAAAGAAGAACTCGTCTACAAAATCCTGGACGAGCAGGCCATCGCCGGTGCTTCCAAGAAAGCAGCTGCTGACGCGGACAAGAAGAAAGACACCCGCAAGCGCTCACGCATCGCCGGCAAAGAGAAAAGTGAAAAGGTGAAAGTCTACACCGCCAACCAGAACAAGGCAGAGAAAGTGGAAGAACCTAAGAAAACAGCTACACCTAAACCGTCCGCTGAACCTGCGGCTGAAAAGAAAGACACCAAGGCTGCCGCCGACACCGACACGACAGCTGCTACCGACGCTCCGAAGAAACGGGGACGCAAACCGGGCAGCAAGAACAAGGTGACACCGGCAAAAGAGAAAGAGATAAAGGCTGAACCGGAAACGACTCCGGCTGCTGCCAACCAGGAGGTCAAGGCTGATGCCGCTCCGGTAAAGGAGGCAACTGTCCCGGCAGCACTCCCGGCAAAGAAGGAGGCTCCCGCACAGGAACCTGCCGCCAAGGAGACCGCCAAGCCTGAGGCAACAGCCCAACCGAAGATTGCTGCCAAACCGGCTTCCGCTGCCAAACCTGCCAAAGAGGTACCCCTGCTCGAAGAGCTGGAGGACCAGTCGGACAACGACAACGAGGACGAACTGTCCACGGACAAGCCTCAGCAGGAAACGACCGGCGAAGCTACCTCGACCGGCGACGAATTCATCCCCATCGAAGACCTCCCTTCTGAAAACGCGGAAATCCCCAGCGAGCTGTTCACCAAGTTTGAAGCGACCAAGATGGAACAGCCGGCAGCGCCCCAGCAACCGAACAACAATCCCAACCAGAACCCCAACAACCAACGGGCACGCCGCAACAACAATAACAACCAGCAACGTTTCTACAACAACAATAACAACAACCAGCAACGCCCCTACTATCAGAACAACTACAACAACAATTACGGGGGCGACAACTTCCAGTCCGAACGTGGCTACCAGAACAACCGCCGCATGCAGGAATATGACTTCGAGGACATCCTCGCGGGCATCGGTGTGCTGGAAATCATGCAAGACGGCTACGGCTTCCTCCGTTCGTCGGACTACAACTACCTGTCTTCACCCGACGACATCTACGTATCCCAATCGCAAATCAAGCTGTTCGGACTGAAGACGGGCGACGTGGTGGAAGGCACCATCCGTCCGCCGAAGGAAGGTGAGAAATACTTCCCGCTGGTGAAGGTGAACAAAATCAACGGCAAAGACCCGGCAGTGGTGCGCGACCGTGTCCCCTTCGACCACCTCACCCCGCTCTTCCCGGATGAGAAGTTCAACCTCTGCAAAGGATACAACGACAACCTCTCGGCACGCGTGGTGGACCTCTTCGCTCCCATCGGCAAAGGACAACGCGCCCTCATCGTGGCACAACCGAAGACCGGTAAGACCATCCTGATGAAGGACATTGCCAACGCCATCGCCGCCAACCATCCCGATGTCTACATGATCATGCTCCTCATCGACGAACGTCCGGAGGAGGTGACCGACATGGCACGCAGCGTCAACGCGGAAGTCATCGCGTCGACCTTCGACGAGCCTGCCGAACGCCACGTGAAAATTGCCGGCATCGTGCTGGAAAAGGCCAAGCGCATGGTGGAATGTGGTCACGACGTGGTCATCTTCCTCGACTCCATCACCCGTCTTGCCCGCGCCTACAACACCGTTTCCCCGGCATCGGGCAAGGTGCTCTCAGGTGGTGTCGATGCCAACGCGCTGCACAAGCCCAAACGTTTCTTCGGTGCGGCACGTAACATCGAGAACGGTGGTTCGCTCACCATCATTGCCACGGCACTGATTGATACGGGTTCGAAGATGGACGAAGTGATTTTCGAGGAATTCAAGGGTACGGGTAACATGGAACTTCAGCTCGACCGCAACCTCTCGAACAAGCGTATCTTCCCGGCCGTGAACATCGTGGCATCGAGCACACGCCGCGACGACCTCCTGCTCGACAAGCAGACGCTCGACCGCATGTGGATTCTCCGCAAATACCTCTCGGACATGAACCCCATCGAAGCAATGACGTTCGTCAAGGACCACCTGGAACGTACGAAAGACAACGAAGAGTTCCTCATGAGCATGAACTCATAACCGGAACTCCCACCACAATAAACAAGCCCGGATGTTTCACATGATGTGAGCCATCCGGGCTTTCTGCATTGAGGGTTGTTTATGAGAGAGAAATGTAGGGTGCAATCATTCTTTCATGCCGCCCAGCCGTCACGCTTAATTGGGCAACGAGCTCTGGTCTCCCCGGTTGTAGTTGAAATCTACAGACGTGGTGTAGGTACACATCTTCATGTTTCCGTTTCCTTCAATCTTCCGAACCAGTTTGCTGGGACGTCCGATTTCCAGGTCATACATATACAACCGGTAGGCATCTCCCTTCTGTGTGCCGACAACGAGATGGGTGAAATTGTAATCGGCATCACCATTGAAGTTCTGCCATTGGTAGGACAGGTAGGTGATGGTCTCATCCGATGGGATTCCCTCCAGTGTCAGCGGCGTGTCTTCCTCCGTATAGTTCGTCAGGTTATACACATAGACCTGATTGTTGTAGACGAAGTACATGTAAGATGCTGTCAGCTCGTTCACGGCAAACTCGGTGGCATTTGCCAACTTGGAACCCGGTTCCAGCTCCATGTGGCGGGTTGCCTTGAAGTATCCGTCCGTTCCTGACATGGAAACTTCGTGCAGGTATCTCTTCCCGTCCGCACTTTCCAGTATGAAGTACGCATTGTTCACTGCCAGGTTGGAACCACAGGACAGGCAGGTCAAGCCTTCGGTTGAGAAACCATTGTTGTTGTATGTACCGAATACCTGTCCGAACTGGATGTTCTCGGAGACATTGACACACTGATTCTGTTCATCCCAGAAGAAGACATTGCTGCTGCCATCGCTGCAGACAAACTGACTGCCTCCGTTCGTTCCCGTGCCGTGCATCTGGAACGTGCCCGATGTCGGCATCATGGCATACACGTAGCTCATGTACGTACCCTTGCTGGAGAGGAAGAAGTTCGAGGCTCCAAAAGAGAAAGCGGTGTACGGCTTCTCATCCGCCGCCATACCTCCGTTCAGCACATCGCTCCGGTCATGAATCTTCAGCATCGAATTGGTGTCATAAAATCCCAGGTCGCCCTCCTCAGTCGTCACACAAATGGTATGGGCACCCTGATAATCGCCTGCTTCATCCAGATAGCCATGGCTTGCCACATTGCTGATGAAAAGCGGTTTGCCCTTCAACGTCTCTTGCCCGGTCAGAGTCAGTATGTTCTCCTTGATGGGAGTATCCTCGTTCACATACAGGTCGAAATCGGTATTGCCGTCAGCCGTCTCCTTCAGGATGTAGAAACCGCGGGTAAACTCGGAACCGACGTCAAAACGGGTCGAAGCCGTAGCGAAATAGCCCGTCGACTCGGAATAGACTTTCAGCTTGATGGTGTATCTGCCGATGGGGCACTCGACCGGATAGGTCAGCTTCTTCTCGGTCCCGATGACCTCGGATGCATACGTATCATCGGTCCTGTTTCCATTGGTACCAAACTCTTTCGAAGGTTCCCAGATGGACCATTCATACTTCAGGTCGGTATAGTTGCTCTCAACCACAGGGTCTATCTCCAGCACTTCGCCGCTATAGGAAATGTTCGCATAAGACTCCTGAATGCCACTGATGGTGATTTCATCCACATCGTGGTACGTATAATTGCCATCGTCGTCAAAGCACGACGTCAGACTGAATGTCAACAATGACAATAAGACTATAGATAATCTTGTTTTCATAACAATCAGATTTTAATTAGAATATCGGAATTTCTACAACGGTTCCGTCAGCTTCCTTCAGCAGACCCAGCCCATTGGCTTCACGTTCGGCATTCAACTCGCTCAAGGCTTCTCCGGCTCTGCGCGCCATACCCATGAGCACCATCTGGTCCGTATAGTAATACGCCAGGATTTCTTCTTCGATGTATGCATCGTCCCAGTTGCCGCCGAAGGTCTGAATCAGGAAGAAGTGTTTCTCTGTTCCATATTCGCCGAAGAACCACTCCATGGTCCCGTCCCAATTGTTCGGCCGTACGAGCTGGTCGGCAATCAGGATGCTCCGCGAAGCTCTTTCCTTGACACTCTGCCCGAAATACTCGTTGGGCTTGAAGGTTATCTTCAGGGTGTAATTCTCCTCCTTCAACGAAGCGTCGCGCAACAGCACGATCGGCAACTTGGTTTCCAGCTGATTGGCAGGGAGCTTGTAATATGCCGCCAGCTGGGCATCATCAAACGCCACATAGTGCTTTCCCGGCACGGCATCGTTTTCCCCGGTCGTCACCTGCTCCAGCGCAATCGGACGGTCGTAATCTTCTAGTGTTCCATATAGCATGACATCCAACCACACGGTATCAATCACCACATCGTCTTCATAATAAGCGAACGAATTGGACACGAGCGAATCCTCTGTATTCTTATAGACGAAAGCCATGCGGCTCTCCGGGTTTGGATTGATGGACAGGTCCTTTTCACAGCTGACGAACAAGGGAGCTGCCAAAAGCATCCCTGCCAGCAAGGTATCATATATTCTTTTCATAGCTATTTCCTATTTACCGGTTCGTATTATATTCTGTGTTGGGCACAGGAAGGATGTAGTCGGCTTCTCTCATGTCAACGTCCTCCTTCGACCACAAATGTTTCACGTTGTTCCGCTTATAGTAGTAGAACATCTGTCCTTCAGCGAAGAATTCACGACGGTATTCCTTTTCCAGTTCCGTCCGCATCTCTTCGGTGGTAGTAAATGCCTTCGGTGAGGAACCTTTCGACTTCATGTAAGTCGCATACAAGTCATTCGCCTCGTCCAACGTCGAAGCTCCTTCAACGGCAATCAGATACATCTCCGACAGTCTCAGCATGGGGATGCAGCCTGACGGACTGTCTTCGTCCGCATAGTATTTCTGAGTGGTGCCGTAGTAGTGCTGTTGTCCGTCGTTGATGACTGCCCACAGGTATTGCGCACGGATATCGGTTGCCGCATCAAGTCCCTGCAACAGGTCGTTCAGCATGCTCTGGGGCAACAGGTAGGTTCTGTCGCCTTGTGCCTGACTGGACTTATTGCCGTTCAACAGGCTTCTTGCCAGTCCGTACAAATCGGGGACATACAACGAGAAGAGACATTCAGAGGGGGAAGCAAACAGACGCGGATTATCGTCAGTCACCTCTGTATCCGGACGTCCGTAGTCAGTCGCAGAGCTCAGCTCCACCACCTTGTCGCCGGAGGCGGTCGTCGCATTGATGACTTCCATCGCAATGTCGTGCGCCTTTTGTGCCTGACCAAGGTACATGTACATACGGGCCTGGAGTGCCTTCACCGCCCAATAGTTCATACGATACTGGCGGGAATACATGAAATCATCATCCACCGACACGTCCTCATATCCTTCTGCACCGATGTTGTTCAGCTGGTCCATCGTGTACTGGAACACCGGGTCGTTGTCCTTCATCAGGGATTCCGCCTTGTTCAGGTCGCTTTCCAGCTTTGCCACAAACTCATCGAACGAATAGTAAACCAGCGGGTCCTCGATGCTCGTCACCTCGGAATAGGGCAATTCCACCTGCGTCGTGGCATTCACCGGCAGCTGTCCGAACAGACGGAGCAAATCAAAGTGGCACAACGCACGGATGGCATACGCCTCGCCCTCCACGACTGCGCGGGAGTCTTCTTCCGGGATGTTCTGCCCGTGCTCCGGACACGCCTTGATCACCATGTTGGCTTCAAGAATGGTGTTATAGAACGCCCCATAGATGCTGCGGATGGCGGTCTCGGTCAAGTTATGCGAATAGTTGTGCTCACGGAAATAGGCACTGGTCAACATACCGTCGGTGTAATTGCTGTTACCGACGTCCAGGCTCCACAAGCATGCCAGCCCTTCGATGTCAGTCATGGTCAGACGGGTTCCATACAGGTCCGATTTGAGCAGGTCAGAATAACAGCCAGCCAAAGCTCCCTTGAAACCGTCATAATTGTCAAACATGTGGTCAGCCTTTTTCTCCGTGTTCTGCTGCACATCCAACCAATCGTTGCAGGATGCGAACCCACATGCCAGCAATGCTGCGATTGCCATTGAGATATATTTCTTCTTCATAATCGAGAATTCATTTTAAGAGTTAGAATAAGAAGGTTACGCTACCTTGAATGTTGCGTGCAAACGGATAGCTGGTACCTCTTTCATACTTGATGGAAGAGAAGTGCCACAAGTCGGACATGTTCACACCGAACAGAATGCTCTGCAAGCCGGTTGCCTGCTGCAGTCTGGCCGTCGAATAACGGTACTGCAGGCTGACGGACTGAATGTCAAACCAGTTGTCATCCATCACGAAACGTGAAGTGGCATAAGTCGCCTCGTTGCTATAGCCCTTGAAGAAGGTCTTGTCGCCCGGTTTCTGCCAACGGTCGCTGAACACGCGCTGGTCTACATTCTGACGGCCGATGGTGAGGTTCGTCACTTCCACGCGGTCTATCAACGTACTGTTGTATGTCTGGCCACCCCACTGGTATCCGAACGATACGTTCAGCGTGAAATCTTTCCAGCGGATCATGGTGCTGGCATTTCCACGATAAGGAGAGCCATAAGTGGCGTCTACACCTGCATAAACGCGGTCTGCCGTGTTCCATACGGTAGTCGGGTTGCCGTTCTTGTCCAGGTAGATTTCCTTACCGGTAGCCGGGTCGATGCCCAAGGAACGAACGACATAGATACCGTATTGGGGACGTCCCTCATAGAGCAGATTGGCTGGAGAGGTGTTGGACAGGTCACCGGTGGAGACGTACTCATCGTTCTGTGCCTTGATGGCATCAGACAACTTGATGACCTCATTCTTGTTGTAAATCAACTGTCCGCTGACCATCCAGCTGAAGTCACGCTCCATGTCCCGGATGACATAAGCGCTCAAAGAAGCTTCGAAACCACTGTTGCGCACCTTGCCGACGTTGGCTGAGTAAGAGGAGAAGCCCATGGCAAGAGGAATATTCATGTGGGAAACCAATCCTTCCGTATCCTTGATGTACCAGTCGAAAGAACCGGTGATGCGATAGTCGAACAGGGAGAATTCCAGACCGATGTTCGACTCACGTGTCTCCTGCCATGTCAGGTTCTTGTTGCCAAGCCCCTGCAGGTGGGCGGCACTCCAGCTCAGATAGCGGTCTGCTGACAGGTAATTGTACATGGTCTCCACGGCAGCCTGGTTGAAGTCCATGGCACCCGTCACACCGTAGGAAGCTTTCAGACGCAGGTTGCTGATGGCAGGCGTCAGACCTTCCATGAACTTTTCATGGTGCAGGTTCCATCCCACACCGACACTCCAGAAAGGAGCGTAGCGCTTGTCTGACCCGAACTGGGAACTACCGTCGATACGATAGGAACCATCAATGAAGTAACGGTTGTCATACGTATAGTTGACGTTGCCGGTAAAACCAATGCGACGGTCAATAATCTGGCTACCCGTCGGGGCACCTCCTTTTTGATACTGCAAGGCGTTGGTGATGAACGACAGGTCTTCGTTGCTGAAGCCTTCGGCTACAAATGAATAGTCACGCGTCTTGCTTTCCGATACCGAATAATCAAGACCTGCATACAGCTGGTGTACATCCTTGAATGTCTTCGAATAGCTCAGCGTCAGACGGCCGTCGTAAGTGAAGGAGTCGCTCGTTCCGTACGTATAGCTTCCCTTCCGGCTGATTCCCTCCAGTCCGGCATATTCCAGATTATCCGTCTCATTGAACATGGAGTGCTCGGCGGGATAGAACAGGTCGCTTGTACCACGGGTGGTGGACAATCCCAGCTGACCGCGCAGGATCAACTCCGGCAGAATCCGCCATTCGATGGAGAAGTTGTTAATCAATCCCAACGTACGGCTCTTATCGAACGTGTTCAGCATGGCATCATACAGGGGGTTCTGTGACTGAGCGCTCGAACCGGCTGTGGTATCAAAATAACGGATGACATTCCCGTTCTCATCGTAAGGTTTGTTGTAAGGCTGTTGTTGTACATAATTACTAAACGAACCGTAAGGACTTTCGTCGCTCAAAGTGTTGCTAATGTTCGTATAATTCCTAAACAACAAGTTCTTGTAGGTATACATCAAGGTGATGTCGCCATTGAACACACGGCGGGAAGACCCCTTCATGGCTCCCTGTGTATCCTTCCAGGACAAGGAGGTTCCCCAACGGAACTCGTCACGACCACCTTCCAGACGGACATTGTAGTTCTGACCGATACCGGTACGCAAGGGCTTGCTCATCCAGTCCGTTTCGACACCGGACAAGACATCCTTCAAACGCGACTTGTAAAGCTGTTCGTATTCCATCGTTGTCGTCGGCTTACCATCTGACTCATACAGTCCGACCATACGTTCCAGTTCCAGCTTGTCGCGGGCATTCAGCAGGTCATAGGATGTCAAGTCGGGGACTTCGAACGTGATACCGGCCGTAGCGGTCATCTTCAGTTTACCTGGCTCGGGCTGCTTCGTCTCGACAACGATTACACCGTTGGCACCACGTGAACCGTAGATGGCAGTGGCGGAAGCATCCTTCAGGATGGTGATAGATTCGATTTCTTCATCGTTGTAGTCCATCAGCTTGGTCAGGCTGATTTCAAAACCATCCATGATGATGAGCGGGGTGTTGACGCTCTGCTTTGTGGTTTCGTTGAGCTCATCGATGCTCAGCGGAAGAGAAGAGGTACCACGAATATTCATCTGCGGCAGGGAGTTCGGGTCACTACCCATCATGTTGTTCATCGGGATGTTGAGCGATGCATCGGCGTTGCGCAGTGTCTGCAGCAGGTTCTGGCCCTTATACATCTTCAGCTTTTCCTGACCGATGGTAGTTGCCGCACCGGTATAGCTCTCACGCGCCTTGCGGAAGATACCGGTCACCACGACATCGTCCAGGGTCTCGGAGTCCGACTCCAACAGGATTTCCATGGAAGGCAATGCCTCCACGGTCTGTGTCTTCATACCGATGTACGACACCTGCAGCTTGGCTCCATCTTCCACATTGTTGAGTGTGAAGCGTCCCTCAACGTCAGTAGCCGCACCGAGGTTGGTCCCCATGACACGGACCGAAGCACCGATCACCGGGAGTCCGTCCTCCTTTGAAATAACCATTCCAGAAACTTTCTTATCCCTCCCCACGGGTTTTTGACTCCCATTTTTCAGAAGGTTCACATTGATGAAACGTCCGTCGATGACATACTCGAACGGCTTCCCTTTCAAAATCATCTTCAAGGCAGCCTCAACGGTCGCATCCTTCACTTGTCCGCTTACCTGATACTTGCTGACGTCATCATACGAGAACAAAATCTTGTAACCGGACAATCCTTCCAGCTTCTTCAATGCAGCTGACAGATTCTCTCCTTTTAATTCCATCGTGACGCGCTTTCCGTCGTCATTCTGTGCCTGCACCGGAGGGGTGAGCAACAGACTGCAAAGCAACATCACAAGGCTCATTAATCTACATTTCTCCATAATGCTACTTAATTTAGTGAATGTTCATATTTTTCTTCTCTATATATAGTACGTTTCAAAGAAAAAATCGGGCACCATTTTTACGACTTTTTTCTAAGAAAGTTCAAAAAAAATTTGGAGATTTAGTTTATCGGACCGACTAATCAAGCAGCAAATCCCTGTAGAACCATCAGATAACATCTACTCTTGTCATAAAATAAAAATATTGAAGTTCATCAACGAATTTTGCGATTCGTGAATATTTATTTCATCGGAAAAGGGGGACATTGCCTGGATGGAGGTGTGTAGCGAAAGGCATACAACAAAAGGGGAACGTACCATGGCTGTCAGTTCGCTTCCGCAAACCTCCAGCACGGGTACGTTCCCCTTGCAACGGTTCAGACTACCGACTTATTGACCTGTCGCCTCGTCTATCTCATTTATCAGTTCGTGATGGAATATTTGCATCTGCCGAAGGTATAAGGTGCCTGGGGCATGTATAGGCACATCTTTCTGCATTGAGATACAAGACTGCTAATTGGGTAGAGAGTTGTTTTGTTTCCGGATGATACCGCTATATACTGCAGAAGACATGTAAACACACATCTTCACTTTCCCTTGACCTCCAAACGACTTCACAAGATTTTTAGGCATACCGGCTTTCAAATCATACATGTAGATCTTATAGTCATCTCCCTTTTGTGTACCAACTACCAGGTAAACGAAATTATTATCCTCGTCATTGTCATAATCCTGCCACTGATAAGACAAATACGTAATAGTCTCGTCAGCAGGCAGTCCCGGCAAATTGACAGGAGCTGGGTTCTCTGTATAATTCGGCAAGTTATACGTATATAGCTTATTATTATATACATAATAAAGCACATTGGTTGTTTTGGCATTCACTGCATAGGCTGTCGCTAATGCCAACTTAGAGTCTGCCGGAATTTCCACACGCTTGTTTGTATGAGGAGTCGGGGTATTTTTCCCTACCACAGGGGCAGCCATTTCATAAATATATTGTTTCCCATCCTTATCTTTCAAAAGAAAATAGCCTTTGGCATCAGTCTGTGAAAGCCCACACATCAAGCACTCCATTCCCTTGGTAGAGAATCCATTCTCATCATAGGTAAACATTCCTCCAAACTGCATGCAATCTGCACAATCGATACGCTGCTCTTCGTTATTCCAATAATAGACAGTATATCCACCATCGGTCATTACAAAACGACTGGCACCTCCTGTCTTCGCAGGGATTCCTATGGCTCCTGAAGTCGGCATCATGCTTGGAATATATGCCACATTACATCCTCTTCCAGTCAGTAAATAATTACTATATCCGTAAGTAAAGGCTAAATAGGGAATCTCCCCTTTATCCAGACCACCCGTAATAATGGTATGTGCATTATGCGCCTGTTCCAAATTTTCTGTATTAAACAGACCAATCTCTCCATCTTGCGTGGTCACACATACGGTATGTATCGCTACAGATTCGTTGTTATCATCCAACATTGAATGACTCTGCAAGGCCCCTAACGCCAAAGGTTTTCCTTTCATAGCTCCATGTCCTGTAGCCGTCAACAAATCAGACAATACATTCCCATCACGACTGTAAAGATCTAATTCCGTATTTCCATCCTTCGTTTCCTTCAATATATAGAAGCCACGCGTAAACACTGTTTGCGCATCAAACCGAGTGGTAGCCATTGCAAAATATCCATTAGAAGATGATGTTACTTTAAGCATCAGTGTATACAGACCTATCGGACACTCAACCGGGTAAGACAACTTCTTGTCGGTACTGATAAGCTCAGCCTTATAAGGTTCCTCATTTTCATCCCAATTGCTTGAGCCTTCTCCCTCTTTATCGATACTCCACATATACCATTCATAAGTCAAGTCAGTATAATTGGACGTAATGACCGGATCAATCTCCAGCACCTCTCCGTTGTAAGAGTTATTACTGTACATTTCAGCCAATCCCTCAATCTTAATCTCCTCTACATCCTTATAGGTATAGTTTCCATTATCATCAAAACATGAGGACAATAAGAGGGAGACCATTGCCAACAGACCATAATATATCTTTTTCATAAGCCGTAATCACTTTAAATTGTTAAAACTTAACGAGCGCGTTGTCATACTCTTCTCCCTCCCGTAGGGGTTCCTTATGCGTGGCATTGTATTGCTTGACCGCATCCCGCAATTTATATTGCAAGCCGAACAGTACGTTCTGATCGCTGCTCAAATACCGCTTTACCTCGTTATCCACATACTCATTATCCCAGCGGAAACCTGTCACATCAATCATAAACTGATGTTTAACCTTTCCATAACGACCAAAAAAGTGTTGGCAATAAAGACGCCAGTTATTCGGCATCAGCAATTGGTCAGAAACTGTCAGCGTACGATAAGCACGCTCTTTTGCAGCAAAAGTAAAAGCCTCATTCGGTTTGAACGTCAGTTTCAGGATATAATCAGCAGACTTCAACGTTGCGTCCCGTTTAAACACCACTGGTATAGTCGCAGACGTAGCCTTGGCGGGCAATATGTATTTAGAAGCCAGTGAAGGATCATCGAACGGTACGTAATGTTCACCCGGTCGGGCATCATTCTTACCGGTAAGCACCTGCTGTAGGGCTATGGGGCGATCATAATCAGTTACATTACCCAACAGAGAAACCTTCATAAACACGGTATCAATTGTCACATCACTAGGTCCAAAGGCAAAAGAATAACCAAATACAGAGTCACGTTCATACTTATACTCAAACATCAGACCACATGCCTCATTGTTGTATACCGGTAAATCCTTCTCACAGGACGTCAACGCCGGGAACACCGTACAAAGACCTAATAAAAACTTGTATATATTCTTCATAGCTATTTTCATTTATGAGTTAAAAATCAGTATCAGGATTGGGGATAATATACAGCCCTTCATCCATCAACATGCTTTCATTTGACCACAGGCGCTGGGTCTTATTGCGTTTATAGAAGTAAAACATCTGCCCTTCTGCAAAGAACTCACGACGATATTCCTTAGGCAATTCAATTTTCAGGTCATCAAAAGATTTAAAATAATCCGAACGGGATACATTCTTGGATACCATGTACTTCGAATAAAGAGTATTGACCTCCTCCAGCGTAGTGGCACCCTCCATCGCTATCAGATACATCTCAGACAAACGCAACAGCGGAATAATTCCCGGTGAATCTTCTTCCACATAATATTTACTAATAGTCGGGTATTCATGATTCTGCGAGTCTTTAGTATCTGACCATATATCCTCCCGGACATCATTAGGGTCACAACCTACAAACAAATCATCCTTCCATGTCGTGGACATAACCAGATTTCGCTGTGCACTCACAACCCCGGCATTAGTTTCCCCTTCCACTTCCGGCTTGCCATAAAGCAAAGGTACAGAGATATCATGCAAATTAGCAAAATGAAGAGAGAACAGACATTCTGATGGAGAAGAATACACCTTATGAGTTGCCTGACCATAATCCTGAAAACTGCTAAGCTCGACCACATTCTTACCGGAAGCTGTCTTTGCATTTATTACCTCTAACGCAACATCATGCGCTTTCGCCTTGTCTCCCAGATAGAGGTATATACGAGCCTCCAAAGCACGCACAGCCCAATAGTTCATGCGGTATTGACGATAGGACATAAAATCATCATCCAGAGTTACATCACTGTCCTTTGTGCCTACTTGGTTCAATTCTAACAAGGTATATTGTCCGACCGGATCATTCTCTTTCAATAACAACTTAGCTCGCTCAATATCCTCCTTGAGTTTCGAGACGTATTCATCAAAGGTATAATAAGTCAACGATTGTTCAAAGGAGGTAACCTCTGCATAAGGAAGTTTTACTTGTATGGATGCTTCCACGGGAACCTGTCCAAACAGACGCAATATGTCCAAATGCAGGAAGGCACGCAACCCATAAGCTTCACCTTCAACCACTGCGCGCGATTTTGCATCGGATATCACAAGTCCTTTCCCCTCTTGGAAAGCCTGAATAACCCGATTCACCTCCAACACAGCATTATACATATTACTATAGATACTTTCAAAAATCGATTGAGACATCGTTTGACTATAGTCATGATTACGCAGGTAATAGTTTTCCTTGATATAGTCATAATAGTCCACTGACATGTCGAGATACCACAAAGAAGCCAACGCATCTACAGTCGACATCGTCATACGTGTTCCATACAAATCTCTCTTTGTCAAATCAGAGTAACACCCCGTAAGAGCGCCCTTAAAACCGCTGTAATTGTCGAACATCTTATCGGCATCCTTCTCTATATTTTGAGTCACATCCAGCCAGTCGCTACAAGACGGCATTGTCCCCAGCAAACAGGCCGCAAAAAGGAATGAAATATATTTCTTTTTCATAATAGGAATCTTTTACTGTTTTATCAGAATAAGAACGTCACACTACCTTGTACATTCCGAGCAAACGGATAGCTAGTACCTCGTTCGTACTTAATGGAAGAGAAGTGCCACAAATCGGTCATGTTCAACCCGAAGAGTATACTCTGTAGTTTGGCAGTACGCTGCAACCAGACACTATTCCAACGATATTGCAGGCTCACGGACTGTATATCAAACCAATTGTCATCCATCACGAAACGAGAAGTGGCATATGTTCCCTGGTCTCCATAAGCCTTGAAGAAAGTCCTGTCTCCAGGCTTCTGCCAACGGTCACTGAACACACGCCGGTCGACATTCTGGACAGCTATCGTTCCATTCGTGACTTCTACGCGGTCGATCAATGTGCTATTATAAGTCTGTCCTCCCCATTGATATCCAAAGGAGATGTTCAGTGTCAAGTCTTTCCAACGAATCATAGTACCGGCATTTCCACGATAAGGCGAACCATAAGTCGCATCAACACCAGCATACGTGTAGTCCTGCTTATTCCACCTCTTGGTGACATTGCCATCCTTGTCCAGATACATCTCCTGACCTGTTGCAGGGTCGATGCCTTGTGAACGGACGACATAAAGTCCATACATCGAGCGGCCCTCATAGAGCAAGTGGGCTGGCTGAGTACGAGCTATAGATGACGAAGCAGAAATAAACTCTTCATTCTGCGCCTTGATAGCATCGGACAACTTAATGATTTTATTTTTATTATAAACCAACTGGCCATTGACCATCCAACTAAAGTCATGCCGGGTATCACGAATCAGGTATGCATTCAGAGAGGCTTCAGAACCTGAGTTACGCACTTTACCCACATTGTCTGAATAGGAAGAAAAGCCCATGGCCAAGGGAATATTCATCGAAGACAACAGTCCGTCTGTATCTTTTATATAATAGTTGAATTCACCGCTAATCCGGTAATCAAACAAAGAGAACTCAAGTCCCAAGTTCGTCTCATAGGTATCTTGCCAAGTCAGTTTCTTATTTCCATATCCCGATAAGTGAGCAGCGTTCCAGCTGACATAACGGTCCCCAGAACTGTAATGATACATGGTACGTGCTGCTGCCGAGGTGAAGTCCATGGTTCCAGTCACACCATACGATGCCTTCAGGCGTAAAGCATTGACCACGGGTGACAGTGGCTCCATAAACCGTTCATGATGTATGTTCCATCCGGCACCAATACTCCAGAACGGAGTAAAACGTTTGTCAGCACCAAATTGAGAAGATCCATCCAAACGGTAGGAAGCATCCACAAAATAACGGTTGTCATATGTATAGTTCACATTCCCGGTAAAACCTACACGACGACTAATAATCTCGCTACCGGTCGGAGCCTGACCAGATGCATAAGACAATGCATTGCTTAAAAAAGGCAAATCCTGACTGCTGAACCCTTCTGCTACGAAAGAGTAGTTTTTGCTCTTGCTCTCTGTGATCGAATAATCAAAACCGGTATAAAGCTGATGCTTGTCTGCAAAGACCTTCGAATAGCTCAACGTCAAACGGCCATCATAGGAGAAACCCTCACCACTCCCATACGTATATCTACCTTTACGAATGATTTCCAGATTCGAACTGTTATTAGCTTTGGTATTAAACATGGAATGTTCTGCCGGATAAAAGATGTCACTTGTCGAACGAGTTGTGGAAAGCCCCAGCTGTCCACGCAGTATCAGCTCCGGCAATATTTTCCATTCGATGGAAAAGTTATTGATAATTCCTAACGTACGGCTTTTATTAAACGTGTTCAGCGTAGCATCATACAAGGGATTCTGTATGGTATTCGAGGTCTTGTGAAGACCCGGGAAATAACGGATCAGTCGACCGTCATCATCATAAGGGCGATAATAGGGCTGCATCTCCACATAGGTGCTAAAAGAACCATACGGGCTATTGTCGCTCAATGTGTTCCCGATATTCGTATAGTTACGGAATATCAAATCTTTATACGTGTACATCAGGGTAATATCACCATTGAACACCCGACGGGATGAACCCTTCATGGCACCTTACGTATCTCTCCAAGAGAGTGAAGTTCCCCAACGAAACTCCTCGCGACCACCCTCCAAACGCAGATTGTAACTCTGCCCAATTCCTGTTCGTAAGGGCTTATTCAGCCAATCCGTGTCTACACCTGACAGTACATCTTTCAAGCGTTTCTGATAGTCTTTCTGATACTCCAAGGTCTGCGAAGGCTTTCCTTCCGACTCATACAGCCCCACCAGCCGTTCCAGCTCCAGCTTGTCGCGGGCATTCAGCAGGTCATAAGACGTCAGGTCGGGGATTTCCAGACTCAGACCGGCGATGGCTGTCATCTTCAGCTTGCCGGGTTCGGGCTGTTTGGTCTCCACTACAATAACGCCGTTGGCACCACGTGAACCGTAGATGGCAGTAGCGGAAGCATCCTTCAGGATAGTGATCGACTCGATTTCTTCATCGTTGTAGTCCATCAGCTTGGTCAGGCTGATTTCAAAACCATCCATGATGATGAGCGGCGTGTTGACGTTTTGTTTCGTGGTTTCATTCAGCTCCTTGATGCTGAGCGGCAACGAGGATGTGCCACGGATGTTCATCTGCGGCAGGGAGTTCGGGTCGCTACCCATCATGTTGTTCATCGGGATATTCAGTGAGGCGTCGGCGTTGCGCAGGGTCTGAAGCAGGTTCTGACCTTTGTACATCTTCAGTTTCTCCCCGCCTATCTTTGTCGCCGCTCCCGTATAGCTCTCCTTGGCTTTACGGAAGATTCCCGTCACCACCACATCATTCAGGGTCTTGGCATCCGACTCCAGGATGATCTCCATCCCCGGCATGGCCTGCAGGGTCTGTGTCTTCATGCCGATGTATGAAACCTGCAGGGCTGTTCCCGGCTTAACATCTAAAGTGAATTGTCCGTTGAGGTCGGTGGCAGCCCCCTGCTCCGTCCCGGCAATACGGACCGAGGCTCCGATTACCGGGAGTCCATCCTCTTTGGACAGCACCGTGCCGGTAATCCTTTTATCCCCTCCCGTCGTTTTTTTCTTACCCTTATTCAGATGGCTGACGTTGATAAATTGTCCATCGATGATGTATTCGAAAGGTTTCCCCTTCAAAATCATCTTCAAGGCAGCCTCAACGGTCGCATTCTTCACTTGCCCGCTCACCTGATAGTCGCTGACGTCATCATACGAAAACAAAATCCGGTAACCGGACAACCCTTCCAGCTTCTTCAAAGCAGCTGACAGGGTCTCTCCTTTCAACTCCATCGTGATGCGCTTTCCGTCGTCATTCTGCGCCTGCACCGGTGGTGTGAGCAACAGACAACAAAGCAACATCACGAAGCTTAAAAATCTGCATTTCTCCATAATGAAACTTGATTTGGTTAATATTCCTGTTTTTCTTCTCTATATATAATACGTTTCAGAAAAAATTTCGGGCACCATTTTTACGACTTTTTTCCAGAAACTAAAAAAAAGTTGGTGTGGGAGTCCTCAAGCAGGAGTATTCAGGGAAGGTTGACGAACTGTAAAACGAGTCATTCAGGAGGTGAGGAAGCCGGTGATAAGCAAGAGAATCGGAGGACCAGCACATGGGAATGGCAATTCCACGCCGTGGGAATCACAGTACCACGCCATGGAACTCACAGTCCCACGCCGTGGAACTCGCAGTCCCAAAGCCTGGAACTCACGGTCCCAAAGCCTGGAACTCAGAGTACCAAAGGCTGGAAGGCAATCTGGTACTCTCATGTTACCAAATTCCAGGGTTGTAACCGTACAGACTGGAGCTTCAAGCAGACGCTTCAACCCGAATCACCGGAAAGGAGATGGACAAGAAGATACCACCCAAGGGAAAAGGTACAAAAAAAATCCGTTGCCCTGTCGGAAAGAGCAACGGACTCATATAAACGATTTGAGAGATTGTACGGGGAAAATGTCTGAGGCTTATTCGCCTTGGGCAGGAGCAGCCGGTTGTTCGGCAGCATTGCCTTCTGCAGCTGCGGCAGGTGCTTCACCCTGTGCAGGAGCCTGTTGCTCTGCCGGGTTAACCTTGGAAGCGTCGAAACCGGGAATGCCTTGCGGATTAGTCTGACTCTCACGTTGAGCCTCTTGCAGCAAGACAGAGTCCTGTTGACCGGCAGTCGGAAGGGCGTATGCCGAGATGACGCTCACCACAACCATAAAGATTGCCAAGCCCCAAGTGGCTTTTTCAAGTACGTCGGTCGTCTTACGGACACCCATGATCTGGTTGGATGAAGCAAAACCGGCTGCCAAGCCGCCACCTTTTGAATTTTGAATCAAAACGATGAAGCACATCAAAATTGCTGCCACTACGATGAGGCAAACTAATATCACAAATACAGTCATTTTATTTTTTTGATTTAGCGTTAATAATCAAATTCTCTAAGTACTTTATTTGGTCTGCAAAGTAAGTGCTTTTTTTTGGATATTTCAAACTAAGCTTTTTAATTATTTCAAGAGCCTTAGCATATCGCTGCTGCTTGATGTATATTTTTGCCAATGTCTCGGTGAAGTAGCTGTCGTCGATGTCGGCATCCTCGTCGATGTCCACCGACGGACGCTCGTCAATGGCTCCGTCAGTGGAAAATCCGGCTTCTTCGTCCTTCCGCTGGAAAGAGAAGCCTTCATCCGCCTGTTCGATGAATTGGTCGATGAGGGCTTGTCCGCGCATGGGTGCCACCTCGGTTTCCGGCTTCTCGTCCGTCGGTTCCTCCTCTTTCAGCAGGTAGGCGGCATAGTCCGTCGCAATCCCATTGCCGATGGCGGCATAGGATGATTCTTCGGGAACGGATGAGAGAAAGGCATTGATGAGCGCCAGGGTGCGGTCGGAACTTTCGTCCGGAGCCGCCTCGCCGGACTTCTCCTTCGTCAGTGGAGAACGGTCTCCCTCGATGAAACGGCAGAGGGAGGCACGATGGGTGATATAAATGATGGCACGGTGCAGCTCTCCGGTGAAGGCAGGGTCGTGCAACAAGTAAAGATTCTTCAGGTAGAGCAGACGGGCTGTCTGATAGTAGGGATAACGCTCCACCAGCCGTCCCAGCACGTCGAGCGAGTCGCGGTCCAGACGGTCGGGGTGCTCTATCCAGGTTTGCAAGTCGGTCATGAGACAAAGAGGGGTTATGAAAGGGGTTACCAATTCGCCACCGTGGCGTTGAATATCTGGTCGACAATCTCCTTGGTCATCTCTTCAATCAGCCCGTCCTGTACAGCCGTGAGCTGGAGCGTGGAGTCATAAGTCTGCGACGCGGTAAACCGTTGTTCGAAGTCCTCGGAGTGGTTGGTGTTGTTCACGAAGCGCACGTTGACCGTCAGGCGCAGCTCCACCTGGGCAGAATAGCCGTCGGCAGCCACCGCCTTGTTGTAGACATCGTATCCGGTAATCTCACCCGACAGTTCCAGGTCTCCTCCCCGCTTGACGAACTGCAACTTCGTCTGCTGGGCATAGGCGTCCTGCAACTTGTTGTTGAACAACGGTGCCAACGGACCGTACTGATAGAGGGCACGGTTCTCGAAGTTGTTCAGGGTGATGGTCTTCACCTTGTCATAGTTGATGGACGCACCGTTGAAACGGTAGGAGATGGTGCATGACAACAGGGTCAACAGGACGAAGGCAAGGGGGATGCCTTTCCGGATGAGTTTATTCCAAGCCATATTCTTTCAGTTTTCTGTATAGGGTTCGTTCTGAGATGTTCAAGTCTTTGGCAGCACTCTTGCGCTTGCCGTGGTTCTTCTCCAGTGCCTTCTTGATAAGTTCGCGTTCCACATCGTCGAGCGACAGCGACTCTTCGACATATTCCGCCGCATCCTGTTCTTCAGCGGACGGATGGGGCGATGTGGAGGGGATGCTGATGGTAGGCTTCTGGTTGATCGGGGCAGGCATCAGCTGCACGTCGGGGTGTCCGGGATAGTAGGGTACCGACGGTGTGGAAGCCGCAGGGACAGTTCCCGGCTGACGTTCGTTCATGATGTCGTGCACCAGCTTCTTCAACTCGGTGACGTCGGAACGGAGGTCAAAGAGAATCTTGTAGAGAATCTCCCGCTCGCTCTCGAAGCTAGCACCCGACGACGTTCCCCGTCCGCCTGCCAGCATGGGGATGCGTCTCTCCTGATGGAGTGGGATGTAGGTCTGCAGGGTCGTAGCATCAATCTCCCGCTTCTTCTCGATGATGGAAATCTGCTCGGTGATATTCTTCAGCTCACGGATGTTGCCGGGCCAGGGATAGGCGGTCAACACCTTGCGTGCCTCGTCGGTCAGCTGGATGGGAGGCATGTGGTAGTTCTCGGCAAAGTCGGAAGCGAACTTGCGGAAGAGCAGGTAGATGTCCTCCTGCCGTTCACGCAAGGGCGGTATCTTGATGGGCACGGTGTTCAGACGGTAGTAGAGGTCTTCCCGGAAGCGTCCGTCGACAATTGCCTGGGTCAGGTTGACATTGGTGGCTGCCACGATGCGTACGTTGGTCTTCTCGACCTTTGACGAACCAACCTTGATGAATTCCCCCGTCTCCAGCACACGGAGCAGACGGGCCTGGGTGGACAGGGGCAACTCGCCGACCTCGTCGAGGAAGATGGTGCCGCCGTTGGCTTCTCCAAAGTAGCCTTTGCGTTCGCCGATGGCACCGGTGAACGCACCCTTCTCGTGCCCGAAGAGCTCGGAGTCTATCGTGCCTTCAGGGATGGCACCGCAGTTGACAGCAATGTATTGCCCGTGCTTGCGGCTGCTGTTCTGATGGATAATTTTCGGGAAATGTTCTTTACCGACACCACTCTCACCGGTGATGAGCACAGACAAATCGGTCGGGGCTACCTGGATAGCAATGTCTATCGCGCGGTTCAACCCTTCCGAATTGCCTATGATACCAAACTTCAGCTTTACTTGTTGTATTTCGGATGTGACCATAGTCTCTTATCTGTTTAGCAGACAAAAGTACGAAGAACACCGCAATAAGACCTGCAATTTTGGCAGTTTTTAGCAGTCGGGTGTCATTTTAGCCCGATTACAACGTGTCTTCCTCCACCGCATCCAGCTTCAGCTTGTCGCTGTCGTCGCGCTTGTCATAGTACTGCTTGCGCAACGGGTTGGCATGAATCTCGCGGTCAATCTGACGGTTGCGGAAAACATCAATCGCCACGTAAACGGCTTGGCGGAAGGAAGCTTCCGAAGCGATGCCTTTGCCGGCAATGTCGTATGCCGTACCGTGGTCGGGCGAAGTGCGTATGATGGGAAGTCCGGCTGTGAAGTTGACTCCTTCCTCCATCGCCAGTGCCTTGAAAGGAGCCAGCCCCTGGTCGTGGTACATGGCCAGGACACCGTCAAATGCCGTCAGCTGGTCGGAGCCCATGAAACCGTCGGCAGCGTAAGGGCCGAAGCAACGGATTCCTTTTGCCGATGCCGCCTCCATGGCGGGGATGATGATTTCCTTCTCTTCCGTCCCCAGCAGTCCATTGTCTCCGGCATGGGGGTTCAGGGCGAGTACGGCAATGCGCGGACAGTCGATGTTGAAGTCCACTTTCAACGAACGGTTGAAGATGGAGAGCTTCTCCTCAATCAGATCCTGCGTCAGGGTGGAGGCGATGTCCTTCACGGGGATGTGTCCGGTGACGAGCGCCACGCGGAAGTCATCCTTCATGAGAATCATCAGTGCCTTGTTCCCCTTGCCCGCACGTTCCTCGATGTACTCCGTATGTCCAGGGAAATGAAAGGTCTCCGACTGGATGGTCGCCTTGTTGATGGGAGCCGTGACCAGTACGTCGATCAATCCGGCACGGTACTCTGTCAGGGCACGTTCCAGTGCATCCAGGGCGGCACGTCCGGACTCCTCCGCCGGCTTGGCAAACTCCACCTTCACTTCGTCGTTGGCGCAGTTGACCACGCTGAGCTTCCCGTGGGAGGCTTCCGAGGCCGAGTTGACGATGCTGAAGTTCGCCTGCAGCTCCATGGCTTTGCGGTGATAGGCCGCCACCTTGGGCGAGCCATATATAATAGGTGTACAAAGCTCCAGCATGGCAGGGTCTGAGAAGGTCTTGAAAATCACTTCGTAGCCCACACCGTTAATGTCACCTTGCGTTATTCCTACTCTTATCTTGTTTCTTTCCATATTGATTGAATTTGTGAGGTTTCTGTTTCTTGAGATTCCGGGACTTGGACGGTTCCAAGCCTTACTCCTTGTTTTGCATCCGTTTGGTCGAGAGCATGCCACAGGCGGCAAAGATGTCTTCTCCGCGTGAAGCACGGATGGTGGTAAACACGCCGTGGTTCGTCAGGTAATCGCGGAAAGCCGTCATGTGCTCCATGCTGCTGCCTTCCAGGTCGACCCCGGGTATGGCATGGAAGCGGATGAGGTTGATGCGGCAGTCCACTCCGCGGAGCAGACGCACCAGCTCCTTGGCATAAATCTGCGAATCGTTGACGCCCTTGAACATGATGTACTCGAACGACAGCCGGCGTTGCTTGCTGAAATCATAGTCCTGCAACAGGTCCACCACCTCCGTGATGGAGAAGGACTTCTCGGCAGGCATCAGCATGCTGCGCTGTTCGGGGAACGGGGAATGGAGGCTGATCGCAAGGTGGCAGTCGCTCTCCTCGATGAAGCGGCGCAACCCCTTCCGCAAGCCGACCGTGGAGACGGTGATGCGCTTCGGACTCCACTTGTAACCATAGTCTGCCGTGAGGATGGTGAGGGCTCCCAGCACATTGTCCAGGTTGTCCAGCGGTTCGCCCATGCCCATGAAGACCACATTGGTCAACGTGTCCCGTTCGGGGATGGAATAAATCTGGTTCAGTATCTGGTTGACGGTCAGGTTGGCAGAGAAGCCCTGCTTGCCCGTCATGCAGAAGAGGCAGTTCATCTTGCAGCCCACCTGCGAGGACACACAGAGGGTGGCACGGTCTTCGTCGGGAATATAGACCGACTCGATGAAACGTCCTTCAGGAGTCTTGAACAGGTACTTCACCGTCCCGTCGACCGAGCGCACCGCCTCAACCGGAGCGGAAGCGCCCACTTCATAACGTTCTTTCAACAGTTCGCGGTGACGGAGCGAGAGATTCGTCATCTCGTCGATGCTCGTCACCTTCTTATCGTAAAGCCAGGATGCCAACTGCTTGGCTGCGAACTTGGGCATGCCCAATTCTGCCGCCACACCTTGCAACTCAAACAAGGTCATTCCCAGCAGAGGTTGTTTCTGATTCTCCATTTCTTTGAATTTGTCTTCATTTTATCGAGACAAAGGTAAAAGAAAAAACGACGATATTCCTTATATTTGCGCCACTTTATCACGTAGACGGCTGAACTTTCACCGGTCTGACAGACCTTTCAGCCCAAATCGTACAGGCTCTGACCTCCTCTGAGCGACAACGTGGGCTCGCGGCGGTCGAAGCACTTGGACATACTCAAAAACACGAAGCTTATGACAACCACACTCTGCTGTTTTCTGCCTTATGCCGACCCGGAACCGATGCAGGCATTGCTCCGCGACTTGCAGACTGACAGACAGCCTTCTTCCATCTTCCTGCTGACCGGCACTTCGGGATTACCGGAAGCTCCTGCCGGATGTACGCTCCTGCCGGGGGCGTCTTTTGTTTCCACCGACGGACTGAAACAGCTGGCTCAGGCGTCCGGGGATGCCGAATACCTGCTCTTCTGCACTCGTCCGGTGACGGTGCAACTGGGCTTTCATGCCCTGGAACGTCTGCTGCAAGTGGCACGACAGACGGGAGCCGGACTGGTCTACACCGACCGTTACGAGGTGAAGGCCGACGGCACACGGACGCCCCACCCCACCATCGACTACCAACGGGGCAGCCTGCGCGACGACTTTGACTTCGGCGCCCTGTGGCTGGTCGACGGCAACGACTTCCGGCGTTGTTTCGAGGGAGAAGTGCCGGACTGCACGTATGCCGGACTGTACCACTTCCGGCTGTGGCTGGCGGCACAAGGGACGGAGCGCATCGTTCACCTGAATGAATTTCTGTATGCGGAAGTGGAGACGGACAACCGCCGTTCGGGCGAGAAACAGTTCGACTACGTGGACCCCAGGAACCGCACCGTACAGCTGGAGATGGAACGCATCTGCACCGACCACCTGAAGCAACTCGGTGCCTGGCTGGAGCCGGACGACTGGGAGGAAATCGACCTGCATGCGGCATCCTTCCCCGTCGAGGCATCGGTCATCATCCCTGTCCGGAACCGAGTCCGTACCATCGAGGATGCCATCCGTTCGGTGTTGCGGCAACAGACCTCGTTCGCCTTCAACCTCATCATCATCGACAACCACTCCACCGACGGCACCACGGAGGTCATCCGGCGGTATGCCGACGACCCGCGCGTCGTGCATCTCATCCCGCAGCGGGACGACCTGGGTATCGGTGGTTGCTGGAACGCCGGCATCCTCCATCCGGCTTGCGGGAAGTTTGCCGTCCAGCTCGACAGCGACGACCTGTACAGCGACGAGCACACGCTCCAGACCTTGGTCGATGCCTTCTACACCCAACGGTGCGGCATGGTCATCGGCACCTACCGCATGACGGACTTTGCCCTGAACACCCTTCCGCCGGGCATCATCGACCACCGCGAGTGGACGCCCGACAACGGCAGGAACAACGCCTTGCGCATCAACGGGCTGGGAGCGCCGCGTGCCTTCCATACGCCTCTGCTGCGGCAGCATCTCCTGCCCAACACCAGTTACGGCGAGGACTATGCGGCAGGACTGACGCTCTCCCGCCGTTACCGCATCGGCAGGGTGTACGACGTGGTCTACCTCTGCCGCCGCTGGGAAGGGAACTCCGACGCCGCCCTCAGCATCGAGCGCATTAATGCCAACAACCTCTATAAGGACCGTCTGCGTACCCTCGAGGTGGAGGCACGCATCCGCCACAACCGCAACCGGCGTGCCTGCTGCCCCGACGAAGCCGAAGCCGACAGCTACTTCCGCCGTCAGCTGGAAGTCTGGCACGACACACGCCGACGCTACGACGAACTGGCACACGTGGAGCAGCGCACCCTGGAGAACGGACTGGTGTTGCAGCACAACCCGGCACGCATCGTGTCCACCGGGGCAAAGATGGACCGGGAGACACTGGCACAGCGCCCGTGTTTCCTCTGCCTGCCGCAACGTCCGCAGGAACAGCTGCACCGCCCGTGCTTCGACCACTATGAACTGCTCGTCAACCCCTATCCCATCCTGCCCCGGCACTTCACCCTGCCCTGCCTCGTGCACACCCCGCAACGCATCCGCGGACACTTCATCGACCTGCTCCGCATGGCACGCAGCCTGACGGGGCATCTCGTGTTCTACAACGGACCGCGCTGCGGCGCCTCTGCTCCCGACCATCTGCACTTCCAGGCAGGCAGCCGGGGAGTCGTCCCCCTGGAACGGGACCTGCACCGCTGGCTCAGTGCCGAGCCTTTCCTTCAGTCGGCTGACGGAAGTCTCTCCGCCTACACGCTGGAGGGCTATGCCTGTCCCGGCTGGGTGCTCTTCTGCCGGGGGAACGATGCAGAAGCCGAAAGGGTGTTCCACACCTGCCTGGCTGCCTGTACGGGCTTGTCCGTCGTACCCGAACCGGGCATCAACCTGCTGGCATGGCAGGAGGCGGACGCCACCGTCGTCGTGGTCCTGCCCCGGAGCAAGCACCGCCCTGCCTCCTACCCTTCACCGCTCGTCAGTCCGGGCGCACTCGACATGGGCGGACTCATCATCACTCCCCGACGGGAGGACTTCGAACGGCTGACGGCAGCCACCGCCGCTGCCCTGATTGCCGAAGTGGGCATCCCGGAAGCCGACTGCCGGCGCATGGTCGAAACCCTCAAAAGCTGCCTGTCATGAGCGAACCCTTCGTACAGGTCGGCATCCTGCAAGCCGACCGCCTTTCCTTCGAGCTGCACGGAGGCTACACCGTCAACGGCACTCCCGTCATGCCGGGCATCCGGCAAGCCACCGTCCGGGAAGGACAGGTCTGCATCGACGGCGTGCAGCAGGCGGCATTCCTCTTCCGCCCCTGTGACACCGACGCCTCGTTCTCGCTCCGGGATGTCACCATCGGCGTGGGCTTTCACTGGGAGCGTCGGGAGACACAGACGTTCCGCGGAGAGCTGCATCTCCTGGTCGCTGACGGACGCCTCCTCGCCATCAACCGCCTGCCGGTGGAGGACTACCTGGTGAGCGTCATCTCCTCGGAAATGAAAGCGACCTCCTCGCCGGAGTTCCTCAAGGCGCATGCCGTCATCTCCCGCAGCTGGCTGCTGGTCCAGATGGAGAAGCGTCACCTCCACAACGCCCCGTCGGCCGTACGGACGGACGACAGCCTCATCCGCTGGTATGACCGCGAGGACCACACACGCTTCGATGTCTGTGCCGACGACCATTGCCAACGTTACCAGGGCGTGACCCGTGCGGACAACCCCAACGTGCTCCGTGCCGTGCGCGAGACTGCCGGACAGGTGCTGGTGGCGGACGGACGCATCTGCGACGCCCGCTTCTCGAAATGCTGCGGCGGCATCACCGAACGCTTCTCCACCTGCTGGGACGACACCGACTACGCCTACCTGCAACCCGTCCGCGACCAAGCCGGGACGACGGCACCCCTGCCCGACCTCACCCGGGAGGAAGAGGCGGAACGGTGGATACGCTCCGCCCCCGACGCGTTCTGCCACACCTCGGACGCCCATATCCTCCGTCAGGTGCTCAACACCTACGACCGCGAGACCACCGACTTCTACCGCTGGAGGGTGACCTACACCCAGGCGGAACTGGCGACGCTCCTCCGCGAACGGACGGGCATCGACTTTGGCGACATCCTGCGGCTGGTCCCGCTGCAACGGGGTCCGTCGGGACGCATCTGCCGCCTGCGCATCGAGGGCACCCGGCGGACGTTCACGCTGGGCAAGGAACTGGAAATCCGCCGGGCGCTCTCCCGGTCCCACCTGTTCAGCTCCGCCTTTGTGGTCGACTGTGACCGGTCGCTTCCGCCTGCCCGCTTCACCCTCCTCGGGGCCGGATGGGGACACGGCGTGGGTCTGTGCCAGATAGGTGCAGCCGTCATGGGCGAACGGGGCTACACGTACGACGCCATCCTCCATCACTACTATCCGCACACCACGATTGAAACACGCTACTGACATGAAAACAACGAAATACGCTCCGTGGGGCTGGGTTCCCACACTCTACTTCGCCGAAGCCTTGCCTTACGTTGCCGTGATGACCATCTCCACGGTGATGTACAAGCAGCTCGGCATCTCCAACACCGACATCGCCCTCTACACCAGCTGGCTCTACCTGCCCTGGGTCATCAAGCCATTCTGGAGTCCCTTCATCGACCTGATGAAGACCAAACGCTGGTGGATTACCACCATGCAGCTGCTCATCGGCGCCTCGCTCGCCGGGGTCGCCCTGACGTTGCCGCTCGACGGGTTCTTCCGTGCCTCGCTCGCCCTGTTCTGGCTGATGGCTTTCAGTTCCGCGACCCATGACATCGCAGCCGACGGCTTCTACATGCTCGCCCTCACGCCCCACGAACAGTCGCTCTACGTGGGCATCCGCAGCACGTTCTACCGCATCGCGACCATTGCCGGACAGGGGCTGCTCATCATGCTGGCGGGGTGGCTGGAGAGCACCACCGGACGCATCTCCTACGCCTGGACCCTCACCTTCTTCCTGATGGGGGGACTGTTCATCGCCCTCTACCTCTACCACCTGTACATCCTGCCCCGTCCGACAGCCGACCGCATCCCGTCCGGCATGCAGGGGCGGAACATCTGGCTGGGCTTCGGGCAGACCATCGTCAGCTTCTTCACCAAGCCGCGTGCCTGGGCAGCCGTCCTCTTCATGCTCCTCTACCGCTTGCCGGAAGCCCAGCTCGCCAAGCTCTCGAACCTCTTCCTCATCGACGCCGTGTCGGAAGGAGGGTTGGGACTGACGATGCAGGAAGTGGGCTTCGTGCAGGGCACCGTCGGCGTCATCGGGCTGCTCCTGGGCGGCATCATCGGCGGAATAGCGGCTTCCCGTCACGGGCTGAAGCACTGGCTGTGGCCGATGGTGTGGGCCATCTCCCTCCCCGACCTGGTCTACGTCTACCTCAGCTATGCCCAACCGGACAGCCTGTGGGTCATCTCCTCGTGCATCTTCGTGGAGCAGCTGGGCTACGGGTTCGGCTTCACCGCCTACATGCTTTACCTTATATATTATTCGCAGGGTGAACAGCGGACGGCGCACTATGCCATCTGCACCGCCTTCATGGCACTAGGCATGATGCTGCCCGGCATGGCAGCTGGCAAGCTGCAGGAGCTCATGGGCTACGAACACTTCTTCATCTGGGTCATGGTCTGCTGCGCGGCAACCTTCGCCGTGACCGCCCTGCTGAAGATAGACCCGGAGTTCGGAAAGAAAGGACGCGCCTAGAGCCTCACCAAGGCAGGGACAGACGTGACTAACCCCGTACCCGTACGGACCAAAGTATTATACTTAGGGGGTCTAAGTATAATACTTAGGCTGCCTAAGTATAATACTTTGGTCCGTCTATCCCCGGTATAGTCGAAGTACAAGCCTGCTCGGCAGAAGGTACAAGCCCAGGCTTCATCCCAACCGGACCTGTCCCCCACGAAGGGAAGCTTCCGTCTTTTCACACTTTTTAGGCATCCGGGAATAGTAGTATTCCGGCAAAAGGCAGTCTTCGGGGAAAACAACACAAGAATTATGATTCATATCGAAGCAAACCGCCGGCACCTGCTGGCGACCATCCGGACTGCCGCTCTGAGACATGCCGAGCGTCCTGCCCTGGTGATTGAAGAGAAGGTATACACGTATGCGCAACTGTTCCGGCAGGTTGCCGTCATCTGCCGTCGGCTGGAAGGATACGCCGGGAATGTCGTCGGCGTGACGGGCGAGAACACCATGGAGACGTATGCCTCCCTGCTCGCCGCCTGGTTCACGGGGAAAGCGTACGTCATCCTCCACCCCGACTACCCTGCCGAGCGCAACCGGCAGATTGTGGGACAAGCCGGCATCGGGCTGGTGCTGTATGCCCGGCAGGACATCCTCCCGGACGACCTCCCCATCCCCCGTTGCTGCACAGCCGAAGGGGCGACCGCTGACGAAGGGTGTCCCGACCTTCCGCCTGACACGTTCCTCGCGGACACGACGGCGTACATCATCTTCACGTCAGGCAGTACCGGGACGCCGAAGGGGGTCCCCATCAGCCATGCCAACCTCGACGCCTTCTATGCCGCCTACCGTTCGCAGGGATGGAAGCTCAATGAGAACGACCGCCTGTTGCAGATGTTCGAGCTGACGTTCGACGTCTCGGTGGTGTCGTTCTTCTACCCGCTCACGCTGGGCGCCTGCGTCTACACCGTGCCGCAGGAAGGGATGAAGTACCTCCAGGTGCTCGACCTCATGGAACGGCACCGCCTGACCTTCGCCGCCGTGGCTCCCTCCGTCCTGCGGCTGGCACGCCCCTACTTCCACGAACTCAACTTCCCGGACCTGCGCTACCTCGTGGTCACCGCCGAAGCCTCGGACGCCAACCTGCTCGAGGCGTTCCGTCCGTGTATCCCCCATGCAGAGATTATCAACCTCTACGGACCGACCGAAGCCACCATCTACTGTACCCGTTACACCGTGCCTGCACACGGCTGCAAGCAGCACAACGGCATGATCGCCATCGGGAAAACCTTTGCCGGGATGAAGGCAGTCATCGTCGGTGAGGACGGACAGCCCCTCCCCACAGACACCACCGGCGAGCTGTGGCTCAGCGGACCGCAACTCATGACAGGCTACTGGCAGCAACCGGAGCTGACGGCACAATGCTTCGTCCGTCGGGACGGCAGGCTCTACTACCGGACGGGAGACCTGTGCCGGCGCGATGCGGACGGAGACCTCATCTACTGCGGACGCAAGGACAACCAGGTGAAGATTCAGGGTTTCCGCATCGAGCTGGGCGAAATCGAGCACTGCGCCAAGGAGTTCTATGCCCACCGGTGCAATGCGGTCGTACTCGCCCTGCAGGGAGAAGGCGGCTGCGAACTGCACCTCGTGGTGGAACATGCCCCCGAGGACACCGCCTCGCTGATGCAGCACCTGCAAAGCCGTCTGCCTGCCTACATGCTGCCCAAGCGCATCCATTTCCTGCCGGTCTTCCCGCTGAACAAGAGCAACAAGACCGACCGTCCGCGCATCAGGCAACTGATCGGGTAGTCCGACCGCCCCACCGCATTTCACTGATTCACTTGTACACACTCAAACCACAACCGAATGAAAACAACTGCTGAAATTCTGGAAGCCCTCAACGGGATCTTCCGACACGTATTGAAGAACGAAAGTCTGAACCTGACCGAAACGACCACCGCCCACGACGTCGACGGGTGGGACTCCCTAACCAACATGCTGCTCATCAGCGAAGTGGAGAAGGCCTTCGGCGTCCGCTTCAACTTCCGCGAAATCGTCAAGATGAAGAACGTGGGCGACCTCTGCGCCGCCATTGCCAACAAGATGAAGTCGTAGTCCATGTCATTCATATCCACTGAATTTGCCTGCCTCTTCGTGCTGTGCTTCGCCGCCTGCTACCTCGTGGGGCAACGTTTCCGGAAAGCTGTCCTGCTCGCATCAAGCTGCATCTTCATCGGCTACTTCCACGTGGGGTTTCTCCTGGTGGCGGTGGCTGTCGCCCTGTTCGCCTACGGGGCAGGCATCCTCATCGAGAAGACGGCAGACCGCCCGGGACGCCAGCAGGCGGCTTTCTGGGGCGCCTGCCTCTGCCTGGTGCTCTGCTGGACGGGCTTCCGCTATGCCGGGAAGCTGACGGGGACCTCCATCCTCTTCCCCCTGGGCATCTCCTTCTACACCTTTCAGGCACTCGCCTACCTGACGGAGGTCTACTGGGGTGAGGAGAAGGCGGAACGGAACGTGACGGACTTCCTGCTCTACATGCTCCTCTTCCTGAAGTTCCTCTCCGGCCCCATCGAGCGTCCGGGCAACCTGCTCGCCCAGGTGAAGGAACTGCGCCCCGCCACCTATCCCATGATGACCTACGGCGCCAAGCTCATCCTCGTGGGACTCATCAAGAAGCTGATGATTGCCGACCACCTGGGCCCCTACATCGACCATGTGTTCGCGTCGGTCCACGAGGCATCGGGCGTGCAGCTGCTCATGGCGGCACTGCTCTATCCTGTGGAACTGTATGCCGACTTCTCGGGCTACACGGACATGGCAGTCGGCGGCGCCCTGCTCTTCGGACTTCGGCTGTCGCCCAACTTTGACCGCCCCTTCACGTCGCAGACCACGGCAGAGTTCTGGCGGCGCTGGCACATCTCGCTCTCGTCGTGGGTACGCGACTACCTCTACCTCCCGCTGGCGTCCGTCGTCCGCGGATGGGGACAGTGGGGCATCGCCGGCAGCCTGCTGGTCACCTTCGTCGCCCTCGGCGTGTGGCACGGGGCAGGATGGACGTTTGTGGTCTACGGACTCATCCAGGGCATCGTCATCGTGTGGGAACAGCGGACGGCAAAAGCCCGCAACGCCCTGCGCGACCGCCTCGGCAACCGTCTCTTCACCCTCCTCTCCCAGGTGCGCACCTACCTGGTCTTCGCCCTGTCGCTCATCTTCTTCAAGGCACAGACGCTGGAGGAAGCCTTCTACTACATCGGCCACCTGTCCTTCCGCGTGCACAGCAGCTGGAAGGAAGTCTCCATCGGCATCCCCGACCGCAGCTGCATCGTCGCCGGAGCCACCCTGCTGCTCCTGCTGGTCTATGAGCACTTCATGGCACGGGGCGACGTACTGCAACGGCTGGAACGTCAGCCTGCCGCCCTGCGCTGGACGCTCTATTACCTGTTTGTCTTCGTCCTCTTCGCCTACGGCAAGTTCGGGACGGAAAACTTCATTTACCTGCAATTCTGATGAAACAACCGAATACCCCTCCCCTCCAGTCAGGCTCCGCCGCACGGAAGCTTGTCCTGAAAGCACTCCTCCTGCTCCTCCCCTTCGCCGGCATCGTCGTGCTCTATTTCCACGACGACCCCTTCATGACGCTCCGCCGTTACCCCGTCTACGACTCCGCCGTGATGCTCAACGAAGAGATGGTGGGATGGAACATCTACCGGAACAACCGCGACAGCATCCCCTTCAACTCCTTCATCCTGGGCAACTCGTGCACCATGGCATTCCCCTGCCGGATGTGGGAACAGCACTTGGACCCGGGCGACCGTGCCATCCGCCTCTTCGGCAACGGCGAGAGCATGCGTGCCATCTACCTGAAGCTGCAGGCCCTCGAACGTGACAGTGCCGAGCTGAAGAACGTACTGCTGGTGCTCGACGGCACCTCGTTGTCGCGCAGCCAGGTCCAATCGGGCTACAGCTTCCTCCTCCCTCCCGAGGTGTCGGGACAGAGCCTTGTCGGCGTACAGCTGAAGCTGCTCCAGACCTTTGCCCTTCCGAACTTCCTCTTCGCTTACCTCCGCTACAGGATGACGGGCACCATCTCCTCCTCGATGAAATACATGAATCCCTACGGACGGATACGCAATCCGCAGAACAACGACGCGCTCAATCCCCGGGAACGCCTCATCGACGAGCAGCAGGAAGCCTACTGGCGCGACCGTCCCAAGGAGTTCCCTCCCCGCCCGGCACAGGAAGTGGTGGCGGCACCGGTCATCGGCGACGAACAGGCACAGCTCCTGCGACAGATAGCTGCCCTCCTGCACCGCCACCGTACGAAGGTGCGTCTGATTATCAGTCCCGACTACGACCAGCTCAAGCTGAATCCTGCCGACAAGGCTGCCCTTGACCACCTCTTCGGCAGGGGTGTCGTCTTCGACTTCAGCGGCATCAACGCCTACACCGCCGACTACCACAACTACTACGAACGCGGACATTACCGTCCCATCCTCGGCGAAAGGCTGCTGCAAGCTGTCTATGAGGAGGACGAAGGAAGAAAGTCAAGATGAACGCACTTTGAGAAGCCTTCAAACGGTATTTGAATTCCAATCGAACCTTATCCTTGGGTATCCAATAACCGACTTGACTGATAGCAAATCGCCTGAGAAGCCCCTTCCGCCACCAGCTTGTATGTTGGTGAGAGGAAGGTCCTTCTCAGGCGATTCGTTTAACATGTTGACCTTTGACAAGCGGCTCATCCGCCCGTCGTCTTCAGAAGGGCTTATTCGTCCATCGGACGGTAATCCTTGGCAAGACCGCCCTCTCCCGTCTCCTTGTAGAGCGAAGGAAGGTCATGCCCTGTCTGTTTCATCACCTCGACCACCTTGTCGAACGACACCCGGTGCGAACCGTCGGTGAACGTGGAGTAGATGTTGGCATCCAGGGCACGGGCGGCAGCGTAGGCATTCCGCTCGATGCAGGGTATCTGCACCAGACCGCAGACAGGGTCGCACGTCATGCCCAAGTGGTGTTCCAGCCCCATCTCCGCCGCATACTCGATTTGTGCCGGACTGCCGCCGAACAGTTGGGTAGCTGCCGCCGAAGCCATGGCACACGCCACACCGACTTCCCCCTGGCAGCCCACCTCCGCTCCTGAGATGGACGCCTTCGTACGGGCGATGTTCCCGATGAGTCCTGCCGTGGCAAGTGCCCGCAGGATACGCATCTCACTGAACGAACGGTTCTGTTGCAGGTGATACAGCACGGCGGGAATCACCCCGCAAGACCCGCAGGTGGGTGCGGTGACGATGCGTCCGCCGGAAGCATTCTCTTCACTGACGGCGAGGGCGTAGGCGAATACCAGTCCGCGCGAACGGAGCGAATCCTTGTAGCCCAATGCCTTGATGTAGTAAGAAGCCGCCTTGCGCCGCAGGTTGAGCGGACCGGGCAGGACGCCTTCCTGATCGAGGCCGCGCACGACGGCAGCCTCCATCGTTTTCCATACTTCCGACAGATAGTCCCACAGCGAGGAGTCCTCACACATCTGGACGTACTCCCAGTAGCTCCGGCCGGTACGTTCACACCAGTGCATGATGTCCACCAGGCTGTCCATGGCATAGATGTCCTCACCTTCTGCCAACGTCTTGCCTTCCTCGGCCAGTGCCCCTCCGCCGATGCTGTAGACGGTCCAGTGTTCGGTGATGTTCCCGTTGGCGTCCATCGCCTTGAACAGCATGCCGTTGGGATGGAAAGGCAGGAATATCTTCGGTTCCCAGAGGATGCGGACAGGCGCATGGTCAGCGAAAGCATTCATGATTGCCACGTCGGTCATGTGTCCCTTGCCGGTGGCAGCCAGACTACCGTACAGGGTCACTTCGAACGAGGTGGCTTCCGGATGACGGGCAAGGAAAGCTTCGGCAGCCTTACGGGGTCCCATGGTGTGGCTGCTCGAAGGTCCTTGACCGATGCGATAGATTTCTCGGATGGATTTCATTCAAACAATTTAGAGGGATATTCACCGGCATCAACCAGCGACTGAATCTTGTCGACCACACCCTGACGGTCGGCTGCATAGGTCACGCCGAACCATTTGCTCGTGGTGTCGAGCACTTTCACCGTAGCCGTTCCTTCATTGATGAGCTTGTTGACCATCAAGGGGATGAAGTACTCGGCCTTCAGGTTGTCGAGGTTGTTCTTGAGGAAGTCGATGAAGTAGTCTTCGGAATACTTGAAATAGTCGGGAGTGAAGCCCCACATGTTCATAGAGACGGGGGTATTGTCGTCCACGGCAACCCATGCGCCCTGTTCGTCCTTGTAGCATACCTTTCCGTCCACACGCATGATTTCGGTACGTTCCACGACGGTGGTCAGACAACCTTCGTCGTTGGTGGAACAGATGCCGCGTGCCACGGTTCCACTCTCCGAGAGGGTGTTGCCGACGCGGAAGCCCACCATGCAATAGCGGTTCTTCGCGCCTTCGGGCAGTTCGCTCAGCCAGCGTCCCAGAACGGCAAAGCTATCCCGTCCGTAGAAGTCATCGGCATTGATCACCGCAAACGGCTCGTTGATGACCTCTTTTCCCATCAGTACGGCATGGTTCGTTCCCCACGGCTTGACACGTCCTTCGGGACAGGTGAAGCCGGCGGGCAGCTTGTCAACAGACTGGAACACGAGCTCCACAGGGATGTGGTTCTCATATTTGCTCAATATCTTTTCACGGAAGTCTTTCTCAAAATCCTTACGAATGACAAACACAATCTTACCAAAGCCACCCCGGATGGCATCGAAGATAGAATAGTCCATAATGGTTTCCCCGTTGGGACCCAGCCCGTCAAGTTGCTTCAAACCACCGTAACGGCTGCCCATACCGGCAGCCAGCACAAACAATGTAGGTTTCATTTCTATACTGCGATTTTAAATTTGACAATGGTCAAGGGGGCGATGTGCCTTCTCCTTAACGCGTTGCAAAGCTAGGGAAAATCGAAGAATGCGTTGTACTGTTCTTTCGTCTTTTTTCAATCCGAATCGGTCATTTGTCCCCTTACCGTCCCATCGGTCAGAGAAAGCAGACAGACAGGGTGGAGGCTGCCGGGTATCGCATCCGGCGACAGAGACGGCTGTCAATCTGCATTGAAATCATACAGGTCGGGGTCTTCCTGCATCAGGTCATATTCCGTCGGGTCTGCATCGGCAGGGTTGATATCCCCGTCGCCGTCCATCGTCATGTTCCGGCGGTTCCACAAGTCACGCTCTTGGCGGTTCGACGGACGCTGTCGGGAGTATTCCGTTCCACCGGACACATTCTGCAGGGTGTCTGAAGACGGACCGGAGACGGAGCTTCCCGAGAAGACGGGCAAAGAGATGCGGGAGCCTTCCTCCCACCTGTCAGCTGGTTCCGTATGCTCCCGTCGGCATAGCTTGAAGGCGAAGACAATCACCACGGCTATGACAATGAACATTGTTTTGTCTGAAGGTCTGTTTCGTTTCATACGCAGGAGGGGGATAGGGCAGTCAGCTTGTAAAGGGAAAAAGGAATTAGAAGGGATAGCCGATGGCAAAGTGCCAGCCCAGACCGTCCCAGAACTTGGGGATGTTGTAATACCCCTTGCGCGAGGTCTCGTAGGGGGCATGCAGGCCGATGCCGACATCCAGGCGGAGCACCAGGAATTCCAGGTCATAGCGGAAGCCGACACCCGTACCCAGGGCTATCTGCTTGCCAAAGTCCTTCAGCGAGAACTTGGCGCCGGGACGTTGTGCGTCCTCGCGCAACAGCCAGATGTTGCCGGCATCGAGAAAGGTCGCCCCGTAGAGGTCGCCGAAAATGGGGAAGCGGAGTTCGACATTCGCCTCCAGCTTGATGTCTCCCGTCTGGTCGATGTAGGAGTACATGCCCGTCTGCGGCTGGTAACGTCCGGGACCGATGGAGCGGACGGTAAAGGCACGGATGCTGTTCGCGCCGCCGATGTAGAACTGTTCGCTGTAGGGAGCGACGGAAGAGTTGCCGTATGCATAGATGACTCCTCCGAACACACGGGTAGCCAGTGAGAGCTTGTCACCCAGCGAGAAGGTCCGCCGCAGCTCCGAAGTCACCTTCAGGAACTGGGCAAAGGGGTTACCCAGCAACATCTTGTCCTTTTCATTGAATCGGTTTCCGAAGAGCGCGTAAATGCCCGACGTTACATTGCCCGACGAGGTGACCGAGGTCTCCCACCAGGTGTGGTGACGCTTGCGTTTGAACGGGGTGTCGTCATAGGTATAGGTGTAGCTCATGGCGGGGATGAACTGGTTCTGCATACTGATGTAGAGTGCCTGGTTGGCATTGCGGATGGAGTCAAACTTCTCCGTAGTCCCTTGCAGCACATTGAAGGTCAGTCGCAGGGGAGTGAACGTGTGGCGCGACACGGGAGAGGTCTGCACGGTGTAGGTTGCCGTTCCTCCGAAGGAAAGCATCCGGTAATAGCCGGCACGGTTGAGCTTCTGCATGTAAATCTTGAACTGCGACGTCCGCTTGAACGGCGACCAGCGCGGACGGTAGAAGGGGATGACCAGCCGCGGATAGTCGACAGCCATCGAGATGCCGTAGCTGTAGGAGTTGATGACCGCACTGTTGCCCTCGACCGAGGAACCGGTCTGCCACTCATACGACCCGTCAAGCTGTACCGAGAAGGTCTCTCCCCCGCGGAAGGCATTGCGTTTCGACACGGCAAACGAGGCGCCGGGTCCCATCTGGTCGTTGCTCTTTGACTTGAAGTCGAACTCCAGCTCGCCGTCAAGCAGCTTGTCGAAGCGGGTATTGATGTCCACATCGAGCACGTTGTTGCGTCCGGTGGTGTCCCGGGGTGTATACTGGAACTCCACGGAGCTGAACAGCCCCATGCTGTTGATGTTCTCCTGGGTGTACTGCTGTTTCAGGGCAGAGTAAAGTTCGCCCCGACGGAAACGGAAGTTGTTGAACAGCACTCCGGGACGGAGCGGTATCTTGTCCCCGTTGTAGTTGATGGAGATGCCCGGACGGGTAATGGAATGCTCGAAGTCACGGAAACGGTTGTTGTCGTACATGTTCAGCCGCAGGTCTCCCACGGTGTACTGACGGTTGACCTGCGCCTGAAGGCCTGCCACGGGCTGCATCCGGAGGCTGGCATGTCCCCGGTGCTGCACGGTGTCCGCCAGGTAAGTGATGTAGTTGGAACGGTAGTAGTAGTACCCGTTGTTGCGCAGGAGCGTGGCGATGCGGTTGCGTTCCGCCTCCAGCTGGGTCACGTTGAAGTTGTCGCCGGGGAGCAACAGACCTTCTTTCCGGTTTGCCTGAATCAGGCTGTCCGCCGGAGCGGGAAAGCCTTCATACACGAGGGTATCGATGTAGTAGGGCTGCTGCATGTCGACCACATAGCGTACCCTTGCCTTGCGGGGGTTCTTCTCGTCAGGCAGCACTTCATAGTCCACCTTGCCCCGGAAATAGCCGTAGTTGTGCAGGACGTTCGTCGCCACCTTGGCTCGCAGTTCCGGATTGACCGTGGAGATGAACACCGGCGTGGCGGCAAACTTGTCGAACATCCAGCGTCCGAACTTCGACTGGCTGTTGACATACTTGTTGTATATCCACAGCGTATAGGGGAGCGGTCCCCGGATGGAAGAGCTTCCCATCAGGGCATGGTTGGGCGCACACGCCAAGGCTGCCTCCACTTCCTCCAGTGCGGTGCTCCCGGCATCGCTCTTGTCCTTGTTCACGACTTCGGTGTCCTTGATACCGATGTAGAGCACCTCGTCGGCAGGGAGATTCCTGGTGGTGGAGCAGGCAGCCAACAGCAGCGCCAGCACACCTATATAGAAAAGGTAATCGTGTCGTCTCATCATTTTTCAGTTCTTGGTTGTTCGTTGCGGTCGGGTTGCTTCCGTTTGCGGAAGATGAAAAGCTCGCTCAGCTTGCTCACCTTCTTGCGCAGCACGATACCGGCACCCGTCTCGGTAATCTCGCCGTCGAGCATGCTGTCGAAGTTGGTGTTGTGGAACACACGGATGTAGCGCGTTCCGCTGTTGTCCAGCCGGTATTCCACCGAGATGTCGTCGATGAAGGATTCCGACGTGCCTCCCTTGTTGGGGTCGTCGTTACCGGTAGAGATGCGTCCGCCGATGACAATGCTGATGCGGTTGTTCCAGAAACGTTTGGCAAAGCGGAAGGAGTAGTCCGTATGTTGCGACCCGTCTGCCGACGTGGCATCTTCCATGCCGACCGTGATGTCCACCGTCTTCAGGGCATTGCCGGCAATGTTGGTGATTTCGCTCTGGAGGAACGAGTTCAGCGCACTGTTCGCACTGAAGCCGTTGGACTTGCTGCCTCCCCCTTCACCCAGGTACATGCCCGTAGCCAGCATGGCGACTGCCAGCTTGCCCCGGTCTTCCTTCGACATGGATACCAGCTGGTTCTGGATACCCGCATCCTCGGGTGCTTCCAGGGTGAACTCCAGCCCCATGTTCTCCAGCGAATTGGTGATGGCGACACCCACATCGAAGTTCACCGAACGGGGCACATCGTTCTCCGTCACCGTGGTACGGACACGCTCCGTAGCGGCAATGTTCATCACAGGGTTCATCGGGTTACCGTTGAACTCCACATAGCTTCCGTTCTTCAGCGTAAAGGTCTTCAGCGGGATGACCGGCAAGGCATACTTCATCTGTCCGCCGACCACCGTATAGCGCCCGGACAGGAGGAACTCCCCTTGCGGTGTGTACTGCATCGAGAGCGTACCGCCTCCGTTCAGTGCGATGTAGCTCTCGCCGTCCTCACTCAGGTTGGCACGCACCTGTGCCCCCTCATCTATCTGAAGGGTCATCAGCATGTCCACTCCTCCAGCCGTATAGACCGGCTGCACGGGAGTCAGCACGGTCGTCGTGTCGCGGAAGTCCACAAAGGTCACCAGCCCGCTCAGCCGGTCCTCTACCGTCAGCGGAGAGTCCTTCAGGATGTAGGTGACGTCGGTGTTGCCCTGCACGTTGATGTTTCCCCGCATCTTCAGGTTGTTCATATCGCCTTTCAGCGTCGAGAAGATGTCGACGTAAACCTTGCCGAACACCACCGAGTTCTTCTGCCGCGGCGCATTGATCAGCTCATAGTTCCGCGCCACCATACGGAGGTCCAGCAGGGTATTGGTCAGGTTGGAGAAATCTACGGTTCCCGTCAGTGCAAACGGGTTGCTGCCCCGGGTGTACACACTGAAGTTGTCAAACTTGAGCTTGCTGCCTTCGATGGTCACGGGACGGTTGTCCAGCCGGAAACGTGCCCCGTAGGCATCTGCCACCAGCATGACGGAGTCGAGTGCCAGCTGTCCGTCAATGACCGGAGCAGCCGTACGTCCTTTCACGGCAACCTCCCCGTCGAGGTCTCCTGAAAGCGTCACCATGCGGTCCGGGATGAAGCCGTTGGCAAGCTTCAGGGGGAAGTGTTTCAATCCCAAAGTCATGTCCAACAGTCCGTCGCCGGTATTGTGGTAGTCGCCCGAGAGCGCCACGACTTCTTCTTCATCCAGGGAGAGGCGGGCGTCGACAAAGTGGGTGTTGTCCTCCTTGGGCAGGTAAATGCCCGAACAGGCGATGTCGCCCACCGGCGTATGCTCGTACACCAGCGAGTCCACGGCAGTCTCGAAAGCCACCGACAGGCTGTTCCTGTCGGCCTGGATGTAGTGGAGTTCCGCATCCAGGATGCCTTCGATGTCGGGCAGGTAAGGGAGCACCTGCATCAGCTTGCCGATGTCGACCCGATGGAGCGATACGGTCAGGTCGCGCCAGGCGTCCGTGTCGGGAGCGGAATAGAGCTGGAAGGCACGTCCGCCGTCCTGGGTATCCAGCCGGAGGTCAGCCTCCACATGGCCGTTCTTATGCAGGTAGATGTAGTTGTCGCGGTTCAGCCGGTAGGGACTGAAGGCAATGATGGGTTGCTCGGGGTAGAACTTGAAACGCAGTCCGTCGTCTGCCATCGTGGCATTCAGTCCCAGGTGGACTCCCTGCTCGCCCTTGCTGTCGTAGTAGTTCAGCTCCAGCCCCGCCCCCTTCGGATGGATGAACGCATTCAGACGGGAATCGAAGACGAACTGGCGGTTGGTGGGGGCATTGCGTACCTCGGCAAAGAGCTTCACGCCCAACGAATCCTGCATCATGTTGAGACGGATGGTGTCCAGTTGCAGGCTGTCGGTGCGCAAGCAGTAGATGTGGGAAGTCCCGTTGATGCCCCTCAACGGCGAAGTGTCAAAGTCGGCAAACAGCTCGTCGTACTTGAAGCCGTTCATCGCCAGGTAATTGTATATGGGATTATCGGTACCTACCTTCAAGCGCAGGCACAGGTCCGGCAGGAGTGCCTTCAGCTTGTTCTGGTCGAGCCACTTGTCCTCGGCCTGTGCAGCCAACTCCGTCCCAAAGGTAGAGAGTGCCCGGATGATGGACTGGATGTCGCGCCGTCCGTCCAGGTGCAGGTTCAAGTCGCCGGCATCGGCATTGATGCAGGTGGAGTCCGGACGCAGGTCTACGTTGAAATAGAGGTTCTTCGCCTTATAGTTGTTCTTTTCCGAACGGAAGCTCAGGTTCTCCAGTGCTCCCTTGCACCAGTGTGTCTTGCGGAAGTCCGTACGGAAATCGAGTGTGAACAGTGCCCCGACATGGAAGGGGAATGAAGCGACCTGCAACTCCGGCAGGTTGACGTCCGCCAGGTCCACCAGCAACCGTCCGCCCACTCCCCGACGACGCAACTGCGCATCCAGGGTGGTCGTCATTGCCAGCAACGGGTTCCGGCTGTCAAACTCCAGACGGGCATCGCCTTTTGCCAGGGAAGCACGGAGCTTCAGGTCCGTCAGGTCATAGGCTGCATATTGCAGACGTTCCACCGACAAGTCTGTCTGTGCGTGCGTGGCAGGATGGTAGGGGTCAAACCCGCGTCCGTGAGCCGCCAGCGTAGCCGACACATAATATAAGGAATCGTGAGGCAGGAAGTCCCGTCCGTAGAGGCTGTCCACCGCCAATGTCACGTCATACGTCTCGGTATCCGTCCGGCAGTCGGCTTGCAGCTCCACCCGACCGGTGCCCTCGGTGACCACCAGGTCCGCCGTGTATTGTTCACCGGCAACCCCGGCATTGCCCTTGAAGGTGATGCCCCGCGGGATGACCAGGGTACTGTCCGCCAGACCTGCCAGGGCTGCCACACAGTCCAGGTCATGCGTCACGGCATCCAGCACCACTTCGCCCCGACGCTTCCTGTTGTCGAGCACATCGTAGACCTCTCCCTTGGCACTCAGCTCATAGACACCCTTCAGCTCGGACTGCAGACCGGTGAGTTTCAGTTGCTGCATGTTGCCGTCCACCCCGACACGCAGGGTGAGCGGCGCATTCGGGTAGGCACGCACAAAGGCTTCCGGCATGCCACCTGCCAGCAGCATCAGGTCCTGCTTACCCAGTTCGGCAAGCAGACGGACGCTCATGTCGGCAGTGCCGCCTCCCTCCAGTGCCTTCCAGTCGATGCGGGCACGTGTTTCCACATACGAGTCGGAGGTCTCCAGGCGAAGCTCCGGCAGACGGATTGCTTCGTCGTCGGCATCCAGCCGTCCGGTAAACGAACGGACCTGCAAACCGGAACGCTCGTTCAACGCAAAGTTCCGGATAACAGCCGCCATCCGCCGTCCCTGATAAGACGCCGAATCAATCTCGGCATTCCACTGTGTGAAAGACAGGTGGGCAGGGTCAAGTCCCGGGAGGGCTTCCAACGTGTCATTGTCCATCGAGAAGGCGCCGTCCTTCACAACCAGCCGACGCAGGCTGTAAGCAGCGTGTCGCAAGTCGATTTCCCCTCCCTGCAGGTCGAGGTTGCCCAGTCCGACAGCCATCCGTGTGGTATCGGTCAGGTGCAACGCGACATCGACGTCTTCGCATTGGAGGCTTTTCACCAGGATTTTCCAGTACGTGGGGGAAGAGGTTTCAGTGGTATCTGTAGTAGTGGTGTCACGCAGACTGACGGTCAGGTGTGTCCGGCGCAGCAGCGCCTTGTTGACAATGGCAATCTCGGGGTCGAGTGCCACTCCGTGCGACGAGAGGTAGAATTCGCCCAACGTCCCCTGGAGGGCAACGGACGGAATCAGGTCCTCGGTGTTCATCCGTACGTCTTTCAGACTGACGCCGTCGACCTCAATCTGCTTACGGAGCAACGGGAGCAACTGGACATCGACCTGCAACTGTCCGGCAGACAGCAGGGTGTCCTGACGATGCGACAGGATGTCCACCCCGTTGACACGCAGGCTGAGCGGAAAACCCAGACGCACATTGTACACACGAATCTGCATGCCGGTCTTTTCGGAAGCGATGCCCGTCACCTTGTCCACCACGAAGTTCTGGATGGCAGGAACATAGAGCAGGACAGCCAATATGATAAACAAGCCGACGGGAATGGCTATCACAAGTCCCGCCACCTTCAGGAATTTCTTCATAACTTGCGCACAAGGGATATCGAGAGGCAAATATAGTACAAAATCTTGGGCGAAGCTCCTAAAAAGTCCGAAAAGAAAGGCTCACTCCTTGCCGTATGTGCGTGGAATCGGCTATTTTTGCAACGACAAAAAATCTTATCAGACATGAAACGAAACATTTACCTGACCGGTCTCCTGCTCACCGTCGCTTCCTTGCTGAGCTCCTGTGGCGAAGACCGTACTCACGAATATATCGAAAAGACGGAGGAGGACCAGTGGATTGCCAACCAGATGAAGGATGTCTATCTCTACTACCAGGAGATTCCCGAGCTGAAATCGGAAAACTACTTCTACCCCGTGGATGAGTTCTTCCCCATGCTGCTGGCTTCGCACGACCGTTATTCTTACCTGGAGATGAAGGAGGAGAGCCGGACCCGCAGCTACCTGCAACCCGTCACTTACGGCATGGACGTTGTCGTCAGCAATGACCCGACGGGAACAACGACCCACCAGACGGCACGTGTCCTGCTTGTCCTGCCGGGGTCTCCAGCCGAACAGGCAGGCATCAAACGGGGCGACTACATCACCGCCATCAACGGCAAGAACGTCAGCTCCTCGAATGCCGACCTGCTGACGACCGGCTCGGGTGTCAGCCTGACTCTCTCGACACCCATGACCGACCCGACAACGGGAAACATCGTGTGGATGCCTGAGACACGCGAGGTGACGCTCCCGGCTGCCGTGGCAATGGAAAACAATCCCTTCTTCGTACAGAAGGTCATCGAACGGAACGGACGGAAGATTGGCTATCTGGTCTACAACGAGTTCATGAGGGGACGCGACGACAACAACACGGACGATGTCGCCTACATGCAGCAGATGCTCTCCGTCTTCCAGCAATTCAGGCAGGCGGGCGTCAACGACTTCATCCTCGACCTGCGCTACAACCAGGGAGGCTATGTGACCAGCGCCCAGGAACTGGGTAGTCTGCTGGCTCCCTCCAGTGCACTGGGAGAGGAATTCGCACACTTCGAGTTCAACGACAAACGGCAGGACCTGAACTACGCCCTGAACCTCGACCCTCAATACAGTTCCTACAATCTCAACCTGGGACGCCTCTTCATTATCTCGGGTCTCTACACGGCATCAGCTTCGGAAATGATGATCAACTGCCTGCGCCCCTACATGGAGGTGAACCTCATCGGCGTAACTACCACCGGCAAAAATGTCGCCATGACGCGCATCGACAGTCCGTATGACTTTGTCATCTACCCCGTGACTTCCACCGTCTACAATGCCAAGGGTGAGTCGGACTATGCCTCCGGCTTCGAGCCCCGGTATGTCATCAATGAGCTGTCCTATTTCCCCTGGTATGACCTGGGCGACGAACGCGAGCTGCTCCTCGCCAATACCCTGGAGTGGGTAGAAGGCAACATTCCGCCCAATGCCGAGAACACCGGGTCGACCGAGGAACCTGAGACTCCGGAGGAGCCTGAGAACCCGGAGAACCCCGATACGTCTACCGACGAAGGGACCTCCCCCACCCGCTTTACCCGTGCCCTGACACCGGGCTATTCGACCTGGCAGAAGAAGCATATTCCTGCCGCTATCCTGACGGAATAAAGGCTGGACACGACAAGCATACGGGATGGACGTGACGGACACACGGTATAGACACGCTATGCACCTGCTCTTGACGGAGCAAAGTATAATACTTAGGGGGTCTAAGTATAATACTTTGGCAGGCTAAGTATTATACTTTGGTCTGTTAATCCCCCACTTGTTCTATGTCAAACGCCTGTGTGTACCGAATTGAGCTGCCGTGTTGACGGAAGCAGAGACTAGTCAGTTTTGGGATGTATTCAGGGCATCACAAGAAAGGGGCAAACAGATTGGCAAACCAGCCGACGAAGCGTTTCCAAGGGGTACGGCGCATCCATACTTCCCGTGTCAGCGGCGTGGAAGAGAGCTTGTCGTCCTCAAACATACGGATCAGCTCGTCGGTCACATCCCGGTTGAACATGAACGCATTCACCTCATAATCGTAGCGCAGACTGCGGCTGTTCAGGTTGGCGGAACCCAACGTGCAGAAGATGTCGTCGACCATCATAATCTTGGAATGATGGAATCCGCCGTTATACAGATAGACCCTTGCACCCCGTTTGGCAAGCTGATAGGCAAAATAAGTGGAAGCGTCGGGCGTAAAGGGGATGTCCGACTTGGCGGAAATCATAATCTCCACATCGATACCGCGGTCAATGGCGTCCTTCAGGGCTTTCTTGATGGAATGGGTCGGGACAAAATATGGATTGATGAGTTGGATTTCCCGCTGTGCCGCGTCGATGGATGCTACATAAGCCCGACGTATCGACTTCGGGGTACGTCCGGGATACCGGTCTACAATCGCCATCTCCACACTGTCGGTCACCGCCTCGGGCTGTGGGAAATAAGCGGCTTGTGCAACCAGGTCTTCGTGGGTCACCTGCTTCCACATGTCCATGAAAATCAGTTGGAGTTCCGCCACGGCAGGACCTTCCACCCGCATGTGCATGTCGCGCCACTTGCCCACGACTTCCGTCCCGTTGATGTAATAGTCCGCCACATTCATGCCACCCATGTAGGCGACGCGTCCGTCAATGACCACAATCTTCCGGTGGTCACGCTTCAGGACATGATTCACGTAAGGGAAGCGGATGGGGTCGAAGGCATAAATCTGGATTCCCAACCGGCGCAGCTTGCGCAGGTGACTGTTCTTCAACGGCTGGTTGTTGGACATGTTCCCGAAGTCATCAAACAGGGCACGTACCTCCACGCCTTCCTTCACTTTCTCCGCCAGCAGGGCAAAGAGCGCATTGGCAATGGAGTCGTTGCGGAAGTTGAAATATTCCAGGTGCACATGATGCCGGGCACGGCGCACCTCTTCAAACAAATCTGCAAACTTGTCCTTACCGCTTTTCAGCAGTTTCACCTGATTGCCTTCGGTCACCTTGACACCGGAGTCCATCAGGAAGTGTTTCACTATCGAGTCGCTGCTCACTGCCGGCTGTGCCCACAAGCACTGCACAGACAGCAGACAGGCTGTTATCCAAACAATCAGTCTAATATTCTTCACCTTCAATGCGTTTAAATTAAAGAAGAGGGTCATCGGAAGCTGTTCCGGTCTACACGAAAGCCGGAGCGACACCATCCGAGAAACTCAAAACCTAAACCCAAATCGTTCATTAGACTCGGAGCAGCCAATGAACGATTTGGGTTAAAAGGTCTGCAAAGTTAGTGCTTTTCAGCCAAATAAGCGCAATGAAGCGGAGTAAATCCTCCGGGCATACAAAAAAAATTGCCGTCGCAAGCACCCGGCTCACGACGGCAATTTTCAATCCGGCTTTATGGGAAGCCGCTTATTTCTTGGCAGAATCCGGTGCAAGAATCAGGTCAAGCACATCGGCATTCTTAAAGAATCTCTTCGTAAAGTCCTGAACATCCTTCGGAGTCAACGATTTCATGATTTCCTCGTAGTTCTTCGGGTCGTTCAAGTCAATGCCCATCTGGTAGTAGCTGGTCAGGACAGACATCCAGTAGCCATTGTGGTTCTTGCTCTGCTCGCTCTCTTTCAAGGCGTTCTTCACCACCTTGTCGAGTTCTTCGGTTGTCACACCGTCCTTGATGATTTTGTCAACCTCTGCATAGAGCAACGGTTTCAGCTCGGCAGCCTTTGCAGGGTCGCAGTCGAACTGCATGGAGATGTTGTAGCTGTTCACCGGTTCACGCGAAACGTTTCCGCTCACGCCTACCCCGTATGTACCACCCTGCTCCTCGCGGATGGACTTGGTGTAGCGGTTGGTCAGGATGTTGGCAAGGATGTCAACCAGGTAACCGTCCTTCAACGTATACTTCATTTCGTGAGTGAACGACACGAGTACCGTTGACTTCGGGTTCTGCAACGGGAAGTAGAGCACTTTCTCCACCTTGCCCTTCGGACCTCTCACCTTCCGGTCAACCCACTTCTCGTGACGGTTGAGCGACGGGATGGAACCGATGTATTTCTCAACCATTGCCTTTGCCACTTCCTGCTCCACATTACCGACAATGATGAAGGTGAAGTCGCTGGCATCGCAGATACGGTCGCGATAGACTTTCTCAATACGGTCCAACGTAATCTTGTCCAGATAAGCCTCGTTGAAGAGGAGAGTACGGGGATTGTAGTCAGTCGAAATCAGGCTCAGGGAGTCCTGCATCATCTTCTGCGGTTGTCCCTCCATCTGCTGTACGCGGATGCGGTTCTGGCTGAGCAGTACCTCGTGTGCCTTGGCATCGAAACGCGGTTTCTGGAAGCGGAGGTAAATCATCTGCATCATGGTCTCGAAGTCCTGCGGCGTAGCACTTCCGCTCACGCTCTCATACAGACCGCCGATACCGATGCCCGTACCGGCTTTCTTGCCGGTCAGCACTTTTCTCAGGGAGATGGCGTCATAGTCGCCCAGACCATAGGCAGCCACGAAGGCGCTCACGTTGCTGGCGGCAGGCAGCAGGTCGAGGTCGGCATACATGGAAGTACCACCGGCACTGAAGGCGCTCAATGCCACGTTGTCCTTCTCGAAGTCAGCTTTGCGGAATACCACCTTGGCACCGTTCTCCAACGTCCATTCCACAGCCTCAAACTGCGGAAGTTCCTTCGTAGCCACAACCTTGGAACCCTTCAGGTCCTCGGCAATCAGGCTACCGCTTACCACATTGTCGGTATAAGCCTCCACGGGCTTGCCCTCAGTAGCTGCGATGATGTCACGGGCTTCCTGCTCGGTCAGGTGGGTCACACCCTCGCTCGGACCGGAGATAAGGATGACACGGTTGTCAGCCTTCCACCATTTCTTCACCTGGTCTGATACCTCCTTGGCGGTGATGGTCGGGATGACCTTCTCGGCAGCAGCCACATAGTCCTCCGTACTGATCATGCCGGCATTCTCCAGGAAGTTGGCCTGCATGTCGCGGATGTATTGTTCGTTGTTGGTCTTGTCGACGTCTTTCAGCATCGAGCGCAAGCTGGTGAGCATGTTGGTCTTCACACGGTCCAGTTCGGACTCGGTAAATCCGTGTTGGATGACACGTTCGTTCTCACGGATGACAGCCTCCAGGGCTTCCTTCTCCTGATTGGGTTTGGCAGTGGCAGACAACGAATAGCCTGCATAGCCGCGCACCATACCTCCTACCCCTATGGAGGCACCCAGGAAGGGAGCATTGCCACGCTGGATGATTTCAGCAATACGGTTTGACAACATCGTGTTGTAGAAGCTTTGCATCAGACCGTCCTTGATGTCCTGATAAGTCACCTTGCCGGTGTTGTCCTCATCGCGGTAAATGCGTACCAGTTCCACCCGTGAGCTGGTGGCTTCCTTGTCGGTTGCCAGACAGAAGTAGGTCTCTTCATGAGACGGGATTTCATAGAACGGACGCTTGGCAGGATTCTTCACGGCAGGAATGGAAGTGAAGATATCCTTGATCTTCTGTTCCATCTTTGCCACGTCAAAGTCACCCACGATGGCGATGGCCTGCAAGTCGGTGCGGTACCACTTGTGATAGAAGTCACGGATGGTCTGCGGCTTGAAGTTCTGGATGACGTTCAAGTCACCGATGACATCGCGCTCCACATACTGGGAACCCTTCAGCAAGGCAGCCAGCTGCTGTTTCTGCAGACGGGCGGCGCTGGTGTTACGGGTACGGTACTCTTCGGTGATGACACCACGCTCCTCGTCAATGTCCTTGTCGGAGAGCGTCAGGTAATAGGTCCAGTCGTGCAGAATCAGCAGACAGGTGTCAATGACAGCCTCATCGGTCACAGGCACCGAGCTGATGTTGTAGACCGTTTCGTTGTGGGCAGTGTAGGCATTCAGGTTACCACCGAATGACACACCGTGACGCTCCAGGGTGGAGATCATGCTGTTGCCCGGGAAATTCTTACTGCCGTTGAATGCCATGTGCTCCAGGAAGTGTGCCAAACCGTCCTGGTCGTCATTCTCCAGCAAGGCGCCGGCGTTACGGATGATGTAGAAGCTGGCGCGCTCCTTAGGTTCTTCATTGTGACGAAGATAATAGGTCATGCCGTTCGGCAATTTACCCACCAACGTTTTCGAGTCGGCAGGCAATGCCTCGTTCCAGTTTATCTGTTGGGCATAACCCAAGAGACAAAGGAAGAGCAGAGGCAGGAAAAGTAACTTTCTCTTCATGTTCGTTGAATAGTTAAATGATTGTCGAACAAAAGTAGTCCTTTTCATAGACATACAAATATTTTACATGCTAAATAGTGAAAACAGATAATAAAAAAACAAGAAGGAAAGGAGCCGAAAGCGGAACAGAAGTACTCCTTAATAACATTTTGACAACAAAACAGAAAGAGCAAGGGTTTTCAACCGACATCCACAAGGGTTACAATCCGCCCATGCAGTCATTAATCCGAACATTTTATCACTTGTCCCGACAAAGGCATTCTTTAAAGATTCGGGACGCATTTAACGTTTAAAGCTTAAATACGTAAAGATTCGTCTTAATGTTCCGGACGGGATTCCTCACCCAGATAATAGACCACCGACACCCGATTGCGACGCAGCACCTGCTTCACCTCTTCGACTTGCTGCATCTCCACCCGTCCGTCGACCCCCAAGGCAATTTCAAGGGGTCCGTCGGTCTCTACCGACTGTTGCGACAGACGAAGCCGATGTTCAAGCTGTCCAAGAGGCAACACATCGTCGTCCCACTGTACATAAGTCTTTCCTTGCTCCATACCTATATAGATATAGTGCAGGCCGGACGTCTCGCCCATCTTCTCCAGCCCTCGTCCGGCAGGCAACTCCAAGGGTGCATGAGGCGAAGACTCCCGCATGTTGGTCACAATCATGAAGAAGAACAGCATGGTGAATATCAGGTCGGGCAGCGAGGCTGTGTTCAGTCCCGGAATCTGCCGACGTTTCCTGCGCATGAACATTCCCATCAGTCACGCCCTCCTTTCTCCTCCGCGGTCATCGTCTCGGAAATGCGCTGCGGATAACAGGCACGGATGGCTTCCTGCTGTTCGGAGGAGGCGCGGTCAAAGGTGCAGTGGAAACGTTTCTCCGCCTCGGCATCGCGCAGTTCGCGATAAGCCTCCAGCAACAGGTTCTGCACCTCGAAATAGGTCCGGTAATCGGTATGGGGGTCATAACGCAACGCGATGACATGGGTATCCGTCACCTCCACTGTTCCCAGCAACGGCACTTCGCGCGAATGCTTCTCCGGCAACGACTCCTCATTGTCCGGATTGGCAATGAAATGCTTCACACGCTCCTTGACGTCCGTCAGTGGGATTTCTTCGGAACCTGCAAACAGCCTGCCTTCTCCGTCCAGACGGAGCACCAGCAGGTCGCGTTCCTTCACCCGCAAGGGTTCCACACGCACCGAGTCGGTCGAAGGGGGAAGCTCACGACGGATGCTCTTCTTCACGCCCATGGAGGTGGCGAGCAGGAAGAACACCAGCAGCATGAATGCCATGTCGGCGGTCGACGTGGCATTGATTTCAGGCACTCCCCGTTTGATGCGCTTTCCGAACATAGACTTCAGCGTTTAAAATGGATACGACGGAACACGCCCGTCACGGACAGGACCGCACAAAGTACGGCGACGACCAGCAACAAATAGATGGCATAGAGCAGCATGTCGGTCACACGCAGCCAGACCACACTCTCAAACCACTCCCCGTTGACCAGCATCGGACGGGACGAAGCACACAGCAACGTCACCCCCAGCAGCAGGATGAACAGCCCCGTACCCGCCACCAGACGGTAGGCACGTCTGCGTGTCTGACGCCAGACACGGGCAAAACGGAGAGCAACGGCACCCAATGCCACCCCGACAGCCAGTACCGTCATGGCATAGACCACATAGAGCAGCACGTCGGTGTTCAGCGGCAGGTTGTAATCGCCGACCGGATTGTCATAGCCGACCCCGAAGAAGAGTGCGACTGCCACCAGCACCAGTGCCAACAGCACGTAGAGCACGGCATAGGAGACCTTGTAGAAACGACGGGCTTTCATGGGACTTACTTCTTTTCGCGTCGGGAGTTATACTGCAACAGCATGTCGAGCAACGAGATGGCGGCATCCTCCATATCCGCCGTGATGGACTCTATTTTGGAGAGGATGTAGTTGTAGAACACCTGAAGGATGAGTGCCACAATCAGTCCGAAGATGGTCGTGATGAGTGCCACCTTCATGCCTCCCGCCACGATGTCGGAGGAGATTTCGCCTGCCTGCTCAATGTCGTCAAATGCCATCACCATGCCGATGACCGTCCCGAGGAAACCGAGCGAAGGGGCGATGGTGATGAAGAGGGTAATCCAGGAACAGCCTTTCTCCAGGTAGCCCGCCTGCACCGTGCCGTATGCCACGATGGAGCGTTCCACCACCTCGATGTCCTCATCGGCACGCATCAGTCCCTGGTAGCAGATGGACGCTACCGGTCCCCGGGTGTCGCGGCAGAGGGTCTTGGCCTGTTCCACATCCCCCCGTTGCAAGGCATCGTCGATGCCCGTCAGCAGACGCTTGGCATCAATGTCCGCCAGGCTCAGGTAGATGATGCGCTCGATGCACAGGGCGAGACCGAGCACCAGCGTGATGGCAACCAGGGACATGAAGCCCGCATTGCCTTCGATGAACTTTTCCTTGACCACCTGGTGAAATCCCGTCGCCTGTTGTGCCTCGCCGAGTGCCGCCTGCACCTGTGCCCCTACTTCAACGGGGAAGAGCAGACAGAGGAGACACAAGCCTACTCCTATCCATTTCATAGTTTGAGTTCTTAAGTTTTTGAGGTTGTATGTTCATTTGTCGGGCTGGAGCAGACGTCCGCCTGCCCCAACCTGCCCGGTCAAGCCTCCCAGCCCAACGCACTGGCGCCCAGGACTGCGGCATCCGAGTCCTTCAGTTCCGAAACCAGCAGACGGGTCTTGCCTTTGTAGATGGGCATCACGTTCGCCTCCATCGCCTCGCAGATGGGGTCGATGATGTAGTGCCCTGCCTTGGCGAGACCACCGAAGAGCACGATGGCTTCGGGACTGGAGAAGGCGATGAAGTTGGCGAAGGCCTCTCCCAGGATGGTTCCGGTGAAACGGAAAATCTCCAGGGCAAGCTTGTCGCCCTGCTCGGCAGCATCGTAAATGTCTTTTGAAGTGACCTTCTCCGGCGCAATGTTGCGCAGCAGGCTGGGTTCGTCGGACGAGGACAGCACCTCATGCACCGTGCGGACAATGCCCGTCGCGGAACAATAGGTCTCCAGGCAACCGTGACGTCCGCAGCCGCACAAGCGTCCGCCGGGACGTACAATGACGTGTCCCAGTTCTCCGGCAAAACCGTCGTGTCCGTAGACCAACTGCCCATTGACAACGACGCCGCTGCCGACACCGGTGCCCAACGTAATCATGATAAAGTCCTTCATGCCGCGTGCCACCCCGTAGGTCATCTCACCCAACGCGGCAGCATTGGCATCGTTCGTCAGGACCACCGGGACACCCAGACGGTCCTTCAGCAACTGTGCCAGGGGGACAATGCCTTTCCACGGCAGGTTGGGCGCCTGCTCGATCTGCCCGGTATAGTAGTTTCCGTTGGGTGCTCCCACGCCTACGCCCTTGATGGTGTCGATGCCTCCGGTGGCATCAATCAGCACCATCAGACGTTCAGCCAGCGTATTCACGTAAGTATGGATATCCGGATAATCTTTTGTCTTGATACTGTCGTGTGAAAGAATGTTCGCACGTGCATCCACCACACCGAACACGGTGTTCGTACCTCCAATGTCAATTCCTACAGTGTAGGGCTTCTCCATGGTCTTTTCCATAACTCTTGTATTCTATTTGATTCAGCGCCCAAAATTACGAACAATATTTCTGTTTGCAATCAAGTTGCAAGTGCTTTCTCTTACCTTTGCAACAGTCAAACCGCTAAAACACATCACAGCTATGAAGAAATATATATCGGAAATCCTCTCCTTCGTGCTGCTTGCACTGGGAATCTGGCTTCGCAGCCATGCAACGGACCTGTTCCCCTTTCAGGGAGCGGAACTGCTCTACTTCCTGATTGCCTTCCTGCCGGTCGGCGTTCCCGTGGTGAAGGAGGCCTGGGAATGTATCTGCGAAAAAGAGTTCTTCAACGAGTTTACCCTGATGGTGCTGGCATCCATCGGGGCGTTCTACATCGGCGAATACCCGGAAGGGGTGGCAGTCATGCTCTTCTATTCAGTGGGCGAAAAGCTTCAGGATGGAGCCGTCAGCCGGGCACGCGGACACATCCGTTCCCTGCTTGATGTGCGTCCGGAGACCGCTCGTGTCGTCTCTGCCGACGGACAGACCGACGAACGGAGTCCGGAAGCCGTACGCCCCGGTGACACAGTGGAAGTGCGTCCCGGTGAACGTGTCCCGCTCGACGGAGTCCTGCTCACGCCTCATGCCACCTTCGACACGGCTGCCCTGACGGGAGAGAGCATGCCTCGCCTCATCGAACGCGACGGCGAGGTGCTGGCAGGCATGATTGTCACCGACACCCCTGCACGCTTCCGTGTCAGCCGTCCTGCCGAAGAGAGTGCCCTGGCACGCATCCTGCAGCTGGTCGAAGAGGCGTCCGCCCGAAAGGCTCCGGCTGAACTCTTCATCCGACGCTTTGCCCGTGTCTACACACCGACGGTCACTCTGCTGGCTGCCCTGGTCGTGCTCTTACCTTATATATATAATCTCTTTGCCTCCGGCTTCACGTATGTGTTCGACGACTGGCTCTATCGCGGACTGGTGTTCCTGGTCATCTCCTGCCCCTGTGCCCTGGTGGTGAGCATCCCGTTGGGCTATTTCGGAGGTATCGGTGCAGCCTCCCGACAGGGTATCCTGTTCAAGGGAGGGAACTACCTGGATGCCATCACCCGGATTGACTCGGTGGTTTTCGACAAGACCGGTACGCTGACGAAAGGGGAATTTGAAGTGAGCGAAATCCACGCCACCACGCTTTCCGAGGAAGGACTGCTCGAACTGGTGGCCTCGATGGAACAGCACAGCAACCACCCCATCGCCCAGGCCATCGTGCGGACGGCAAACGAACGTCGACTGCCCCTGCAGACCTTCCCCGAAGAGAAGGAAATGAGCGGACTGGGCATCCGGACCACCTCCGCCAACGGACACACCTACCTGGCAGGCAACAGCCGACTGCTCCGTCAGGAAGGAATCAGCTATCCGGAGACTGTGGACGAGATGGAGGAGACCGTCATCCTCTGCACCATCAACGGGCACTATGAGGGCTACCTCGTGCTGTCGGACACCGTGAAAGCGGACAGCGCAGCCGCCATCCAGGCCCTGAAAGACTTAAAGATTGATAATATTCAGATGCTCTCGGGCGACAAACAGGGCATCGTCTCTAAATTTGCCGGACAATTGGGCGTCCGCCGGGCATACGGGAACCTCCTGCCTGAAGGCAAAGTGGCACACCTGAAGGAACTCAAGGACCACGGACACCGCGTGGCTTTCGTGGGCGACGGCATGAACGATGCACCGGTGCTGGCACTGAGCGACGTGGGCATCGCCATGGGCGGACTGGGCAGCGACGCCGCCATCGAAACGGCGGATGTGGTGATACAGACCGACCAGCCGGGCAAAGTGGCAACCGCCCTCCGCATCGGACGACGGACCCGGCAAATCATCTGGCAGAACATCACCTTTGCCCTGGGCATCAAAATCATCATCCTGCTGCTCGGCGTACTGGGTTTTGCCAACCTGTGGGCAGCTGTCTTTGCCGACGTCGGAGTGGCGATGCTCGCCATCTGCAATGCACTGCGCATCCAGCTGGGCAAGTATGAAACGCCCCTTCCGGTACGCCCCTAACTCGCTATCAAACCATGGCAAATGAAGAAACCTATCTGAAACTGCTCGCCCTGCGCGACATCAAGCCGACCGCCAACCGCCTGTTGGTGCTAAGGGAGATGCTAGCTGCCGACCGCGCCTTCTCCCTGCTCGACCTGGAAGACCGCCTCGTGACGATGGACAAATCGACCATCTTCCGCACCATCACCCTCTTCCTCGGGCATCACCTCATCCACGCCATCGACGACGGTTCGGGGTCGCTGAAGTATGCCCTCTGCAGCAGCGACTGCAACTGCGAGGTGGATGACCTGCATACCCATTTCTACTGTGAGGCGTGCCACCGGACGTTCTGCTTCAAGCAAATACACATTCCCCGGGTCACCCTGCCCGAAGGTTTCTCCATGAACAGCATCAACTATGTCATCAAGGGACTTTGCAACGAGTGTGCCCGGAAAGCAAAAAGAAAGGGAAAGGCACCAAATGCTTGACAAAACCGACAAAAACACGTTTTTCGGCTAACGCACACTTTGCAGATTTCCGTCAAACCAGCAAGCAAATGCAAATGTCTGTAAACAAAAACGGCTTAAAAAGCTTCCGTTTTTAGAAAACTATACATTTCATTTTCGAAATACTTACATTTTGAGGCTCAAACAATATGGTTTCACGTGCGAAACACAAGTGTTTGACGAGTCAAACAATATTGTTTCACCTTCCAAACAATATTGTTTCGTCCGCAAAACTCAAATCTTCGGAAACTGAAAGGCAAAAAGTGCAGGTTTCGCTTGCTGGAAGATGAACGGCGTCAACAAATCGGAAGCTATTAAAAGGGAACATCAGAGAGGATACAACTCACTTCGGAAGAAGACAATCCCCCGGAAAGCGTTCAAAAGGAAAGAAAATACTACTCCACACCTGACACGGTGTATTTTGCGAATCGCTCCAGAATGCCCTTTTCAGTCACCAACTCGTATTCGGGTGCAACGAAGGGCACTGTGGAGCGATTCATTTGACATTTTGACATTATGACAAACAGTCCGGATGGCGTTCATCTCCGGATGCGGCGCATCGCCTCCTCGCAGTCCTCCCGTTCGCCGAAGGCAGTCAGGCGCACATACCCTTCCCCACTCGGTCCGAAGCCGATGCCGGGAGTAGTCACCACATGGGCCTCATACAGCAACTTGTCGAAGAACTTCCACGAGCTCATCCCGTCCGGTGCCTGCACCCATACATACGGTGCATTCACGCCTCCATACACCTGGAAGCCCGCTGCCGAAAGGCTCTCACGCATGATGCGTGCATTCTCCATGTAGTAGGCAATGGTCTCCCGAATCTGTGCCTGACCTTCCGGTGTATAGACCGCCTCGGCGCCCCGCTGGGTGATGTAGCTCGTCCCGTTGAACTTGGTGCACTGACGACGGTTCCAAAGCGGATTGAGCGGGATACGCTTCCCCTCGAAGTTGGCAGCTGTCAGCTCCTTGGGCACCACCGTATAACCACAGCGTACGCCTGTGAAGCCGGCTGTCTTCGAGAAACTGCGAATCTCGATGGCGACCTTCTTCGCACCGCGTATCTCGTAGATGGAGTGCGGAACGTCGTCCTCGCTGATATAGGCCTCGTAGGCGGAATCAAAAATCAGGAGCGTGTCGTTTGCCAAGGCATAATCGACCCACTGCTTCAGCTGTTCACGGGTCAGCGTGGTGCCGGTCGGGTTGTTCGGATAACACAGATAAATCAGGTCGATGCGATGCTTGGGCAGTTCGGGAACAAAGCCGTTTTCCGCCGTACAGGGCAGATAGGTCACGTTGCTCCACTTTCCCTGCTCATCGAGCACCCCCGAACGACCGCACATGATGTTGCTGTCGACATAGACCGGATAGACCGGGTCGGTGATTGCCATGCTGTTGTCCCAGCGGAGCAGTTCGCCGATGTTTCCCAGGTCGCTCTTCGCGCCGTCGCTGATAAACACCTCCGACGGGCTCAGACTGATGCCGCGCGGTGCGAAGTCGTGCCGGATGATGGCATCAATCAGGAAATCGTACCCCTGCTCGGGGCCATATCCATGAAAGGTGGCAGCCTCCGCCATGTCGTCCACCGCACGATGCATGGCCTCGATGCAGGCTTTGGGCAGCGGACGGGTCACATCGCCGATACCCAGACGAATCAGCTGCGCCTTCGGGTGCGTCACTTTAAAAGAGTTTATCTTCTTCGCAATGTCGGAAAACAGGTAGCTTCCCGGAAGTTTCAGAAAATGTTCGTTTACCAGAGCCATAGTATGTTATTGCTTTTTTTGTTCGTATGTTTGTCTCCGGACGAAGATACGACTTTTTTCCAGCCGACGCTCCTCCTCCGCTATACATTCCAATCAATTTCTCCATCAAAGACCTTTGTTGCCGGTCCCGTCATCAGGATGTGTCCGGTGGAAGCGTCCCAGTCCAGCTGCAGGGTCCCGCCGTCCATCTCCACCTCCACCTTCCGTTCACACAAACCCGAGGCGATGGCGGCAACTGCCGTGGCACAAGCACCGGTGCCACAGGCCTGGGTCACTCCGGAACCGCGTTCCCAGACACGCATCCGGATGTGTCGTGCGTCGATGACCTGTGCAAACTCCACATTCACCCGGTCGGGGAAATGCGGATGGTGTTCCAGCCGCGGTCCCACTTCCGACAAATCAATCTCCATCACCCTGTCGACAAACAGCACCAGATGCGGATTACCCATCGACACGGCAATGCCCGTGTGTGCCGGCGCCTCACAACCGAGTGTCAGCGGATGGATGTCCGAAGGTACTCCCATGTCCACCGTAACTTGGTTCACACGGTTGTCCGCATCGACATCCAGGTGAAGCCGACGGATGCCGGAAAGCGTATCGAGTGCAATGTCCCTCTTTGCCGTCAATCCTGCTTCATACACGTATTTACCGATGCAACGGCTGGCATTGCCACACATCTTCGCCTCCGAACCGTCGGCATTGAAGATGCGCATGCTGAAATCGCCTTTCTCCGACGAGCCTATCAGCACCAGTCCGTCGCTGCCGATGCCTGTGTGAAAACGGCTCCACTCCACCGCCCATTTGCCGGGTTCATCGACCGGATAGTTCATCGTGTTGACATAGATATAGTCGTTTCCTGCGCCATGCATTTTCGTAAATCTGACTTTCATAACGTCTGCATTCTTTCGAGTTAAACATTCACTGATGTCATCCTTTCCCCGGCATATCCATCAATATGCAAGCAAAGTCCATCAGTTTCCTTTCGTTTGGTTACAAAAGTAGGTATCCTCTCCCGAAAGTCATACAGATAGTCCCTTTTTATTCCGTTCGAAGCGCGCCTTCTTACAGTCACCACAAAACAAACGTCTATTAAAGACAAACAGAAAGCATTTAATCGAACTTTCATTTCAATCCGTCACTTTCCGATTTACCGACAACCTCTTGTCATCCCGACAGACGAAGGACGGACCGCCCTGCACCGTACGGTAACATTTATTGTACATAATTATGCTAAGCCGGTCCGTTTCTTCGCGGATATCATGGAAAACTGCGTATCTTTGTGCCGAACTCTATTTTTAATGATGATGAACAAACAAACTGGACTAAGCACAATTGAAGAAGGCATTGAGGAAATCAAGGCCGGAAAAGTAATCATAGTGGTCGATGACGAGGACCGAGAGAACGAAGGCGACTTCATCGTGGCAGCCGAGAAGGTGACACCGGAAATCGTCAACTTCATGATCACCCAGGGACGCGGTGTGCTCTGCGCCCCTCTGACCCAGGAACGTTGCCGTGAACTGGAGCTGGAGCCCATGACACAACGGAACACCTCGCTGCTGGGTACCCCGTTTACCGTCACCGCCGATTTGCTGGGACACGACTGCACGACCGGTGTCTCTGCCCACGACCGTGCAGCCACCATCCGCGCCCTGAGCGACCCTGCCTTTCAGGCGGACGATTTCGGACGTCCCGGACACATCTGCCCTCTCTATGCCAACGAACGGGGCGTGTTGGGACGTGACGGACACACCGAAGCCGCCATCGACCTGGCACGCCTTGCCGGTCTGCGTCCTGCCGGAGCCCTGATTGAAGTCATGAACGCCGACGGGACCATGGCACGTCTGCCACAGCTGCTGGAGATTGCCGGACGCTTCGGCCTGAAAGTCATCTCGATTGCCGACCTGATCGCCTACCGTCAGCGCAACAACTGCTGAACATAAAACCGGGAGACACCCGCGTACAGACAGGACGGAAATTCTCCGTTCCCCTCCGTACGCGAGTGTCTCCCGTCTTCTTTCACGGACAAAAACAGCCGGAAAAACAGAAAAAGCCCCACATTTCAGTCAGCATTTGAAAAACAAACAGTAATTTTGTCCGCATACATCCTATTTGTCAAACACGCTGACCATGATTATCAAGAGCATACTAGATACCGACCTGTATAAGTTTACGACCTCGTACGCTTATATCAAACTGTTCCCGTACGCCATGGGAACCTTCACGTTCAAGGACCGGGATGAAACGGAATATCCCGACGCATTCGTCGAAGCCCTGAAGGAAGAAGTGAAAGCCATGAGCAGCCTCCGTCTCACTACCAGAGAAATCCGGTTCATGTCGGGCGCCTGCCGTTTCCTTCCCCCGTTCTACTGGGAATGGCTTTCGTCGTTCCACTTCGACCCGGAGAAAATCCGCATTGAACGGGATGAGCAACATCACCTGCACGTGGAGGTGAGCGACTTCATGTATAAGGTAACCCTCTATGAAGTTCCTCTGCTCGCCATCATCTCCGAACTGCGCAACCGGTTCTTCGGCAACGTAGCCAACATGGAACAAATCTGCTCCAAACTGGCAGAAAAGGTACAACTCTCGGACGAGCACAAACTCACCTTCTCGGAATTCGGGACACGGCGTCGTTTCTCCTTCAACGTGCAGGACGCCGTCATCAGCTACCTCAACGAAAATGCCCACTACTGCGCCGGGACCTCTAACTGCTACTTTGCCATGAAGTACAACATGAAGCCTCTGGGGACGCATCCCCACGAATGGTTCATGTTCCACGGCGCACAGTTCGGCTACAAACATGCCAACTACATGGCACTTGAGAACTGGGTCAATGTCTACGACGGCGACCTGGGTACTGCCCTGTCGGACACCTATACGTCAGACATCTTCCTGAGCAACATCAGCCGCAAGCAGGCCAAGCTCTTCGACGGCGTCCGCTGCGATTCCGGTGACGAATTCCTCTTCACCGACCGCCTCATTGCCCGTTACCGCGAGCTGGGAGTCGACCCGACGACCAAGACCATCATCTTCAGCAACGCCCTCGACTTTGACAAGGCACTCCAGATACAGGACTACTGCCGCGGCAAGATACGCTGCTCGTTCGGCATCGGCACCAACCTCACCAACGACACGGGCTACAAGCCTTCCAACATCGTGATGAAGCTCGCCCGCTGCAAGATGAATGTCAACCAGCCGTGGAAAGAGTGTGTCAAGCTCTCCGATGACCTGGGCAAGCACATGGGCAGCGACCAGGAAACGGAAGCCTGCCTCTACGAACTGGGACTGAAGTAACCCACTGCCACACGCACCGTCCGGATACAACAAGACGCCGGTAACACGCCCCGATTGCCTTTGCTAAGGGAAGCGTGTTACCGGCGTCTCCTGTCTGTAGTCCTCTCTCTTCAGACCCATTCCACGTCAGCAGCTTCTGCCCGACTCGTCGATCATCCGACGGATGCGTGCATTCAGCTCATCAGCCTGCATCAGCTCTTCCAGCGTCAGGTGCATGCGGTAGTGCCAGTAGTTGAGCGGGTTGGCAGGTACATTGATACGTTCGCGCTCCACATCCGGACAGCGCAACTGTTCGTCGGTCGACATCCAGTCCTGCCAGCTCAGGATGCACAGCATCGACGGGGAAGCCAGCTGACGTCTCAGGATAGCCTCGCACGTCGCTCCATCCACATCCGACGGGGCAGAGCCCTGACGTTGCAGCACCCAGTGCCAATAGTCATCCGTCAGGGCAGGCGTCTCACGCCACCACCCCCGCAAGGTTGTCATGTCGTGGGTCGACACCGTGCAGACGGAGCTGTAGGGATAATGCGGCACATCGGCAAAGGCCAAGCCGGGAGTCTTCGGCATCCGTTCAATCTCCAGGCTCAAGATGCGCAGCTGCTCCATCACCCAGGGCACACATGCCGGAATCATTCCCAAGTCCTCCGCACAGGAAAGCATCGGGGTGCACTGTGTCAGCAGCGGCAGCTTCTTCATCGCCTCGTGATACCAGAAGTCGTTGTGACGTTCGTAGTAGAAATGATGGTGCAGCCGTGCAAAGGCTCCCTTCTCATAGCGGTTGAGACGGCTGTAGAAATAGTCGTCCTGTGCCTGGATACGCGGATGGAAACGGTTCGGCTGGTACGTGTCGCGAATGAAAAGCACGTTGCTGATCAGGGCGTACAGTCCGTCACGCAGACGCAGGCTGCGGGCATCCTCCTTCCCGGCAAAATGTGCCTCTACCTGACGTTGGGTGGCATACTCGGGATACAGCTCATACCGCCCGTCCCAGCTGGGATGGACAAACTCTTCCTTCACGATGACGGCATCATTGCCGAACGTCCGGTTCAGCAGCTCGTCGTCGATGTAAGGCTTCGTATAGAAGTCTTCACGGAAAGGCAGTCCGAAGCTCTCAATCTCCTGCGGCGAAAGCGGGAGTGCCGGGACGAAGTGTCCCAAGAGCCCGTGCACGGCATGCGAAGGAATTTCCCAGATACGGAAGAATCCCAGGACGTGGTCGATGCGGTATGCCGTGAAGTATTCCGCCATCTTGCTAAACCGGCGCACCCACCAACGATAGCCGTCCTGTGCCATCCGCTCCCAGTCATACGTGGGGAGTCCCCAGTTCTGTCCGTTCACCGAGAAAGGGTCAGGCGGCGCACCTGCCTGTCCGTTCAGGTGGAAGTAATGCGGTTCCGTCCATGCCTCCACACTGACCCGGCTGACTCCGATGGGAATGTCGCCCTTCAGAATGACACCGTGCGAACGTGCATAATCGCTCGCATTCAGCAACTGGCAGTGGAGCTGGTACTGCATGTAGTAAATGAGGGCAATCTCGTCATGAGCGGCACTGCCGGGAGCCGCCAGCTTCTCGATGGCTTTCCGACTGTAGACGGCATAATCTCCCCATTCCGAGAAATCGGGCGTCCCGAACTTGTCACGCAGGTAGCAGAATGCCGCATAAGGACGCAACCAGTCTTCGTTGTCGGCAAAGAACTTCCGGTAAGCCTCTGTCTTCAGGACCGCTGCCCCCTCTTCCGCAAACTTCAGACGAACGTACTCCCACTTCGCCTGGTTTACCCGTTCGTAGTCCACATCGGGCAATGCATTCAGCTCGACACGCAACTGCTCGAACCCGGCATTCTTTCCGTCATCCGCCAGCTTGCCCAGCTGGTTCAGGTCAATGAACATCGGGTGAAGCGCATAGATGGAAATGGCTTTGTAAGGATAAGAGTCCGTCCACCGGTGAGTCATGGTGGTGTCATTGATAGGAAGTATCTGGATGGCCTGCTGATGGGTCAGTACCGCCCAATCGACCAAACGTTTCAGATCGCCGAAGTCCCCTACTCCGAAGCTCTGTTCCGAACGGAGTGAAAAGACTGGTATCGCCGTTCCCGCCAGACGGAGGAGCGGCAAGTCGAACGGTATTTCGGACTCAGGCAGGACCAAGCCTTCCCCCCGTCCCGGCAAATATTGCCACTGATGATTGTTGCCCTGCTCCCAATGCACTTCACCCTCCGGACTGACCAGAATGAACTTGTACTCAAAAGGCACGGTCAGTTCGTCTGCCGGAACAGCAGCCACCCACTGATGAGGGGCCAACTGATGCATCTCCACGGCACGGCACACCTCCCAGGCTCCCAGCACTCGGTGACTACCGACCAGTTTCATCCGCCACCCGAGAGCCGGCAACATGGGACAAGTGGCACGGAAGACCACCTGCTTTGTCCCACCGGGAAGCATGACTTTCTCCTCAACCTCTCCCTGACGGGCAACGAATGCCGAGGTGAAAAAATAGGCATCCGACGGGATGTCGCGCCAGTCATCAAACACCCGGCAGGTCTTTGCCACACCGGGCATCAGATAATGAGGCGCCAGATGCCACTCCCGGCGTGTGCAATGTCCGCCGGCAAACACACAATAATAATAAGGTATAGGCTTGCCTCCTTTCGGAAGCTCTGCATCCCCGGTCCAAAGCGAACCGTCATCCGTATGCAGGTCGACGTTCCTGTCAGGCAGAACGACCTTCAGGCTTTCTCCCCAGACCGTACGATAATGAATCTGAAACGTTGTTTTCATCGTATTTGAGATTATGAATGATGACAAAGATAAAGCCTTTTGACGGAAAAAGGCACTTCCTTGCACATTTTTTACGCCAAACCTTTGCAGTATTCAAAAAAAGCCTTACCTTTGCAACGCTTTTGAAAGGAAGCACTTCTGCAAAGGAGTTTGGAGAGGTGGCAGAGTGGTCGATTGCGGCGGTCTTGAAAACCGTTGTACCGAGAGGTACCCGGGGTTCGAATCCCTGTCTCTCCGCTGAAACCTAAGACATTAGGTAGTCAAATTAAGACAAGTCCCGTAAAATCAACGTTTTACGGGACTTTTTCTATTTATCCGGTGGACAACCGAAAGACATTCAAATGCCCACTTCAGACAAAGTTCCGTTACAAAATCGTTACAGGAAAATCGGGAAAATCTTCTGTAACGATTTTCGATGTAAGTCCTTGATTTGTCGCTCATTGACGTTCAAATGTCTGCTTGTAACCCAATTATTAATTATTCCTTTGCAGAGGGAAGTCATTACACCCACTGTAACGGAGATAAATTAAAAAAGGATATGAGTAAGAGTACATTTAAGATTTTGTTCTATCTAAGAAAAAATCAGGTAAACAAGGACGGAACAGTTTGTATTATGATTCGTCTGTCACTTAATGGTGAAATCTCACAGTTCAGTTCTAAACTGAGCGTGAAGCCGGATGCCTGGGATACAGTTTTGGGCAAGGCGAAAGGAAATACACAAAAAGCCCGCCAGTTGAATGAAACATTGGAGGACATCCGTGCTTCGCTGAAAAACCACTACCGGGATATTGAAGTGCATGAGTCATTCGTAACGGTAGAAAAAATACGCAATGCGTTTTTGGGAATAACGGCGAAACAAAGAACACTGCTGGAACTTTTCAAGAAACACAATGAGGATGCAAGAAAACTGGTCGGCATCAGCAAGACTCCTGCCACCCTCGCGAAATATGACCGCTGCTACCGGAGGCTGGAGGAATTTATGAAAGTGAAATACAATATTTCGGATATATCACTGAAGGAAATCGGGCACATGTTCATTACGGACTTCGAGAACTATCTGAGAACGGAAAGCAAATGCAATGAGAATACTACGGCAAAATTCATGCAGACGTTCAAGATGATTGTAATCATCGCCAAAAACAACGGTTGGATTTATACTGACCCGTTTTCAAATTATAAAATCAGACTGAAACGTGTGGACAGAGGTTATCTGACGGATGCGGAACTGCAAAAGATAATGAAGAAGAAGTTTCCGACTAAAAGACTGGAACAGGTACGGGACGTGTTCCTGTTCTCCTGTTATACGGGATTGTCATATGTGGACGTGAAGGAACTGAAGGCAAGCGACATCAGAATCTCGTTTGACGGGAAGCCGTGGATCATGACGCACCGTCATAAGACAGATACTCCGGTAAACGTACCGCTGCTGAAGATACCGCAGGCGATACTCCAGAAATATGAAGGTCAGCTCCCCAAAGGTCAGTTGCTGCCTGTGCTGAGCAATCAAAAACTTAATTCTTACTTAAAAGAGATTGCGGATTTGTGCGGTATAAATAAAAATATTACCTTCCACCTGGCACGTCACACGTTTGCTACGACCACAACTCTGGCTAAAGGCGTGCCGATTGAAACGGTGTCGAAAATGCTGGGGCATACGAACATTGAAACGACGCAAATCTATGCCCGCATAACCAATGAGAAGATAAGAAAGGATATGGAGGTCCTTGCGGGAAAACTGGATGCCATGTTATGACCTCCATACTGAGATTCCATATATAATGTATAAAAGCAACTATTATGGTGAGATTTGGCAATTTTGAAGTGGAATATAACCGCAATGCACCTGATAAGGTGAGCGTAAGGATAGAAACGGACGACAAGGGTGAGGTATGGTTGCCGAAATGCGACATCGCACGGGCGTATGGCGTGTTTGTACAGTCGGTAAATGCCGGACTGAAATCCCTTGCAAAAACCGGTGACTTTGATGAATACCGGGATGTGCGGGTGGAACATTTCACCTATAACGGAAAAGATTGCAGTGTGGACCTCTACAGTCTGGCAACCATCATTGCACTGGGATTCCGCATGAAGGGACTGAAATGCGAGGCATTCAGAAAGTGGGCTGCAAGACGGCTGGCAGAATCATTTGAAAAGAAGAAAAGTACGGTGATTCTCTGCATGAGCGGCGAAAAGAGAAACAGCTGGAACTGAAAGCCGCAGGATATGGCGGATATACGTGTCGGGATAGTCTCCCCTGTTCGGGAGGCTGTCCCGACACGTGTTTTATATAAGTTAAAAAATATAAAACCGCAAACGTACTTATCCGTAAACCGATAATAATGTGTAACTTAAGTCCCTCTTAATCCTGTAATTAAAGACAGAAACGGTATGGTGGAAGAATTTGACCTGCTTGAAGAGGTGGAAGTGCAGTTCTGCGATGAGGAATGCACGGAGTCGGTATGGCACGGAGTGAAATACAGCGAGAGCCTGTTCTGCAGGGAGAAACCGAAGTCGGAACTGACGGTAGTCATCAAAGAGGAAGGCATGATGTACTTTCTGACTGCGGACATAAAGGAGTTTGCCGGCCTGTGCCGGAAACACGGGTGGTACATCGTCTCGCACCAGCGGTTCAGCGAAGCGATGGAAATCGGTATGTGCCTGATGGAAGCCGGGAAACATGCGGGATGGTATTCGCTGGGCAGGTCGAAGGAATGGAATGCCATGATGAGGGATGTGCTGAACTTTACGTTTGAAAGGGAGAAGAAAATGGACTTCTACCCGTACGAAACGATGTTCAAGGGAGAAGTCCTTATAGACGGGTGCAGGTGTCACTACCTGCATGACTATTACCCAACGAAGATTGAAAAGACGAATGCACACCAAAAACGGGTAAGCAACCTGATATTCCGTTTTAAGGAAGGAGGACACTGTGGCGAGCTGGTCGCACGGATACTGGCACTGTGTCTGAAACATGCTGGATTCAACGGAACGAAGGAAGACACGGTACTGATACCTATACCCGCATCGACAAGGGAAAGACAGCGGAAACGCTTTCCGGTGGTATGCTACTACCTGTCGGAATGGCTGGGCATTACGGACGGTTTCAAGGCCATCTGGATAGAGGAAGACCGCGAGCAGCTGAAAGGAAAAGGAAAGGATAAGGACATACTGCGGAACCTGCAATTCACACGGCGGTATATCAGAGGAAAGAATGTTGTCCTGCTGGATGATGTACTCACGACCGGGGAGAGCTTCAGGCAACTGCAACGAAAGATGAAACAACTGGGGGCATTGTCGGTTATCGGGGTGTTTCTGGGGAAGACGGTATGAAATTAAACATACTAGAAGTAAAAAAAATGGATGGATAAAAAATATTTTAAAAATAGGAATTTTTACTACAGCAGGAAAATATATACTGAAGTTCCTTAACAACCCCGATCATATGAGTGATGTTTAGATTATGATCCTGTTTTACTACAGACTACTTGACGCATTATAACATGGAATATTTTTGTAAACATTTGAAGTTCTTTTTCCCGCGCAGGTATCCTATAACCGTTGTTTTGCAAAACAATAGAAGGAAGTACTGTTTTCTCTGACCATTTTCATCAAAATTTTAAATTTTGTCAAACTCACGTTGTATAAAAGAAATATTCCTTTTTTGTGTTACTTTGTCATTGTTTTATTGAGGTAATTAGGGAAAAGAATAGGTTTGATGAGCTGATTAAACTTTTGAATATAGCTATGCTGCTATATTTATTATAGTCCTTTGCTGTTTCCTAAAAAAATTGTATATTTACCTCGACACTAACATGATGAGGTCTCGATATCTATATGTCGGGATATTTTTGTTAAGAGTCTGGAAAGAAAGAGTGAAATGATAAAACGGATACATGGTACGATCATTAAATATGACTTGTTTGAGTATTCGGTAAAGAACGGAATTGTTGCTCTTAAGTTGTATGAAGGGTGGAGTAACTACCTATTAAATCAGGGAAACGATACACAAAAAATGTACCGTGGGAAGTGGCCCGGTGTATGTGGAAAAGATGGAACGAGTGAAAATTATCGTATTTTAAACTGGAAAAATACATAACTATGGATATAATAGATATAGATAAAAGAATATATTCTTGCAATGAAGCAATCTGTAAAAACATAGAGTCTTTGCAGGCTAATGAACGAGGTTTGTTGTCTCAGAATATTTTATCGCAATTGCGTAATTTTTTGGAATGTGTTTTTTTAAAGATTTATGCGGCTTCAGGTAATTCCTTGATAGAAAATGAGTATCAGAACATAAAAAATGCTATTAAGTTTATTAATACCCTTCAGGGAAAGTATCGTTTCTTGAATATATTCCATAAATTATTACAAATATCAGTCTCTCATTATACGTTGGACCCGGATAGTTCAGAGAGGTTGATGCTTAAATATTATGAATATCTGTTGCGCGTAAAGACTTTTATGAAGGATAGCTATGGAATAGAATTGCTGGAAAATCTTCATAAGTTCCCGTTGAATACTGATACTGCATTTACCCAATATTATGAAGCTATAGAAAAAGTGCTTGAAAATAAGGCTGCCATAGCTCGGAAAATACTTCAGCATGGTCGGTTCTATATTGAAAAGTTACATCCTGTAATTGTTAATGATGTAATTTTTTATGAAGTAACTTTTATTCCAGCGCACGACAAATCTAGCAAATTTGATAGGATAATTGCCTTCACGAAACAGGAAATATCTTCGTATTATGCAGTGGAATTGCATCTGGCTGAGTTTGATATTCAAGTGTTGGAACGCAAGATGCCGATTGTGGTTATTGTAGATTGGAATGTATCTATAAGGGCTTGTGAATTTAGAAATTTTGCAAAGATATTTGGGCTTTCACAAGAATATGGAGATCTTAAAGAATATTCTAATTTAATGAAGCTCCTGACTCAATCCAGAATGAATCTTATTGATTTGATGGATGCTTCAGATAAATTTTATGCAAATTGCATAAAATTTATACGGGAAGGAACTAGAAATAATCTTATATCTAGTCTTTTAACGACTTGCCGAAGTTTTATTTCTAATGGAGGGGCAGGAACAAATGTACTTCGTTATTTGCTTTATCATTTGAATAATAAGATAATTAAGCGGCAATTGTGTGTAAATCAATGTGCTGAGCTTTCTAATTTGTATTTAAAATATCAGTGCATTCCTTTTGATAAGATTCCATTTAATTTTTCGTTGGTAAATCATAATCCTTCAATTTCTGATTTGTTCTATTGTATAGACTACTCTGGTCGCAAACATGAATTGTTTGCTCGATTTATAAAAAATAATACAGAGCGTAATGGAGCATTGTATACTTCTGCAAATGAAGTTCAGCACTTCGAGGAGCCAGAGATTTTAGCAGAAAAATATAATGGTGTGTTATACAAAAAACATCAGCATTTGCGTATTGAGTCTTATAAAAAACATTTTTATATCAAAGAATATGAAGATCATGTTCGAAACATAATCTCAAATCTGTTGAAGCATACAGAAAGTGGAATTAGAAACTATGTCAATTCAGTGGAATCCTGGATGAGAACTCCAGAGATTAACATAGATAGTGAAGAAAAGAAAGAGGCAATAAAGACTTTGTTCAAAGATTCTAAAGTTGCTCTTATTTACGGTCCGGCTGGTACGGGAAAATCTATGATGATAAATTATATATCTTTATTTTTTAAAGACAAACATAAAATTTTTTTAGCGAACACAAATCCTGCGGTAGAAAATCTTCGTCGAAAGGTGACGGCAGACAATGCGGATTTTATGACAATTACAAAATATCTTTCGGCTAGCAATTCTAATTGGGAATGCGATATTTTATGTGTAGATGAATGTAGTACTGTAAGTAACAGGGATATGGTAAAGGTACTAGAAAAATCGAGTTTTCAGCTTCTATTGCTAGTTGGGGATGTATACCAAATTGAATCAATATTATTTGGAAATTGGTTTAGTATTGCTCATTTTATTATGCCTAAAAGTGCAGTAGTTGAACTGACTTCTACATATCGTACGACTGATCATGGTTTGAAAGAAGTTTGGGATAAAGTACGACGGATTACGGATGATAGGTTAGAATTTATTACTAAGTATGGATTTTCATCAGCTTTGGATGACTCCATATTCTCAAAAAGCATGGATGATGAGATTGTTCTTTGCTTGAATTATGACGGTTTGTATGGAATTAACAATATAAATAAGTTTCTACAAAGCAATAATCCCAATCCTTCTGTGAGAATCGGAGTACAGACTTACAAGGTGGGGGATCCGATTTTGTTTAATGAATCGAATAGATTTGCTCCTTTGATTTACAATAATCTGAAAGGAAAGATTTTAGCTATAGAGGAAAAGGAAGACTGCGTGTATTTCACGATAGAAATATATATGGTTGTCAATGAACTAGATGTATCGGGGTTAGATTTAGTGCTGTTGGATTCTGTGGCTGAAAATACGTCTGTTATTTGTTTTAAGGTAGATCTTCAAAATGACAGAGATGAAGATGATGATAATTTGGATGCCATTGTTCCGTTTCAGATAGCCTATGCTGTTTCTATTCATAAGGCCCAAGGATTAGAATATGATTCCGTGAAGATAGTAATTACAAATGAAATTGAGGAAATGGTAAATCACAACATTTTCTATACGGCTATTACAAGAGCTAAAGAAAAATTAAAAATATATTGGAGTCCTGAAACAGAAAAACGTGTTCTGGAGAATATGAAAGAGCAGTTTAACGATAAAGACTATAGGCTTTTTAAAGAAAAATTTAAGTCGGAACTTAATTTAACGTGAGAAAGATAGTAAACTACCCGTCATTGATAAATTTCACCTCAATGACGGGTAGCTTTTCAAAGAAATAATAGACTGTAATAACTGACAATGAAATTATTGAACGAACGGCATCTGGAGTATTATATCTGTGCGATGTTTCTTAGTTCATCATTGACTGTTTAAATCAATGCTGTTTTTTCTAAGTAAAATTTTGTCGGCAATGTTTATCCGGGAATTTATAATGTTGTTTTTAATTTGAATTCCCTGCTGTATTCCGTCAAGAAAGAGGTTTTTACAGACAAGGCGGCTTCATCCGTGCTTTAGTGCCGGATGGAGCCGCTTTTTTTGTGCCCGTATGCGGGGAAAACGGGAATTATGGAAGAAAAATAAGGAAAATCATTCCCTACTATGGAAATACTATGGATTGTGCCTGCGTGGAGTTGCGCACCTTTGCAACGTAACCAATACGGAAGGATATGGAAATAGTAACAATGGACAATGAGGTCGTGAAGACGATGATGGAGAAGATAGACCGCATAGCGGACTATGTTTTCAAGAAAGACAATGTGCCGAAGGAGGAAGCGGAAATCCTGCTGACGAGCGAGGAGGCGGCGGACCTGCTGAAAATCAGCACGAGGACACTGCAACGGATGCGAAAGGACAAGACTATTCCCTACATGATGGTGAGAAGCAAGTGCCGGTACAGACTGACGGATCTGGAGGAATGCGTAAGACGGAAAATCGTACACTGCAATCCCAAGACGCTGGAGGAGTTCAAGCATAACTACCTGATGACCAGAAAGGAGGCGGATGATGGAAGGGATTGGTAAGGATGTGTTCGAGGAATGGATGAAGCGCCTCATGGAACGGATTGACCGGCTGGACAGCATCATATCGGTACTGATAAACAAGGAAGCGGCAGGTGTGAAGTACATGGACGGAGAACGGCTGTATGACAATCAGGACCTGTGCGAGATGCTGAGAACGAGCAAACGGTCGCTACAGCGGTTCCGCAGCGAATACGGACTGCGCTACCAGAAAATCAGCCGCAAGACCTACTACAAGGAATCGGACGTGCTGGAGTTTATCAGCCGGAACATGGAAGAGGTGACGCTGGACGGCAAAAAGGTGCTGAAAGTGAAGGAAGGATCGGGAAAGAAAGCTCCGGGCAAAACGGCGAAAGGGAAAAAAGGAGGCAGAAGGAATACCGGGACTGACAAACGCACGTAAAACGGAGGCGAAAAGAGAAACCGGAAGTGGATGGTGAACCGGATGTAAACGGGAAGCTGAGGGTGAGCCTGATGCAAACCGGGACTGACAAGCATACGTAAAACGTAGGCGAAAAGAGAAACCGGAAGTGGATGGTGAACCGGATGTAAACGGGAAGCTGAGGGTGTGCCTGATACGAACTGGGACTGAAAGGTGAACGGGAAACCGGAACGAAAAGAGAAACAGACCTGCACGGGAATACCGGCGGGACTATCATCAAACAATAAAAAATCAATCAATGGAACAGAAAAAGAAAAAGCAAGAGGATGTACTGGTCGTCCGCGACGAGAAGACGGGCGAAATCAGTGTGGTTGCCGGACTGGATGCCAGGGGCTATCCCAAGAGGGCACAGGCAAAGGCGGAACACTCGCAGGAGTTTTTGCGCTTTGACCGCCACGGGGATGCGATAGACAATTTCATGAGAAATTTCTACCGCCAGTGTAAGGAGCCGACACGATTCGGTTTCTACAGGGTGGCAGCGGATACGGTGGAAGCTCTGCTTCCGGTTATCAAGGACCTGCTGAAAGACCCTGTGGCGAACGCTGACCTGCTCGCACCGCACAAAGTGGATACATCGGCGTACCAGCAGGCTGAGGAACAGCAGACTACAGAGGAGGCGAAAAAAGAAAATGCCGAAACGGAGACTGAAGAACAACAGACTGCGGAGGAGGCGAAAAGAGAAAATACTGAAACGGAGACTGAGGAACAGCAGGCTGCGGAGGAGGTGAAAAGAGAAAATGCTGAAACGGAGGCTGAGGAGCAGCAGGCTGCGGAGGAGGTGAAAAGAGAAAATGCTGAAACGGAGGCTGAAGAACAGCAGGCTGCGGAGGAGGCGAAAAGAGAAAATGGCGAAACGGAGGCTGAGGGACAGCAGACTGCGGAGGAGGTGAAAAGAGAAAATGCTGAAACGGAGTCTGAAGAACAGCAAGCTGAGGAGGTGAAAAGAGAAAATGCTGAAACGGAGGCTGAGGAACAGCAGGCTGCGGAGGAGGCGAAAAGAGAAAATACGGAAGAAAACAATGTGGAACAGAAAACGGACGAGAAAATGGAAGAAATGAAACAGAAAAATCAGGAACAGCAGCCACAAGCGGCGGAAACGCAGGCTGCACAGGGACAGGAACCGGCACAGGACGGGCAAACGCAGACGAAACCGCAAAGGGCGAACCTGATAGCGGACAGCGATGTGGACTGGAAGGAACTGGAACAGTTCGGGGTGAAAAGGGAAAACCTGTCTGAAAAGGACATGAAAGCCCTGATGAACTACGGGAAGACAAGGCTGGTGACGGTGGAACCGGTGCTGGGCGGAGAACGCTACGAGCTGCAAGCCCGACTCTCGTTGCAGAAAGCGGAAGACGGAAAGCTGAAACTTACCCCCCACTTCGTACGCCATGAGCCGAGACTCGACGTGCCATACAACGGCTATACATTCACGGACGAGGACAAGCAGGCACTGAAACAGACGGGCAATCTGGGCAAGCTGGTGAACGTTGCCGATACGAAGACCGGAGAGATGCGCCTGGCGTATGTCAGCATCGACCGACTGACGAATGAGATTGTGGACGTACCGACGAACAAGGTACGCATCCCGAACCGGATCGGACTGACGGAACTGTCGAAGGCGGAACAGGAAATCCTGCGTGCGGGGCTGGCACTGCCCAAGGAGGTGACACTGAAGGGCGGGCGCAAGTTCGAGGCCATGCTGCAGGTGAACGCTGACAAGCGCGACGTGGAGTTTGTGCCGGAGCATCTGTGGCAAGGACAGTCGCAGCGACGCGGAAACGGACAGGAGAAAAAACAGAAAAGCCCGGAAGCTCCGGATGCTACCGGACAGCAGCAGAAGGAAGACGGGAATCAGGAGAACGGACAGCGGCGCAACCGCTCGTGGACGAACGAGGACGGAAGCATACGTCCGATAGGCAAATGGAAGGATGACAAATTTACGGAACAGCAGAAGGCGGACTATGTGGCGGGCAAGGTCGTAGTACTCGCCAACGCGAAGGATGACAAGGGACAGCCCTGCACAAAATACCTGAAGTTCGACCGTGAGAAAGGCAGACCGCTGACCTATTCGGAAAACCCTGACCTGGCACAGACCGTTGCCCCGTCGAACGAGAGCCGCACACAGCTTGCGGTGAACAACGAGGGCAAGACGAACGAGGCCACCAGACATGTGAAGGAGCCGCTTCAGCAGGGACAGACCGCACCGAAGGACGACGCCCAGAAACAACAGCAGGAAAAACCGAAGAAGAGCAAAGGCATGAAGGTATCCTGAGTGCCACCACTAAATCCATTACAAGAGAATAAACAACGGATTGAAACGGGGCCTCATGCGCCATGTACCGCATATCCCACGGATAACCGGCGTACCCCGTTCCACTCCACAAGGAACAAAAGTATCAATGATTAAAACAGAAAATGTATGATTACCATATTGGCAGAAAAACCGAGCGTGGCGCGTGAGATAGCACGCATCGCCGGAGCAACAAGAAAGGAAGAAGGATTTTATACAGGAAACGGCTATCATGTGACATGGGCACTGGGGCATCTGGTACAACCTGCCCTGCCTGAGGGCTACGGCTTCAAGGGATTCAGCAGGGACAGCCTGCCGGTGATACCGGAGGAGTTCATGCTGATACCCCGCCAGGTAAAGACGGACAAGGGCTACAAGGCGGACGCGGCAGCGGTGAAACAGATAAAGGTGATAACGAAACTGTGGAACGAGAGCGACGGCATAATAGTGGCAACGGACTGCGCACGCGAAGGGGAACTGATATTCAGATACCTGTATGCCTATACGGGCTGTACGCTGCCCTTCCGCCGCCTGTGGATAAGCTCGCTTACGGATACCGCCATCCGCAAGGGATTGAAGGAACTGAAGGACGGGCATGAATATGATGACCTGTATCTGGCGGCAAAGGCACGCAGCGAGGCGGACTGGCTGGTGGGCATCAACGGTACGCAGGCACTGACCGTAGCCGCCGGACGGGGCACATATTCGGTAGGACGCGTGCAGACACCCACACTGGGTATGGTCTGCAAGAGGTACTGGGAGAACAGACGCTTTACACCGGAACCGGTACACCAGCTGCATTTCTCGGTGACACCGGCGGGTACGGATACGGTAGTGAAGTTTTCCTCGGTAAAGAAATGGCAGGACAAGGAAGAGGCGGCTGCATCATACAATAAGGTAAAGGCGAAGATGTGCGCCACCGTCACCAAGGTGGAAAAGAAGGAGAAGGTGGAGAACCCGCCGCTGCTGTACGACCTGACCACACTGCAGAAGGAGGCGAACACGAAACACGGATTCACGGCGGAACAAACGCTGGAACTGGTGCAGAAACTGTATGAAGCGAAGCTCGTCACCTATCCGAGAACATCGAGCCGCCATATTCCGGAAGATGTGTTTGCTGAAATACCGCTGCTGTTTGAACGGCTGGCAGGACACTCCGCCCTTGCGGAGAAAATCGGGGAACTGGGAGAACTGAACCGCCGTTGTGTGGATGCCTCGAAAGTGACTGACCACCATGCCCTGCTGGTGACACCCAACCGCCCGCTTGCCCTGTACAAGAACGAGCAGATCATCTACGACATGATTGCCGGACGCATGGTAGAGGCATTTTCGGAGGAATGTGTGAAGGATACGGCTACCGTAGTAGCGGAGGTGGCGCCGGACGCAGGCGAAAGATGCGAGGGCCTGACATTTGAGGCGAAAGGCTGCATCGTGCGCAAGGCAGGCTGGCGCGGCGTGTACGGAGAGTACGGCGAGGACAACGGGAATACGGCATTGCCGGACTGGGCGGAAGGCGACACACTGGTGATGGCGGGATGCTCGATGAGTTCGGGCATGACCCGACCGAAACCGCTGCATACGGAAAGTTCGCTGCTGGCAGCGATGGAGACCGCCGGACGCGATGATGTGGAGGATGAGGAGGCACGCCAGGCCCTGAAGGACTGCGGTATCGGCACACCCGCCACACGTGCCGCAATCATCGAAACGCTGCTCAGAAGGGAATATATGGTGCGTGTGAAGAAATCGCTGGTGCCGACGGAGAAAGGGCTTGCCCTGTATTCCATTGTCAAGGAAATGGACATCGCCAATGTGGAGATGACCGGACGCTGGGAAGCGGAACTGGCAAAGATAGAACAGGGAAAGACACCGCATGAGGCTTTTATGAGGGACATAGAAAGCTATACCCGCAAGATTACCACGGACCTGCTTGCGTGTGACCGCATTTTCGGGCACAAGGCATCGGGCTGTACCTGCCCCAAATGCGGCACGGGCACGATGCAGTTCTACGGCAAGGTTGTGCGCTGCGACAATCCGGACTGCCTGCTGCCCGTGTTCCGCCAGATAGCGGGCAAGACACTCACAGACGAGGAAATGACCGGTCTGCTAACGGAAGGAAAGACGGCGATGCTCGGCGGGTTCAAGAGCAAGCAGGGCAAGCCCTTCAGCGCTGCGGTGACTTTTGATGCGGAGTTCAACACGAAGCTGGTGTTTGCGGAGAGCAAAGGCGAAAGAAAAGGTACGAAAACGAAAGGAAGAAGAAAATAATGAGTAATTTTGCCACTGATTCATGTCATAATCTGTTTCAACCTGGTTGTACTTTTTATTTACATGGATTTAGTGGTGACTGATTGTCGGCTGCACTCGGCATAGTTCTGACAAGTCCGACTCTGCCCTCATTTGCACGACAATTAGTGGTGGCACCCGGAGGGATACCGGGTGCCTTTTTCCTTTTCATTTCCATAATCATTTATCCACTAAATCCATCATAAAATGAAACAGAACAAGAAAACCGCTCCGGCGGAGCTGTCCTACTACGGGCTGTATCTGCTGGACTATCTGAGAAAATATCATCCGGACAAAGTATCAGACACCCCATTCATTGCAGGAAGGGAGGAAGCCGCCTCGGAAACATTCGAGAAGGAAAGGACGGCGGGAAGTACGGTGGAAGCCGCACAGGAGGAAGCCATGCGCGTCCTGCTCGAAGGGCTGCACTTCTCCCCCTATGCACTGCTGCTTGAGGTGGTGGAAAACGAGTTTTCCGAAGAGGTGCAGGAACAGGAACGCGAGGCGTTCTGCCGGGAGATATTCCCGCACCTGAAAAACCTGTTTGCCGGCTATCCCACAACGGACGACACATTCGCCCTGTCGCCCGAACACGACCTGCTCTATACGGAGCTGACGGGTGCGATAATGCTTTATCTGGAGGCTTATGGCGTTTAACAAGAAGCAGAGGCTCAGGGAAAACATCGAGGCGATACGGACGGCATTCACACTGGAGAAGGAACAGCGTACGCCCACCGCACGGGAACGGGCGCTGCTGGAGAGGTACTGCGGCTTCGGGGGACTGAAGTGCATACTGAATCCCGCCAGGGAACTGACGGATGCCGTACACTGGGCGAAATCAGACCTCGAACTGTTTGCCCCGACGGTGGAGCTGCACCGTCTGATACGGGAGAACAGCCGGGACGAAACGGAGTACAGGCGATATGTGGACTCGCTGAAGGCATCGGTGCTGACGGCATTCTATACGCCGCAGGCCATTGCGGACACCATAGCGGACGTGCTGCACGACCGCAAGGTACGCCCAAGGCTGGTGCTGGAGCCGTCGGCGGGTATGGGCGCGTTCATCAGCCCGGTATTGTCGAACAATCCGCAGGCGGAGGTGATGGCATTTGAGAAAGACCTGCTGACGGGCAAGATGCTCGGACACCTGTACCCGCAGCAGAAGATACGCACGGAGGGTTTCGAGAAAATAGAAAAGCCGTTTCTGAACCATTTTGACCTTGCCATCTCCAATATCCCTTTCGGGGATTTCGGAGTGTTTGATGCGGAGTTCAGCCGCAGCGCATCCTTCGGCAGACGTTCGGCACAGAAAGCCATCCATGACTATTTCTTTCTGAAAGGTCTGGATGCGGTGCGTGACGGCGGCATCGTGGCGTTCGTCACCTCGCAGGGGGTGTTGAACAGTTCGAGGGTTTCCGTCAGGAACGAGATGTTCAGCAAGGCGAATCTGGTATCGGCAATACGACTGCCCAACAACCTGTTTACCGACAATGCGGGCACGGAAGCCGGCAGCGACCTGATCATCCTGCAAAAAGACCTGCAAAAGAAGGGACTGACACAGGAGGAACGGGTGCTGACCATCATACAGACGGAACATAACGGCGGGCTGACGGACAACGCCTATTTCGCCTACCACACGGAACGTATCATACATACCGATGCGAAGAGGGGTACCGACCCGTACGGAAAACCGGCGATGGTATATACGCACAGCGGAGGTGTGGAGGGTATTGCTATGGACCTGTACAGGATGCTGTCGGAAGACCTGTCGGCACGGCTGGACATGGAACGCTACAACGGCATGGGGCATGAAAGAGAGGATGTGCGGCAGAACATTGCCGTACAGACTGAGGGTATTGAGGCGAAAAGAGAAAACTCCGCTTCGGTTGCGGGTGAACTGGAGGAGGTGAAAAGAGAAAATATCCATCCGGTTGCGGGTGAACGGGAGGAGGTGAAAAGAGAGAACTCCGCTTCGGCTGCGGGTGAACTGGAGGAGGCGAAAAGAGAAAATACCCATTCGGTTGCGGGTGAGCGGACGGAGGTGAAAAGAGAAAACTCCACCTCTGTTGCTGGTATAGCGGACGGGACAAAACGGGAAGAAAACAGTGTGCAGCCGAAAGCGCAAGTGATGACCGACATGTCGCAGGAAGCGCAAAGCAGGCAGACGGGAGGAACGGTAATGGATCTGTATGACCTGTTCGGCTATACGCAGGAGGAAAGACGGATGGCTGAACAGGGTCTGAAACCGGACAGGAAGAAAGGCGGAAAGTACAAAGGGAAGAAACCCGTGCAGCCGACACTGTTCTCCCTGCCAGCGGAGGATACGGGAAGGACAACGGAGAAGGAAAATGCGGAAGCGGATGCCGGCATCACCCCGGAAGAGGCACGCGAAATGGACGAAATCATACGCGGCTGTTCCGACAACGGAAAAGACGGAGCCCGGCACCGCAACGGAAGAATCCTATGACCCGGAAGATGAAGTATTTCGCAGTATGGACTGGGAAACGAACCCGCCCATCAACGGATTCTATGAGACGATGATGGCACTGACACCGGAACGGCGTGCGGAGCTGCGCCAGCTGGGAAAGGGAAAGATGGAAGCCAACGCCGCCAGACAAGCGGCCGGAACAACGGAGGTGAAAAGAGAAAAAGCCGATGCAGGGAAAACGGCGGAAACGGAGGATACTACTGCTACGGTAGTCTATCCGGTGGAAAACGGATTCGAGGCGGAAAGAAAGCGCCGGATTGCAGAAGTGGAAGAAGCCATGCGCCGTGAGGAAGCCGCACTGACACCGGAAGAGCGGCAGCGCAAACGGGAGGAGGAAATGATGCCGCGCCCGTTCAAGGGCATACTGGAGCCGCACCTGAAGGACGGCTCGCTGGCATGGGAATACACAGCAGGCGTACGATTCCAGGTGGGCGTGCTGAAGGATGTCACCCGCTACGGCGCCACATTCCAGCCGCTGGACATGGACGGTATGCAGGCACAGAAGGCACAGTTATACATAGACCTGCGCAACACCTACGAACGGCTCTATGCCTACGAAGCGGAGAAGCACGAGGAGAACGAAATGCTGCGCCGCCACCTGAACACCTACTATGACGAGTTCGTGATGCGGTACGGCTACCTGAACGCCAAGCAGAACGTGAAGCTGCTGATGATGGACGCTTCGGGGCGCAACATGCTGGCACTGGAACGCAGCGAGGGCGGCACGATGGTGAAGGCGGACATATTCGACCGCCCCGTTTCCTTTTCGCAGGAAACGGCAGTCGCCGCGGAATCGCCGGAGGAAGCCCTGTCCGCCTCGCTGAACCTGTATGGCGGAGTAAACCTGCCCTACATGGAATCCATCTGCGACATGCCGCAGGCGGACATGCTGGAAGCACTGAAAGGAAGGGTGTTCTACAACCCGCTGGCAGAGGTCTACGAGATAGCCGACCGCTTCATAGCCGGGAACGTGGTACAGAAGGCCGCCGATGTGGAGGAATGGATAAGCGGACACGAGGGGCACGGGATGCTGCCTCAGGCAAAGGAGTCGCTGGAAGCGCTGAAGGAAGCCATGCCGGAACAGATTCCGTTTGAGGACCTGGACTTCAACTTCGGGGAACGATGGATACCCACGGGCGTGTATGCTGCCTACATGAGCCGTCTGTTTGACACGGACGTGCGTATAAGCTACTCGGAGAGCCTTGACGAGTATTCGGTGGCGTGCGGCCACAGGACGATGAAAATCACCGACGAGTTTCTGGTGAAGGGATATTACCGCCACTATGACGGGATGCACCTGCTGAAACACGCCCTGCACAACACCTGCCCCGACATGATGAAGAAGGTCGGCGAGGACGAGAACGGGAACGACATAAAGGTGCGGGACAGCGAAGGCATACAGCTGGCGAACGCGAAGATTGACGAAATCAGAAACGGATTTACGGAATGGCTGGAAGAGCAGTCGCCGGAGTTCAAGAAACGGCTGACGGACATGTACAACAACAAGTTCAACTGTTTCGTACGACCGAAATATGACGGCTCGCACCAGAAATTTCCGGAACTGAACCTGAAAGGACTGGGAATCACAGACCTGTACCCCAGCCAGAAGGACTGCATCTGGATGCTGAAACAGAACGGCGGAGGAATAGCCGACCACGAGGTGGGAACCGGCAAGACGCTGATCATGTGCGTGGCAGCGCACGAGATGAAGCGTCTGGGACTGGTACACAAGCCGATGATTATCGGGCTGAAGGCGAATGTAAGGGAGATAGCCGAATGCTACCGCACAGCATACCCCAACGCAAGAGTGCTGTATGCCTCGGAAAAGGATTTTGCCGCATCCGGCAGGGTGCGCTTCTTCAATGACATACGGAACAACGACTGGGACTGCATCATCATGAGCCACGACCAGTTCGGGAAGATACCGCAGTCGCCGGAACTGCAGCAGCGGATATTGCAGGCGGAGCTGGATACAGTGGAGGAAAATCTGGAAGTGCTGCGCTCGCAGGGCAAGGACGTGTCGCGGGCAATGCTGAAGGGACTGGAGAAACGCAAGTTCAACCTGACAGCCAAGCTGGAGAAGGTGGAACATGCGATAAAGTCGAGGACGGACGATGTGGTGGACTTCAGGCAGATGGGCATCGACCACATCTTCGTGGACGAGTCGCACCAGTTCAAAAACCTGACATTCAACACAAGGCATGACCGTGTGGCGGGTCTGGGCAACTCGGAAGGCAGCCAGAAGGCACTGAACCTGCTGTTTGCCATCCGCACCATCCAGGAGCGGACGGGAAAGGATCTGGGGGCGACGTTCCTGTCGGGCACGACCATCAGCAACTCGCTGACGGAGCTGTACCTGCTTTTCAAGTACCTGCGTCCGAAGGAGCTGGAAAGGCAGGACATCCGATGCTTTGACGCATGGGCGGCAATCTTCGCCAAGAAGACGACGGATTTCGAGTTCAATGTGACGAACAACATCGTGCAGAAGGAACGCTTCCGCTACTTCATCAAGGTACCGGAGCTGGCGGCGTTCTACAACGAGATAACGGACTACCGCACGGCAGAGGATGTGGGCGTGGATCGTCCGCACAAGAACGAGATACTGCACAACATACCTCCCACGCCCGACCAGGAACATTTCATCAAACGGCTGATGGAATTTGCCAAGACGGGTGACGCCACGCTGCTGGGACGCGGAAAGCTGTCGGAAACGGAGGAAAAGGCGAAGATGCTCATCGCCACGGACTACGCAAGGAAGATGGCACTGGACATGCGTATGATAGACCCGGCATATGAAGACCACCCGGACAACAAGGCGAGTCACTGCGCAAGGATGATAGCGGAATACTACCGCAGGTATGATGCACAGAAAGGAACACAGTTCGTGTTTTCGGACCTGGGGACGTACCAGTCGGGCGGGTGGAGCGTATATACCGAGATAAAGCGCAAGCTGGTGGAAGACCACGGCATACCGGCACACGAGATACGCTTCATACAGGAATGCAAGAGCGAGAAGTCAAGGAAAGCGGTGATCGAAGCGATGAACGAGGGATATGTGCGCGTACTGTTCGGCTCGACCTCGATGCTCGGCACGGGCGTGAACGCCCAGCGCAGGGCGGTGGCCATCCACCACCTGGACACGCCGTGGCGTCCGTCCGACCTCGCCCAGCGTGACGGACGGGCGGTGAGAAAGGGCAACGAGATAGCGAAGCTGTACGCCGACAACCGGGTGGATGTCATCATCTATGCGGTGGAAAAATCACTGGACTCGTACAAGTTCAACCTGCTGCACTGCAAGCAGACGTTCATCAGTCAGCTGAAGAGCGGCGCGATGGGCGCGAGAACCATAGACGAGGGAGCGATGGACGAGAAGTCGGGCATGAATTTTTCGGAATACATGGCGATACTGTCGGGAAACACCGACTTGCTGGACAAGGCGAAGCTGGAGAAGAAGATTGCCTCGCTGGAGGGTGAACGCAAGTCCTTCAGCAAGGGCAAGCGCGAATCCGAACTGAAACTGGAGGGCAAGAGCGGAGAGCTGAGGAACAACCAGGCCACCATAGCCGCCATGACGGAGGACTGGGAGAAGTTCACCGCTGCCGCCCGGACAGACCAGGAAGGCAACCGGCTGAACCTGCTCAGGATTGACGGGCTGGATTCCACCGACGAGAAGACAATCGGCAAGCGCCTGCAGGAGATAGCCAGGAATGCCACGACAGGCGGACAGTACAAGCGCGTGGGCGAACTGTACGGCTTCCCCATCGAGGTGGTCAGCGAAAGGACGCTCAAAGACGGGCTGGAGTTCTGCGACAACCGCTTTGTGGTGGCGGGCAACTACAGGTACAGCTACAACAACGGGCATCTGGCAATGGCTGACACACACGCCGCCGCCATGAATTTTCTGAACGCACTGGAGAGGATACCGGGTATCATCGACCAGTACAGGAAGAAGAACGAGGTGCTGGAGCGGGAAATCCCGCAGTTGAAGGAGATAGCCGGAAAGACATGGAAGAAGGAGGACGAGCTGAAACAGCTGAAGTCCGAACTCGCCGCACTGGACCGCAAGATACAGCTGGAGCTGGCTCCACCGACGCCGGAAAGCACGGAAGAGAACCGGCAAGGCAGCGAGAAGAAACAGACGGAACAGCAGCCGGAAAGCCCGCACGCGGACTTCGTGCGCAGCCATCTGGTTATCGGAAGACCAGGATTGACGGAACCGAAGGGCATGAAGCTATAAATTCAACAATTATTATGAATAAATTTTCTGATTTTTCAGAGATAGATTGATATGATAAATATGATAAAATAAATAAAAATTCATAATCGGATATTTATTGCTTTTAAGAACAACAAATAAGAGTCTTAATTATCTATACTTTTAATAGGACTCTTTTTTGTTGTGTTAAATTACGAAAATATATAGTGATTATTTTTATATATATAAATATGTAATGATTATTTTTAATAGTCTATTATACTTGCTGTTATACTAATTTATTAGTATGTAATATGTATCTTTGCAGATAGTTGTTCTATTGATAATTACATTGTAGAAATGGGCAATTTTAATTCTTTTATAGATAATTTAGATATGAATTTCTGGCATGAGATTTGTGCTAAAAACGGTAAACTGTGTCATTACAAAAAAGGAGAATTCTTTGTGCAACAGGGGGATGTTATACGATATATGGGAATCGTGAAAGAAGGATATTTTAAATATGTCGTAACAGATTCAAAGGGTAACGAACATATAACCGGTTTAGTACTGCCAGGAACGTTTGTAGGTGATTATTTAAGTACTACAAAAAAAATACCATGTATGACCAGTATTGTTGCTGCAACAAATGTGGAGGTTTTGGTATGTGACCGTGAAATAGTTTATAAAATATTCAATGAAAACAGAGAACTACATCAGCTATTTTCAGATTCATTGTTCCATAATTGTTATACGGAGTATCTGAATACACACCGTTTATCACCCAAGGAACGCTACATCGCTTTGTTGAAAAGATGTCCTGATATTCTTCAAAATATATCGATTAAAGAAATCGCCTCTTATTTGAATATTACACCAACCTATCTCAGCCGTATCCGCAAGGAAATTACTTTTGATAACAAATGATTTTATCAAATGAACGAGTTCAATACATACCTAAATGACTTAGACTATTCTTTTATTAAAGATTTATGTGAAAGGTAAGGAAAAGTGCGTACTTATCGTAAAGGAGATTTTTTTATCCGTCAGCATGAAAAAAAGCGTTTTGCGGGATGGGTAGAAGATGGTACCTTTCAATATACCCATATTGACGAAGAGGGAGAAGAACACATTGTAGGGTATTCGTTTACAAATGAATATGTATGTGACTATTCCTCATTTATGAAAGGCAGCTTGTCATTGGTAAGCATTCAAGCAATAACTGATTGCTCCGTTTATGAAATATCACACCATGATATGATTGAATATTGGGAGACAAATATGGAAACCCAACTGTTTGGAAGATGCGTAGCCGAAAATCTGTATGAAATGGTATATGAAAGACTGCTCGATTCGTATTGCAGTCCTGAAATTCGATACAAAAGACTGATGGAGCGTTGTCCCAATCTAAAAGAAGCAGTACCTTTGAAAAACATTGCTTCATTCTTGGGGGTTACTCCTGAAACTGTCAGTCATATACTCCTGAAACTGAGGAAATAGTTTAATTATTTTAATGTTTAGTGAGAAAGGTCTTGAAATATTTCAAGGCCTTTTTCTTTTTTCTTCTGTACTTTACATTTCAAAAATCAACGTATAATTAAAGTATGGGTAGTATATGGTTATATTTAGTAGGCATAGTCTTCTACACGGTCATTGATAAAGTTGATAAGAGAAAAGCAATGATTCATCTTAGAAGTCATTTGAAAAGTTTTCTTGAAGGATCAAAGGAGGGAAGAAAATATAGAAACATAGTCCTCAGAAAAAGGTGGAATATAATTTTGTCTGAATTTCTCAAACTAGTTTGAGAACTGCGCCGATTTAGGTCAGTACTTTTGCAAAAGATATAATCTATTTTGATATACGGCTTTTCTGATTTTGGAATGACTTATTTTACAAATAATAAAAACTTAAAATTATGAAACGGTTAATTTTCTTATGTTTGGGATTTTTATGCTTTATCCCTGTTCAACTGGAAGCAAGAAAATATTTTTGTGAGATTAAAGGAACAAGCAAAACTTTATCAGCTGGCCTGAAGATTGTTTTTGACTTTGGTGAGAGTCCTGTGTACTCTATATGGAACGGTCTTAAAGGCAAGCAGAAACTGGTGGATGAGAATGGTAAGGAAATAGACTTCAACAGTATGGTAGATGCTGCAAATTATATGTCGGAGAAAGGATGGAACTTTCAGCAGGCATATACTTCATTCTATGAGGGTTATGTAATACATCATTGGATTTTTTATAAGGAGGCAGATTCTCGGGAAGAAGCTGGAACAGGAATTATGACCAAAGAAACATATAAACAGAAGTGATAAAAAGTCATAATGAAACTATCTTATAATACCGAAAGAAGTGAAAGTTAATAAAAGAGTATATAGCATTATGAGCTTTGCCTATAATTGTGACTCAAGTTTCTGATTTAGCTTTTAGGCAGTTTGTGCATATGCCTGTAGTGCTTC
>OBAR01000049.1_pt1 | contig 162653 bp, 124 predicted proteins | sample 1517911 | NCBI WGS metagenome assembly OBAR01 (sample SAMN04571709, study PRJEB22368) | human gut metagenome | biome: human gut; material: stool | host: Homo sapiens | place: Luxembourg | collected 2012-10-26
TCACGTCCCGATCCCAACATTCCACACCGTTTTCGATGGCACTGAGAGCAATGCCATTCAGGATGCGGTTATCCACGGGTGTATAAGTAAGGTGGTGAGCCTCATTAGCTTTCCCTGCATCCAGGCGGGCACATTCCGTTCGCTCTGTCAGCAGGTTGTAGCGGAAAGCATAGTGCAGTTTCAGGTAGCGTGAGAGGCGCTGCATCATCCGTTGCTGTTTCGGTTCCTTTTCTGCCTGCTGTGCTACTGGTTTCTTCGCTTCCACGGCAGATGGAGCTGTTTCTACCCATTCTGTCACTTCATTCTGTCCGTTCAGGCTGAACATGCGCTTTTCAGGATTCTGCTGTTGTGACTTCCAAGTCAAGCGAACGGTGAATTCGCCGTCGCCTGTCACGAGAAATGCCTGCCCTTCGGGCAAGTGGGAACAGGCACAGTTCAGGTCGGCAAGCAGCCGGTCGTACGACGAAACGGATGGTTCTTCACGGAAAAAGAAATCTTTCAGTTGACAGATCAGATTCATAAAAGTAGTTGTTTATCCTGTCGTAAAGATACGACATCAAGAAGGCGAAGTCAAGTTTTTCAGCGTAAATAACGGACGATAATCAACCATAATCAACGGAAATCAACTTTGCAATGCTTTCACAAGTTGATTTCAAAGATTCCCCTAATGTGATTTCACCACAGGCAACTGATAATAAGATACTTATATTGAAACAACCATATTGATCAAGATGCCACATTACCGTACAAGCCGAAGACAATGAACACCGCCGTGAAACTCTATCTTTCAACCTACGTCCCTTTCTTGCAACAGATTACACTACAAATGAAGGATTGAAACCTGATTAGGGCAATCCATTACTCACTACCGATATTGCGTTCCTAAACACCTACTTTAGCTCGCTAAACATGAACTTGGCGGACGCAACTATGGACTTTAGCCTGCAAAATATTTTTCCAACCGTCCTTGCACCACTTCCCTTTTGTGATTTCACAAAAAAAGTGTAGTTTTGCTCTTGAAACAAGTTTTGCAAGATTATGACTAAATTTGAAATAGAAGAAAAGATAGTGGCGATGCTCAAGACCGTGTACGACCCCGAAATACCCGTAAACGTATACGACCTGGGCCTGATTTACAAAATTGACGTGACGGACGACTTCAACGTCAGCATCGACATGACGCTAACGGCGCCCAATTGCCCGGCGGCCGATTTCATTATGGAGGATATCCGCCAAAAGATAGAGAGCATCGAAGGTGTGGCCTCGGCCACCATCAACCTGGTCTTCGAGCCCGAATGGGACAAGGACATGATGAGCGAGGAGGCCAAACTGGAACTGGGATTCTTATAACAAAAACAACAGCATATCATGAAACAGAAAACACTTGGCCTGCTGGCCTGTACGGCACTGCTCTGCGCCTGCCAGCCTGCTCAGAAACAAACGACCATCACCGGCACACTGGCCGGCGTAGAGAGCGATACCCTGATTGTGAACTATTTTGCCGTATCGGACTTAAGCCGCAGCACGATACACCGCGACACCATCGCCTTGCAGAACGGAAGCTTCACCTGCCAGCTGGAGAACGACAGCGTGCCGATGGAGGCCTTCTTCTACGCCCAACCCCGTAACGGAGCCGCCGCCGCATCACTTCGCAAAACCATCACAGTTGTAACCTTCCCCGGCGAAACGGTGGAAGTAAGCGGTTCGATGGACGACTACCACATGAAAGGCAATGCCTTCCACCAGGCCTACGAAGAAGTGCGGGCCCTGTACAAGCCCTATGAGGACAAGATGCACAAGGTGACACAAGTCATCATGGGCATGCAAAGTGATGGCACACTGACACCCCAACGCCTCGACTCCCTGCGCCAAATCTATGAGCCGATCAATGCCGACATGAAAAAAGTAAAGGAAGACTACATCCGCCAGCACCCTGACGAAGACATCTCCGTCTATCTGATATCCGACTTTGGCAAAACCGCGAGTGACCTGCTCGACCTCATCGGCGAAAAGGCACAGAACGGCCCGATGGCTCCCCTCTACAAGGCCATGAAAGAAGCCATCGAGCGGCAGAAAGCCCGCGAAGAAGCGCGCAAAAATATGGTCGAAGGCGTCACAGCCCCTGACTTTACGCTGAAAGATCTCCAAGGCAAAGACCTCACCCTGTCGTCCCTGCGCGGCAAGTATGTAGTACTGGACTTCTGGGGAAGTTGGTGCGGTTGGTGTATCAAAGGTATCCCCGACATGAAGAAATACTACGAAAAATATAAGGACCGCATGGAGATATTGGGTGTGGACTGCAACGATACGGAAGAGAAATGGAAAGCAGCCGTAGAGAAGCATGAACTGCCCTGGCTGCACGTGCGCAATACGGACGAGGCAGACATCACGGTGAAATATGGCATACAAGGCTATCCTACCAAGATTGTCATCGACCCCGAAGGCAAAGTAGCCAAGATTGTGGTAGGCGAAGATCCCGCCTTCTACAAATACCTGGACGAACTGTTCAAATAAAAACCTAACGAATACGCCTTATGAAGAATGTATATTTCCTCTCCGACGCCCATCTGGGTTCGCGTGCCATAGAGCACGGCCGTACGCAAGAACGCCGGCTGGTGAACTTTCTGGACAGCATCAAGCACAAGGCTTCGGCCGTCTATCTGCTGGGCGACATGTTCGACTTCTGGTACGAATTCAAGCTGGTAGTGCCCAAAGGCTACACGCGCTTTCTGGGCAAGCTGTCCGAACTGACGGACCTCGGAGTGGAAGTACACTTCTTTACGGGCAACCATGACATCTGGTGCGGCGACTACCTGACGAAGGAGTGCGGCGTCATCCTGCACCGTAAGCCGCTGACCACAGAAATCCATGGCAAGGAATTCTATCTGGCCCATGGTGACGGACTGGGCGACCCCGACCGTAAATTCAAGTTTCTGCGTGCCGTTTTCCACAGCCATACGTTGCAAACCCTGTTTTCCGCACTTCATCCCCGCTGGAGTGTGGAACTGGGACTGACATGGGCCAAGCACAGCCGCCTGAAACGGGTGGACGGCAAGGAACCTGACTATATGGGCGAAAACAACGAACCACTGGTGCTCTATACCAAAAAATATCTCAAGAGCCACCCCAACATTAATTTTTTCATCTACGGGCATCGCCACATCGAGTTGGACCTGATGCTGAACGCCTCATCGCGTATCGTCATTCTGGGCGACTGGATCAACTACTTCTCGTACGCCGTATTCGATGGTGAACACCTGTTTTTGGAAAACTACATCGAAGGCGAAACAAAACCCTGACAAAATAGAAACGTTGTCTGACAAAACTGACATCCTTTATGGAAAAGAAGAAAGACGGATTTCCCAATGAAAAGGCCATTGTGATTCCTCAAGAGATTCTCCTCAAGGTGCAAAAGAATCCCATGACCAGCCTGCTCTATCCGACCGATATCGGCTACTATCCCCATGCGGAGAACCATTATCGGCAACGGGAAGAAGGCAGTGAACAACACATTCTGATCTATTGTCACGAAGGAGAAGGCTGGTATGACATCGGAAAAGGTCGATGTTTCATAAAAAAGAACCAGTTCTTCATCATCGAAGCCGGTACGCCTCACACCTATGTCGCATCGGCCCAACACCCATGGAGTATCTATTGGGTACATTTTGCCGGCGAAAAAAGCTGCCTCTTTGCCGAACTGTTCAATCGGACCAGTCATATCGATGACTCACCTTCCGCCCGATTCGACGACCGCATTCGCCTGTTCAATGAAATCCTGGTAAATCTGGAGATGGGATACAGTGTGGAAAATCTGGAATATATCACCCTCTGCCTATGGTACCTGCTGGGAAGCTTCAGATACATCCCTCAATTCAGAGAAATAAACAAGCCACAAACACAAGACACCATGCAGAAGGTCATCAACTTCATGAAAGCCAACCTGAACAAGCAGCTCACACTGGAGGACATCGCACAGAGCGTAAACTATTCGCCCGCATACCTGAGTACCGTATTTACCCAAAAAGCCGGCATGTCTCCCATCAGCTATTTCAATCAGCTGAAAATACAGAAGGCATGCCAGCTCTTGGACTTTACGGACAAGAAGGCTAAGGAAATAGCCTTCGAACTGTCCTTCAGCGATCCCTACTACTTCTCAAAGGTATTCAGTAAATACATGCACATGTCTCCTAAAGAATACCGCATGAAGAAGAAGGGATGACACACATATAAATTATTCACACATTTTCAGTAACTGTTGTCCTACCTGATGATTGATATCAAGGCGTACCACTTCAGACAGGAACTTACGGGCCTGTTCTTTATCACCCAATCCCAAGTAGCCTAATCCCATTACCAGGTTACAATGAATGAGATTGCGCACATTCAGATCGTCATCCCAAATCAGCAGGTCGGGAAGTGAAACAGCAAAATAATCGATTTTGACTTTATCGAACAGATGTTTCTCGCCATGCTTGATGAGACGGTTGAAACGACTGCGTGCCTTGTCTTCTTCACCCAGTTTACGCCAAGCCAGTCCCTGATAGAAAATCTTGTCCGGTTGCTGATCGTTATAGAAGAATGCGATAGCCGGTTCAGCCGAACCTTTGGTAGCCCGTTCAAAGTAAGCTTTCGCCTGCTCCATGTCTCCCAGTCCTTCGTAAGCGCATCCCAACCAATAGTGAATATCATTTTCCTCAGCCATCGAGAGCTTTCCTTCACCCAGATTATCAGGATATTTTTCTGTTTCCTTCAACAATCTTACGGCATCGGCATAACGCTTCTCAGCCAAAGCCTGCTTGGCCAGCTCCACACGACAGAATACATACTGGCTCGTCACCTTACCTTCACCACCCTCCCACGGATGGAACTTGCGTGCATTGATCAAGTCATATGCCTTCTGATACTCATCCAACTGATTATAAAGTGTGATACGCTCAATGCACAAGTCATCGCGCTGTTCTACTTCGTTCGTATGAGCTTCCAGGAAATCCAGACGCTGACGATGCGGATAGCGAAGTTTCTTATACAACTGGTCAAGTTCCATCAGGATACGTGCATCGGTCGTATCGAGATTATACGCCTTCTCCAACGCAGCCAATGCCTTCTGAGGATTATGTTGTTTGTTATAATAAGCCAAAGAAAGATTACGCAATACCGTCGGGAAGCAATCGTCGAGAGCAGCCGACGTTTCCCAACATGCCACAGCATCTTCGTAACAACGAACGGCGTAATGGAAATTACCCAAATAGTAGGGAGCCTTGGCTCCTGTCGGGTTCAAAGTCATGGCATCCTGCAACATCAAGACTTCTTCCAGTTTATTGGGGAAACAATAATCCGGACACATCTGTTCTGCTTTCTGATAGTAAGCCAATGCTTCATCCTTCTTTCCTGCTTTCGAAGAGAAGTAACCCAATGCATAATATACCATCGGATACGTATTCTCTGTATCTTCTGTTACAAAAGAAAGCAATTGCAAAGCCTCATCATACATGCCGGCCGAAGCATAATCAATGGCATATTCGATATAACTATGAACAGCACCGCGCATCAACGTCTTCAAATCTTGCTTCACGGCCGCTGCCTCTTCCATCTTACCCAATATTTTTTTAATCAAATAGGCTTCAAAACGGCATCCCATATTGAAGCGGTCCATCGACAAGGACTCATCAACCAATGCCATTGCACGGGTATAATCACCTGTCTTCCGCAAGAAGGAAGTCTTCAACTGACGTCCCTTATGATTCAACCAGTTGCGATAAAGCGAACGGTTTATATGATCCAATCCGCTTTCATAATCCTTTCGAATCATGTCGATCTGAGCCAGTCCCATATAACCGGCATCCTGCCAAGCTGCATTCCAGGTAGCTTTGAAGAAAGCGTCATAAGCGCCGTCTATATCACCCTGCATCTTCTTGCTCCAACCCAAGTTATAATATGGTTCACCGTCATAAGGATTTGGATTACGTTCCGTCTGTGTCTTAATGGCACGATCAAAATATTTTTGGGCCTCGGCAAAACGTCCACGACGCATCAGCAGCAAACCGACCGCATTATTGCAGCGAATGTCGCTCTCGTCACGACTCAAGGCTTCCATATAATAGTCCAACGGCTGGTACGTGGCATGACGATATTGCTCCAGATGATGTCCGGTCAGGAAGAGCTGCTCCATACTGGCTATCTGCTTGGGGTCGAGCGCAGCCTTAGCCGGCTCAGGTATCGGTCTGATCTCAGGTTTATCCGCCTGATAACTTACCATCACGTTGCCTTTTTCATCCAACACAACCAATTTTAAGTCTTCAGCCTTCTGCGTGTCGCATTCCACCACTTGCATATAAGTATGCTCGGGAGAAACCGCTGTAAGCGTATCCAAATAAATACGGTGATTTTCCACATTAGTCAGCATGACACGCACTTCGCGATGGGCAGCCGTCGTATAGAGGATGACCTTCATCCGTCCGTCTCCCTCGGGAAGCAGATTGATCAAGGCATCCCGAGTGGCGTTCTTCACCAGGCCAACTTTCTGATAAGGCATGAAATACTGTACCCAAGACTTCTCCTCGTAAGGTTGAAGCCACGTGAAGTCCGGCTGATTGTCGCAATACATACCGGTCATCAGTTCAATATAAGGTCCGTCTTCATCCGTCAAGTTGCGGTCCCACGCCTGTCCAAAATCACCGTTACCCCACGTCCATTGCTTCTTGCCGGCATTCACGTGATGGTCTGCCACATGGAGGAGTCCGGCTTCGATATGTTCCTCGTAACCGCCAACAAAGTCGTACTTCGAATTGATGGCCATATAGGATGTCGGAACCGGAATATTCTTGTAGCGGGAAATATCCACACCTGCCGAATAATCTACCTTGTAATATTCGCCGGTAGCAATCGGAAAACTTGACACAGCCCGCTTACCATGATCGAAGACGGCATTCACATCGGGTGGGAATACCGAATAGTAATCCTTATTCACCACAACGGCTGGATTGGCCCACCACAGAAATGTCTGTGGGAATGGAGTGCGGTTGTACACCTTTGCTTTGATTTCAATATAAGCCTTGCCCGGATAAAGAGTAAAACCTGCCATACCTTTTGTCCGGAACATACGCTCCACCTCACTGCACCACACCGTCTTACTACCATCCGGGAACTCCTCAATCATGCAATCAGTCGGCAAATAAGTGCTGGGACGATGGTGCTGTGGCCAGTTGAATTCGATACCTCCTGAAATCCAAGGACCGGTCAGACCAACCAACGCAGGCTTAATCACCTGATTATAATAAACAAAGTGACGTTTCTTCACTTTATCGTATGCCATCTGGATACGTCCGCCCAATTCAGGTAAAATCATTACCTTGATATACTCATTCTCAATGAAGAATGCACGCCAGGGACGGTCGTGTTTCTCATCCTCTATTTTTTCTACTACCGGATAAGGATAGACCGCACCCGAACTACCTTGATAGACACGCTTTTCGAGAAAAATCGGATTCTTTTCTTCCTTACCAATTCCATAAGTAGGCAACATCACGACTTCTTCCCAAGCCTTTACTTCCGAAGTATTTACGGTACTTCGTGTCAGATATTCTGTTATTGCTTCCATAATTTATTTTAGCTTAAAATATTCTTTTATCACCAACCACTTTCATGTAAATTTGACAACAAAAGCCACATTATTTCCAACTGCAAAGTAAGAAGAAACTAAAGAAAAGGAAAATGGAATATTTATCTGAATTGATGTAATTTTCTACGAACAGCAAAAAATAAATCAGCATAAAAGAAGGTTACAAAAAAGCTCTTCATTATCGCGATATCACCCTAACAAACAAAAAAAGAGGCCTTACTGACCTCTTTATTTACACACAACAAACAGTTATCAAAGCAATGCATTCAGAGCCGCTTCATAATCAGGCTCATCCGAAATAACTTTAACCAATTGCGTATAGCGTACCTTACCAGCTTCATCAACTACAATGACCGCACGTGCCATCAGACCCTCCAGCGGACCGTCGACCAGGCGGAGGCCGTAGCCTTCCACGAAGTCATGGCTACGGAACAGCGAAAGCGGCACCACATTGTCCAGTCCTTCAGTTGTACAGAAACGGGACTGCGCAAAGGGCAGATCCATCGACAGGCAAAGCACGACAGTATTTTCCAGTTTCGAAGCACGAGCATTGAACTGACGTACAGACAGAGCACACATCGGCGTATCAAGGCTGGGAAAGATATTCAAAATTATCCGCTTGCCCCGATAGGACGACAGGCTGACTTCCTCCAGCGTAGCATTCACCGCGCGGAAGTCGGGCGCTTCCTGTCCCACCTTCACCATCTGTCCGCAGGTATGAGCCTCCGCTCCACGGCAAATGACCACTTCTCCTCTCTCTCGTGCAGGATTCCCGCCCTGCGCAGCCGCCTTCAGCGGCATCAGGCCCAGCACCAGAACAGCGCATAAACCCAACATCATTTTCATTGTATCCATATCGCAAAATCTGTTTCCTTATACAACAATCCCACGCAACATTTGGTTGCATGCCCTGCAAGAATTACCTATTCTTTAGATAAAACAGGCTGCCCCTCGGCACACAAAAATAAAAACTATGTTTTTTCTCTTTTGTACTTCGCCCGGTTTACCTATCTTTGCCTTATACCAAAAACAAACAAGATGATGGACACAAGAATCACATCCCCCCGCATCACCGAGCTGAAGCCCGGTGAGATATTCGTTTTCGGCAGCAACCTGGAAGGTGCCCACGGCGGAGGCGCCGCCCTGCTGGCCTGGAAGAAGTGGGGAGCCGTATGGGGACAGGGCGCAGGCCTGCAGGGACAGACCTACGGCATCCCGACCATGCACGGAGGCCCCGACGCCATCAAACCCTATGTGGACGACTTCATCCGCTTCGCCCGCGAGCATTCCGAACTGACGTTCCTCGTCACGGAAATAGGCTGCGGCATCGCCGGATTCAGGCCGGAGGAGATTGCCCCGCTCTTCAAGGACGCGGTGGGAGTAGCGAACATCCACCTGCCTCAACGCTTCTGGGAGGTGCTGAACGCAAAGTAAAGACGCGTGCGCCGACGGCCCAGAGCCACCAGAATGCACACCAGCGAACAGAAGGCGCAGACCACGAAGACGATACCCGTGGACGAAAGGATGTTGCCCATACCGACCAGCGGCGATACGATGCCGCCCGCAGCAAAGCACACGGCACCGAGCAGCGCCGAGGCCGTGCCGGAATTCTCCCGCTGGCTTTCCATCGCCAAGGCTGTGCTCGAGGTGAACGTCATGCCCATGCTGAACAGCAAGCCCAGCATCAACACCTCGTAAACCCAGAAACCGCATCCCGACATGAGAGCCGCGCACTGGAGTACCGATATGACGGCCATACCACAACAACCCACTAACGTGCAGCTTTCAGGTCGGTGGAACTTGACCGACAAGGCGGCTGCGATTCCAATAGCCAACGCATTGACACCAAAACAAAGGCTGAAAGCAAAAGCCGAAAACCCATAATGCTGCTGTACAATGAAAGGCGAGGAAGCGATGTTGGCAAACAGTACGCCCTGAGCGAAGGCCATCTGAAGGACGTAACAAACGTAGCGCCGGTCGCACAGGACAATACCGAAACTACGGAACGTATCAGTCCACTGCTCCGCCGAACGTTGGTCGCGGGACAACGATTCCCGAAAATGACAACAACCAGCCAGTAGCAGAATGCCCAATCCGAACAAAATCCAAAAGATACCCTGCCAACCTATTAGGTCAGTCAATAGCCCGCCCACGATAGGAGCTGCCACAGGAGCTACCCCATTGATCGCCCCGATAATCGCCAACATCTTGGCCAGTTCGCGACCGGAGAACTTGTCCGTCGCTACAGAACGCGAAATAACAATGCCACCCGCACCCGCAATACCCTGTAGCAGGCGAAAAGCCACAAACTGCTCGATGCTCCGCGAGAACAGACACAGCAGCGTGGAGGCAATGAACAACCACATGGCCACCAGCAACGGCAAACGACGTCCATAACGGTCGCTCAAAGGACCGAAAAACACTTGCCCCACAGCCAAGCCAATCATACTGGTCGTCAGACCCAATTGTACCATCGAGGACGTGGTACTGAAATAATCACCCATCGAGGGCAGGCTGGGCAGGTACATATCGGTGACAAACGGACCGAAAGCGGTCAGCATACCCAGCAATATCAACAAGAATACTTTGGAATTTTCTTTTACCATATATCTATAATCTCTTAGAAAAGCGTGGCAAAGTTACCATGAATTCCTGCAACCTGTAACACCACGTACCACTGCCTATCACCCTTTTTGGAAAACATTTTCAGAAGTTAACAAGCCAAGGGCATTTCCGTCCGAGTGAGCACCAGGAATCATGCAGATTGAGACAGATTTATTTGTCTCAACTTTCTACTTTTCTTATTTTTGCATCCATCAAACCAAAGCAAGAACCACAACATGCAATACCTACTCAACGCCCCCGCCTCGCTGTACGCCACCGTGCAGCTGCCCGCCTCGAAGAGCATCAGCAACCGCGCACTGATCCTGCATGCTCTATCGGGAGGTAGCACACGTCCTGAGAATCTGAGCGACTGCGACGATACACAAGTAATGATACGTGCCCTGGACCACATGCCCGACGTGATAGACATCCACGCCGCCGGCACAGCCATGCGCTTCCTCACCGCCTACCTCTGCGTGACACCGGGCACACACGTCATCACCGGCACTGAACGCATGCAACAGCGCCCCATCCGTATTCTGGTAGACGCCCTGCGCACACTGGGAGCTCGCATCAACTATACTGGCAATGAAGGCTTTCCACCCCTGCGCATCAACGGTACCCAGCTGACGGGCAGCGAAATCGAACTGGCGGGCAACGTGAGTTCGCAATACATCTCGGCACTGCTGATGATAGGCGCCGTGCTACCCGTGGGGCTGAAACTGCGGCTAACGGGCAATATCATCTCACGTCCCTACATCAACCTGACGCTGCAACTGATGCACGACTTCGGCGCACAAGCCGGATGGACATCGGAAAGCAGCATCGACGTGACACCCGGCGGCTACCGCGACACGCCTTTCCGTGTGGAAAGCGATTGGAGCGCAGCCTCCTACTGGTACCAAATGACAGCCTTGGCGACCGGTTCTCCTGAGGTAGAATTGTTGGGACTCTTTGCCAACAGTGCGCAAGGTGACAGCCGTGGTGCCGAACTCTTTGCCCGACTGGGTGTACAGACAGAATATACTCCACAAGGCGTGAAGCTCCGCAAGCAAGGACATCCCGTCGTACGTCTGGATGAAGACCTGGTGGATATCCCCGACTTGGCCCAAACATTCGTCGTAACCAGCTGTCTGCTGGACGTTCCTTTCCGCTTTACAGGTCTACAAAGCCTTAAAATCAAAGAAACCGACCGCATCTGTGCCCTCATTACCGAACTGAGGAAGCTGGGCTACGTGGTACACGCCGAACAAGACAGTATCCTGTGGTGGGACGGCGAACGATGCCCTGCCGACGAGCAACCCGGCATAGACACCTACGAAGACCATCGCATGGCCATGGCTTTCGCCCCTGCCTGCCTCGTCCGCCCCGACATCCGCATCAACGAGCCGCAGGTGGTGAGCAAGTCCTATCCCCGCTACTGGGACGACTTGCAGGCAGCAGGATTCGGCATTACGGCATATCCCGAAAGCAGATAAACAACAGGTTTCCGCTATTTTAGGACATCCGGCCTCGTCGTGCCCCAAATCTGTGTATCTTTACTTCACTTCGGAATCAAAAGCTTGAAAACTTCGTTTTCGCTTTGTGCTTCTCTAAGTTTGCACTACCTTTGCAAAGCTATATATAAATAAGGTATGTTGATACTGATCGTTAGTCTGATAGTCCTGGCTGTGGTAGCAGCTGTAGCCGGAGTAATACGCAACCGCCGCTTACGCAAACAAGTGGAAAGCGGCGAACTGGAAGCTATGCCCGAAACCGTGCAAGTGGACTCGGAATGTTGCGGACAGCACGAAGTGTGCGAAAAGGAAAGCCTCCTGGCTGCCGTCAGCAAGAAGATAGAATACTACGACGACGAAGAACTGGACCAATACATCGGCACGCCCGGCGACTCCTATACAGCTGAACAGGAGGAGGAGTTCCGCGACGTATTCTACACCATGCAGGCCGAAGACGTAGCCGGATGGGTACGCAGCCTGCAGCTCCGCGGGATTGCTCTGCCGGACAACCTGAAGGACGAAGTCTTTCTCGTTGTCGGAGAACTGAGAGCCAATCCGCATAAGAAGTAATTAAGGAGGTAGAGAAGGTAAAGGCCGATAGTAATTATTAACCACTAAAAAAGCTGCTAAAAACATGGACCTGTTACAATATACATTTTTCCAACACGCCCTGCTGGGCAGCCTGCTGGCAAGTATTGCCTGCGGACTGGTGGGTACGTACATCGTGACGAGGCGGCTGGTATTTATTAGTGGTGGACTGACACATGCCTCGTTCGGCGGTATCGGACTGGGGCTGTACACGGGGATCTCGCCCATTCTATCCGCTGCCCTGTTTGCCGTTTTGTCGGCCTTCGGCGTGGAATGGCTCAGCAAGCGCAAGGACATGCGCGAAGATTCGGCCATTGCGGTATTTTGGACACTGGGAATGGCGCTGGGTATCATGTTCACTTTCCTGTCGCCCGGCTTTGCACCCGACCTTTCGGCCTACCTCTTCGGTAACATCCTGACCATTACAGCCAGTGATATCGCATTATTAGGTGTCCTATCGGTTGTTTTAGCTGTATTCTTTGGCCTCTACCTGCGCCCTATTGTCAGCATCGCGTTCGACCGCGAGTTCGCCCGTTCACAAGGACTGCCCGTAGAGTTCTTCGAATATGCCCTGATGCTGTTCATCGCCCTGACCATCGTGGCCTGCCTGCGCATGGTGGGTATCGTATTGGTCATCTCACTGCTCACTATCCCGCAGATGACGGCCAACCTCTTTTCACACCGTTTCCACCACATCATCTGGCTATCCATCGGCATCGGCTACCTCAGCTGTCTGGGAGGACTACTGCTGTCGTTCTACCTGAACGTGCCTTCGGGAGCGTCCATCATCTTCTTCTCCATCCTTATCTATGCCGTATGCAAGACGGGGAAAAGCCTCTACATCGCCAACCTGAAGAAGCAAAACAGATTATAACCATACATTAAAATAAGAATCATACAATGGAAATCAACATCCAATCATTAGACCAGATTCACGAAGCCGCCCGCCAATTTGTCGAGGCCATGGGCGACAATACCGTCTTTGCTTTCTATGGCAAGATGGGTGCCGGAAAGACCACCTTCATCAAAGCCGTCTGCGAGGAGTTGGGCGTGAGCGATGTCATCACGTCGCCCACCTTTGCTATCGTCAACGAATACCGTTCCGACCTTGCCGGAGAGCTTATCTACCACTTCGACTTCTACCGCATCAAAAAGCTCGAAGAAGTGTACGATATGGGATACGAGGACTACTTCTACAGCGGTGCCGTGTGCTTCATCGAATGGCCCGAACTGATTGAAGAGCTGCTGCCGGGCAATACGGTGAAAGTAACCATCGAAGAGGTAGAGAACGGCGCACGCCGCCTGAAACTGGAAGAATTAGCCTGACCGTCGCCATGGCCAGCCAATATCTGATACAAGGCATCTTTGCCACGGCAGGCATCGTCAGTCTGCTGGCAGCCCTGCTGGACTGGGACTGGTTCTTCACGGCGCGCAACACACAGTTCGTCGTGCGCAACGTGGGACGTCGCCAGGCCCGCCTGTTCTACGGCATACTGGGACTGATTCTGATAGCTACGGCTGTGTTCTTCGTACTGAACACACCACCAGCATAAGACAGGCCTGCTGAGACAGTGCTTCGTCACCCTCTGACGAAGTGCTTTCTCACCCTCTCAGGAAGTGCTTTATGACCACCTAAGGAAGTGCTTCATGAAAACGTCATGCCGTGCTTCGTCAGAAAGCGACGAAGCACGGCATGAGCGGAAAAGGGAAAATGTCGGCTTATTCGTTGCCGCCCAATGAGTCGGTATATTCCATCTCACCCTGAACGACAAAAAGCAGTTCTTCGGGGTCATACTCACCCATTTCGTCCTTACGGGCTTCCTTGATGATGTAGTCCACAATCTTCTCCAGATCGATATCGATATAGCCATCTTTATCGGGCTGTGCATCGAGGATTCCACTCTCTACATAATACTCGTCTATCACGTCGAGGAAGTAATACAGTTCGTCGTCGGAAAACTTCTCCTTCAGATCCTGCGGCAAATAGTTTTTGATGAACTCGATGGTCTTCTCGTCATCCAGATCATCCTGCAAGAATTCGTCTACTGTTCCCATATTATTGAATGATTTTAAAGTGACAAAGGCCACAAATGCAACCGCCCCTGTACGGGATGCGTCCACATTTGCAGCCTTCTGACTATGATTTACAACAAAGCGTCAATCTTGGCAGCGTATGCCGATTTGGGAGCGGAGCCCACCTGTTTGTCCACCAGCTTGCCGTCCTTGAAGAACAGCACGGTAGGGATGTTGCGGATGCCGAATTCGGCAGCCACATCACCGTTCTCGTCTACATCGCACTTACCGATGAGTACCTTACCTTCGTATTCGGCTGCCAGCTCCTCGATGATGGGAGCTACCATCTTACAAGGTCCGCACCACGGTGCCCAAAAATCTATCACTACAGGCTTTCCCTCTGCGAGCGTTGCCTGATAATTGCTGTCAGTAATCTCCAATGCCATTGTCTTAAGCTTTTAATTTATTGATTATTATTAATTTATTATCCAATCATTTCTTAACCGATTGCATGGGCAAAGATAGTGAAAGGTGAGCGCAGAAGCAAATGAAAACTAAGTTTTTCAATTTGATTATGCCGAACCGCCTCCTATCTTATGTAAAAAGAACTAATTAATTCGGAAATCCAGTTCCGGACGTTCTTTTAAATAAGAAATCAACTCACGTCCCACAGAGAGCTTCACCGGACGCGATACCATATCGAGCGTCATCTTCGTCTCAGGATCGGAAACCTTGACATAGAGTTCCGTAGAACCAGGATGCTCTTTCGTGAGATCCACCAGTTCGTTCACCAATTCCGTGTTGAGCACCGTAAGAGGAATGAGGATAGTGATCTTGCTAATCAGCTTCTCCTTGACATCGGGCAACAGCTCAATGGACGTAATCTTCAGCTCAAGTTCATTCTGCCTCCACTGCTTGGGCTGGCAACGTGCCTTTATATAGAGGAAGGTACGTTCACCTAAGTAACCCTGATAAGTAACCCAGTCATTACCGAAAAAGGGTATCTCGGCCGCACCTGAATAATCTTCTATCTTAGCAATGCCATAAGGGTTACCATTCTTGCTGGTACCACGGCGCAGGGCAGTGACGATACCCCCCATGGTAATTTCGCGTCCCACAAGTGACTCCTTATTTTCGAGTTCGGCCATATGAGTATTGCACACATGCTCCAGCACGACGGCATACTCGTCCAGCGGATGGGCAGAGAGGTAAATACCCACCAAATCGCGTTCTTTGTTCAGACGATCGAGGTCGCTCCACCGTTCGGCATCGGGCACTTCAGGCGTGGCAATATCCACCACGTTCTCGCCACCGAAAAGCGAATTGGCAGCTGCCGCCTTGTCAGCCTGATAACGGTTACCATAGCGTACGAGTGATTCCAAGAAGACTTCTCCCTTGGAGTTGAGGGCAAAATACTGTTCGCGGCGCAGTTCAGGGAAGCTGTCGAACCCACCCGCCAAAGCCAGACACTCGAGGTTCTTCTTATTGCAGGCATTGAGGTTGACACGCTGCACGAAGTCAAATATACCGGTATAAGGGCCGTTTTTCTCACGTTCTTCCATGATGCTCTGCACGGCGCCCTCACCCACTCCCTTCACGGCACCCAGCCCGAAACGGATGTTGCCTTCGGGGTTGACGGTGAACTTCAGGTTACTCTCGTTTACATCGGGTCCCAGCACCTTGATGCCCATCGACTTGCATTCGTCCATCAGCTTGGTGATGGTAGTGATGTCCGAGAGGCTTCGGCTCATGACGGCTGCCATGTACTCGGCAGGATAGTTAGCTTTCAGATAGGCTGTCTGATAGGCTACCCACGAATAGCATGTGGCATGCGATTTGTTGAAGGCGTAGGAGGCAAACTTCTCCCAGTCGGCCCAGATTTTCTCCAATACCTTGGGATCGTGGCCGTTCTTCTGCCCGCCGGAGATGAACTTCGGCTTCATGTGATCCAACTTATCGCGCAACTTCTTACCCATCGCCTTACGAAGAGCATCGGACTCACCACGGGTAAAGTCGGCCAGCAGACGGGAAAGCAACATCACCTGCTCCTGATAGACGGTAATGCCATACGTATCCTTCAGGTACTTCTCCATGATGGGAATATCGTATTCAATGGGCTTGCGTCCCCATTTACGGTCAATGAAGTCAGGGATATAATCCATAGGACCCGGACGGTAGAGGGCGTTCATGGCGATGAGGTCCTCGAACGTACTGGGCTGAAGTTCGCGCAGGTACTTCTGCATGCCGGCCGACTCGAACTGGAAGGTTCCGATGGTGCGGCCATCGCAATAGAGCTTGTAAGTGGCAGGGTCGTTGATAGATATCTTGTCGATATCAATGTTGATGCCGCGGTGCAGACGAACGTTCTCCACCGCTTCCTTTATAATAGACAGGGTCTTCAACCCCAGGAAGTCCATTTTGATCAGGCCGGTATCTTCGATGACCGAACCTTCGTACTGGGTGACGAGCATCTTCTCGCCCGTTTCTTTGTCGTCGGCGGTACTGACGGGCACCCAGTCGGTAATGTCGTCGCGGCAGATGATGGTACCACAGGCATGCACACCCGTACCACGCACGTTGCCTTCGAGCATCTTGGCATATTTGATGGTATCGCGCACCAACGGGTCGGGCGAAGCTTCGGCCGCCTGAAGTTCGGGTACATATTCGATGGCATTGGGCAGGTTCAGCTTCTTGTCGGGAATCTTGTCGGGAATCAGCTTGCACAAGCGGTCGGACTCAGACAAAGGCAACTTCTGCACACGTGCTACATCCTTGATGGCCAACTTGGTAGCCATAGTACCGTAAGTAATGATGTGCGCCACCTTCTCCTGTCCGTATTTCTCGGTCACCCAGCGGAGCACCTCGCCGCGGCCGTCGTCATCGAAGTCCACATCGATATCGGGAAGGGAGATACGGTCAGGATTCAGGAAACGCTCGAACAGCAAGTCGTACTGGATGGGGTCTATCTTCGTGATGCCCAAGCAGTAGGCCACCGCCGAACCGGCCGCCGAACCACGTCCCGGCCCCACGGATACGCCGAGCTGGGTGCGGGCGGCATTGATAAAGTCCTGCACGATAAGGAAGTAACCCGGGAAACCCATCGTCTTCATAATATAGAGCTCAAACACTAGACGCTCCTTCACTTCTTCACTCAACGGATCGCCATAAAGACGTTTGGCACCATCGAATGCCAGCTTGGCCAAGTAGTCGGCCTCCAACTTGATACGATACAGCTTCTCATAGCCTCCCAAACGCTTGATCTTGGCGTTAGCAGCCTCCTCGTCAAGCACCACTTCGCCGTTCTCATTGCGGGTGAACTCGTTGAACAGGTCCTGTTCGGTATATTTCTTGTGGTATTCCTCCTCCGTACCGAAGTCTTCGGGGATGGCAAAGGTAGGCATGATGGGCGCATGGTCAATGGAATAGAACTCCACTTTATCGAGAATCTCAAGCGTATTTGCCAGGGCTTCAGGCACATCGGCAAAAAGTTCGTTCATCTCGGCCTTGGTCTTCATCCATTCTTGCTTAGTGTAAAGCATGCGGGTAGGGTCATCAAGGTCCTTGCCCGTACTGAGGCAGATGAGACGGTCGTGTGCCTCAGCGTTCTCTTCGTCTACGAAATGGACGTCGTTCGTACAAATCAGCTTGACACCAAACTTCTTGCTGTACTCCAGCAGCTTGGCATTCACTTTCTGCTGCATGGGATAGGCCTCGTGATTGGCCCGCGGCACGGTAGCCTTGTGGCGTTGCAACTCCAGATAAAAGTCGTCGCCAAAGAGGTTCTTATACCAGCGGATGGCTTCTTCGGCCTCCTCATACAGGTCGTTGGTAATCTTCTTGGGAATTTCACCACCCAGGCAGGCGGAGCAGACAATCAGCCCTTCGTGATACTTCTCCAGTTCGTTTCGGTCGGTACGCGGACGCATATAATAACCCTGCGTCCAAGCATGCGACACCAACTTGATAAGATTGTGGTAGCCTTTCTCATTCTTAGCCAACACCACCAGGTGATAGCCGCTTTGGTCGGGTTTGCCTTCTTTCTTGTCCATCGTACGACGTGCTACGTACATCTCACAACCGATAATAGGTTTAAAGATACGAGCTTCCGCCGCTGCGATTTTCTCCCGGCAATCTGCCAGTGCGGCTTCCTTGTCCTCGCATTCCTCCTTACCACTCTCGATGTCGGCCATCTTCTTCTTCAGGTCCTTGATTTCTCCCTTCGGACCACCGTTCTTCTTATTGACGTAGTTAGTGAATTCTTTGATGCCGAACATGTTGCCATGGTCAGTCACCGCGATGCCTCGCATACCGTCCTTCATAGCCTTGTCCACCAGGCGGCTGACACTGGCCTGGCCATCCAGCAACGAATACTGAGTATGTACATGTAGATGAACAAAATCTTGCATAAAATCTCCTTTCAAATTGGAGCATAAAGGTACAATCTATCCATTTTTCAGCCAAAATAATCCTCAAAAAATTACTTGTAGACGCATTTCTTTCTCAAATTCTTGTTAGATTTTTAAAATAGCCCTATTTTTGCAAGTAATTACTAATTCCAAAACAACTCTATAAACGCGGGTTTACATGGGCAGACTAAAAAGACTAAAAAAAATACGTATACACCGTGAGGGGACTCACACACTGATCGGAAGCCTGTTGCTGCTATTGGTAGTCAACTCCGCCTTATATTTCGGACTAAATAACAAAGTTCCATTTTATATTGTCGGAGCCATCAGTCTTATCGTATACGGCATATTGGTAAATTTCTTCCGCTGCCCAATTCGCCTTTTCGGTCAAGACACTGAAAAGGTCGTAGTAGCCCCTGCCGACGGGAAAATTGTAGTTATTGAAGAAGTCGAGGAAAACGAATATTTTCACGACCGTCGCCTGATGATTTCTATCTTCATGAGTCTGGTCAACGTACACGCTAACTGGTATCCCGTAGACGGCACCATCAAGAAAGTGGGACACCAAAACGGCAAATTCATGAAAGCGTGGCTGCCCAAAGCCAGTACGGACAACGAGCGCTCGATGGTAGTCATCGAAACTCCCGAAGGCATAGAAGTAATGGCACGCCAGATAGCTGGAGCCATGGCACGCCGCATCGTCACTTATGCCGAACCAGGCGAAGAATGCTACATCGATGAACATATGGGCTTCATCAAGTTTGGTTCTCGTGTAGATGTTTACCTGCCTTTAGGAACAAAAGTACTTGTCAAACTGGGGCAATTGACAACGGGTAACCAAACTGTCATTGCCAAACTAAAATAATATCCAAGTTATGGCTAACTGCATCACCCGACATATTCCTAACGCACTGACCTGCCTGAACTTGTTTTCGGGCTGCATCGCCAGCGTGATGGCCTTCGAAAGCCGCTACGAACTGGCGCTGCTGTTTATCATCATCAGTGCCGTGTTCGACTTTTTCGACGGATTGGCCGCACGTGCGCTGGATGCACATTCCCCTATCGGCAAAGATTTGGATTCGTTGGCCGACGACATCAGCTTCGGCGTGGCACCGTCGCTCATCGTCTTCTCCCTGTTTAAGGAGATGCCTTACCCCGCTTATATGGAAGGTACGGCGACCTGGCTTCCCTACTCGGCTTTCCTCATCTCCGTATTCTCGGCCCTGCGCCTGGCGAAGTTTAACAACGATACGCGCCAGACGACTTCTTTCATCGGTCTGCCTGTGCCTGCCAACGCGTTGTTCTGGGCCTCGCTCGTAGCGGGCTACCATCCGATACTGACCGGCGGCAGTGTTCATCCGCTCGGACTGCTGGCACTGGTCTGCCTCTTCTCTTGGCTGCTGGTATCGGAGATTCCGATGTTCTCGCTGAAGTTCAAGAACCTGTCGTGGAAGGACAACAAAGTGAGCTTCATCTTCCTGCTGCTCTGCATCTACTTCCTGGCGACCTTGCAAGTGCGCGGTTTTGCCACCTGCATTATCTGGTACATCCTGCTGTCATGGTTTACCGGCCGGAAGAAATAAACTTTCCGTCTGGCACGATTGTTGTAGTAGTGTTATCAGAACCAACTTAAACACTCAATACACATGTTACATTTCTTAGGATTTCTGTTTATACTCATTATAGCAATACTGATTATCGGTCTCAGTATTATCGGTAGTATTGTACGCGGCATCTTCGGACTCGGACGGAAAAAAACGTCTTCGCAGGACTTCCGAAGCTATACATTCTACGGAGACAACCGGCAATCATCACGTACCTCGACCGACACGACCGACGGCATCCGCCCCGAAGAAGGTGAAATACACATCAAACATAAGGAACGTATCTTCTCCAAGGATGACGGAGAGTATGTAGACTTTGAAGAGATAAAGGAATAATACTGAAAAGACGGGAATGACTAAACATTCGATAATTTTAACTGCTCTACTATTATTGTGCTGCGGAACTGCCGTACATGCCCAAGACGATAAACCGACCTTCACAGCAGACCTATACGGAGGACTCTATCTCAATAACGAACCGGCATGGCAACTTGAGCCATCCGTAAGCTGGCTTTTCCATAAGTATCTCGGGGTGGCATTTGGATTGGAATTAACCAGCCAATACAACCAACCGAGCCGTCAGACCACCATTGACGGACAGAAGGCTGAACTCACAGACAATGAGAGGAACATCCGATGGATCATATTCAAGCCGTCTGTAGTATTGAAATCTCCCACCGTCTGGGAAAGTACGGACAACGATTATCGCCTTTGGTTCCAAGTAGAGCCTGGCCTCAGTCTGGCATGTCCATTCCGCAACTCATTAACGTATGAAATCAAGGAATTTGCTGGGTCAGTCAGTCAAACCGTAGATTACCGACGATTTCCCAATAAAGGGCTCCAGTGGTTCTACTGGAACGCAAGAGCTTCCGTCAACTTTGCCATTGGCCGTTTCATACTCAGAGGAGGATATTACCTCTCCAATCTTGACTACTATTCCGGGCGCAGAAATATTACGTTGGCCAATGGACAGAAATTCTATGTGCCGAAAAGAGAGTTAAGCCAAAGTGTATTCCTGTCAATCGGCTATTCGTTTTCCCACCGTTAATTGGTCCTTTGCCATTTAACAGACTGAAAAGTTAGGAACTAACACTAACTTAACTGCGAACTATTCCCCCTCCTTATCGTTTCCGCTGGAAGAATTCTTTCATCAGGGCGGCACACTCGTCGGCCATCACGCCTTTCACTACCACCGTTTTAGGATGGAGGGCTTGCGGCGCATAGCGCTGATAGCCCCGCTTTTCGTCCGCAGTGCCAAAGACGAGACGGCCTGTCTGCGCCCAAGCGATGGCACCAGCGCACATCACACACGGTTCCACCGTTACATAGAGCGTACATTCGTTCAGATACTTGCCGCCGAGAGCCGACGCCGCGGCCGTAATGGCCTGCATCTCGGCATGGGCTGTCACGTCTGTCAGGGTTTCGGTCAGATTGTGGGCACGAGCAATGATGCGGTCCTTGCATACCACGACTGCACCGACGGGCACTTCGTCGCGCTCAGCCGCCTTCCGTGCTTCGGCCAAAGCCTGCTTCATGTAGAATTGGTCGTCCATTGAGTCAGAGAAGTTAAAGGAGTTAGAGGGAGTTAAAGACTGATACTTCGATTTACTGACAGATTACCGTCTCATGTCGTGTTCGCCGAAAAGGGTCGGATAGTCTTCCTCCATATTCTTGTGGATAAACATGAGAATAGTTTCCCTGAACCAGCGCGATTTGTTGGTTATCTTGTACTTCTCCAGATAACGGTCTACAATCCGCAGTTCCTCTTCGCTCATCAGGCACACGATGCGCTGTTCGCGTTTGGGCTCGTCGGGCGTTGCTTTCGCACACGTTTTGTCTCTCTTTCTCATATTTCCTGCAAAATTAGTGTTCCTGCTGTAATTTCAAAGCAGAAAAAGCGTAAATTTGTCTCCCAAGAAGAAAAAAGAAGGCAATATGGCAGCACACAACAGACTGGGTAAGGAAGGCGAAGACGCTGTAGCAGCCTATCTGGAGCGCCAGGGCTACACGATACTCCACCGCAACTGGCGCAAGAACCGCCTGGAGCTGGACATCGTGGCCATGCACAAAGGCGAGCTGGTGGTGGTCGAGGTGAAGACCCGCACCAACACCGAGTACAAGGAGCCGCAGGAGGCCGTGGATTGGCGGAAGGTGCGCCACATCGTCGTGGCAGCCGATGCCTATATCAAGCATTTTGGTATCGATCTGCCCGTCCGCTTCGACATCGTCACGGCCGTTGGCGACCGGCCTCCGTTCCAGATCGAGCATCTGGAGAATGCTTTCTATCCGCCACAATTCTGAAATTAATGAATTTTACGTACAAGACCAAAATGACAGCAACTTCTGAACAACCCTCCTTCCCAATCATCGGGCTGGAAGAAACCGACTCGACCAACCGTTACTTGAGCGACCTGTGCGACAACGCCCCATCCGCCCCTGCCGAATATACTACCGTCACAGCCCGCTTCCAGACGTCGGGCAAGGGCCAGCGCGGCAACTCGTGGGAGTCCGAAGCCGGGCAGAACCTCCTGTTCAGCACCGTGCTCTATCCCCGTTTCGTCGAGGCACGCCGCCAGTTCGTCCTGTCGCAGATTGTCTCGCTGGCCGTCAAGGAAGAGCTGGACACCTACACGGAAGGCATCTCCATCAAATGGCCCAACGACATCTACTGGCACGAGAAAAAGATTTGCGGCATGCTCATCGAGAATGTACTGGAGGGCAACCGCATCGGCCGCTGCATCCCCGGCATCGGCATCAACCTGAACCAGACCGTCTTCCGCAGCCCCGCACCCAACCCCGTTTCGCTGAAGCAGATTACGGGCCGCGACTACGACGCGCCGACCGTCCTCGACGGCTTCCTGTGCCGCCTGCACACCTATTACGAAGCTCTGCGCCGCGACGCTGACGGACGCTTTGCCGCCTCCATTGCCCGCCGATACGCCGACGCCCTCTTCCGCCGCGAGGGTCTGCACCCCTACGAAGATGCCGACGGACGCTTCCTGGCCCGCCTGGCCGACGTGGAGCCGGACGGCCGCTTCGTCCTGCAAGACGAGGCGGGACGCTTGCGCCGCTACCTCTTCAAGGAGGTGCAATACATCCTCTGATACCGGAAATGTCAAGAAAACTGTCCTCCGGGGTCTCCGAGCGTTCGGACAGTCCGGCGGAATGTCCGACGGCTTCTCCGAGCGTTGGGACAGCCAGGTGGAATGTCCGACGGCTTCTCCGAGCGTTGGGACAGCCAGGCGGAAAGTCCGACGGCTTCTCCGAGCGTTAGGACAGTCCGGCGGAATGTCCGACGGCTTCTCCGAGCGTTGGGACAGCCCGGCGGAATGTCCGACGGCTTCTCCGAGCGTTGGGACAGCCCGGCGGAATGTCCGACAGTTTCTCCGAACGTTGGGACAGTCCGGCGGAATGTCCGACGGTTTCTCCGAGCGTTAGGACAGCCCGGCGGAATGTCCGACGGCCCGAAATTCTTCCATACAATCCCTTCGGCTCGCGGCCGGAGACTTTATTCTTCGGAGGTCAATCCTTCATATTGTTCAAGCACCACCTGCACATGATAGGCATGCTCCAGTGCCGGATAACGTTCCCGATAGAGAGAAGTACGGTCCGCAACCACACAACGGAAGTGGGGAGCCGAATTTAAATCACGCGTATCAGGCGAAACGCCGCCATTGGACTCGCTCAAAAACAGTTCGTCCGAACGGTTGCCCGACGACAGACGGACAGGCGTGAAGCGTTCGAAGAAAAACTTGCGTGCAAAACCGTCGGCCGTCCGCACATTGAGCTCCAGAGGGTCTTCGAGTCCGATGGGCTCGGCCGAAGCATCGAAGGCATAGCGTGAAGAACCGATAACCAGCTGTCCCGCATTCATCGCTTCGTTCTGATAGACCAACGTATAACCCTTGACGACGGCAGGCCCCGAAGAAGCCTGCAGCATCTCCTGCTCCAGCGCGCTCTTCTCTTCATCGGTCAGCCCTGCGCCCTGCAACATCACGCGGTTGTCTATCACGCCATAGAGATACGAGGGTTTTCGTTATCGAAAACTTCATTCGGGTTTTCATACGCCAGTTGGATACGTGGAACGCTGTCGTCTTTATCAGAGCATGCAGTCAGTCCGACCGACAGCAACGCCAAGCAGAGCAAGACAAAAGGAATCAGTTTTTTCATGTCGGGATGTTTTTCCTACAAAGGAAAGGATTTGTGGTGAAAGGATGAAACGTTTCCCGAAGTTTCTCGGACATTTAACTTTCATTTTCATTGCCAACTCAGCCGTCTATTGCATTCACCTTTTGCAAAGGCAGGAGGCGGTTCGGCAAAAACAAATGAAAACCACGTTTTCAATTTGTTTCTGCGCTCACCTTTCACTACCTTTGCAACAACAAAGTATTGCATCCCGATGACAGACGAAAGCCATACGCTACACATCAAGAACATGGTATGCCACCGCTGCATCCTGGCCGTGGACAACGCCCTGCGCACGCTGGGCCTGCATCCGCTGTCTGTGGAGCTGGGTATCGCCGTCACCGCCGAAGAGCTGACACCCGACCTCCGTCTGCGGGTAAAGGAAACGTTGGAAACCTTGGAATTCGAACTGATAGACGACCGCCGGATGCAGACGGTGCAACAGATGAAGGACCTCATCGTCAGCCTAGTGCACCAACCCACGGACGCGCCCCTTCAGACCAACCTGTCCGACTATCTGGCACGTACTCTCGGCAAAGACTACGGCACACTGAGCAAGCTGTTCTCCGAAGCCACAGGCACCACCGTCGAGAAGTATGTCATCGCCCAGAAAATAGAGAGGGCCAAAGAGTTGCTGACCTATGGCGAACTGACACTGAACGAGATAGCCGACCGTCTGAGCTACTCGAGCACCGCTTACCTGAGCGCGCAGTTCAAGAGCGTGACAGGCCTCACCCCCACGCAATTCAGGCAACAGAAAGAGAAACGTCGCAGGCCGCTGGACGAAATCTGAGATAAAGACACAATCTTATAACTTATTCCCCGAATTCCATAACAACCGATCGGGAAGTCCGCCGTACCTTTGCAGACGTAAACACCAAAACCAACCGTCAGCAATGGAAAACGAACATACCATCCAACAGAACTTCGATGTACAGGGCATGAGCTGCGCCGCCTGCTCCGCCCGTGTGGAAAAGACCTTGAGCCGGCAGCCGGGCGTCGTCCAAGCCGCTGTCAATCTGGCCACAGCAACAGCCACGGTGACCTACGACCCGTCGGCCTGCAATGCCGCAGCCCTGCAACAGGCCGTAGAGGCCGTGGGATTCGGCCTGACTCCCCAACAGGAAACACCCGCGCCCTCGAAGGCGGAAGACAAGGAAGCGGAACAACTCCGCCAGTACCGCGCGCTGGAACGGCGCACCGTGTGGGCCATCGCCCTCGCCCTGCCCGTGGCCGTCATCGGCATGGCGTTCATGGACTTGCCCTATGCCAACTACGTGATGTGGTTGCTCGCCACGCCCGTAGTCTTCGGCTTGGGCCGCGGCTTCTACGCCAACGCCTGGCGCCTGCTGAAGCACCGCTCGGCCAACATGGACACGCTGGTGGCCGTCAGCACCGGCATCGCCTACTTGTTCAGCGTATTCAACCTCTTCTTCCCCGACTTCTGGCGATCGCGGGGCATCGAACCGCACGTCTATTTCGAGGCTTCGGCCGTCATCATCGCCTTCATCCTACTGGGCCGCTTGCTCGAGGCTCGCGCCAAGAGCCGGACAGCCGATGCCATCAAGAAGCTGATGGGGCTACAACCACAGACGGTAACGCTGGTAAATGAAGAATTAAGAATGAAGAATGAAGAATCAGGCTGCGCTGCACCTGACAGTCCGCAAGGAAATTCTTCATTCTTCATTCCTCATTCTTCATTAAAAGAATCTTATCCATTGGAGAAGGTCACCGTCGGCAATCTGCTTCTGGTGAAGCCCGGCGAGCGTGTGCCCGTAGACGGCACGGTGGTAAGCGGCGAGTCGTATGTGGACGAAAGCATGCTGAGCGGCGAACCGCTGGCCGTGGGCAAGCGCGCAGGCGACCGCGTACTGGCGGGCACCATCAACCAGAAGGGCAGCTTCGTCTTCCGCGCTGAGCAGGTGGGACACGACACACTGCTGGCCCACATCATCCGTGCCGTGCAAGACGCGCAGGGCAGCAAGGCCCCCGTGCAGAAGCTGGCGGACCGTATTGCAGGTATCTTCGTCCCCACCATCATGGCCATTGCCCTGCTGAGCTTCCTCGGTTGGATGCTGCTGGCTCCGACCGACGGCTTCACCCACGGCCTACTGGCACTGGTAACAGTACTCATCATCGCCTGCCCCTGCGCCCTGGGGCTGGCCACACCGACGGCCATCATGGTGGGCATCGGCAAGGGAGCCGAACAGGGTATCCTCATCAAGGACGCTAAAAGTCTGGAGCGCGCACGACGGGTGGACACCGTCGTGCTGGACAAGACGGGCACCGTGACCGAAGGCTGTCCGCAGGTGACCACCCTCCTCTGGCGACACGAAGAGGAGCGCCACGCCATCGCCTTCTACACGCTGGAGAAGCGTTCCGAGCATCCGCTGGCCGAGGCTATTGTCCGCTACTGTGAAAATAATTTTCCCCAGTTAGAAAAAAATTTTTCTCCAACTGAAGAATTTGAAAGCCTCACAGGCCAAGGCATTCACGGTCGCGTTGGCAGTACACATTATTACATCGGAAACCGTCGCCTGCTGGACGAACAACAGATTGCCGTCGCCCCGCAACTGGCACAGGAAGCCGACCGTCTGGAGGCCGAAGCACAAACCGTCGTCTGGCTGGCCGATGAACACGAAGCCCTGGCCGTAGCTGCCATCGCTGATCGCGTGAAGCCCACCTCAGCCCAAGCTATCCACCGCCTGCAACGCCAAGGCATCGACGTCCATCTGCTGACGGGCGACAACGAAGCCACTGCCCGCGCCATCGCCGCGCAAACGGGCATCCGCCACTACCGCGCAAACGTGCTGCCACAAGAAAAAGCAGCCTACATCAGCCGCCTTCAACAAGAGGGGAAAACCGTCGCAATGGTGGGCGACGGCATCAACGACAGCGCTGCCCTGGCACAGGCTGACCTGAGCATCGCCATGGGTACGGGCAGCGACATCGCCATGGACGTAGCTGGCATCACCTTGCTGAAGGGTGACCTCGGCAAGCTCTCTGAAGCCCTGCGCCTCTCCCACCTCACCGTGCGCACCATCCGGCAGAATCTGTTCTGGGCCTTCATCTATAATATAATAGGTGTGCCCGTCGCCGCCGGCGTGCTCTACCCCGTCTGCGGCTTCCTGCTCAACCCCATGATAGCCGGGGCGGCCATGGCATTCAGCAGCGTCAGCGTGGTGACAAACAGCCTGCGGTTGAAACGATGCCGGCTGTAAAAAGAAATCAACTGTTGAGCCACACCTTCAGCGCCGCCACCCGTTCACGGCTCACCTGAACGCTGCCGTCGAAGGGAGGCGTGACGTGCACCACCATCTTGCCGTTGAAGTAAGGCTCGATGTCGCGAATACAATCGGCCGAAAGGATGAACTGGCGGCTGACACGAAAGAAGCGGCGCGGGTCGAGCTGCTCTTCCAGCTTCGTAAGCGGCAGGTCGATGATGTGCGTGCGGCGGTCGGCCGTCACGGCAAAGGTCACTTTCTCTTCCGAATAGAAGTAGCACACGTCGTCTACAGCCAAGGTATAGAGGCTCCGCGCACCGTTGACGAGGAAACGCTTTCGATAAGGACAGGCGTTGCGGTCGGCCAGCATCCGAAGCAGCTCCTGCATATCCATCCGCTCATTCTGTTCACGAATGCGGGGAGCGGTCAGGCGTTCGAACTTTTCAAGCGAATCGGCCAGGCGCTCACGACGGACAGGCTTCAGCAGATAGTCGATGCTGTTGACGGTAAAGGCACGGACGGCATATTCGTCGTAGGCAGTAGTAAAGACAATCATGCTCTCGGGGCGGGCCTGCTCGATGAAGTAGAACGAGAGGCCGTCGGTCAGCTGAATGTCGAGAAAAAGGATGTCGGGATGCGGATGGATGGCAAACCATTGTACGGCCTCCTCTACCGTACCCGGCAGAAGCAGGATATCCCACTGGGGGCGCAACTCGGCCAGCATCCCCTGCAACAGGCGGGCGGCAGGCAACTCGTCTTCGATGATGGCGGCCCGTATCTTCTTTCCGCCCCAGGCGTCTATCTGAACATCATTCATACAACAAAGGAACTTTTACAGTAAAACAATCTTCTCCCTTCTGCACGCGAATCTCCTTGCCGCAAAGCAGGCGATAGCGTTGCGTCAGGTTGTCCAGCCCATGTCCGCCCGAAACGGCTCCCAGTTTGGGACGCAAAGGATTAGACACACGCAGCCAAGGGCCTCCTTCCTCGTCCGACACGACCTCCACTTCCACCGTCATCGGTCGCGAAGGGCTGATGACGTTGTGCTTCACGATGTTCTCCACCAGCACCTGCAGGGTGAGCGGAGGCAGTTGCGCATCCTCGCGCACAGCCTCATCCACCTGCCAATCTACCGTCAGACAATCACCCAGGCGTACCCGATGAAGCTCCACGTAGGTATCGACAAACTCCATCTCCTCGCGCAAGCCCACCAGCCGCTTGTCCTGACAGGCCAGGATGTAACGGTAGACGTCGGAAAGGTTGCGCGTAAAGCTGACGGCTCCCTGCGGATTGTATTCAATCTCGGCCACCAGCGTATTGAGGCTGTTGAACAGAAAGTGCGGATTGAGCTGGGTCTGCAAGGCCATGTAGCGGGCCCGCAAGGCTGTTTCTTCCAGCTGGCGCGTGCGGCGATAAGCAGCAAGCAGGTCTTTGTAGAAGCGGTTGCTGACCGACTGGCTGACAATGACCAGCTCCGTCAGCCACGTGATGAGCAGCAGACGCGTTCCCTTATAAACCAGCTGGAAAGGATGCGGCATGTCAAGCAAGAGCTTTACAGATACCAGCAACAGGTAATTGAGCAGGAAAAGAAAGGCGCCCGACAAGACAAAGAATAGTACCATCTGCCGACGGCTGCCGAGGAACGTCGGATAGCTGCGCCGAAGCCTCAACTGAATGTAGCGCATGCCCAGCCCCACGCCGTTGAACAGCAGCATCACGGCCACGAAGGCTTCGGGCGTGAGCAGGCGGTCCTGATAGCGCAAGGGAATATCGGCAAAGCGTACCAGGAAGAAATAGGAGAAACATCCCAGCCCCGAGTAGAGCAGGATGTCCCAAAGGTATTGTCGGCTGTTCGGTTGCATAACAGTAAAAATCAGCTATATTCCTAAATTCTTTCCCTTTATTGGATGCAAGGCGATGGCTTGTCATCGACAAAGCAGTGCTTTCGCCTCCGCAAAACGATGTTTTAAAGACGACAAAGCAATGCTTTACGCTGTACTTCCACAAAGATACAGAATTTATCATTCGCCGCAAGCCCTCTGCAAGGCACTTTTTGCTACGCAGGCATTCAGTTTCGAACGGATATGGTTCTGGCGGGCTTCCAGATGGAAAAGCTGCGCATTGATGACCTCGACAATCGAGATGCTTCCCTCTCGGTATTTGTCCATGGCCAGTTCCTCGCTCTCGGCCGCCTTGCGCAACGAACTTTCGGTGAGCCGCACCTGCTCAACGGCCTGTGCATAGTTACACTGAGCCGTTTCCACTTCCAGCCGCAGGCCGTCTCCCACCTGTATACGCCGTTCGCGGGCAATATCTACCTGATAGCGCCCCATGTTCTTCGTACGGCGGCGTTTGCCCCACTCGAAGATGGGTACGCTGAGCTTGGCATAGATGGCATAATTGGGATCGAGGTCGGCACGGAAGTCATAGCCGGGCGACGAATAGCTGCCGTCCACGCCGATGGAAAACGTAGGCAGATAGCGGGCGTTGGCCTGGCGGGCGGCCGACTGCTGTACGCGTACATTGCCTTCGGCCATTCCCATCTCAGGGCGGCGCATCAGCAGGTCGTCCACCTCATCGGTCAAGGGCTGGACGACGGTGAGGGGCACCACCAGCGTATCGGTGGCAATGTGCTGGTCGGAAGGGATGCCGGCCAGCGCATTGAGCGACAGGCGGGCCACTTCGGCATCGTTGCGGGCGCGCTGCACCTGATAGTCGGCATCGTTGAGCCGCACTTCGGCCATGAGCAGGTCGTTGCGGTCGGTATATTCCGCCTCCACCCGCTGGCGGACGACTTCCACCAGCCGGCCCACCGACTGGCGGTAACCGTCGGCCACGCTGACCAATTCGCACTGGGCCACGTGGTTTCAATAACGGACATCGGCTTCGTGGCGAAGGTCATTCGTCACACGTCTGATTTCCTGACGGGCCATCTCGTCCTCGGCCTGCGCCTTGTCGTAGCCCGCCCGAAGCGCACCGCCCGCATAAAGCGGTTGCGCCAGGCTGACCGAAGCGCCGTATTTCGTATTACGTCCCTCGAAGGTGTAAACGTCATCCGTGCCAGGCAAAGCAATGTCCTTACGCAACGGATTACCCGTATAGTTGAAGTTGGCTCCACCCGAGAGCTTGGGGAGGAAGTCGGCCCGTGCCGATTGTTTTGCTTCCCCGCTCGCGCCGGCCGCATATTCGGCAGCACGCAGGTCGGGGCTATAGGCCTCTACCTGTGCGCGATAGGCGTCGAGCAGCGGGTTGTCCTGTGCCCGTCCCGACGCGGCCGTCAGGAGTGCAGAGGCCGTCATAATGAGATATAGTTGTTTCATGTCTTTTCGTTTTTATTTCATTGAATGGACTGTGTTCACGCTCTCTTTGCCGCTTCGGGATAGAACACGGCGTAAAGGGCAGGAGTTACGAAGAGCGTCAGCAGCGTAGCAAACGACAGGCCGAAGACAATCGTAGCCGCCATGCCGCCGAACACGACGTCGAACAGCAGGGGAATACTGCCGAAGATGGTCGTAATGGCTGCCATCAGTACAGGCCTCGTACGCGAAACGGTAGCCTCAACGATGGCCTCACCGGGCGCGACACCTGCCCGCCGCTGAATGTTCACCTCGTCGAGCAGCACGATGACGTTCTTGATGATCATGCCCAGCAGGCCCAGCCATCCGGCTATGCAGAAGAAGCCGAACTGGAAACCTGTGACCAGCATCCCCACGACCACGCCGATGACCGACAGAGGCAGGATGAGGAAGATAATGGAAGGCTGGCGGAAATTGCCGAACAAGGCTACCAGTATGAGCACCAAGAAGACGATGGCCAGCGGGAAATACTTGGTAAGCGCCTCCATAGCCTCTTTCTGGTCCTTATACTGCGAATCCCAGAAGAAACTGTATCCGGCGGGAAGCCCGATGCGCTCTATCTCGTCACGGATTTCGCCGTGTACCTCCTTCATGGTATGGCCGGGCTGTACGTCGCATTGTGCTGCCATAGACAGACGCCGGTTATAGGTCTTTACCAACGGCCATTCCCAACCTATCCCGATGCTGTCGGTCACCTGAGCCAAGGGGACAGAGTTGCGTCCATTCCACACGGGCAGGTCTTCGAGTGCAGCCTGCGACAGCTGCCCGCCGCCTACCGTACGCAACAGGACAGGTACCTGCTTGTCACCGTCGCGATAGATGCCTACCGGCGTGCCGTCGTTGGTACTCTTCACGGCCGTCATCAGGTCGGCTTTGCCCAGGTTCAGGCGGCCGGCTTTCACGGGGTCGTAGGCGGCACGCACCAGCATGGCCTTGTTACCCCACTCGTTGCGGGCGTTCATCACCTTCGGATTGCGGCGCATGATGTCGATGGCCATACTCGTCAGCGAATCGAGCACGCGGGGATCGTCACCGCAAAAGCGGGCTTCGATGAGCGCCTGCGGAATGCTGTTCAGCTCGAAGCGGTTGACGCGGATCAGGGCATCGGAGAAAGTCTGCGACAGCTCGTCTTGCAGTCCCACCTGCATGCTGCGCGCCACAGACGGGCTTACGGCCTCGACCAGACACTGTGCGTAGTTGCTCTGAGGTCCGTAGGCAGCATTGGCCAGGTAGTAGCGCGGGGGTGTCTGGCCGACAAAGGTCGACACGTGGCGGACGCCCTCATGCTGCATCAGCTTCTCGGCCAGGGCTTCGGCCTGACGTGAGGTTTCCTCCACGCGGGTGCCCTCGGGCAGCCAAACGTCGACGGAGAAGTATTGCTTGTCGAGCAACGGCATGAACTGCTGCGGAATGCAGCGGAAGCCCAACGCGCTGGCGGCCAGCAGCACCACCATCGAGGCCAGTACGAACCAGCGGCGGCGGATGGTCCAGCGCAGGGCACGGCGGAAGCGGTCGTACATGCGGCCCTGGAAGAGCTCGCCCTTCAACTCGTCGGGACGCGGACGACGGACGAATTCCTGCACGAAGAAGACGTTTTGCGAAACGGCCAGCACCCAGCTCAGAAGGAGTGACACGGCAATGACGATGAAGAGCGACGACAACAGCTCACCCGTAATGTGGGGCGACAGATAGACAGGCAGAAAGGTGAGCACGGCAATGAGCGTAGCGCCCAGCAGCGGCATGGCTGTCGTGCCTACGGCAGCAAGGATGGCCGTACGCTTGCGCATGCCGCGCTGCATGTTGACCAGCGTAGCGTCGTAGACCACAATGGCATTGTCCACCAACATACCCATGGCAATGATGATGGCCGCCAGCGACATGCGTTGCAGGGCGATGCCCGTGCCATACATATAGATAAGGGTGCCGAAAATGGAAAAGACCAGTCCGCTGCCAATCAGTATTCCGTTCTTCATGCCGATAAAGAACAGCAGCACGGCGATAACAGTCACAACAGAGATGATGAGGTTGAGCACAAAGCCGTCGTTGGCAACAGACGACTCATGCCCCTGGTCGTAGACGGTACGAAGACGGTAGCCCTCGGGCATCACCTGCTCCAGCTGCGACAGGCGGGCGGCTACGCGTTCGGCCATGTCGACTACATTGCCGTCGGCCACCGTCGATATGGCGATGCCGATGGTAGGAAGGCCGTCCATCTCCATGCGGCTGCGGGCCGGACGGACATAGCTCTCGCTGACAGCAGCCAGCTCACCCAGGCGGAAATAAGAGCCGTCGCACGAGGTGACGGTCAGGTTCTCGAGTTCTTCGAGCGTCGTGAAGCTTCCTGCCGCATCGATGCGCAGGCGGTTATGGGCCGTCTCGACGGCGCCGGCGTCTACGATGTGGTTCTGGCGGTCGAAGGCGGCGGCGATGTCGGCCATCGTCAGCCCGCTGGCAGCTAGCAGTGAAGGGTCAGCCTCTACCTCGATGGTGCGGTTTTGCACGCCATAGAGCTCGACGCGGGCCACATCGGGCACGGCCAGCAACTCGTTTTTGAGGCGTTCGGCCTGCTCCTCAAGTTCGCGATAGGTGTGCACGGCGCTACTCAAGCCATAAAACACGCCGAGCACATCGCCAAAATCATCGTTGACCACCGACGTACCTGCACCAGCTGGAAGCTTACCCTGCGCATCACCCACCTTGCGCCGAAGTTTGTCCCACAGCTGCTGCATGGCATCGGCGCGAATTTCCTTCTTGACGTAGACGGTTATCTTGGAGAGACCTGCACGGTTCTCGGTCTTGAGGTAATAGAGTTCACCCAACGACTGGATAGCCTCCTCGAGCACGTCTGTCACCTGCTGCTGCACTTCGAGAGGAGATGCACCCGGATAGGTGGTGGTCACCACGGCCTGTTTGATGGTAAACGGGGCGTCTTCGAGCTTACCCATGCCGACGTAGGCCACGACGCCGCCCAGCAGAATTAGCGCTAACAGGAGCCAACTCAAGGCGCGATTCTTCAGAAAGAATTTGGCAAGCGTCTTTCATGGGCGGCCTCCTTTTTCAATCATCAATCCTTCTACTTGGACAGTCTGACCTTCGGACAGGAAAGCAAGACGTGTCAAAGCCACTGTCTGACCTTCGACAAGACCTGAAATAACTTCTATCTTACTACCTTTAAGCAAACGCCCTAAGGTCACGAGCGACTTGGATACATGTCCGTCCGCATCTACAGTCCAAACGTAAGCATCCGAACGATCGTCTTGACAAACAGCCGCTTGAGGAATAGCTAAGGAAGAGACATAAGTAGAAGTTGAAGGTAAGGACACCGAGAGGTTTCCTGCCATTCCTCCAAGCAAGCTGTTATCTGAATTGTCAAGAAGCACCGTTAGGCAATAAGAGAGATTATTGTCGGCTGCTGTCTGCGTTAAATACGTGGACGAGGGCGTGAAGACACGGCCTGGCAAACGATCGAAATGTACATGAACGAGCGAATCAGGCACACCACCCCGCAAAGCCACAGCCATGTCTTCGGGCACATAGACTTCGACCTTCACTTGTGAAAGATCAATAAAAGTCACAACCGCCTGCGAAGGCTTCACTTCCTGATGGCGTTCAATGTGTGTCTGCTGTACAAAGCCATCGAAAGGAGCCAAGAGACGTGTGTCATCCAATTCGTTCACGGCCATATCGAAATCTGCACGAGCACGAGCGTAGTCAGCACGAGCTTTCTCATAGGCAGTGGCCGATACGTTGTTTTTTTCATAAAGATTGGCTGTACGACGATAGTCAGCCTCAGCTTGGCGACAAAGAGCTTCGGCACGATCGCGACGTATGAAGAAATCACGACGATCGATAGCGGCTATCGGCTGTCCTTGACGAAAAAACTGACCTGCCTGCACTGTAAAGTTGTCCACCGGCCCGCCTACACGAAAAGCAAGCTGAGTGACACGCACAGGCTCAGAAATAAATGTATAACTGCAGGCAGCTTCACTCGCAATAGCTTCAGCACGGGCCACCCGCACGACCGGCTGAGGTCTGACTGTCTGCTCCTGCTTACCACATGCGGCCAGCAAGGCAGACAGACACACCATGAAAAATGCGTTTCCTAATAAATTCTGCTTCATATCTCTTTTTACACTTCGATTTACAAATATCGTCCGCAAAATTAGCGGAGGCTACTACTCCTCGTGAGTAAAACTTACCTAACCGCAAAATAAGGCCACTGAAACACGAAAAAAGAAAGATGAAACCCACAAAGCCATATACAACGACTCAGAAAGAAACGGACAGAAAAACTCGCCTATCGTTTGTCGCTCCAATACCTTTTTATATCTTTGCCGAAAACCTCAAAACAAACCATTTATGGCAACATACAAGAGAATCTTACTGAAGCTCAGCGGCGAGAGCCTCATGGGCGAAAAGCAGTATGGCATCGACGAAAAACGTCTGGCCGAATATGCAGCACAGATCAAGGAAATACACGCCACAGGCGTACAGATAGGCATCGTCATCGGCGGCGGAAACATCTTCCGCGGCTTAAGTGGAGCCTCAAAAGGCTTCGACCGCGTAAAGGGCGACCAGATGGGCATGCTGGCCACGGTCATCAATAGCCTTGCGCTCAGCTCGGCACTGACGGCCGCAGGCGTCAAGGCGCGCGTGCTGACAGCCGTACGCATGGAGCCCATCGGCGAATTCTACAACAAATGGCGTGCTATCGAATGCATGGAAGCAGGCGAAGTGGTCATCATGTCGGCCGGCACGGGCAATCCGTTCTTCACCACCGACACAGGTTCCAGCCTACGTGGCATTGAAATCGAAGCCGACGTCATGCTGAAAGGTACCCGCGTGGACGGCATCTATACGGCTGATCCTGAAAAAGACCCGACAGCCACAAAATTCCACGATATCACTTACGACGAAGTGCTGCGCCGCGGCCTGAAGGTGATGGACCTCACCGCCACGTGCATGTGTAAGGAAAACAACCTGCCCATCATCGTCTTTGATATGGATACCGTGGGCAACCTCAAGAAGGTTATCGACGGCGAAGACATCGGCACATTGGTACACAACTAAAAAAGCACTGCTTTCCATCGAAGAAAACAGTGCTTTACACCCAAGAAAACACTGTTTTCCTCTAATCGAGCCAATATCTTCCGAAGCAAAAAAAACTTGCAATGTTGCAAAAGAAGAAATAATACGCTACATTTGCTCTACTAAATAAAAAAACAACCATTCTATATAATAAAGAACGAAGCGATATGAAAGACGTAAAAGACATCCTGAACGAAGCGCAGGAGAAAATGGACATGGCCATCATGTATCTGGACGAAGCATTGGCACACATCCGCGCTGGCAAGGCCGACGTACGCCTGCTGGACGGCATCCGCGTAGACTCCTACGGCAGCATGGTGCCCATCAATAACGTAGCCGCTGTGACAACTCCCGACGCACGCAGCATCGCCATCAAGCCGTGGGACAAATCCATGTTCCGCGTGATCGAAAAGGCCATCATCGACTCCTCACTGGGCATCATGCCCGAAAACAACGGCGAAATCATCCGTATTGGCATTCCGCCTCTGACAGAAGAGCGTCGTAAGCAACTGGCCAAGCAATGCAAGGGCGAAGGTGAAACAGCCAAGGTAAGCGTGCGCAACGCCCGTCGCGACGCTATCGACCAGCTGAAGAAAGCCGTCAAGGAAGGCCTTGCCGAAGATGCACAGAAAGGCGGAGAAGAAAAGCTGCAGAAAGTACACGACAAGTACATCAAGCAGATCGACGACATGCTGGCCGCCAAGGATAAGGAAATCATGACCGTATAACAATTGATAATGGAGAATGGAGAATGGATAAAGAGATTCACTGGCAACATTCTATTCTTAATTATCAATTCTCCATTATCCATTTTCAATTCTCAATTCAATGAAAGGGCTTGTCATCAAGAATACAGGCAGCTGGTATCTCGTCAAGACGGAAGACGGGCGCTGCATCGAGTGCAAGATCAAAGGCAACTTCCGCCTGAAGGGTATCCGCAGCACTAACCCTGTGGCTGTGGGCGACTACGTACAGATCATCCTCAACCAAGAAGGCACTGCCTTCATCAGCGAAATTGAAGACCGACGGAACTACATCATCCGCCGCGCCTCTAATCTGTCAAAGCAATCGCACATCATCGCCTCCAACCTCGACCAGTGCATGCTCATCGTCACCGTCAACTACCCAGAAACCTCGACTACCTTCATCGACCGTTTTCTGGCTACAGCCGAGGCCTATCGTATTCCTGTAAAGCTCATCTTCAACAAGATAGATGCTTACGACGAAGATGACCTCCACTACTTGGACAGCCTCATCCACCTTTATACCACCATCGGTTACCCCTGCTTCAAGGTATCGGCCACACAGGGCACAGGCATCGATCTCCTCAAGTCCGAACTTTGCGACCGCGTCACCCTGCTTTCAGGTCATTCAGGCGTTGGCAAATCCACTCTGATCAATGCCATCCTACCTGATGCCTCAGCACGAACGGGCGAAATATCTGCTGCCCACAACAAAGGTATGCACACCACCACTTTCTCCGAGATGTTCGCTCTCGAAGGAGGCGGCTACCTCATCGACACTCCAGGCATCAAAGGTTTCGGTACCTTCGACATGGAAGAAGAGGAAATCGGCCACTACTTCCCTGAAATTTTCAAGATCTCGGCCGAATGCCGCTATGGCAATTGTACCCATCGCCACGAACCAGGCTGTGCTGTGCGCCAAGCTGTCGAAGAGCACTACATTAGCGAATCGCGCTACCAATCTTATCTCAGCATGCTCGAAGATAAAGAGGAAGGGAAGTATCGTACAGGATATTGATTCCATATCCCCTGCATCTCCAACTAAGATTCTTCTGTTAATAAAGCATAATCTTTCCGTTCGACATTAAACTATTCCCTATCTTAGCTCTCCAAATCAAAAGGTTGATTTTATATACTAATACCACGAACAACTGAAAGAATGAAGAAGAGAGTAAAATGGGGGCTCGTCGCCATCGTTGGTGCTGGGCTTATAGGTTGGGGTGTCTATTCACAAATGCCCAAACCAAATGAAGAATTGGCCGAAGCCGACAAAGTAATGGCCAATCAAAAACAAGGGAAAAAAGCGCTAAATATCAATGCTATCATTGTAAAGCCACAAGTGTTGACCGACGAAATTCCGATCATCGGCAGTCTGATACCCGACGAAGAAGTAAACCTTTCGTTCGAGACGTCAGGCAAAATTGTTGAAATCAATTTCGAAGAAGGAACTACTGTAAAAAAAGGCCAGCTGCTGGCCAAAGTAAACGACCGCCCGCTGCAGGCACAGCTGCAACGACTGGTTTCGCAACTGAAACTGGCCGAAGACCGCGTATTCCGTCAGGACGCCCTGCTGAAACGTGATGCTGTCAGCCAGGAAGCCTACGAGCAGGTCAAGACCGAACTCGCCACGCTGAATGCCGACATTGAAAGCGTCGAGGCGCAGATAGCACAAACCGAGCTGCGCGCCCCCTTCGACGGCATCATCGGCTTGCGCCAGGTGAGTGTAGGTACCTATGCCTCGCCTACCACCATCGTAGCCAAGCTCACCAAAATATCTCCCTTGAAGTTAGAATTTGCTGTGTCCGAGCGTTATGCCCGCGATATCAAGGTGGGCACCAACCTGAGCTTCACGCTGGAAGGTTCGCTAGACACCTATCATGCACAAGTCTACGCCCGAGAGTCGAGCCTTGACATCAATACACACACCTTAACCGTACGTGCCCTCTATCCCAACCCCAGCGGCATCATGCCAGGCCGTTACGCCTCCATCACGTTGAAGAAGCAGGAATACAAGGATGCATTGGCCATTCCTTCTCAAGCCATTGTACCCGAAATGGGTAAAGACAAAGTATTTGTCTATCGCTCGGGAAAGGCTGAACCAACAGAGATAATCACTGGTATCCGCACCGATGCACAAGTACAGGTAGTCAAAGGTTTGGCTACTGGAGACACGGTTATCATATCAGGTACTCAACAACTCCGCACAGGAATGGACGTTACCATCGATCATATCGAATAAATTAAAAATGAGAAACAAAGGGTGAAGAGTCTTTACGTGTAGATTTTATAAATCAACCGTCCTCTCTTCCCCTCGCTTGAGTTCATTTGTAATTCGTAATTTGTAATTCCTAATATCTAATTCTTCATTTAAATGAATATATCCGAATTAAGCATACGCCGCCCCGTATTGTCAACGGTATTGACCATCATCATCCTGCTCTTTGGACTCATTGGCTATACCTACCTTGGCGTGCGCGAATATCCGTCGGTGGACAACCCCATCATCTCCGTGTCCTGTTCGTACACAGGTGCCAACGCCGACGTCATCGAAAACCAGATAACCGAACCGCTGGAACAGAACATTAACGGTATCCCTGGCATCCGCTCACTGACCAGTGTCAGCCAGCAGGGGCAAAGCCGAATCACCGTCGAATTCGAACTGTCTGTTGACCTGGAGACAGCCGCCAACGACGTGCGCGACAAGGTATCACGTGCCCAGCGTTACCTGCCCCGCGACTGCGACCCGCCTACCGTATCGAAAGCCGATGCCGACGCCGTGCCCATCCTGATGGTAGCCCTGCAGAGCAACAAGCGCTCGCTGCTGGAGCTGAGCGAGATAGCTGACCTCACCGTAAAGGAGCAGCTTCAGACCATTTCCGACGTAAGTAGCGTAAGCATCTGGGGTGAAAAGAAGTACTCCATGCGCCTTTGGCTCGATCCCACCAAGATGTCGGGCTACGGCATCACCCCCGTCGATGTAAAGAATGCCATCGACCAGGAAAACATCGAGCTCCCGTCGGGCAGTATCGAAGGTAATACGACCGAGCTTACCATCCGCACTCTGGGTCTGATGCATACACCCGAAGAGTTCAACAACCTCATCATCAAGGAAGATGCCAACCACATCATCCGCTTCAGCGATATCGGCCGTGCCGAACTGGGAGCCGCCGACATCAAGAGCTACATGAAGATGAACGGCGTGCCGATGGTAGGTGTAGTTGTTGTTCCCCAGCCGGGTGCCAACCACATCCAGATTGCCGACGCCGTGTACGAACGCATGGAGCGCATGAAAAAAGACCTGCCCGAAGATGTGACCTACAGCTACGGATTCGACAACACCAAGTTCATCCGCGCCTCCATCAGCGAAGTGGAAAGCACCGTGTATGAAGCCTTCGTACTGGTTATCATCATTATCTTCCTCTTCTTGCGCGACTGGCGTGTCACGCTGGTACCCTGTATCGTAATTCCCGTGTCGCTCATCGGTGCCTTCTTCGTGATGTACGTGGCAGGTTTCTCCATCAACGTACTGACGATGCTGGCCGTCGTTCTCTCCGTAGGTCTGGTGGTAGACGACGCCATCGTGATGACCGAGAACATCTACGTCCGCATCGAAAAAGGCATGCCGCCCAAGGAAGCAGGCATCGAGGGAGCTAAGGAAATCTTCTTTGCCGTCATCTCCACCACCATCACGCTGGTAGCCGTGTTCTTCCCCATCGTCTTCATGGAAGGTACCACAGGCCGACTCTTCCGCGAGTTCAGCTTCGTCATCTCGGGCTCCATCATCATATCCTCGTTTGCAGCCCTTACCTTCACGCCGATGCTGGCCACCAAGCTGCTGAAACGACAGGAACAGAAGAACTGGTTCTATCGCAAGACGGAACCCTTCTTCGAAGGGATGAACCGCCTGTACAGCCGTTCACTGGCCGCCTTCCTGCACAAGCGGTGGATAGCACTGGCGTTCACCTTGATTACGTTCTGCATCATCTTCGTGCTGTGGAACAGCATACCTGCCGAGATGGCTCCACTGGAAGACCGCTCGCAGATCACCATCAGCACCATCGGTGCCGAAGGTGTGAGCTACGAATACATCCGCGACTATACCGAACGCATCAACGACGTGGTCGACTCCATCATCCCCGATGCCGAAGCCGTCACGGCGCGTGTATCGAGCGGAAGCGGTAACGTACAAATCACGCTGAAAGATATCCGCGAACGCGACTACAGCCAAATGGATGTGGCCGCCAAGCTGACCCGCGCCCTGAAGTCCGAAACAGAAGCCCGCGCCTTCCTGCGCCAGCAGTCCTCGTTCGGCGGACGACGTGCCAGCATGCCCGTGCAATATGTATTGCAGGCCACCAACCTTGAAAAGCTGCAGGAAGTGCTGCCGAAGTTTATGGAACGCGTCTACGAAAACGATGTTTTCCAGATGGCCGACGTCGACCTGAAGTTCAGCAAGCCTGAAGCCCGCATCAGCATCAACCGCGACAAGGCCGGCGCCATGGGCGTCAGCACCAAGAACATCGCCCAGACCCTGCAATACGGCTTGAGCGGCCAGCGTATGGGCTACTTCTACATGAACGGCAAGCAATACGAGATATTGGGAGAAATCAACCGCCAGCAACGCAACAAGCCGGCCTACCTCGTCGGTCTGTACATCCGTAACGATGCAGGCGACATGATCCAGCTCGACAACCTCGTGGAACTGGTCTACGGCACGGCTCCTCCGAAGCTGTACCGCTACAACCGTTTCGTATCGGCCACCGTTTCGGCAGGTCTGGCCGAGGGCAAGACCATCGGACAGGGACTGGAAGAAATGGACAAGATAGCCGACGAAGTGCTGGATGAAACCTTCCGTACGGCACTGGCAGGCGACTCGAAGGACTACAGTGAGAGTGCCTCCAGCCTGATGTTTGCCTTCATCCTGGCCATCTTCCTCATCTATCTGATTCTGGCCGCCCAGTTCGAGAGCTTCAAGGACCCGCTCATCATCATGCTCACCGTGCCGCTGGCCATTGCCGGAGCCCTGATATTCATGTATTTCGGTGACATCACGATGAACATCTTCAGCCAGATCGGTATTATTATGCTCATCGGTCTGGTAGCCAAGAACGGTATCCTCATTGTAGAGTTTGCCAACCAGAAGCAGGAAGCGGGCGAAGACAAGTTGCAGGCCATCAAGGACGCCGCCCTCCAGCGTCTGCGCCCCATCCTGATGACCAGCGCCTCGACCGTCATCGGCCTCATCCCGCTGGCTTTCGCCACAGGCGAAGGTGCCAACCAGCGCATCGCTATGGGTACGGCTGTGGTAGGCGGCATGCTGGTATCCACACTGCTCACCATGTACATCGTACCCGCCATCTACAGCTATGTGTCAACCAACCGAAGTAAAGTAAGAAAGATATGAAACGAATCGCCTTGTCTATGATAGCCGCATTCTGTGCCCTGTGTTCCCTGCAGGCACAGCAGGCAGCCACCTATACCCTGAAGTCGTGCCTCGAACAGGGGCTGCTCAACAACTACTCCCTGCGCATCACGCACAACGAGGAGCAGATCAGTAAAAACAACGCCACCCTGGCCAACGCAGGCGCCCTGCCCACCATCGACTTGACAGGCGGCTACCGGGCCACGTTAGACAACACCAACAGCACCGTGCGGAATACTGGTGTTACGGAAAAACAGCATAACGTGTTCGACCAGACCGTCGATGCAAGCATCGACCTGAACTGGACCATCTTCGACGGCTTCAACATCTCCACCACCTACCAGCAGCTGAAGCTGCTCCGCGAACAGGGAGAGACCAATACACGCATCGCGCTGGAAGACTTCATCGCCTCGCTGGCCGCCGAATACTACAACTTCATCCAGCAGAAAATCCGCATGAAGAACCTGCTCTATGCCGTGCAGCTCTCCAAGGAACGACTGCGCATCGTGGAGGCACGCTACCATGTGGGCGACTTCTCGCGCCTCGACTACCAGCAGGCCAAGGTGGACTTCAACGCCGACAGCGCCCAGTACATGAAGCAGCAGGAGCTGCTGCACACCTCGCGCATCAACCTGAACGAGCTGATGGGCAACGAAGACGTGGACCAGCTCATCCAGACGCCCGACAGCATCATCGACGTGAACCAGTCGCTCGACTTCGAAGAGCTGTGGAAAGCCACCCTGAGCGTAAACTCCTCTCTGCTGAAAGCCGACCAGAACACCCAGCTGGCACAGATGGACTACAAGAAAGTGAATTCACGAAACTATCCCTACGTGCGGCTGAACGCCGGATACGGCTATACGTTCAACAAGTATGACATCAACAACTACAGCCGCCGCAACAACTTCGGATTCAACGGAGGTATCACCGTAGGGTTCAACCTCTTCGACGGCAACCGCAAGCGCGAACGGCGCAATGCCAGCATCGCCGTGAAGAACGCACGCCTGCAACGCGACGAACTGGAACTGGCACTGCGGGCCGACCTGAGTAACTTGTGGCAAGCCTACCGCAACAACCTGGAGATGCTGAACCTGGAACGGCAGAACCTCATCGCCGCCAAGGACAACCACGACATCGCCATGGAACGTTACATGTTGGGCAACCTTTCGGGTATCGAAATGCGCGAAGCACAAAAGAGCCTCCTTGACGCAGAGGAACGCATCCTGACAGCTGAATATAACACTAAACTTTGCGAAATATCGCTCCTACAAATCAGTGGAAAAGTGACAAAGTACCTGAAATAAAACAGTTTTTCGCCATCCGAATCCAAATATTACGCTACTTTTGTGACAATCAAACAGAAACGAAAACAGGAATTCTATCATGAGAAAAATTGTCTTGGCCTGCATCGCTGCATTACTTAGTTCTACCCTGACACATGCACAAAAGTCAGAAGTAACGTATAAAAGTAAACAACCCTATAAGAGTTGGGTAAAAATGGCTCCAAAACTGAACGATGACTTTTTTAAAACTAAAGAAGCCATTCGTATCGGTGACAATGTCCTACTCTACCAACAGACAACAGGAGGATGGCCGAAGAATATTTACATACCTGCCGAACTGGATGAAAAAGAACGGAAAGAAGTACTGTCTGAAAAAGACGATGTCAATCAAAGCACGATTGACAATACAGCTACTACAACTGAAATTACCTACTTGTCTCGCCTCTATAACGCCACAGGCATCGAGAAGTACAAGAAAGCCGCCATTAAAGGTATCCGATACCTATTCGAAGCACAATACGATAACGGTGGATGGCCCCAATTTTATCCACGTCCTACAGGCTACTACACCCACATCACCTACAACGACGATGCCATGATCAATGTCATGGAATTACTACAAGACATAGCCAACGACAAGGCACCCTACACATATTTGCCCGAAGATATCCGCAAACAAGCACAGGCCGCAGTAGACAAAGGTATAGAGTGTATCCTCCATACGCAAGTAAAACAAAACGGAAAACTAACTGTGTGGTGTGCCCAACACGACGAGCACACTTTAGCCCCTGCCAAGGCCCGCGCCTACGAACTGCCCTCACTCAGCGGAGCTGAGTCGGACAACATCGTGCTTTTCTTGATGAATCTTCCTCACCCTTCGCCCGAGATTATCGCCAGCATAGAAGGAGCTGTCAACTGGTTCAAACAAGTACAAATCAACGGCCTGAAGCGTGAATATTTCACCAATGACGAAGGCCAGAAAGACTATCGCATGATACCCTGTCAAGAAGGCGAAGCGTGTGACCCGCTATGGGCCCGCTTCTACACACTCGAAGACAACCGCCCCTTCTTCTGCGACCGCGATGGTATCAAGCGCTATGACCTGTCAGAAATTGGTCATGAACGGCGCAACGGGTACAGCTGGTATAACAATGGCGGTCTGAAAGTATTCAAGAAATACGAGCAGTGGAAGAAAAAGTTGAAAAACTAACCCAATACCCAACGCGTCTTTCGGCCGAACACCCGATAGGCTAATGCTACCAACAACCACGACACTCCAAATGCCACAACCGAAGCGCAAGGTATTTGAATGCAGATAGGTACATCCAACATACGCATCAATACGACAGAAGGCCCTGTAAAGAAATAGTGGATCATGTAAACTCCAAAACCACAAAGTGTCAAGTTGGCCAGCATCCGACAAAGCCGTTCTGAGTGTACCTCTATCTTCTTACAGCACATGAATACGGGAACGGTCATCAAGGCTACATTCAGTGAACAATAAGTGAAGAACAGTTCCAACATTTCGTCTGTACAATCCGGCAGAGCTGTCATATGACGAAAACCCAGATAAGTCACTGCATACCCAACGATAAACATCGGCACACCTACCAGTAACAGCATCCGTCTACTCCACACCCGCTGACGCAAGACATGACCTAATAGCAGATAACCATTAAATCCTGCAAAATAGTAAAGCATACCGAACGAGTTCCACGAACAAGATCCCCATAAGTATTCGGACACAAACTCATTATAATAAGGAAGCAACAAGGTCACACCCCACAAAGCCAGGAACCACAGCTTGGCTCGCTCCGAAGCCTGAGCGATCCATGCTGAAAAGACAGGTAAATAGAGATAAAGTCCTATCAACAGATAGATATACCACATATGCACAGCTAAAATAGAGAAATTAAACGGTATACCGGCAATATAGCCCAGGCTTACCTCCAGCGACTGACGCATCACGTCTTCACCTGAATAGGGAAAGAAATCGAGAATAACCCGCGGCTCTACACCCAACAATCCTGTCACCCATGGAAACAGGTTATAAAGTACCGACCAAATAAGGAAAGGAAAGAATACACGTGTGATACGTTTCTTGTAAAAAGCCCCGCTACTCTCACGAACCGGCAATAACAAGGCTCCTGTAATCATAACAAATAGCGGAACACAAGGACGCAATAAAGCTCCGTAGGCTGCTCCCCAGAACTTGATCTCACCGATTCCGGGCGATGTACCAGGATAAAAATTAAAAGGATCCGTACAATGACAGCACACCACCATAAACATAGCTGCCAAACGGACAATGTCCAGCCACACGATGTGTCCGGACTTCTGCTTCGAAACCGTTTTTTCCATAAAGTCTATTCTTCAAGATTTGAGGGCATAAAGATAGAAAAGGATGGTGGTATTTCCTAAAAAAAGAAGATATAAAAGTTTCTTTCATAACACAACAAATTTATTGGCCATATCATCGTCCTTTTCAACATTCCTTTTTAACTTTGCCTATACAACATGCTACTCCACACTAAGACATATACTTCCAATAAAGAAACAACAAATAAAGACAGGTAAAACGATGCTTAACTCATTAAAAAGTACCCTTTTCCTCTTTTGCATAGGAGGACTGTTCAGCCTGCCCGCCTATCCGCAGGGCACAGTAGAAGACTATAACCGGGCTTATAGCCTTCGCGAAAAATACAACCCGAGACACGTGCTATACAGCAACGTCGTCCCCCATTGGGTGGAAAACACCGATGTTTTCTGGTACATCCGTAACACAACCCGAGGCAAGGAATACGTCAAGATTGACGCCAAACAATCCAAACGCTCCGCCTTGTTCAACCAGGAAAAACTAGCCACGCAGCTTTCCGAACAAACAGGAAAACAGACTGATGCCTACAACCTGCCCCTGAACCAATGCCACTTGAACAGACAGGCTGACACCCTGCGCTTCGAGTCAGCAGGCTGGTATTGGGCATACGCCATCAAAAAGAACACGCTCCTGACGGAAGGCAAAGTACAACCCCGCGGACCACAACCTCACTGGATGGAGGTGGACGACGAGAAAGGCCGTGGGCCTGTCACCTCGCCCGACGGAAAATATACCGCCTTCATCAAGAATGACAATATTTACGTGCGCGACGTCGCCAGCGGAAAAGAAAAACAACTGAGTATCGACGGTACAAAAGGCAACTACTATTCATCCTACATCCAATGGTCACCCAACTCGAAAGCACTGGCTGCCTGCCGCATCCGTCCCGCCGAGAAACGCTATGTCTATTACGTAGAATCGTCACCCGCCGACCAACTCCAACCCAAGCTCCACAAGCAGGAGTATGCCAAACCTGGCGACGAACTGCGCTTCAAGGTACCCTGCATCTTCGAAGTGGAGAGCGGACGTCGACTGATTCCCTCCACCGAACTCTTCAGCCACCAGTACGACCTGTACGGCCCCACTTGGAACGCCGACAGCAAGGCCATCACGTTTGAGTACAACGAACGGGGCCACAAAGTCTATCGGGTGTTGGAAATGTCGGCAACCGACGGCCAAGTACGCACGCTCATTGAGGAACGCGAGGAGAAGTACGTCAACTACCCCCGCATCTACCGCCACTACCTCGCAGACGGAAAACACATCCTCTGGTCGAGCGAACGCGACAACTACAACCACCTCTACCTGTACGACCGCACGACAGGAAAGCCGACTCACCAAATCACCCGTGGCGAATGGTACGTACGCGAAGTACAGTACGTGGACGAGCAGAACGAGATCATCTACTTCTCGGCCAACGGCATGAACAAGGACGAAGATCCGTACCTTATCCATTACTACCGCATCGGCTTCGACGGCTCCGGTCTGACCTGCCTGACCCCTGAAGAGGGAATGCACAAGGCCTGGTATTCGTCCGACCATCAATATCTGGTCGATGTATATAGCAAGGTGGACCAGGCACCCGTGGCCGTTCTGCGCAACGCGACCGACGGCAGCATACGCATGACGCTGGAGCAGGCTGACATATCGGCACTGTTACAGAACGGCTGGAAGGCCCCCGAGGTGTTCACGGCCAAAGGGCGCGATGGAAAGACCGACATGTGGGGACTCATCTACCGCCCCACCAATCTCGACCCGAACAAGAAATACCCCATTATCGAGTACATCTACTCCGGCCCGGGCGACCAATACGTACCCAAAACCTTTACTCCCTACAACTGGTGGATGACCTCGCTGGCCGAACTGGGCTTCATCGTGGTACAGGTGGACGGCATGACTACCTCCTTCCGCTCCAAAGAGTTCGAAGAAGTATGCTACAAGAACCTGAAGGATGCCGGCCTGCCCGACCATATCGCCTGGATCAAGGCCGCCGCCGAGAAGTATCCCTACATGGACATCGACCGCGTAGGCATCTTCGGCTGCTCGGCCGGCGGACAGGAGTCTACAGGCGCCGTACTCTTCCATCCCGAATTCTACAAAGCCGCTTACTCGGCCTGCGGATGCCACGACAACCGCATGGACAAAATCTGGTGGAACGAACTGTGGATGGGCTACCCCGTGGACGAGTCCTACAGTGCCAGCTCCAACGTGGACAACGCCCATCGGTTGACGCGTCCCCTGATGCTGGTCGTAGGCGAGATGGACGACAACGTCGATCCGGCTTCGACCATGCAAGTAGTCAACGCCCTCATCAAGGCCGGCAAGGACTTCGACCTGGTGGTCATCCCCGGTGCCCGCCACACGATGGGCGAGGACTTCGGCGAACACAAGCGGTATGACTTCTTCGTTCGCCATCTGCTGGGTGTGACACCACCGTCGTGGGATCAGGTACGCACCAAGTAAACCGCCCCATCTCACCTGCCTACCCAACGACGGCATTCGACTTGGCGGCAACCGTCCTGCGGCCTTACGTCCGTTCCCTCCGCAGGAAACGCTTGTTTCCAAGGCTTGGACACGCCCGTTCCCTCCACAGGAAACGTGCGTTCCCTGCGCATGGGAACGACAGTTTCCTCATAAGGGAACGAGCGTTTCCCTATATGGGAACTGCTGTTTCCCTCAAGGGAACGCACGACATTCCCAACTTCAGGCTTCCGAGACAAACGGATACAGACAAAAAAAGGATGCGCATCCCCGCAATGAGGAGCGCATCCTTTTCTATGTTTATGCCGCGCAGAGGTTACTTGCAGCAACGGGGCTTCAGTTGCTTGAAGAAGTCGTTGCCCTTGTCGTCCACAAGGATGAAGGCGGGGAAGTCTTCCACCTCAATCTTCCAGATGGCTTCCATACCCAGCTCGGGATATTCCACGCACTCGATGCTCTTGATGTTGTTCTGTGCCAGGATGGCTGCAGGACCACCGATGGAGCCGAGGTAGAAACCGCCGTGCTTCTTGCAGGCGTCTGTCACGGCCTGGCTACGGTTCCCCTTGGCCAGCATAATCATGCTGCCGCCGTGGCTTTGGAACAGGTCGACGTACGGGTCCATACGGCCGGCTGTCGTGGGGCCCATAGAGCCGCAGGCCATACCCTTCGGCGTCTTGGCCGGTCCGGCATAATAGATGGGATGATCCTTAATATACTGGGGCAGGTCTTCACCACGGTCCAGACGCTCTTTCAGCTTGGCGTGTGCGATGTCGCGGCCTACGATGATGGTACCGTTCAGGCTCAGACGGGTAGCCACGGGATACTTGGTCAACTCCTTCAGGATATCGGCCATCGGCTGGTTCAGGTCGATGCGTACGGCGTCGCCTTCGCCTGCCTGACGCAAAGCTTCGGGAATCAGTTCGCCCGGATGGCTGTCCAGCTTCTCGATCCAGATACCGTCCTTGTTGATCTTGCAACGGATGTTACGGTCGGCCGAGCACGATACGCCCAGACCTACGGGGCACGATGCGCCGTGGCGCGGCAGACGGATGATGCGCACGTCGTGTGCATAGTACTTGCCGCCGAACTGTGCGCCGAGGCCGATGTTGTGAGCCTCTTCGAGCACCTTCTTCTCCAGCTCGATGTCGCGGAAGGCGCGGCCATATTCGTTACCTGTCGTAGGCAGGTTGTCATAGAAGCGGGTAGAAGCGAGCTTCACGGTCAGCAGGTTCTTCTCGGCCGATGTACCACCGATGACGAAAGCAATGTGATAGGGAGGACAAGCCGCCGTACCCAGCGTCTTCATCTTCTCTACGAGGAACGGAACCAGCGTCTCGGGGTTCAGGATGGCTTTCGTCTCCTGATAAAGGTAAGTCTTGTTGGCCGAACCGCCGCCCTTGGTCACGCAGAGGAACTCATATTCCATGCCTTCGGTGGCCTCGATATCAATCTGTGCGGGCAGGTTGCACTTGGTGTTCACCTCCTCGTACATGGTGAGCGGAGCGTTCTGCGAGTAGCGCAGGTTCTCCTCGGTATAAGTCTTGTACACACCCAGCGACAGGGCCTCTTCGTCGCAATAGCCCGTCCATACCTGCTGGCCTTTCTCGCCGTGGATGATGGCCGTACCGGTATCCTGGCAGAAGGGAAGCAGTCCCTTGGCGGCCACTTCGGCATTGCGCAGGAAGGTCAGTGCCACGTACTTGTCGTTGTCGCTGGCTTCGGGGTCGCTCAGAATCTTGGCCACCTGCTCGTTGTGCGAGCGGCGCAGCATGAACGACACGTCGCGGAAGGCCGCGTTGGCCATGGCGGTCAATCCTTCCTTCTCAATCTTCAGGATGGGTTTTCCTTCAAACTCGCTTACAGACACGTAGTCCTTGGTAAGCAGATAATACTCAGTCGTATCCTTGCCCTTCTCGAACATGGGCTGATACTTGAACGGAGGTGTTGTTGCCATAATTACAATTTGTTTAAAAGGTTGTTCTATCTTGATTGATGCAAAGGTAAGAAGTATTATCGAAATATTTCTTTAATTGAAAGTCTTTTCTTCGGCGGGGAGGGAGGTTTTTAGGAATAATTTCAGTTGCCCACCCTCTTCATCCGTTCTATCAGTTCGTCACCCAGCGCGCTCTTCACCTCGATGTGCTTCAACACGGCGGTGACAAACGGATTGCTCTCGAAGTCGCCGCGCACCTGCTCGAAATCCATTTCCTTCTCCAGTCGTGAGCCGTCGGCACCGAAACCCGTCATGGAAGCCAGAGAGAATTCCTTCTTGGCGTCTTCATAGACCATACGGTCAAGGCCGATAACTGCATCTTTCCACTTCTCCACAATACGGATGATATCGGCAGCAGTCACCTCTTCGGGCTTCACGCCATAATATTCTTCCAATTTCTCGTAAGCCCAAGTCCATTCATAAGTATAGTAATTGCGATGCATTCGTTCGAACTCCGCATTGATTTCCTTCAGTCTATTCACCGTTCCGTTTTCAATATTGGCTATCAACATATCCACCTCGCTCTTCGGTGCTATCAGCCCCGAAATGTCCACCCATTCGCCACTGCCGATGGACGTATCGGGACGAAGGCGGACACGGATTTCGTCGTCGTTGCGGAAATCGATGCCCTCGAGGCGCTTGATGACGGAGTTACCCAAGAACTTGTGAATCGCGATTTCGTAGAACCTGATACCGTTCACCAACGACGAATTGCGTATCTTGGCGCTGTGGAAAGAGTAGATGTCGGACAGCTCGCCGCTGGCCTGACGCAAGTTGAGCAGTGTCTCGCGTCCCTTGAACATCTTCTGCACGGTATAAGGGCTGAGCAGGTTGTAGTTGATGAAATCCAGTTTGTTAGGATCCTTGCGTCCATCGCGCTTGGGCCATTTCTGGGCGTCGCGGATGGTCCCCACGCTGCGCAAGTTAACGCCCGGCACCAGATAAGTGGTGTTGTTCTGCTCTATCAGATAAGAGAACGGCAAATTCGACGTATCAGAATGGTTGACATGACGCCCCATAACGAGCGAAAAAGCTCCTACACGAGCCGGCCAAAGGATATAGGAGTCGGATGTCGTTTTGGCACCGCGCTCCAACGTTCCCTGATGGATAGGCCCCAGCTTGTACATGTGGTTGCTCTGGTTGGAACCCGAACCAGCATTCATGAACGAGAACATCCCCGCAATGAGCAGCGTACTCTTGTGGTGCGTCACGGTGAAGGGACCGGCAAAGATGGCACAAGCCTCGCCATTCTCACCCTGGCAATTACTGAAGAACAGGGAATCCGAAGCCGAATAATTATGCCCCAGCTTGCAGGCCTGCCCCACAAAACAACGTGTCAGCATGGCACCGTCGTCGACATGCGAACCGCTGGAAAGAATAAAGTCATCGCAGATAACACCGTCGCCCACCCATACAGGCGCTGCCTCGTTGCTGTTGATACTGCCGTTGGACAGACGGCAGGTTCCCGAAATATGAGTATAGTCGCCGATACGGACATTCTTCACCGACCCTGTATTCAGGATGGTTACATGACAACCTATGGTTCCTACCGACGAAGCATGTTTGCCGGCATAATAATCGGCAATCTCTTTCAGACGGGCAGTCAGTTCGGGCCGGTGGCGGTAGAGTGCCATGATGTAGGCCAAGTGTGCCGACAGCTTGTCATTGATAACCACCTCACGACCACCCGTCTCATTCAGTACAGACACCTCCACCCCATTACCGAACTTCGATACCCCGTCCACCAACAGGATATCCACATTTTCGATAAACGTATCGTGCCCGATTTCGTAATTGGCAATATAGTTCTGGATATTCTCTATACAGCAATTATCGCCCACCGTCACGTTGTGCAACGTCACGTGCCGCAGGCCGGAATGCTTGCGTATACCTCCCGGCAGCGTAAACTCCGTCTGAAAAACGCCCAATTTAACTTCTCCCGAAAAACGCGCGTGGTGTATAAACTCCGTTGAAAAGTTTTCTGATACACGAATCTTCTCCCAGTCGTCTGACATACATGCCTGGTTCTTCAACCGAAGAATTTCATCCCCGGTCAGGTTTCTGTAATCTTCCATACAAATTGTAGTTCCTTGTATAAACGCATGAAACGCAGGTGAACGAGCCGACAAACAGCCACATTCACCCACGTTTCATAGAGATTCTTATCTGCAAATCCTCCGAAGAGGTCTTATTATATACTATTTTTATAATTCCCCGTTCTCGTCGTAAGTTTGATAGAGAAAGTCATTATACGGGTATTTCTGCACATGCAACTCCTTCACACGCTGATAAACCATTGTTTTCATTTCCTCGATGTTAGTCTTCTCACGAGCAGAAATGAACATGCAGTTATCCTCCAGCTTTGCCATCCACGTCTTCATCAGTTCCTCCAACGACAAGTTTTCCTTGGTGCGCGGAGTCAGATCGTCTTCATCCTTCTTCACATACGTATAGGCATCTATTTTATTAAATACCAAAATCATAGGTTTACCTGCTGCTCCAATGTCGGCCAAAGTCTTGTTCACCACCTCAATCTGTTCCTCGAAGTCAGGATGCGAGATATCCACAATGTGCAACAACAGGTCGGCTTCACGCACCTCGTCCAGCGTCGACTTGAAAGAATCCACCAGATCAGTAGGCAATTTGCGGATGAACCCTACCGTATCGCTGAGCAGGAAAGGCAGGTTGTCGATAATCACCTTACGCACCGTTGTGTCGAGCGTGGCAAACAACTTGTTCTCAGCAAACACCTCACTCTTGGCCAACAGGTTCATCAACGTAGACTTACCCACGTTGGTATATCCAACCAAAGCCACGCGAATCAGACGACCGCGGTTCTTGCGCTGCGTAGCCTTCTGCTTGTCAATCTCGGCAAAACGTTCTTTCAGTAACGACATGCGGTTCAAGATGATACGTCGGTCCATTTCGAGCTGGGTTTCACCCGGACCACGAAGACCTACCGAGCCCTTACCACCGCCAGCACCGGAACCACCACCCTGGCGTTCCAAGTGCGTCCAGAGTCGTTGCAGACGCGGTAACATATACTTGTATTGCGCCAGCTCTACCTGCGTCTTAGCATTAGCCGTCTGTGCACGCATGGCGAAGATGTCGAGAATGAGCGACGTACGATCCAGTATCTTCACTTTCAGTTCCGCTTCGATATTACGGATTTGCTTAGCCGAAAGCTCATCATCGAAGATAACCATACCGATTTCCCGTTCCGCTTCCTCTTCGTCCTTTATATATTGTTTGATTTCGTCTAGCTTCCCTTTTCCGACATACGTCACCGAGTTAGCCTGATCCAATTTCTGTGTAAACCGTTTCACCACTTCCGCTCCGGCTGTCTCAGCCAGAAAAGCCAGTTCGTCCAGATACTCATTCGTCTTCCGCTCGTCCTGCGTCTTCGTAATGAGTCCCACCAGCACCGCAGTCTCTACCTGCACTTCGGAAATTACAAATTCTTTCATTGCCATTGTCTATACTTTCTATACCTATATTATATATTGGCGGCAAATATAGGGATTTATCGGGAATAAATATCAGATGAGAATAAAAAAGGGAGCACGATAAACGTCCTCCCTTTTTATTAGTATACGAAAGCTGTCAGACCACTATCCGTCATTCAAGCTCTTTCAAATAATTGTTATAGGCTTCAAGTGAAAAGAAAATACCTGTCGGATTAGAAGCAGGATAAGCTCCACCACCGTTATAATCCATCATACCAACATATAACGAATTAGCTCCGAATACAATAGACACCAAATTTCCTTCCTTGTCTTCAGTAACAACCCCCAAAGGATAAGACTTTACATCATCTTTTAATTCAGGGTAAACATTGCCACAGAAGAACTCACCATAGCCCCAATCGAAACCAAGCATTGTTCTACCCATAGAAGCATCTTCCCCTTGAATATCTATTTGCATAAGTACATCGCGCCCCGTCATATCACCGTCTGCATTATTAGGATACCCATAGGTTATACCATTTTCATCTTGTGCTGTAGCAGGAGCATAAGGATTCTGCAATCTTACACGCTTAGCCCCACCGGGTAACACTGCATATTTAGCATCTACATAGTGTGCAACCGGATAAGGTGCATTAAAAAAGGTAGGTACCAAACCATCCATCAGAAGAGTTGTCTCACAAGGAATCCACTGGATACGGAGTACTTCACCACTGACATAAGACAGTTTCGCATAAGGATCGTAATCACCCTCTGCAAACTTAATTTCAAACTGATATGGTTGACCGATTTCCGCATTGGGAAAACTAATTATAACAGGAGCTTCCTTTTGTCCAGCTGCAAACTCAACAGAGGCAGGTATTTCAAATACATCCTCTGTATTTGTAATAACCACAAGAGGAACTGTGGCAGCAGCATCTGTCTTTTCACGTCCCACCATCAGCGTAACCTTTGTTTCATTTTCTGGTTCGAGTTCATAATAATAAGAATTATTTGTTGCGTCAAACCCTTCACCTGGTACAAAATAAGCTCCTAGACAATCTGGATCTACCACAGGCGACGGTTCTCTCTCAATTTCATCTGAACAGGAAACGAACATCAGTCCTCCTGTCAACAATGCTAAGAAATATTTATTGAAAACTTTCATATGATTCGTTCTATTAGGTTAATAGTTAGTTATTTCCAGGTGCATATTCGCCGATAGGCGTAGGACGCACAGGAATAGCACCTGAAGGATCTGGATTATTTAGCCCCTGAAGAGCGGTATTAGCATCGACTTCTCCCTTAGGTATTGGCAGAATCCAGTTAGGTTTGATACCTTGACAGTTAATCTTAAAGATATCTTCTGTAAAATTAGTACCTTCATAGTTCTGAATAACACCTGGTTTCAGACGTTTAGCCACAGGGAAAGCCTCTCCCTCACCCCAGAATTCGATACGCATCTGCTTCAGCACTTCCAGTTGGAACTCACGTAAATCGTTCGCCTTACAATTATAGTCCTCCTGACGATAGCTTTGCATGAAAGCATTCAATTTTGCTATACCAGCGGCCACGCCCTGGCTTGCACCAATAGCCTCAGCCTCGATGAAGTACATTTCTTCGACGCGCATCACAGGAATATCAGCTGCCGCACCAATGCTATAAGTCTGATAATCGCCATTGGCACAACGGAACTTAATGGAGAAGTAATCGGGCTTCTCAGCCAACCAGTCTGCGCCGCGGACGCTTTGATAGTCATAGAACGTACGGTCGGGATCCAAGAACGTGTACTTACGGAAGTCGTTGTCGGCTATCGAGTTGTAGAGAGAAGCCGAAATCTGCAAACCAGACAAGGCAGAATACCCCCAGTCGGCTTCACCGGCTATGTGACCGACAAAGTTGGCCAAGTTCCCCATGTCGTTTACAGCAGGAGAAAGGTACCACATCCAACCAGAAGTTGCCTTATTGAAACCAGTCTTCGGATCAAGCCACTCGCTCTCCGTCATCGGTCTTCCACCAGCGGTATCAATGGCCTTGCGAGCATATTCAGCAGCCTTGTCATATTGTTCATCCCACATATATACGCGAGCCTTCAAACCGTATGCAACAGCCAAACCGGGGAAAGCCTTAGATTTAGGCGTATAATTAGCGAGACCAGTTTCGGCTTTGTCAAGATCGGAAAGAATGAAATTAATCATTTCCTCATGAGTGGCACGGGGATTATTCTTAGCATCAGTAGCCAGAGTTTTTTCTGTCACAATAGGAACAGTCAGCCCCATCACCTTACTGCAATCAGTATAAATGTTTTCCACAGGTTCATAAAAGACCGTCAGCATATAGTAAGCATGAGCACGACAGGCATAAGCCATGCCAGCAATACCCCGCATTTCGTTGGACAGGTTTTCGTCTTCAATATCAACGGAAGCAATCACATCATTAGCAGACTTGACGAACTGATAAAGTGTAAAATAAGTCAGATATGGATTAACTGCATTTTCCGACATACTGTTGCAGGCATTAAAACGCCACCACCAATCGTAACCGTAATCCAAGTCAACAATATCACCCAGCAATTCCGTCTGCGCCAACATCAGCGAAGGGAAGGCTATATCCGTTTCATTTACTTGATCGCCATACACCAGATAACCGCGCACCATCTGCGAAGGAATACCGTTGACAGCAGCTTCTAATGCAGAAGCAGATGAACCGATCTGATCGGAAGTCACGTCACCTCCTTCGGGGAAAGTTTCTTCAATACATCCGGTCAATACCGTGGCAGATACGGCCATGGCAGATAAAAATCTGAATATATTTTTCTTCATATCATTAATCTCTTAGTTATAGGTTTTAGAATTGGAATGTCACACCGCCTGAAATAGTACGCATCGGTGAATAGTAAGTTGCGTTGGGTGCACCACTGAATGACTGGCGCGGGTCAAAACCTTTACGCTTAGACCAATAGAACACGTTCTCGGCCGACATATACAAGCGTAGAGAGTTGATAGCCACCTTCTTTGTCCAACTAGCCGGAAGAGTATAGCCTACATTGATGTTCTGGATGTTCAGGTAGCTGGAACTTGTCAGGAAACGTGTCGAAGCAGCAGCTGTGTACTGGTCATTTAGTTGGAAACGAGGAATATTGCTATTCTTGTTTTCTGGTGTCCACGCATTCAGGACATCTTTATGATAATTGTACCCAACAGATCCTGTAGGCGAGGACATGAAATATGCATAGGTATTGTCATACTGCTTGCCGCCCAACTGGTACGTAAAGTTAATGCCAAAGTCCACACCATAAACCTTCAAATTGGTACCAAAACCACCATACGCTTTCGGCAAGGTCGTTTCTTCAGTAATGTAGTAATCAGCATCGGCATAGACAGTTGTCTTCTCACGGCCAGTGATTTTGCCGTTCTCGTCTTTCACGTTCTTATACCACATGGATTGGCCGTCTTCGCTTACACCAGCATATTCTTTCAGGCGCCAAGTAAACAGAGGCAGATCCTCACCAACGAAAAAGCTACCATCACTATATCCTTTATAAGCCTTACCTTCGGCAGTATACTCCTGATTAGTTTTTTTACCCTCATCAAGCATCGTAATACGATTTTTCAGGGTAGACAGGTTCAAATTCACATTCCATTTCAGATTACGGGTATCAAGAATATTCACATTAAAATCCATTTCCACACCCTGATTCACCATGTTACCCACGTTATCGAAGTAATTGGCATAACCCAACGACGGAGCCACAGAAAAGGCAAACAACATATCTGATGTACGACGATTATAGTATTCAATGCTACCAGTCAGGCGGTTCCACAACTGGAACTCAACACCAAAGTTAATGTTGGTATTTGTTTCCCAAGTGATGTCTTCCGTTCCCTTCGAACTAAAAGAAGTACCCACATTACCATTGGAATTAACAATAGTGAATACATCTGTGTAACGATAATCACCGATGTTATCATTACCTTGCGCTCCTATTGAGCCCTTCACCTTGAGCTCCTGCACCCAAGGTACGTCAAACCAGCTCTCCTTATTGATGAGCCATGCAGCACCAGCTGACCAAAAAGTTCCCCAACGATGGTCGGGAGCAAAACGGGAAGAAGCATCACGGCGTACAGAAGCCGAAGCGAAAATACGCTCATCGAAGTTATACTGTAAACGACCGAGATAACCTTCGTTGTTGCGTCTAGACTTGTAGGAAGAGGAAGTCTGATCATCAATGATAGCACCACTCAATTCCTTGTTATCCTGCGAGAACATCATGTGACGACTAGCTCCCAATTCGGCATAACGATAATCATAATATTCGTGTCCCAACAAGATGTCTACATTGTGCGAACCGAAGGAACGAGTATAAGACACCAATTGTTGTAAGTTATAGTCATACGTACGACTATGAGCCTTAGTAACGGTACCTCCTGTAGAATCGAACTGTCCGTAATACGGATTATATACATATGTAAAACGTGTCTCATCCAAATTAAATGTACCATTCAAGGTCACCTTCAGACCGGGAAGTGGAGTAATATCAATAAAGCCGTTACCAGTCATGGCGTTTCCTTCAGAATTGTTCGTATTCAGCATATTGTCCATAATAGGATTAGCATCACCGATGAATGGGCGGGTCAAGCCAGCATTGAGGCCGTTTCCGTAGTCCATCATCTTGAAACCGTTTTCATCCAATTTGATACTACCGTCCGCATTACGGATGTAAGCCGGATAGATAGGAGCTTGCTGAGTAACAAACGCCCACACATTAGCCGTAGAAGAGCTAGAGCCGTTATTACCCAACGAATTGTGATCGAAACGGGCATACGACATGTTGGCCCCTACTTTCATCCAAGATTTAGCCTGATAATCAGCTTTCAAGCGGGCGGTCAGACGTTTCATATCGGAATCAGGTGTAATACCTTCATTACCCAGATATCCCAATGACACATAAAAAGAAGATTTTTCATTAGCAGCACTAACAGAAAAATTGTATTCTTGGCGAAGGCCAGTACGCGTACCCACCTCTTCCCAATCATCAGGAAGCAGCAAATAATCTTCACCTTTATAAGACACAACACGACCCAGCGTAGCATTCGGGTTCAACTTGCCGTTTTGGCCAATTAGCAACTGCCCTTCTGGCACCGTATATACATTATAGCCCAGTCCACCGTTCTTACCGAACAGATTATTGTTGGCATTCAGCCAAGCAGCTTCAGCACTCATGCCCAATGCATTCATATAGTAATTCTTCATGGCACCATAGTGTACCTCGTAGAACTGCCCGGGATCAGTGATGACTTCATATTTCTGTAAAGCACGTGTATTAGCACCCCACTTAGCATCGAAAGTAACAATAGCATCTCCCTTCTGGCTGGCCCTTTTAGTCGTAATGATAATCACGCCGTTTGCACCACGAGCACCATATAAGGCATTAGACGCTGCGTCCTTCAGTACCGTCATTGATTCCACATCATTAGGATTCAAATTGGCCAAATCACCTGCATAAGGAGCACCATCCACAACAATCAACGGATCATTGCCAGCATTGATAGAGCTGAAGCCACGAATTTTAATGGAAGAAGTACTTCCCGGTGCACCATCACTGGAAGTCATGGTAACTCCCGGAACGGCACCTGCCAATGCGTTGGTGATGCTCGTCACTTGCGATTGTTCCAACTTCTCGGCATCCACCACCTTGGCCGACCCCGTAAAAGCAGACTTTTTGGCCGTACCGAACGCAACCACCATCACTTCGTCCAGCATTTCGGAGTTTGTTCTCAATACGACCTTCAGATTAGGCTTAATCGTTACTGTCTGCGACTCCATACCAATGTAGGAAATTACCAAAGTCTTCGCGGAACTCCAACTAGCCTCTCCTGACTTCTGAATGTGGTAGCTATGCACTACTTGGATGGCGTAGCAGATGTGTTCCTACTTCAGACGGGTATCTGAAGGTGAGTAAAAGAAAAATGGGGTACCTGTTTGCTACCGTATTTTATAGTATGGCGGGAGATCTTTAACAGAGGAAGACCTGTTTTTAGGCAGATTTCTTGCTTATAGTGATACAACGTAAACATATTCGTTTTAAATTTGTTACTTATACAAAACCTGATGACAATGAAAAAGATTTTTATTACATGCATGGCTGTAGCCATGGTACTACTGACACAGCAAAAGGCCGATGCTTGCACAGGCATCACGCTAACCGCTAAGGACAGTGCGCGCATAGTAGCTCGCACCATCGAATGGGGTGGAAGTGAACTGAACAGCCAATATGTGGTGGTTCCGCGGGGATACGTACAACATTCATACGTGCCTGGATACGCACAGAATGGAATGAAAATGGTGGCCCAATATGGTTATGTAGGCCTTTCCGTAGAGCAAAAAGAATTTGTAGTCGAAGGGCTGAATGAGGTCGGACTGTCTGCCGGACTCTTCTATTTCCCTGGTTACGGGCAGTATGAAGCTTATAATGAAGAAGTGAAGGAACAGAGTGTTACCGATTTGCAGCTCATTTCGTGGATTCTGGGTTGCTGTGCTACGATAGAGCAGGTGAAGGAAGCTGTAAGCAAAGCGCATGTCATTGCAATAGATCCGCGGGCTTCTACCGTACATTGGAGGTTTGCTGATAAATCGGGTCGGCAGATTGTGCTGGAAATCGTAGGTGGAAAACCTTGTTTCTACGAGAACCGACTGGGAGTACTGACCAATTCACCCGGCTTTGAATGGCAGATGACGAACCTGAACAACTATGTCAACCTTTACGCAGGTACGGCTGAAGCCCGAAAAATGGGTGATGTGCAGATTGCTTCTTTCGGTGCCGGAAGTGGCTCCTTAGGGATTCCAGGCGATGTCACACCCCCGTCTCGTTTCGTTCGTGCCGCTTTTTATCAAACAACAGCCCCATTGCAGGCCAAAGCGGAAGACGCTGTACGTCAGGGGTTCCAGATACTGAATAATTTCGATATCCCCATTGGCGTGGAGTTTGCCGATGGCAAAATACCTGTCGACATTCCCAGTGCCACACAATGGACTACGGTTACAGACATCACAAACCGAGTTATCTATTATCGCACGATGTACAACAGTGCCATTCGTCGGATTGATCTTTCTGAAATAGATTTCACACGTGTGAACTATCGGGCTGTTCCACTCGACGACGTGAAACAACAGCCTTTTGTGCCGGTAGTTATCCGATAAAATAGGGTTTATAGAATGTATTTATGTGAAGTTTCAACGTATCCAATTGTCTATAAGCGGATTACGTTGAAACTTCTTTTTTAGGTGAAAGATCGTCTTTCTCGTTGGTTTCAATTTATGAAACTGATAATCAATACTTATACGGATGAATGTGAAGGCGTGAAACATTGTTTTCTTAAAAGGAAAACAATGCTTTCTTTGAAGGAAAACATAGCTTTACATTATCCGTTTCAAAGCCCTGTTTGGCTATCGTAAACACCGACTTTAGCTTTCTAAACATCTACTTTGGCTCTCTAAAGTGCCTCTTTCGTTTTCCGCTTGCCGAAACGGGTTGTTCTCGATGTTGCTCCAAATCATGGATAATGGTTTGATCCATGATGCTGGCATAGATTTGCGTTGTTTTTACACTCTTGTGCCCCAGTAGCTTTTGTACGGTTGTGATGTTGACACCACTATATATTAATAAGGTAGCGTTGGTGTGTCGGGCTGTGTGGAATGAAATATTCTTTGTAAGGCCTGCCTGTCTGGCTATATTCCTTAGGACCTTGTTGACGTTCGAATTGTCTTTTAGCTGGAAGAAGTTAGCCAAATCATCCTGATGCTCCTTTAGAATGGCCAGTGCCTTGCCCTCGAACAGCAAATACAGAGGCAAATGCACCTCTACACCCGTTTTTTCGGATTTGTACGCCAACCAGATTTCGTCACGAACACGAACCAAATTGCTGGGCCTCAGGCGGATGAAGTCGGAATAGCGCAGTCCGGCATAGCAGCAAAACAGAAATGCGTCCAATGTCTTTCGATAGCGTTGCAAGCCTTTCGCCTTTCTTAGCTGTTCCAACCGATCCAGCTCTTCGGGTGTCAGGTGGGTATGTTTGTGCTCTACCGTTTTTATCTTGTACTTTCTGAATGCATAGAGTCGTTCGTCCATATAATCTTTGTTGATGGCGGCATTGATGTAGCGTTTCAAGTGTTTCATGTGTTTTGCTATCGTGTTGACATGATAACCTTTCTGGCGTAAATGGTGTTCGAATGAGCATAAGAATTCAAAGGTCAGTTCCGAGAAATGGATATCAGGTCTGAAAGCAGCCAGCAGTTTTAGTGTTGTAAGATGATTCTTCCTAGAGCTTTCTTTCAGAGCGGATCTTTGAACCTCGTCCCGATAAAAAGCGATGAATGACTGGAGGTCTTCCTTTTTCCGAAGTACCTCTTTAATTAGTTCCAACGAAATCTGTCTTCCTTGTTGCCAAAGTTCCAGCTCTACATTTTCGATATGGGCAACACACTCATGCAACCACCAGTTGAGCGCTTCACTGTTAGGATGATTTTTCACGATCAGTTTTTTATTGTCCCATTGTTCGGGTTTTAAATAGACTTTGGTAGAGAAATATTTCTTTCTTTTGCCTTGATAAGCCTCTATTTGAACCAATGCAGTTCCTTTCTTATTGAGGCTTCCTTTCCTGTTGTAGACTAAGTTGTAAACTATTTTATCCATTTTCTATCTTTTATCAGTTGATTGTCATTGTGGCCGGTAATAAAGGTAGGAAATAAGTGTAATTTGAGCCTGTTTTATTCCTTCAGACAGAAATTAGCTTGTCGCCTAACCTGCCATTTTTGCTTTCTATTTATAGGAAATATGTTCTTCAATATTGTTTTTTGCAATAAAATCGCCCCTCGTTTTTAACTATTTTACATAAAACAGCGCTGTTTATTTAGATATTTGCTTTTAAATCGAACTTCATATTGAAAGGAAATCGACTAAAAATAGAACGTCCGATGCCTGAAAACTATGCTACTAAACATATATTCACAGTAATAAATAGCATTTTGACAGATTTTGAAGCTTTTCTTATTAAAACAGTTGCACATTTCATAATTCTTAATAAATTTGCACTTCGTTAGAGTAAAGAAACAATTAATGTAAAGTTAAACTTTAAGAGAGAATTTATGAAAAGAAAATTAATGCTGTTATTGGCCTGCCTTTTTGTGGGGATAGGCTTGGTAACTGCCCAAACTCAGACCGTCACAGGTGTTGTGATTTCTGAAGAAGACGGGCAGCCAGTTATTGGAGCGTCAGTAAGAGTTGAAAATACTCAGCTCGGTGCAATTACTGATGTGGACGGTAAGTTCCAAATAGCGAACGTACCAAGTTCCGCGAAGACTTTGGTAATTTCCTACATTGGTATGGAAGAACAAAAAGTTACAATCCGGCCCAATCTGAAGGTTATGATGAAGCCGAATACAGAACTTTTGGATGAAGTTGTAATCACCGGTTATGGTTCTGGCAAAAAACTCGGAAGCGTCGTTGGTTCTGTAACGGCAGTAGGAAGTGAAAAACTGGCCAATGCTCCTGTAGCCAACGTAGGTGATGCTCTTCAAGGTCAGGTAGCAGGTTTGCAGGTCTTCACGCCTTCCGGTGAGCCCAGCCAAAGCGTCAGCATGCGTCTGCGTGGTGTCAGCTCCATCGAAGGTAGCTCCGCACCTTTGTTTATATTGGACGGTTCTCCTATCTCAGCCAGTACATTCACCTCATTGAACCCGAACGACATCGAGAATATGACCGTACTGAAAGATGCTTCATCTACAGCAATCTATGGTTCGCGTGCTGCCAACGGTGTCGTTATCTTGACCTCCAAGAAAGGTAAAAGAGGGGAAAAAGCCAAAATCAATATCAGTGCCCAGTACGGTCTGTCCAAAATGACAGGTGATAACGTAACAATGATGAATGCCGAACAGTGGCTGAATTTCCAGGAGATTCTGGATCCGTCACTGGTAAACAATGCAGAATTCCAGGCAGAAAAGAATTTCTATATTAACAATGGTATCTCTACAGACTGGTCTGATGTATTCTTTGGAGGAACTGCTCCGATGCAAGAATACAACTTGAGCGTAACAGGCGGTACGGAAACTATTAACTACTTCTTCTCTTTCGGACATTACGACATGGAAGGTATTATGGACGATTCAGACTTGCGTCGTGAAACACTCCGTTCAAACATCGAAGCTAACATCAACAAATGGATGAAAGCAGGTGTCAACCTCAACTTGTCTTTCCAGAAATACAATACAGCTGCTTTTGGTAACAGTGCCAACAGCTTGTACAACAAAGCTTTTGCAGCCCGTGTATATCGTCCTGACCAGAGCTATTATGAAATCCTGACCGACGAGGGAGGAAATTTTACAGGATTCGGTGAACGTCTGAATTTCTTCGACAGAGTACAAGGCGGTGTGTACAATCCTTATTACTTGTCTGAAATACAGCCTACAAACCGCGATTTGATTCGTATCAACGGTAATACTTACCTTAACATCAATCCGATTAAAGGCTTGAATATCCGTGCAGCCCAAGCTGTTGAAGCATTCGACTACCGCAACTCAGGAGTGGCTTATCCGGAAGGACCTTTCATTGGAGCAGGAACTGCATCAGAAAGTTTCCAACGTTACTACTCGTTCACCTACACGAATACTGCTGAGTACAAATTCAACATTGACAGTCACAACGTAACCTTACTGGGTGGTCAGGAATCCATCATCTCAAAAGACCAGTCATTTGGTGTTAGAGTCAATGGCTTGACAGACACTCGTCTTATGTTGCTGAGTGCAGGTGCTACTACAGAAAAGCCCTCACACTCCAAATCAGAAACTGTATTCAACTCCTATTTTGCAACATTGAGCTACAATTACGACGAAAAATACTTCTTCGATGCATCTTATCGTCGTGACGGATCTTCACTCTTCGGTCTTAATAACCAATGGGGTAACTTCTGGTCTGTAGGCGCTATGTGGGACTTGAAGAAAGAAAACTTCCTGAGCGATGTAGAATGGATTAACGACTTACAACTCAAAGCCAGCTACGGTACAGTAGGTAACTCTTCAGCTCTTTCTGCATACATGGCTTATGGTCTTATCAGCTCCGGTTCCATGTACGGTGGAGAAACTGGTACAGCAATTGGTAATCCTGCCAATCCAGACCTGACATGGGAAGTTGTAAAAACTGCCAACGTAGCTTTGAATACCCGTTTGTTCGACCGAGTTAATTTGGATGTAGAATTCTACAACCGTCTGACAGAAGACATGTTGATGCAGATTCCTTTCTCCTATACAACTGGTTTCTCTGCAGGTTGGGGTAATGTAGCCAGCATGCGCAACCGTGGTGTGGATATTACAGCAAATGTAGACATTCTTAAAGACGTAGCAGGTGTTAACTGGAGTATTTCAGCAAACGTAAACTACAACAAAAATGAAATAACCAAACTGTTCAATGGTCTGGACGAATATGTATTGGCAAATACAGGTCTGAAACTTCAGGTTGGCAAGCCTTATGGTGAATACTTCTATAACCGTTGGGCAGGTGTCGATCCTCGTGATGGTTATAACATGTGGTATGACAAGAATGGCAACTTGACCAAGACTTTCTCTGAAGACGATGCTGTATTTACAGGCAAACAACGTTATGCTCCTTGGTCTGGTGGTTTCGGAACAAACCTCAAATGGAAGGGAATTACGGTTTCTGCAGATTTTGCATACATGCTGGGACAATATATGGTGAACAACGAACGCTGGTTTACTGAGAATCCTCAATTTGCCAACTCTATGAATCAGACTGCTGACATGTTCACTATGTGGCAGAAGCCGGGTGATATTACCAACATCTCAACTCCCGACTCTCCGATGCAATTTGACACCCACTTGTTGGAAAATGCATCATTCATGCGTCTGAAAAACCTGACAGTCAGCTATGATCTGCCGAAGAACTGGATGCGTCGTACAGGTTTCATGGAAAGCGCCCGTGTATTCTTCGTAGGCCGTAATCTGTGGACTGTTACCAAGTATAGAGGTTATGACCCGGAAATTGACAGTAACATGCAGCTGGGTAACTATCCGAATACCAAGCAGTTTACGTTTGGACTTGAACTCACTTTCTAAACATGAACCACTAACGAATTTATGAAAATGAAAAAAAGAAATATTATTTTATCCGTCTTGTTTGCAGCAGTGGGATTGACTTCCTGTGACATGGAGAAATATCCCTACAATGCTGTAGAAGAAAGTCAGTACATGACTACAGCCAATGACTTCAAAAGTGCCCGTATCGGCTTATATTCTCCATATAGGACTCTGACTTCGGGTGGACACGTTCTGACACCGGAATTCCAATGCGCAGACTTTCATGCTACCGCCAGCTACAGTAACACGTATGGAAATCAATACAGATGGGATTTCCAGTCTTCTGATGATAACATCAAAGCCATTTGGGGTAACTTCTACACTTTGATTGCACGTAGCAATTATTATATTGATTCTTATCAGAAATTGGTAAACGGTGAAATACCCGGTATTAGTGAAGCAGACCGTGCTTTAATTGACTGTTGGGCAGGAGAAGCTTATTTCTCACGCGCATTTGCCTATTACAATCTGGCAACGTTCTTCTGCGAGGCATACGATCCCAGCACTGCCGCTGAGGTTTATGGACTTCCCTTACAGCTGACATACGTTTCCAATGCTACCGACAACAGTAAATATCCGGGCCGTTCATCTTTGCAAGCTACATTTGAGCAGATCAACAAAGATTTGACAGAGGCAGAAAGATTGGTAAATGAAAACAAAACTGTTAATTCCGATACTCAGGCCAAATACAACTACATCAGCCAGGATTTGGTAACAGCTCTGCGCGCCCGCGTTGCATTATGGACAAAAGACTATGATACAGCAATAAGCGCATCTACAGGACTGATAAGTAGCAACAAGTACCCTCTTATCAATGACGGAGAAGCATTCCGTGCTATGTGGGTAACAGACTATGGTACAGAAGTTATCTGGCAGATATATACTGCCGCTCCAGATGAACTCTGCTCTACAAACGGTACAATGTTCTGGGGACAATACAAAAATGGAGATCCACAAGTAATGGACTTTATTCCTTCTCAAAGCTTGATTGACCTCTATACGGACGGAGACAAAGATATTCGTTTCACATCTTTCTTTGCTCCCTATCATTTAGCTCTGTCAAACGGCTCGGAAGCAGACGTATATGTTTTCGACAAATACCCCGGCAACCCCGATATATATTCACAAACAATTGTGGATAATCACTATATCAACAAGCCGAAACCATTCCGTATTGCCGAGCAATATCTGATTGCAGCGGAAGCATACGCCGCAAAGAATGATGTAACGAATGCCAGCAAATACTTGAACGATTTGTGTCGTACACGTATTGCAGAATATACTGACAAGAGCTATACAAATGCCACGATATTGACAGCCATTCAGAACGAACGCCACAAAGAATTGGTGGGTGAAGGTTTCCAGTTAATCGACCTGAAGCGTTGGAATCTTGGCATCGATCGTGCTAATGCATACCAAGAATCAACCATGGTTCTTCAGCCGGGTGGAGTGAACACCACTGCATTGTCCAAACAAGCTGGTGATAATCGTTTCGTATGGCCTATCCCCAAAGCAGAGTATGATGCAAATCCTCAGCTGAAAGGCCAACAGAATCCTGGTTATTAATTGATATACTTAATTAAAAAGAACAGAACATATGAAATATCTCAAATTATTAGCTTTATGCTTACTTCCGATATCATTTGCCGCTTGTAGCGATGATGAGGAAATGAATAGCGGAAACGCTACCGTAGGCTTTGCATCCACTGAATTATCAGTGACGGAAAATACTTCCATGGTAGAAATTCCCATCTCATTGGAAGGTGACCATACAGGCCCTGTAAGAGTCAATATAGAAGTTACAGATTGTAATGGGACCTCTGTTACCAATGATGAAACCATCATTCTGACAAGTAATAGTCTTATTATGCCTTCAGGTGTAGAAACTGTTCAAGCAGAATTGCGTTCATCAGTTTACACTGTTGAAGACAACTTAGACCGTTCTTTTACAGTAAAAATCACATCTGCTGAAGGTGCAACTATAGGGAATGCCACATGTAAAGTTAACATCGAAGAAATTCCCGATCCTTATGCAAATTTGGCAGGGAACTGGACGTTGAGTGCCGGTAGAGCAGGCAATTTGGCAATCGTATTAAATACTCGTGAAGATCGCTCTGGTTACGATTGCACAATGACCCTCCAAGGAGTTGAAATGCCATTTACAATAGCATACACACCTCAGGGTCTTACTGTAAAAATGAACACAGTACTGGCAGAAGGACTTGATTTTGGAGATCCTGTAGGAGTAGCAGATGCTGTACTTGCTTATATCGACGGAAACTATCTTGTAACCGATCCACTGTCAGCCTCCTGGAATGAAGATTTGAACTTAATTCTATTTGATTATCCGATGACTGCTGCTTTATTCAGTTCTGCAACAGGCCAATTTACAGGATACACATGGTTTACGGCTGATACTGTAATGAGAAAGGTAGAAACGACCAAATAATAAACTGAAACCAATATGTAAAGGGCATCCCTGTTTAATGAGGATGCCCTTTTTAACTTAAGACAGCCACCTAATCCACATGAAAACAAAAATTTATCATCTATTATGTCTGCTTTTTGTATTTACGATTATAGCAGCATGTTCCAAGGAAGAAGAAACACCAGCTTCCATTACTATAGCGGAACAAAGTCAAAATCAAATTTTAGCCTCTGGCATTAATTCACGAATTACCGTTGATTTTACCAGTACACATGATTGGAAAGCGTCTACAGATGCTTCTTGGGCTGTAATAACTCCCACATCTGGCAAAGCAGGTACAGCCAGTATTGGAATTTTGGCTAAGGAAGAAAACAGAACGGGAGAAGTACGCACAGGACTTTTGACTTTATCGTGCGGAGAAGCAACTGCTCAAGTTACTTTTACACAAGCGGCAATGGATGTTCTAAATATAGAACAGACCGTCTATGATCTTTCTGCTGACGAACAGGAAATCAGCATAAAATTTGCTACCAATATACAGAATGGAAAAATCACTTTAAAGGCTGAAGACAATTACTCGTGGATTACTCCCAAAGAAAACACCCTGACCCGCGCAATAGAGGAAGGAGAAATCATCCTAAAAATACAAGCCAACGAAAGGCGTTCGGCCAGAAATGCCAAACTCAAAGTACAGGTCGTAAACATAAATGATGAGAATCAGATATTAATGGAATCAGCCACCATCAATATCAACCAAAAAGAAGCGCCTGTCGGTACTTCATCCGACTTAACTACACAAGATAAAAAAGTATTTTTAATACAAGAACATACCGAAGGAAACGGAATTCCTCTCATATTTTTAGGAGATGGTTTTCTTGATACAGATATCAGCAATGGTTACTATCGGCAAGCCATGGAAAAAGGTATAGAGAATTTCTTTACTGAAGAGCCTATTAAATCTCTTCGCAGTTATTTTGATATATGGATGGTAACAGCCGTTTCTTTAAACAATGCTTTTGGAAATCAATTCAATACAAAGTTCAGTTGCCGGTTGGAAGGGGGCGGAAGTACACTGATAGAAGGGAACCATTCCAAAGTACAAGAATATGCCATGGAAGTACCTACTCTCAAAGAAAATCCCGAACTGTTCAATGAAGCGACCTGTATCGTCATCCTAAATACAGAAGAGTATGCCGGAACTTGCTATTTTGGCTTTAACGATGGAGTAAAAACCATCAATCTGGCCATTGGTTATTGCCCTATGATTTACGGAATGGAAGATGATATGTTCCGCCGAGTGCTTTGCCATGAATGTATCGGACACGGTTTCAGCAAACTGATGGATGAATATTCGTATCAAGAAATGGGAAGAATACCAACCTCTGAAATAACAGATACACAAAAGATGCAGGAAATGGGATGGGCAGCCAATGTAGATTTCACCAATGATAGAAATGCTGTACTCTGGAGTAAATTTCTGAAAGATTCACGTTACCAAGGAAAGGATAACTACGGTGAAACTTTAGGTATCTACGAAGGGGCTTGTACATACTGGAGCGGTGCTTACCGACCGACAACCGAAAGCATGATGCGAAGCAATATGCATGGCTTCAATGCTCCTTCACGTGAGGCAATCTACAAGCGTGTGATGAGCACAGCATATGGAAAAGAATGGGAATACAATTATGAAGAATTTGTAGCATTCGACCAGGCCCATCTCCCAATGCCAACAGAAGCAACCACGCGTGCTACTTACAAAGAAGCAACTCGTCCATTCAGTTTACCAGTATTTACCAATATGACTATACGTTTCGCCTACTGATAATTATAAAACATAAAAGAGACAAACTTAAAACAAAGAATATCAACATCTAATTACTCAAAAAAAAAAAAAAATCAAAAGCATCTAATAACAAAATCTCTATATATTCATCACATTAATTTATAGTTTTATATGCTTACTCAGGTTTATGTCTTCACGTACTCCTGAGTAAGTTTTTTATAAAAAATTAAAGTTAGAATAATAATCATCATCTCCAATTACAACGCCTCATATTTTACTCTTCAGAACAATAACTAATCATCACACATAAACTTTGTATTCGTCAGTCAAAATTCTGCAAAATTAAAACACACAAAATGTATTTTACACTTCTATTGACTTAACATTTTTCTGGCATCCGTACAATTATCCATATATGTGTACCATTCTCAGTTTAATCGTACAAATTCACCTGCTATAATTCATTCCTCAAAAAGAACGAAAGTACTATCTTCGCAAAGCAATCAATACTTTCACTAACACATTTTCGATACCATGAAAATCAATATCTGTAAAAAGGGAATCTTACCATTATTGGCAGGGCTAATACTTTACAGTTCTTGTACAACAGAACAGCCAAATGAAACACTACCATTTTGGCACGGTCAAGAACGTCAACTCCGATACAAACCCGAAGGAGAATACTTCGTCGGAAAGAATGGTGACAAACGATTTACGCGTGCTATTTACGGAACTAATACAGGATTCCGTTTCGAAACCAGCGATTATCCTGAAATAGGTCTTTACATGCCCCGACTAGGCGGTAGCATATATATGGCACTACAAACTGCTGACACAACGGTATGGATGAAAGATCTGAGTAGTATTGAATCACGGTTCAGGTCTGGAGAGCGTCGCTACATCATACAAGATAAACAGTATCTGCAGAAAGGAACTATCATGATCGATATGTTAGCCCTCAGCAATGCAGATGGGATGATTGTATCCATCCAAGGAGACAATTTACCAGAAGGAGTGAAACTGATCGCTATTTATGGTGGTGCCAGTAACAAACGTTTTTCTCGAGAAGGAGATTTGGGTGCAGATCCCAAAGATTGCTTTTATATTAAACCAGAAAATTGCAAGGGAAACTCATTCCAGATAGAAGGATGCCGAATCACGAATTTCTACGGAAAGGGAAAACAAATCATGTCGCAAGATGAAGCTTATGAAAATAAAGAAGCTCTGAAAGACTTAAAAGTAACAAAAGAAATCACTCAAGATGCCGAACAAGTACAAGGCATATTCTCAGAAGAGGTTAGATTCAGGCTGGCAGACGGAGGAACCATTGACAACCTGACCGAATTATTGGAATCTGAAGCCAGAGAACAGCCAGTAGCAATAGCAACACTCCCCATCGGAAAAGAATGCAAATACATGGAATGGGTAAATCCTCGGACTATAAAAGGAAAGATTGACCTTGCAACAGATTTCAAGTTGGCACAAGACTTTCGCGAAAAGATTGCGGGAAGAATGAAAATAAATACGCCAGACCCTTACATCAATACATTAGGAGGAATCTTTGCCGGCGCAGAGGATGCTGTTTGGGAAGCACCAAGCTACCTGCATGGAGCTATAGGATGGCGAATGCCACTCACTGGATGGAGAGCTGCCTATTTGGGAGACCTAATAGGGATGCACGACCGAGCCCGTATGCACTTCGACGGTTACGCCGCAGCTCAAATCACCAATATTCCGGTCAATCTGCCGCATTTACAGGACGACGAACTCCATGGAGCACGTTCGTTAAAAAAATGGGGAACGCCCATGTACAGTAACGGTTACATCTGCCGGAATCCCAACCGCACAGACGCAATGCATCATTATGATATGAACCTGGTGTATATAGATGAACTATTATGGCATTTAAACTGGACAGGCGATCTAAACTATGCACGTAAAATTTTCCCTGTCATTAAACGACATTTACAATGGGAAAAGCAGACCTTTGATCCGGATAACGATCATCTTTATGACGCTTACTGCTGTATTTGGGCTTCAGATGCTCTCCAGTATAATGGTGGAGAAGTGACACACTCCTCTGCATACAATTACAGATCTAATAAAATGGCTGCCGAGATTGCTGAAAAATTAGGTGAAGATCCAACTCCTTATAAGAAAGAAGCAGAAGGTATTCTGGAAGCTATCAACAAAACCCTATGGATTCCTGAAAAAGGTTGGTGGGCCGAATTCAAGGATAACATGGGAAACCAAATGTTGCATGAGAACGCTGCCGTATGGACAATCTATCATTCTATTGATTCAGACATACATGATGCTTTCAAAGCTTACCAGGCCACACGATACGTAGACAACTACATTCCACATATCCCAGTCGTAGCCAACGGGCTTAAAGACACGAACAACTACGTGATAAGTACTACCAACTGGCAACCTTATATGTGGTCCATCAATAATGTAGCTTTTGGTGAAATCGTACACACAGCTTATAGCTTCTGGCAGGCAGGACGTGCAGAAGAAGCTTTCAAAATGTTCAAAGGAGCTATCCTGGATGCCATGTATTTAGGATCGGGACCTGGAAACATCACACAAATATCACACTATGACGCAGCACGAGGAGAAATGTACAGAGATTTTGCAGATCCGGTCGCTGTGGGTGTCAGAGCTGTTGTCCAAGGAATGTTCGGCATTCTTCCTGATCTCATGAACAGAAGATTGGTTATTCGCCCCGGATTCCCACAAGAATGGAACCACGCTTCATTAGAGACCTTGAACATGAAATACGATTTCAAACGCGAAGGGTACAAAGATTTCTATAAGTTTACGCCCACATTACAGACTGAGGGAAATCTTATACTGGAAGTGGAAGTACGTGGAAACGAGGTAGACTACATTAAGATTAATGGAAAACAGACTAGATACCAAATATTGGAACCAAGCATTGGGATCCCTCGTATTGCTATAGAAGCAGGGGTGAAAGAAAACTATGACATTGAAATTGCTTGGAAAGGGAAACGTGATAAATCGTCTCAAGAAATCCAGACAGAAGTAGCCTCAGGTAACCATTTGGATATCAGGATTGAAAATGCTGTGGAATTGTATGACCCACAACATATTCTCACAGAAGCAACTCTATCCGAAAACAGATTGCAAGGAACAGCGAATGGCGTAGAAGGTCATCGCACGCTTTTTGTAAAATGTAGGAAAAACGACTTATCGTGGTGGATCCCTATTAATATACATATCTTACAACCACTGGAGATTATAAATAATCCAAATTCCGACTCTCTAAAATTCATGCTGGTGAACCATACAGGAAAGGCAATCAAAGGGAATATTCAAATAAACAACACGACTAACGTAGAAAATGTAAACATCCCGGCCGGTGGTAAACAGACATTTACCTGTCAGACGCCCATCGCTTCCATGGGTACAAACCGAATTACAGTAAGTACTCCGGACACAACCTATACACTGAAAGCTATAAACTGGAATCTACAGAATCCAGCATCAACCTTATATGATACAGTAAGTATGGACGCATATTTTAACGATGAAGTCAATAATATATTCGCATACGGGAAATATAAATCTCCACGATGGCCCTATACAACTTTGTGCGTACCAACTCAAGGAATGGGACAATGGTGCCACCCGAATGACCTGTCTCCAATAGAAGATACGGGGTTACGTTCAAAAGTAAAAAATGGCATATTCATAATGCCTCAAGGAATTCCATTCAGGACTTCTGCCACTGAAGGTAAAAAGAACATAGCCTTCACCACCTTATGGGACAATTATCCGGATTCACTGTCTATCGCATTGCATGGCAAAGCATCAAAGGCTTATCTATTGGTAGCCGCTTCCACTTATCACATGCAATCCCATTGTCTGAACGGAACCATAACCGTCCGATATAAAGATGGCACTGAAAACGTATTGGAACTGGTACTTCCTGAAAATCTACTTCCACTGGATCAGGACATATTTATTGATAACGCAGCATTCTACAGTAATGATCCACGACCATACAGAATACGTCTGAAAACAGGTGAGATAGATACCTATCATGCCGGAAAGCTTAAAAAACAGATGTCTAACAATCCCATCTATATCGAAGGAGGAATGGCTACTCTATTGGACCTACCACTTGATTCTGATAAAGAATTAGATCGGCTTTACCTGAAAACGATAGCTAACGAAGTTATTATCGGACTAATGTCGGTAACATTGATGAGAGATTAGTACTATTCTAAAAATCCAGAAAACGAAGAATAGATCACAATTTAATAAAACAAATAAATATGAACAGAAAAGGTATATTGATTCTTTTAGGAACGGTTGCAATGGCTAATCTCAATGTCATGCATGCACAGGATTTGCGTGAACGAACCTATTATTATGAGATTCTCTCACCGAATCATCAGGAAAAGCCAGATGTAGTAGGATTTGCAAAAGAAAGAGTTAAAGAGAATTTAAATCGAGGACTTACAGCCATTCCTACGATTGATGGTAAAGGAGTATATTTGAGCTGGAGATTGTTAGAAAGCGATGGAGATGATGTACAATTTCATGTATACAAAGACACAGAAGGGAAACGTATTCGCCTGACTCAAAATCCTCTATCAAACACATGCGACTTTATCGATCTTCATCCATCTACTGAAAAGGTCCATTATGAAGTAAGATCTATAAAAGAGATTGATAACAAAAACATACTAGAAGGTTCGCAAATCAGTATAAAATTTAGCGAACTAACAAACTACAAATCTATAAAAATTAATCCTAATATTAAAGCAGGGAAAGTAGCTGTAGCAGATCTGAACGGAGACGGAACGTTCGACTACATCATACGAACTCCAGACAGTAATATTGACCCTGGAATGCCAGGAGACAAAAACGGAACTACCTATCAAATTGAAGCCTACCTGAGTGACGGAACGAAACTATGGAGTAAAGATTTAGGTTTAGGTATTGAACCCGGTATCTGGTACTCTCCTTTCATAGCTTATGACTTCAACGGCGACGGAAAAGCAGAAATTGCCATTAAAACCGCACCCAAAAATGCGGCACGCAATACCGAAGGAAGAGTTGATTCTGGTGAAGAATATTTAAGTATTTGGGATGGTATGACAGGCAAAGAATTAGCCAGAGTAAATTGGCCAGAACGCAATGAACGTTACGGCAATCTGGTCAGACAAAACAGAAACCAAATGGCTATGGTCTTTTTGGACGGAAAGACTCCTTCTATTTTAGCTTGTCGCGGAACATATAAACTAATGGTAGTAGATGCTTGGCAATGGGATGGGAAAAAATTAAAGAGACAATGGAGATGGGATGGAGATGAAGAAAACCCGATTGTTCGAAGCATGGGGGCACACAGCATTGTATGCGGAGATGTTGATGGAGATTTAAAAGATGAAATTCTACTTGGTTCCTGTATGCTTGATGATAATGGAACTCTACTTTGGTCGACTGGACTAGGACATCCCGATAAAGCCTATCTGACAGATATAGACCCTACAAGACCAGGCTTAGAAGTCTTTTTATGCTTAGAACCATGGCAAACCAATGGAAGAGGGGTATGCATGGTAGATGCTAAAACCGGTAAATCTATCTGGAACATAAACAGAAAGACCTTTCACGTAGGCGATGGGATGGTAGCAGATATAACTTCCTCGATGCCCGGATTAGAATGTTTTGCCAGCGAAGATCGCAAAGGTGGAAGCAATGACAAATATTTATTAAGTGCAAATGGAACCTATGTTCAAGTCAATGGAGAGATTCCAGAATGCCGTAACTGGGCATGGTGGGATGCAGATAAGATAAGAGAAACTTTCATATCCGGTCAACACAAAAATCAATCCAATATAATCAAATGGAAGGGAGAGACATTAACCCATAACATAGAAGGAAGTATTTTAATGATAGGTGACTTATACGGCGATTGGCGCGAGGAAATTGTAACGTCTCTCCCTGGAGAAATCAGAATCTATTCGACCAATATCCCTGCAAAAGACAGAAGAACATGTCTCATGCAAGATCCTATCTATCGAAGCTATATTTGCCAACGCTCCATGGGATATCCACAAGCACCCGTACCTTCTTATTACTTAGGAGAATAGTATGACAACAACTTGTTAAAGGAACAAGTTTATTCCTTGATGACCTAAAAAAGAAAGCAGAAGAAGGCTCTAAAGAATTAAATTTTAGAATCTCCTTCTACTTTCGTAGCCCCGAGGGGAATCGAACCCCTATCTAAAGTTTAGGAAACTTCTATTCTATCCGTTGAACTACAAGGCCTTTAAATGAAAATCCTGCATCTGTATGCAGGAATAGGCCACAAAGATAATACTTTCTGCCGATTTTCCGAAAAAAGTTTTGTTAATCCGATTAACTTTCCGACATTTGCGAACTGCGTTGAACGCATATCCATAAAATTAACCTAAGAAAATCCTAAGTTATGGCAAACGACATGATGGTCAAAGACCTGGACGAAGTGGTAGTACGCTTCTCCGGCGACTCCGGCGACGGAATGCAGCTCGCCGGCAACATCTTTTCAACAGTTTCGGCTACGGTAGGAAACGACATCAGTACTTTTCCCGACTATCCGGCAGATATTCGAGCACCGCAAGGTTCACTAACGGGTGTCTCAGGCTTTCAAGTGCATATCGGTGCACAGAAGGTATATACGCCAGGTGACCAGTGTGACGTGCTGGTGGCCATGAACGCAGCCGCACTGAAGACACAATATAAATTCGTTAAACCCAACGGTACAATTATCATCGATACCGACGCTTTTCAGAAGTCCGATCTTGAAAAAGCAGCCTTCCAAACTGAAAACCCTATCGAAGAGATGGGTATCAAGCAAGAAGTTATTGCCGCCTCTATCACTACGATGGTGAAAGACTGCTTGGCTTCCACAGGAATGGACAATAAATCCATCCTGAAATGCCGTAACATGTTCGCCGTCGGCCTAGTATGCTGGCTTTTCGACCGTGACCTCAAGATAGCCGAAGACTTCATCCGCGAGAAGTTCGGCAAAAAGCCCGAAGTGGCCGAAGCTAATATCAAGGTTATCCATGCCGGATGGGACTACGGACACAACACGCATGCCTCCATCGCACATGCCACTTGCCGCATCGAAAGCAAGGTGAAGGTACCCGGACGGTACATGGACATCACCGGCAACAAGGCTACAGCATACGGCTTCATCGCCGCTGCCGAGAAAGCCGGACTGAAACTGTTCCTCGGCTCCTACCCCATTACTCCAGCCACGGATGTGCTGCACGAATTGTCCAAGCACAAGTCACTGGGCGTAATGACCGTGCAGTGTGAAGACGAAATTTCAGGCTGCGCCACCGCCATTGGAGCCTCGTTTGCCGGCGCACTGGCCGTAACCTCCACCTCAGGCCCCGGTGTATGTCTGAAGTCCGAAGCCATGAACCTAGCTGTCATCACCGAGCTGCCGCTCGTGGTGCTCGACGTACAGCGCGGCGGTCCTTCCACAGGTCTGCCTACCAAGTCGGAACAGACCGACCTGCTACAAGCCCTCTTCGGTCGTAACGGTGAAAGCCCCATGCCAGTTATCGCAGCCACATCGCCTACCAACTGTTTCGACGCCGCCTATATGGCCTGCAAGATTGCCCTGGAGCACATGACACCTGTCGTGTTGCTGACCGACGGTTACGTAGCCAACGGCTCGGGTGCCTGGAAGTTGCCCAAGCTAGCCGAGTACCCGGCCATCAACCCGCCTTATGCGCCCGCCGACATGAAAGACAACTATACACCCTACCGCCGCAATCCCGAAACCGGTGTCCGCTATTGGGCTATCCCCGGTCAAGAAGGCTACACGCACATCCTGGGTGGTCTGGAAAAAGACAGTAATACGGGTGCCATCTCCACCGACCCGGAGAACCATAACCTGATGTGTCACCTGCGCGCCGAGAAGGTAGCCAAGATTCCCGTGCCCGACGTTCAGGTACAAGGTTGTGCCGACGATGCCGACCTGTTTATCGTAGGTTTCGGCGGTACATACGGACACCTCTATTCGGCTATGGACGAAATGATCAAAGCCGGCAAAAAGGTAGCCTTGGCGCACTTCAGCTTCCTGAACCCGCTGCCCAAGAACACAGAAGAGGTACTGAAACGCTACAAAAAAGTAGTGGTAGCCGAACAGAACCTGGGACAGTTTGCCGCCTATCTGCGTATGAAGGTAAACAATTTCACTCCTTACCAATTCAACGAAGTGAAAGGACAACCCTTCGTCGTAGCCGAACTGGTAAAGGCATTCAACGAAATCATTAACCAATAAAATCGAGGAGGACACTATTATGAACGAATATACAGCTAAAGACTTCAAGAAAGGACAACCCCGCTGGTGTCCGGGCTGCGGCGACCACTTCTTCCTGGCCTCCCTGCACAAGGCCATGGCCGAAATAGGCAAGGCTCCGTGGGAAACGGCCGTCATCTCGGGTATCGGATGTTCCAGCCGTCTGCCGTATTATATGAATACGTATGCCATGCAGACTATCCACGGCCGTGCGGCCGCTATCTCGACCGGCGCCAAAGTCACTAATCCCAATCTGGCCGTTTGGCAGATTTCAGGCGATGGTGACGGACTGGCCATCGGTGGCAATCACTTCATCCACGCCGTACGCCGCAACATCGACCTGAACATGATTCTGCTGAACAACCGCATCTACGGTCTGACCAAAGGACAATACTCGCCGACGTCGCCCCGCGGCTTTGTCAGCAAGTCATCGCCCTACGGTACCGTAGAGGATCCTTTCCATCCCGCCGAGCTGTGCTTCGGCGCACGCGGACGTTTCTTCGCACGCGCCGTTGCCACCGATGCTGCCGGCACGGTAGAAATCCTGAAAGCAGCCTACAACCATAAAGGTGCCGCCGTCTGCGAAATCCTCCAGAACTGCGTCATCTTCAACAACGGTACGCACGACTCTGTTTACAACAAGGAAGGACGCGCCAAGAACGCCATCTATCTGGAACACGGCAAGCCGATGATTTTCGGTGAAAACCGCGAATATGGCTTGATGCAGGAAGGCTTCGGCCTGAAAGTGGTGAAGCTTGGCGAAAACGGAATCACCGAGAAAGACATTCTGGTGCACGACGCCCACTGCATGGACAACACCCTGCAGCTGAAACTCGCTCTGATGGAAGGGCCGGACTTCCCCATCGCCCTCGGTGTCATCCGCGATGTGGACGAGCCGACCTACGACGAAGCCGTACATGCCCAAATCGAGGAAGTGAGCGCCAAGAAGAACTATCACAACTTCGAGGAGCTGTTGATGACCAATGATACTTGGGAAGTGAAATAAAATAGCGATCCATTCTCTATTTCTCAGGCACGAACGCATATATGCAGTTCGTGCCTGATCTGTTTTCATGAGTGTGGAATATTTCCACATCAAAATCACCGTTTTCTACAATATCTATTATAAAAGCCAAGTTTTAGCATTACCATATCAATCTATATATCAACGAATTAGAAAACACAAGCATTATTTGGTACATGATTTGTTGTTACTCCTATATTCAACCATATCAACAACATATATGAAAAACCAAATAATCAAAAAAATCAGATGGGCAGCAGTAATTGTTGTGATTTCATCACTTCCCCTTCATCTGCCCGCACAGAGAGCCGCATCTTCACAAGCGGATGAATACACAGTACAAACTCCACCAGACGAGAACACTCCACCAGACGGTGTGAAAAAGAAAATCGAAGGAACCGTAACCGATGAACAAGGTATCCCCATCATCGGTGCCACAGTGAGTGTCAAAGGACATCCGGACATCGGCGTGACAACCGACATCAACGGTAAATTCGCACTGGAAGTGACTCCACGTACCATTCTGGTCATCGCCTACCTGGGATATAACACCCAAGAGACCAGAGTCGGACAACGAAATTCCACCTACAACATTATCCTGAAGGAAGACAACCAAATGTTGGAAGAAGTGGTAGTAGTGGGCTATGGCACCGTAAAGAAAAGCGACCTGACCGGATCGGTATCGACTGTAGGTTCCCGAAGCTTTGAAACCCAACCGGTAAAAAGTGTATCCCAGATTCTACAAGGAAGAACGGCCGGTGTAGAAGTGACAAACAGCAGCGGTATGCCCGGTGCCGGTGCAAAGGTACGCATCCGAGGCACCACCTCTATCAACAAAAGCAGTGATCCGCTTTACGTCATCGACGGTATCATCTCATCGAGCGGCCTTGACGGACTGAACCCACAAGACATTCAGTCTATGGAAGTATTGAAAGATGCATCCTCCACCGCCATCTACGGTTCGCGAGGAGCCAACGGTGTCATCCTCGTAACAACCCGTAACGGACAGGAAGGACGGGCCAAGGTGACCTTTGACGCTCAAATTGGACTGGCAGCCGTCAGAAAAGACTACGACCTGCTTAGCCCTTACGAATACGCACTGGCCCTGAATGACATCCGAGGATCACAAACCATCTCGGCCGCCGATCTGGAGGCCTATAAGAACGGAACGAAAGGAATCAATTGGGTGGACCTCATGACCCGTACGGCCCTGACCCAAGATTATAGTATAGGAATCTCGGGAGGTACGGAAAAGGTAAAATACCTCCTTTCGGGTAATGTACTCGACCAGGAGGCAGTCACCATCAACTCCAAATACAAGCGCTATGGTTTCCGTGCCAATATCAACGCAGACCTGCGCCCCTGGCTATCCATCTCAACCCGCTTGAATACGGCCATTATTCATCAAGAGAACGGAGCACCAAGCTGGTTCCACGTACTGAATTTCTCACCTACCATGGAGCTGCGCGATCCTGAGACTGGTATTTATAACAACGACCCCTACAATATCGGAACCGGTAACAACCCGTATGGCGTGGCAATGGAAAACTACAGCGACTCTTACAGCTATAACGTCAACGCCAACCTGACACTGCTCTTCAAGATTGCCAAGGGACTGACATTCTCCGTACAAGGCGGATACGACTACGACCATAGTCCTTCCTATTCGTTCAGTTCCAAGCTGGTAGCTCCGGGTGCCATCAACAGCATGAACAACAGCAGCAGCCTGCACCGCTACTGGCAGAACACCAACAACCTGAGCTACCAAGGAGAATTCGGTGATCATACCCTGTCGGCCACTGCCGTATGGGAAATCAGCCACAGCACCGACACGGGCCTCAGTGCCGGAGGTTCGAACCTGAATAACGAAAGCGTAGGCTACTGGAACATCGGCAATGCCGCTGTACGTACCGAAAGCAATTCATACGTCGAATCTTCCCTGGCATCGGGTATCTTCCGACTGGGCTACGACTATAAAAAGCGCTACTTTCTGACCGCCTCCCTTCGTGCCGACGGTTCGTCGAAATTCCAAAAGAACCACCGATGGGGTTGGTTCCCCTCGGCTGCAGTGGCATGGGATATCGCCCAAGAAAAATTCATGGAAAACCAACATATCCTGAAACAACTGAAACTGCGTGCCAGCTACGGTGTCACTGGTAACGAAGCCATTTCTGCCTACAGTACCTTGGGTATGCTTTCAAGTACCACCTATGGCTGGGGAACCACAACCGGATACACAGGTTACTGGGGAAATCAATTTGCGACTCCCGACCTTACATGGGAAAAAACTTATCAGTATGACGTAGGTCTCGACTTGAGTCTTTTCGGCGTGGACCTCACGGTGGACTGGTTCAAGAAGCGTACGGTCGATCTGCTCTTCCAAAAGCAAGTCCCCCGATACAACGGCGGTGGTACCTACTGGGTGAACCAGGGTAAGCTGAACAATACCGGTGTCGAATTCTCATTGAGTACTTTCCCGGTGAAAAGTACCGTCGTATGGGAAACCAGTTTCAACGCCGCCTATGTAAAGAATGAAGTCATAGACCTGGCCGGCAACGACTTTGTACTCAGTGCCAACTACAGCGATCTGGGCGGTGCCATGCAGATTATGAAACCCGGCTATCCGTTAGGCTCGTTCTATGTATATCAATGGAAAGGCTTTGATGAAAACGGCGCCAACCTCTACCAGAAAGCCGATGGTACACTGACCACCTCTCCCACCTCAGACGACCTTGTCATCAAGGGACAGGCCAGCCCCAAATGGACACTGGGATGGAACAACACCATCACGTGGAAGAACTGGACACTGAACTTGTTCTTCAATGCAGCTACCGGATATAACCGTCTGAACATAAGCCGTTTCACGACGGCCTCCATGAGCGGTGTGTCACGTTTTATCACTCTGCGCGATGCCTATTTCAAAGGATGGGACTACGTTACCGACAAATCCGAAGCCCTCTATCCCAGCATCAGCAATACCGATAACAAGAGTTATGCCAATTCCGACTTCTGGCTGGAAGACGCTTCGTTCATCAAACTGAAGAATATCAGTCTGTCCTACAACATTCCGCGTAAAGTGGCCAAATTCGCCGGCATACAATTGACGGTCAGTGCACAAGACTTGTTGACCATCACCAAGTACAAGGGTATGGATCCCGAAGTATATTCAAGCTACGACGGACTGGACTACGGTGCCTATCCCATACCACGAACATTCACCTTTGCCGTGAAACTCAGATTCTAACCACTCACTAAAAGAATAAGAACATGAAAACTCATCTGTATATCAAAAACATACTCCTGGCAGCCACAGTAGCTCTCAGCCTCTCGGCCTGCGAGGATTTCCTGACCGAAAAACCTTACGGACAATTGACGACCGAAGGTTTCTTCAGTAGTAAGGAAGACTTGGACGCATCGCTCAACGCTCTCTATTCCGTCGTAGCCACTTCACAGGGACAAAACAACTACTGCGGCACCAATTTCTTGGCCGGTGACGACATCTCCACCCATCCCGCCAGTAACAAGCAGCCTCTGCGCGAGCATGACCAATACAGCGTCAGCGACAACAACTCGTGGCTGGTAAGCATGTGGGAACAGCGATACAAGGTCATCAAGGCCGCCAACTTCATCATCAACAATGCCGAACGTACGCCCGACGTCAGTGCCGAGGACATCAAGCAGGCACTTGCACAAGCTCATTACTGGCGGGCCTACTCCTACTTCTATCTGGTAACTACTTGGGGTAAAGTACCTGTCATGCTGGAAGAGGAAATAGACTACAACGCTCCCCTGAAATCAATAGAAGAGGTGTACGAACTTATCCTTTCGGATCTGAAAATTGCCGAAGAAGGATGCCCTGCCATGTATAGTAGCGAACCCTACGCCCGCAATGGGATCAACATTGCCGTCAGCCAAGGAGCCGTCAAAGCCACCATGGCCTATATATATATGTGTATGGCCGGCTGGCCGCTCAACAAAGGAACGGAATACTACGACCTAGCCGCCCAAAAAGCTGAGGAAGTGATAGACGGAGCCGAAAACGGGACCTATTACTACAAACTGCTGGACCAGTACAGCCAAGTCTATTCAATGGCCTACAACGAAAACAATCCCGAAGTGCTGCTCGGTGTATATTATAACCGTGACCGTACCGCCCAAATGATTCCACTGACTGACTTCCTGCTTGACATGAAGCAAGGCGGATGGGGCGACACCAATGGCGAAATCAAGTTCTGGAAAGAATTCCCCGAAGGGCCGCGTAAAGATGCCACTTATTTCCCCAAAATAATGTTGGCCGACGGGGAACTGCACGACTGGTGGTACGACACTGATCCTCCTTCACGTGAAGTGGTGGCTCCTGTCTTTATGAAAACAGCCGAAAGCTCGGCAAGAGGTATGGAATTTGACTACACCGACCCGACACCTCTTTCAGCAAACGGTGAAAAAACCGTGCAAATCATCCGCCTATCGCAAGTATATTGCTGGTATGCCGAAGCAATAGGACGTTCGGGAAAAGTAACCGCCAAGGCAGTGGAGAAGCTGAACCGTGTACGTAACCGCGCCGACGGAGAAGCTTCCAATATCTATTCAACCTCCATGACACCCGAACAATTGGCCGAAGCCGGATACAATGAACATGGATGGGAAATAGCCGGATATTATTGGGCCGGACTGGCCAGCCGCGCCCGCGACATGTTCCGCATGTACCGCTACAAGGAACATTTCGAATTCCGCAAGGAAAATCCCGAAATCGAGGTTGCACCGGGTATCTTCCGAAAAGAAGCCGTAGCGGTCAGTGGTACGTGGGACGACAGCCGTATGTATTCGCCCTACCCCTATGAAGATGCAATATTAAACCCGAACTTGAAACAATAACGTATTCTTAGGAAATAACAATTCCAGGAAATAACGGGTCACCCCATATTCCGTTATTTCCTGGAATTGTTTGCATACAGCAGAAACTATCCAAGGGAAATAGCTATATTTGCCTCATCATCCAACATCTGTATGCCATGAAACAAACATTTTCAGCACTCTACGCTCTTTCTATTTTCCTTCTGTCGGCCATCAGTGCCGATGCACAAACCATCCAACCCGTCGAACCACCAATCATGGGTTGGAGTTCGTGGAACACTTACCGCATCAATATCAACGAAAGCCTCATCAAACGGCAAGCCGAAGCCATGGTATCGCTCGGGCTGAAAGATGCCGGCTACAGGTACATCAACATCGACGACGGTTTCTTCGGATACCGTGATGAGAAAGGGGTACTGCAGACACATCCCGAACGTTTCCCCAACGGCGTCAAAGGTGTGGCCGACCACATCCATCGCCTCGGGCTGAAAGCTGGTATCTACTCCGATGCCGGAGCCAATACCTGCGGTTCGCTTTGGGATGCCGATCCCAATGGGATAGGCGTCGGCCTGTACGGCCATGAGAAGCAGGATGCCGACCTTTACTTCAACCAATGGGGTTTCGACTTTATCAAGATAGACTATTGCGGTGCCGGACAGCAACTCGACCTGGACGAACGGGAACGGTACACTGCCATCAGCAAAGCCATTCGAGAAGTATGCCCACGCGACATCTCGGTCAACATCTGCCGATGGGCCTTCCCCGGTACCTGGGCATGCGACCTGGCCCGTTCGTGGCGCATCAGCGGCGATATATCGCCCCGTTGGAGTTCCGTGAAATCCATCATCCGGAAAAACCTCTACCTCTCTGCTTATGCCGGAGGCGGACACTACAACGACATGGACATGCTGGAAATAGGCCGTGGCCTGACACAAACGGAAGAGGAAGTACACTTCGGGATGTGGTGTCTCATGAGTTCTCCACTGCTCATCGGGTGTGACCTGACGACCATTCCCGATTCCTCCCTGAAACTACTGAAAAACAAGGAACTGATAGCACTCAACCAGGATCCGCTGGGCCTTCAGGCCTATGTAGTGCAACACGAGGGCGAAGGATACGTACTGGTGAAAGACATCGAACAGCTGCGCGGCAATATGCGTGCCGCCGCCCTTTACAATCCGTCGGACAGCACATGCGACTTCCATGTACCGCTGGAACTGCTTGAACTAGGCGGGAAAGTAAAGGTACGTGATCTCGTGAAGCAAAAAGACGAGGGAACAGTCCAAGGATATCTGTCATACACCCTGCCGCCGCACAGTGTAAAGATTCTGCGCCTCAAGGCAGAACAACGCCTCGAACCGACCCGCTATGAAGCCGAATGGGCCTATCTGCCCCTCTACAACGACCTGGGCAAGCAGAAACGAATCATCAGTCCCCAGCCTTTTGAAGGAGCGTCGGGACGCATGATTGTAACCCACATCGGCGGAAGCAAGGACAACTACATGGAATGGAGCAACATCCATAGCGACAAAGGGGGCCGCTACACACTGACCATCGCCTACCTGCCTCCCGAAGCAGGGAAACGCGAAGTGAACGACCGCCTCATCGAGGTAGAAGTAAATGAACACGCCTACGCTCCCATCAAGAAGCTGGCAAAGAACCGCTCCGAAGGTATCTGTACCGTCAGCCAGCCCGTCCGACTGGAACCCGGCCGCAATACCATACGTCTGGGTAGCGCCTACACCTGGACACCGGACATCGACTGCATCACGCTCGAACCACAATCATAAAAGAATATAATGAAAGAAGGCTGCGCTTATAAGTACAGCCTTCTTTCATTATATCATCTGTCTTTCAATCAAGGCAGTGTTACCTTGAACAACTCACTTGGGCGATGTTCCCGATGAATGATGTCCACCATCTGATTAACAATATCGGGATGTTGGGCAGCTAGGTCATGATCTTCGTGAATATCTGCAGCCAAGTCGTAGAGATGAGGTTTTCCCTTCTTCACAACCAGTTTCCAGTCGCCCATACGCACACCAATCTGGTCTGTTTCATGGAATTCCCAATACAGGAAGTCATGCTTCTGCTGCTTGTCGTCCTGCCCCAGCATTGTCGGTGCGAATGAGATACCGTCGAAGCAGTCGCCCTCCAACTTCTTGTTCAGATACTTTTTGGGGAACTTCTTGTCGCCTATCAGCTCGCAGAACGTAGGCATCACGTCGTAAAAGGCCAGCTGGTGGTCATTTACCATACCGGCAGGTACATGTCCCGGCCAGCGTACGATGAAGGGAATACGGATGCCGCCTTCATAACACTGGCGTTTCAAGCCGCGCAACTTACCGTCGCGCCCGAAGAACTCTGGATCGGCGCCACCTTCCTCGTGAGGGCCATTGTCGCTGCTGAAGATTACCAATGTATTTTCGTCCAGCCCCTTCTCTTTCAACTTGGCCAAAATCTCGCCCACATAGGCATCCAGACGGGTAATCATGCCCGCAAATTCGGCATGTGTATGCACCACGGCATTATAACGCGAACCTTCGCTACCGCCCCACGTCTTGTCCACGAAGAACTTCTTCTTATAAGCCTTTAGAATCGAATCATTAGGCTGAGCCAGTTCTGCATGAGGCAATGTATAGGTGAAGAAGCCATAAAAAGGTTGTTTGCCGTCCTGTTTATCGAGCCAGGCCAAAGCCTCCTGATGAATCATGTCAGCCGAATATTGGGGACGCTTCTTGTACTCGTCGCCATACATCGGATATTGGATGTTTTCTTCCATCGTGATGCGAATAGTAGCCGTATCGCCTTTCGACTTGCTATAACGGTTCAGGAAGTTCGGATAGTACAGATGGGCCTGGAACTGGCAGATGAAGCCATAATACTCGTCGATGCCGCGCTTGTCGGGCGTAGAGCACGAACCTTCGTAGCCGCCCGCCCACTTGCCGAACATGCCGGTGGTATAACCGTTCTTCTTCATGATCTCAGGCAGAATAATGTGACCAGGATCGTAGGGTTCCTGTCCCACAACGGTATATTCATCATTGTCACCGTATTTCATCAAAGGCGCATTGGTCCAATATTCTTTGTTTCCACGCACATGCCCGTGGCCTGAGTGCTGGCCAGTCATCAGTGAGGCACGTGACGGCGCACTAACAGGGCTCCCTGCATAAGCTTGCGTAAAAAGCATGCCCTCGGCAGCCATACGATCCAAATTGGGAGTTTGAATATATTTCTGTCCGTAACAGGCCAAGTCACCATAACCCATGTCGTCACAGAGAATGAAGATAATGTTCGGACGGTCAGAACTATTGCCTGACTTCTCTGCCGCCACAAGCGGCAACGCCATCGTCAGGAAAGAAGCGGAATACAAAAGAGGAAATACTGGATTAGATTTCATAAGGTCACTATTAATTAATAATTGAAAATAAAAGATTTAACATCACAAAAGTAACTTATAAAAAGTCACAAACAAAACTTTCTGCTACAGCATTGCATTTGGGTTAACATTCATTTAATACAACAACCGCCAAGGAAAGCGATCAAAATCGCAACAGAGTGCTCACCGCCGCCTGATAGGCATCAAGCCTGGAAGCCTTATGGATGGCTTTGTGTGCCTTGCGATCACCTTCGGGTAGCAGGTATTCCCAAAAACTCTTCATCTTCATCAGCAACTGACGGTCGCCTCCCTGCAACAGCTCGGCATAGCGACAAAAAACATCGGAATGCATCAACCTGATTTTCTCACGCTTCTCTGCCTCGGAAAGTTCACTGCCACGTGCGTATTCCAAGCCCAAAGCCGGATTGGCCAGCAAGCCACGCCCAACAACGACACCTGCCAATCGGGGAAAACGCTCGCGAACACGACTAATATCAGCAATCGTCAGCAGGTCGCCGTTATAGAAAAGCGGCTTCTCACACCCTTCGTAAAACGCACTGAAAACCTCCATATCCACCTCTCCCTTATACTGTTGTTTACCCAGCCGCGGATGCAGGATAAGGTCCGACAAAGGCAAACGGTTGAGCAAAGGCAACAAAGCCAGGCATTCATCCGCCTGCTCCCATCCCAATCGCAACTTGACAGACAAATGCATCTGGGGAAACTTCTGACAGAGCGTGGTCAGCAAGTTTTCCACTTCTTCGGGATAGGGCAACATGCCTGCCCCGTTATGTCGTTTAGCCAGCAAGGGGAAAGGGCAACCCAAGTTCAAATCTGCCTCGCGATAGCCTCTCGATACAAACAGTTCGAGAATCCGCTCTGCCTTCTCCAGATCGGGAGCGATGAGCTGGGGCACCAACCGAAAGCCTTCGTTATTCTCAGGCTCGATATCGCGCACGTCTTTCCGCCTGATTTCACCATGTTCCACTCTGACAAACGGCGAATAATAGCACTCAACGCCGCCAAAGAAACGTGCATGAGCCTGCCTGTAGATGGCGTCGGTATATCCCTGCAAGGGAGAAAAACGGATGGAAAATGTTGGTTGCATGGTTGTCAGTCGGTTGTTTCCGACAAATGTAAGGATATTCTTGGGCTTTTGCAAATGCCCCAGCAAAAAGCCTTCTTTCTGCTCATGAAAAACGAGGTAGCGACCTGCCAAAAGAAAGCTATGTTTTCGAATGAAGAAAACTATGTTTTAAGACAAGAAAAGCAATGCTTTCTATCAAAAGAAACTATGTTTTTCCACCCGTTAATTATACCGAAAAAGAAAAAAGAAGAACGAAAAGGACAAACAGTTCCTACAAATATACGTTACTTTTGTAGTAAAACCCACCTTAAACAAGAAAGGAGCAAGAATATGAAAAAATCAATTTACACCGCCTTCCTAGCCTGCACACTAGCATCTGCCGCTCCCATACAGGCACAGACGGACAAAGAGGCACAAAAGGCACGCACTGAACAGACCGTCAAGGAGGCACTCGAGGCCCGTCGCTACCGCATCGAAGTAAATTACATGACACCCATGCGCGGACGGAGCCGTGCCCTGACCGACAACTATTCGCTGACCATACATGGCGATTCCGTCCTCTCCTACCTGCCCTACGTAGGCGAAGCTTACAGTGCGCCTTATGGCGGCGGAAAGGGACTGAACTTCGACGCCCTTATCCAGACCTACGAAGCGAAGGACGGCAAAAAGGGGCGCAAGGAAATCCGATTTACGACCACAAACGACGAAGATTCCTACACGTACCATCTGACCATCTATCCCGACGGTACCACACAAATCCGCATCCAACCCACGCGACGCCAATCCATCTCCTTCAATGGAAAGATGGATACGGATGAGTAATCCTTTTTCCACCTTCTGAAGTGCGATGTACATCACCTGTTTTTGCTTTTCTATTGATATACAATAGTTTGCTAAAAACAGATGTACATCGCACTTTCTTGTATTCCCTCCCCATACCCGCTAACTTTGCCGCCGAAAAAAATAAATGCATGAAAAAAACTAAACTCTTCATACTCTTCATCTGCGCCTGCATGGCTCTGCCTGCCCAAGAGAAGGGAAAACGCTCGCTTTGGAAAGTAGAGCTGGCAGGCGCTCTCAACAATTACGACGCTTGGGAAGTGGAACCATCCGTCGCCTTCCTGCCATTGGATTATGTCGGAGCCAGTCTGGGGCTGATGTTTATCCGTCCCTATCACGACAATACGCCTGCAGGAACATCGCAGGACAAACAGCTCCGATGGAGCTATACAGACGATTATGCTCCCAGCTACTTGTTAGCCCTGCGGCCCGCCCTGCAACTGAATACGCCGAAATGGTGGGTGGGGCGTGATAAGGACTATGCACTCTACCTCAGCCTGTCACCTGGTCTTACTCTACCCTTGCCCGCCAACCGCGGTTTCAACATCGACTATTATCCCAACAAGCCAGGCATGTGGACTACCATCCGCCGCGAATACATCCAAAATCAAGGAGCCCGCACCGTCTATTACCACCTGCGCACGGCGCTCTCATTGGAGATAGACGGAGGATTCATTTTCTCGCTCGGCTATACCTGCTCGGATTTCGACCTCTATGGTGGTAGTCGTAACATCACCATCGAAGGACGGAAGCTGTCTTTGCCCGCTCACAAGCTGATGCACTCGATATCCATTGGCCTTGGATACCGGTTCTAACTGGAATCAGCCAACACAAAAACACGTCAACAAAGGACATTTTCCCTACAAATCATTGCAAAAAGTCAAAGTTTGTTTTACATTTGCACACACTATACATTGAAATTATTATCACTTAGAACGAAAAACATACTTACCATGGACACAAGCAAGATTGTAGGCGAGAAAATCAAATCGCTTCGCGAAAGCAAGAACATCAGCCGCGAAGAGCTGGCAGAACGCTCCGGCCTGGCCATCGAACAGATTGAACGCATCGAAAACAACATCGACCTGCCCTCGCTGGCACCGCTTATCAAAATAGCCCGCGTATTAGGTGTACGCCTCGGCACCTTCCTTGACGATCAGGACGAAATGGGACCCGCCATCTGCCGCAAGTCGGAAGCAAGCGACAGCATCAGCTTCTCAAACAATGCGATCCAAAGTCGCAAGCACATGGAATACCACTCCCTGTCCAAATCGAAGGCCGACCGCCACATGGAACCATTTATCATCGACGTAGCTCCGACAGACGACAACGAGTTCGTCCTCTCCTCACACGAAGGCGAAGAATTTATCATGGTGATGCAAGGCACCATGGAAATCTGTTACGGAAAAAACACATACCTGCTCGAGGAAGGCGACAGCATCTACTACGATTCCATTGTCCCTCACCACGTACACGCTTATCAAGGACAAGCTGCCAAAATACTGGCAGTAATCTACACACCCGTATAACACATGCATCTACATAAACTCGTATCGGGCACGCTACTGCTTATGGCTGTGGCGTGCACACGTGTTTCCGCCCAAGACGCCGAGCTGACTCGCATCAAGCAGAATTTCAGCCAACTGATACTGCCGACGGAAACGGATGAATTTCATCTGAACGCTACGCTGTCATCCCTTTCGCGTACCGAGAGAGGGTCTGACCAGGTTGTGGTGGAACTGTTCCAACGCTATCCTTCAGATCCCGACATCATCCGCACCTTCCTAACCACACAAACTGCCGAAGGTACCTGGCCCGACATCAACTACCAGGACAAGAAGCGTTCGGGATGGGAACCACGCATACATACAGAACGTATCCTGGAGCTGGTGAAGCTTTACTCCACCCCTGGCAGTACCTACTACCATTCCGCCGAGATGGAGAAAGTCATACACAAGGCACTTGGCTGGTGGTTTGCCACCAAGCCTGTCTGCCTGAACTGGTGGTACAACCAAATAGGTGTACCCAAGACCCTGGGCAACGCCTTCCTGCTCTTCGAACCACAGATGACGGACGAAGAACGACGGGGAGCCATCGAAGTGATGGAACATGCCCGTTTCGGCATGACGGGACAAAACAAAGTGTGGCTGGCAGGCAACGTCCTGGTACGCGCATTGTTACAAAACGACATAGATTTGGTGCGTCAAGCACGCGACAGCATCGCTTCGGAAATCGTCACAGGACAGACCGAAGGCATCCAGCCCGACTGGAGCTTCCACCAGCACGGCACACAACAACAATTCGGCAACTACGGATTGTCCTTCCTGGCCAGCATGAGCTTCTACTCAGGCGTCTTCGCAGGGACCTCGCTGGCCTTCAGTGACGAGCAGCTGGAGATTGTCCGCCGCCTCACCGACGAAGGCTACCGCTGGATACTATGGAAAGGCAAGATGGACATCAGCGCCCTGGGCCGGCAGTTCTTCCAGCAATCGCAAGTACATAAAGGCCTGGGAACCGCCTTTGCCGCTACCGAACTGGGAGGCGGCACGTCCGAAGCCTGTAACGAAACGGCCCGCGCCCTGTGCCGCGAGAACTTTGGGCCCGACGCCACGAACGGACTGGCGGGCCACAAGCACTTCTTCTGCTCCAACTATACTGTGCACCGCCGCCCCACGTGGATGGCTACGGTGAAGATGGCTTCGCGCAAGGTCATCGGCACCGAAACGCTGAACGGCGACAACATGAAAGGCTTCTACTCGGCCGACGGAGCTACTTATCTCTATCGGGACGGACGCGAATACCTCGACATCTTCCCCTTGTGGGACTGGCGCAAGCTGCCGGGCGTGACAGCCTTCGCCACCGATGCTCCCATGCCAGTGGTCAAGGGCGACCGGCCGCGCAACAACAGTGACTTCGTGGGCGGCCTGTCGGACGGACGGCAGGGCATGGCTGTCATGGACCTCGACCGTGCCGGCCTACGCGCCCGCAAGGCGTGGATCTTCACCGACCGCTTTATTCTCTGCCTGGGAGCAGGCATACAGGCTGACAGTAGTCTGGCCGTAACCACCGCCATCGAGCAGTGCCACCGCCACGGCGACCTCTTCGTCCTGCTGCCCGGCGAACACTGGAAAACAGCGGAAGGCACCGTAACAGCCAGTGGCAAAGAAGTACGCTTCCACCACAACAGCATAGGCTACATCGCCTGGGGAGACGGCCTGAGGGCGACAGCCACCACCGAACGACGAACAGGCGACTGGCACGACGTGATGCAGATGTACCCCGAAGGTACAACCGTCAGCGGCAACGTGGTGCAGCTCTGTCTAAACCACGGCACGACTCCAAGGAATGCCTCCTACCAATACATCATCTTACCCGATGCCGACCGCGAACAGACTGCCGACTTCGACCTCGGCACCATCCGTGTGTTGCGCAACGACCGCACGGCGCAAGCCGTCCTGCTGGCCGACGGTAGCTGCTGGCTGGCCGCCAGCGAACCCGCCACACTGACCCTGCCCGACGGCACAGTAGTGAAAGCCACCACTCCCGGCATCTACCGCATAGCCAAGGGAACCGACGGAAACTACACCGCCCTGTGGACCTCGCCCTCGCAACAGCATACGCAAGCCGAGCTGAACATCGGCGTCCAAACCCTGAAACTGACAGATACCTACCATTATACAAACAACGAATAAAGGAAAAACGCTTATGTTATACGAACGCACCCTCGGCCAGTGGCTGGAACACTGGGCCGAAACGACACCCGACCGAGAATACATCGTCTACTCCGACCGCAACCTGCGCTTCACCTGGAGCCAATTCAACCGCCGTGTGGACGACATGGCCAAGGGCCTCATCGCCATCGGCGTGGAGCGCGGCACGCACGTGGGCATCTGGGCCGCCAATGTACCCGACTGGCTCACCCTGCTCTATGCCTGCGCCAAGATAGGCGCCGTCTACGTCACCGTGAACACCAACTACAAGCAGTCCGAACTGGAATACCTCTGCCAGAACTCGGACATGCACACCTTGTGCATCGTCAACGGCGAAAAGGACAGTGACTTCGTACAGATGACCTACGCGATGCTGCCCGAGCTGCGCACTTGCCAGCGCGGACACCTCAGGAGCGAACGCTTCCCCTACATGCGGAACGTCATCTACGTCGGGCAGGAGAAATACCGCGGCATGTACAACACCGCCGAAATCCTCCTGTTGGGCGACAACGTGGACGACAGCCGCCTGGACGAAATGAAGGCGAAGGTGACCTGCCACGACGTGGTGAACATGCAGTACACCAGCGGCACGACGGGCTTCCCCAAGGGCGTCATGCTGACCCACTACAACATCGCCAACAACGGCTTCCTCACCGGCGAGCACATGAAGTTCACGCAAGACGACAAGCTCTGCGTCTGCGTCCCCCTGTTCCACTGCTTCGGCGTCGTGCTGGCCACGATGAACTGCCTCACCCACGGCTGCACCGAGGTCATGGTGGAGCGTTTCGACCCGCTCGTCGTCCTGGCCTCCATCCATAAGGAACGCTGCACGGCGCTCTACGGCGTGCCCACCATGTTCATCGCCGAGCTGAACCACCCCATGTTCGACATGTTCGACATGTCCAGTCTGCGCACTGGCATCATGGCCGGCTCGCTCTGCCCCGTCGAGCTGATGAAGCAGGTGGAGGAGAAGATGTTCATGAAAGTGACCAGCGTCTACGGCCTGACCGAGGCCTCACCGGGCATGACGCACACGCGCATTGACGACCCCGCCGAAGTGCGCTACACCACCGTGGGCCGCGACTTCGAGCACACCGAAGTGCGCGTCATCGACCCCGAGACGGGCCTGGAATGTCCCGTCGGCGTGCAGGGCGAAATGTGCAACCGCGGCTACAATACCATGAAGGGCTACTACAAGAACCCCGAAGCCACGGCCGAAGTGATAGACAAAGACGGCTTCCTCCACTCCGGCGACCTGGGCGTGAAGGACGAACAAGGCAATTACCGCATCACCGGCCGCATCAAGGACATGATTATCCGCGGCGGCGAGAACATCTACCCCCGCGAAATCGAGGAATTCCTCTACCAGCTGCCCGGCGTGAAGGACGTGCAGGTGGCCGGCATCCCGTCGAAGAAATACGGCGAAGCCGTCGGCGCCTTCATCATCCTCCACGAGGGCGTCACGATGGACGAGAGCGAGGTGCGCGACTTCTGCCTGGGCAAAATCTCGCGCTACAAGATACCGAAGTACGTCTTCTTCGTCAAGGAATTCCCCATGACGGGCAGCGGAAAGATACAGAAGTTCAAATTGAAAGATGTGGGCCTGCAACTGTGCAAGGAGCAGGGAATAGAAATAATCTGACGGGAAAGGAAAATCCCGGATAAATAGTTAGCCGACCTATGTCGGGAGCCTGTCCGAGGCCTAGGACGCTCAGCCGACATAGGTCGGCGGCATTTCTGAGCCCTCCGACAGCCAGCTGATATAGGTCGGCGGCATTTCCGAGCCCTCCGACAGCCAGCCGATATAGGTCGGCGGCATTTCCGAGCCCTCCGACAGCCAGCCGATATAGGTCGGCAGCATTTCCGAGCCCTCCGACGGCCAGCCGATATAGGTCGGCGGCATTTCCGAGCTCTCCGACGGCCAGCCGATATAGGTCGGCTGACTCCACACGGGAATTACTCCGCCTTCTCGGGATAGCGCATATTGGCGGCAGTCATGTGTTCCAGCACCTCGCGCAGGTATTTGTCCGCCTCCCAGCGGGCCATGGGCAGGTCGTGGAGCAGCCAGTTGCCGCAGTCCTTCGGAGCGGCGCCGGGCACTTCGCCGTCATACTGGGCGATGAAGCGGAACGTGTCCTGCATGAGCAGCAGGATGTCCTGCGGCTCCAGGTTGCCGCGCATCAGCAGGTAGTTGCCCGTCAGGCAGCCCATGGGGCCCCAATAGATGATGCGGTCCTTCCACTGCGGCTCGTTGCGCAGGTAGGTGGCCGCCAGGTGCTCAATGGTGTGCAGCGCGCCCTGTCCGAGGGCAGGTTCGCGGTTGGGTTCCTTCATACGGATGTCGAAGGTGGTGATGATTTCGCCGTTCACCTCGTCCTTGCGCGAAACGTAGATGCCGCGCAGCAGGCGGAGGTGGTCGATGGTAAAACTGGGAATCTTGTTCATATCGTTTCTTGAGTGGTTAATATTCATTTTTCAGGACGGATTATGATTTCAGGCGTTGCCAAGCCTTTCGAGGAACGCCCACGTCGTCTGGAACGACCGTTCGGCCATGGTGGCCCAGAAGTCGCGATACTGGGCGAAGTTGTCGTCGTGCGCCCCCGGTGTGTCGCTGACGATGCGGAAGCTGAGAAAGGGCACACCGTAGACGAAACACGTCTGGGCGATGGCAGCGGACTCCATGTCGACAGCCATCCCCTGGGGGAAGTGGCGCTTGATGGCGGCCAGCTCGGCGGCGTCCTCCACGAAGCGGTCGCCCGTGCAGATGAGTCCGCCGTGAATGCGGCTCTCCAGTCCGGCGCCGTCGTTCAGCTCCAGCGCGTGGCGCATCAACTGGGGAGAAGCCTCGTAGTAAAGGGGCATACCCTGCACCTGGCCGTAGCGGGTGCCATCGTTGCCGCAGTAGACGTCGTGATAGACCAACCGGTCGCTGGCCACTACATCGCCCACGCGCAGGCCTGCGTCGATACCTCCCGCCACGCCGGTGCTGACAATGCAGTCCGGCCGATGACGGCGGATAAGTTCAGCAGCTCCCACGGCGGCGTTCACCTTGCCGATGCCACATTGGGTGAGCACGACGTCGTTGCGGCCCAAGATGCCTTCCACGTAGCGGAAACGGCCTTCGCCGCTTTCCTTCTTCTGCGACAGGCGGTCCGCCAGCTGGCGGTGCTCGCTGTCCATTGCACTGATGATGCCTATCTTCATATTCTGACTGATGCTTAAAAAATGTGTGCAAATGTACGACATTTCCCCGAAATACGTCTGCAGGGAGCGTGGAAAATGGGAGGAATGTGCTATCTTTGTCCGCATAAACAAGACCAAAGAATTATGACACTGAAAAGAATACTCCCCGACCTGGTGGCGATTGTCCTGTTCGCCCTGCTATCGTTCGTTTACTTCTTCCCGGCCGACACCGAAGGCCGCGTGCTCTTCCAGCACGACACGGCGGCAGGCGTTGGCATCGGACAGGAGGCCAAGGAATACTACGAGCAGACGGGCGAACGCACTCGCTGGACCAACTCCGTCTTCGGCGGCATGCCCACTTACCAGATTTCGCCCTCGTACGATTCCAGCCGACCGCTGCAATGGGTACAGAAGGCCTACCAGCTGTTCCTGCCGCAGTACGTACAGCTGACATTCATCCTCATGCTGGGCTTCTACATCCTGCTGCGTGCCTTCGGCCTGTCTGTGTGGCTGTCCACGCTGGGAGGCATCCTGTGGGCGTTCTCATCCTACTTCTTCATCCTCATCTCGGCGGGGCACATCTGGAAGTTCATCACCCTGGCCTACATCCCGCCCACGCTGGCGGGCATCGTGCTGGCCTACCGCGGACGCCTGCTGGCGGGCGGACTGGTGGCAGCAGTGTTCGTGGCCCTGCAAATCGCGTCGAACCACGTGCAGATGTCCTACTACTTCCTGTTCGTCATCCTCTTTATCGTGGGTGCCTACTTCGAACAGGCCTGGCGCGAGAAGACGCTGCCGCAATTCTTCCGGGCCAGCGCCGTACTGGTAGTGGCAGCCCTCATCGGCGTGGCGGCCAACCTGTCGAACCTCTACCACACCTATACCTATAGCAAAGAAACCATGCGCGGCAAAAGCGAACTGGTGCAGACGGGCGAGGCGGCTAGGCAAGCCAGCAGCGGGCTGGACCGTGACTACATCACGCAGTGGAGCTACGGCATCGGCGAGACGTGGACGCTGCTTATCCCCAACTTCAAGGGCGGCGCTTCCGTGCCCCTGAGCCAAAGCGAAACGGCGATGGAGAAAGCCAACCCGATGTACAGCAGCCTCTACAGCCAGCTGACGCAGTACTTCGGCGACCAGCCCATGACAGCAGGCCCTGTCTACGTGGGTGCGTTTGTGCTGTTTCTCTTCCTGCTGGGTTGCTTCATAGTGAAGGGGCCGCTGAAGTGGGCTCTCATCGGCGCCACGCTGTTCTCCATCGTGCTGTCATGGGGCAAGAACTTCATGCCGCTGACCGACTTCTTCATCGACTACGTGCCGATGTACAACAAGTTCCGCGCCGTGTCGTCCATCCTCGTCATCGCCGAGTTCACCATCCCCCTGCTGGCCGTCTTCGCCCTGAAGAAGATACTGGAAGAGCCCACCGTACTGCGCGCCAACCTGAAGGCCCTGGGCATCAGCCTGCTGCTGACAGCCGGCGTGGCCCTGTGGTATGCCGTACCCTCGTCGGGCGGTTCCTATGTGCCTGCCCAAGAAGCGCAGATGCTGCAACAGGCCGTCGACGGAGGCATGATACCCGCCAGCGAGCTGAACGGCATCCTGGCCAATCTGGGTGAGATGCGCGCCGCACTGGTACAGGCCGATGCCCTGCGCAGCTTACTCATCATCGCCATCGGCCTGCTGCTGCTCATGCTCTACACTACGGGCAAGCTGCGGCAGTCATTCACCATGGCCGGCATCGCTGTGCTCTGCCTGGTGGACATGTGGAACGTGAACAAACGCTACCTGAACGATGCCCAATTCGTGCCGAAGAGTATCCAGACTACTACCTTCAGCAAGACGCCTGCCGACGAGCTGATCCTGCAGGACACAACCCTGGACTACCGCGTGCTGAACCTGACAACGAGCACCTTCAACGAGAACAACACCTCCTACTGGCACAAGAGTGTGGGTGGCTACCATCCTGCCAAGCTGCGCCGCTACCAAGAGATGATCGAGCACCACATCGCCCCCGAAATGCAGGCTGTTTACTCCGCGATAGCCCGTGCAGGCGGCAAGATGGACAGTGTAGACGCCTCGAAGTTCCGCGTGCTGAACATGCTGAACACCCGCTACTTCATCCTACCCGCTGGACAGCAGGGACAGACCGTGCCCATCCTGAACCCCTACGCCTACGGCAACGCGTGGTTTGTCGACCAGGTACAGTACGTGAACAATGCCAACGAAGAGATTGACGCCCTGGACACAGCCGATCCTGCCGTAACAGCCGTGGTAGACTCCCGCTTCAAAGATGCCCTGAAAGGCCTGGTCGAAAGCCACCGCGACAGCCTCTCCACCATCCGTCTGACCAGCTACACGCCCAATCGCCTGGTGTATGAAACCGACAACAGCGGCGACGCCGTAGCCGTCTTCTCCGAAATCTACTATCCCGACGGCTGGCAGGTGAGTATCGACGGGCAACCTGCACCGCTGGGCCGCGCCAACTACATCCTGCGCGCCCTCCACATTCCTGCCGGGAAACACACCGTAGAAATGCGTTTCGACCCGCAGAGTCTACACGTCACCGAAGGCATCGCCTATACGGCCCTGGCCCTGATGGTCATCGGCGTGATAGCAATCGTATGGAGAACGCAACGACAAAAGAAACAAAAAGAATAAAGAAAACCGTCCCTACCTTCACAGGTAAGGACGGCCCAAGTCAATAATACATGAAAAAACGCTATTTAGAGAGAGTTCTAACCCTTCATCAGGGTAGCGATGCAAATGTAAGGATGAATCGGGATGTAAAAAAATCAAATCGACCAAGAGGCCGATTTTACCGACGGATTTCAGATTAGCCTAGCAATCTCTTACTCAAATAACGCACTGGATACCAAACAGAAAGAGAACTTACAACAAGCACCGTTGTAAACACGAGTACCACATCGGATACATGAACACTGACAGGATAAGCGGCAACAATAAAGTCGCCATTGCCTCCGCCCAGAGAAATAAATCCAAAGGTACGTTGAGCCCAACACAACAGCAACCCGGCTACAATACCGGCAACCGCTCCAAAAAGAGAAATCAGCCGGCCTTCAAACAAAAAGATGCGAACGATGAGAGAATCGTCGGCTCCAAGATTGCGCAATGTCAACACGTCCTCCCGCTTATCCAAAATGAGCATGGAAAGGGAGCCAATCACATTGAAGCACGAAACGACCAGAATGAACGTTAGGAAAAGATAAGAAATGAATTTCTCTATTTCCATAATACGGAATACGTCGGCCTGTTGTTCGTAACGGTTTTGTACAACAAATCGCTCACCCAGTAAAGAGACAATCTGTTGCCGGACAACTTCCGTATCTGCATCAGGCTTTAGCTTTAGCTCAATAGCAGAGACCTCGCGCCCGTAACCAAAGAGACGGCGAGCAAAATCCAGCGAGGTGACAATATAGTTAGAGTCGTATTTCTCCTGATTGACCACAAACACAGCACCGGGCGAAAACAGGTATTCACGATTAAAAGCTGCAGAAGGATTGGCCAGATTAACCCGTACATTGCGACGCGGTGCATAAACCTGTAAAGGGTCGACAAACTGAATACCTGTACCCAATCGTGACATCAACTCGATGCCTAAGAAACCATAGTCCACGATATTATCTTTCAGGATAAACCGCCCCGTACCGTAGAGCAAGCTATCAATGGAGGTCAGTTGTTCGAAGTTGTCTTCCACCCCCTTGATGACAGCCATCACCTGACGATCCTTGTACTGCACCATAGCATTCTCCTCAAGCGTCTCCGTCCACACCTCTACCTCAGGCAAGGCACGAACCTGTCGGAAAGCTGGCTCGTCGGGTAGAAACACCTTTCCCTCGCGAACGGTTATCTTCAGCTGGGGATCGAAGGCGGTAAAAAAACCGGCCACCATGTCCTGAAAACCGTTAAATACCGACAGGGTACACACCATTGCCAATGTTGCCAGCGCCACTCCGCAGACCGAAATGCCGGAAATGATGTTGACCGCATTGTGCTTCTTCCTAGAGAACAGGTAACGGCGGGCTATGTAGAACGACAGGTTCAAAGGATGGCCTTATTTAAGCAATTCATCAATGCGCTCCAGATAGTCCAGCGAATCGTCCAAAAAGAACTTCAGTTCAGGAATAATGCGAAGCTGAAAGCGTACACGGGTACCCAATTCGTATCGGATGGACTTCATGTTGGCATTGATGTTCTTAATGAGTTCCTCACCCTTCTCAGAGGGGAAGATACTGAGATAAACACGAGCAATGCTCATGTCGGGGCTGATACGTACAGCACTGACCGAAACCAGCACGCCGTGCATGCTCTTGGTCTGCAACAGAAAAATGTCGCCCAGCTCCTTCTGGAGCAAGCGGGCTATCTTATTTTGACGGGTTGTTTCCATATTAAGCGTAATGGTTAATAATTATTTTCAAATTGTGGGATTTTCCGAATAAGAGTCAATCCATCTCGCAGAGGAAGAATAACTTTTTCCACCCGACGGTCACGAGCCACGAAGTCGTTGAACTCCTTGATACGAATAGTCTGCAGATCTGAACTGTGCGGATGTTCTTCCAACACATGACCATCCCATAGTGTATTGTCAGCAATGATATATCCACCGTCAGTCAAATACGTAAGTGCCATCTCGTAGTAATCCAAATACTTACGTTTGTCTGCATCTATAAAAACGAGGTCGAACGTCAACCCCAGCTGTGGTACTCGTTCCAAAGCGTCGCCGATATAAAAGCGAATTTTATCAGCATACGGCGAACCTTCAAGCCAAGGACGAGTGAAATCTTCCTGCTCGTCGTTAATTTCGAAAGTGTGCAGCATGGCTCCCTCAGGCAATCCTTCAGCCATACAGAGAGCTGAATAGCCGCTGTAGGTACCTATCTCGAGCACCTGATAGGGACAAATCATCCGTACGAACATCTTTAACATCCGCCCTTGCAGGTGCCCCGAAGCCATGCGAGGATACAGAAGCTTAAGGTGTGTGTCGCGGTAGAGTGCTCGTAAGTAATCACCCTCCGGATCGATATGCTGCAATATGTATTCGTCTAAATCCAATTGATAATTGAAAATTGATAATTAAAAATGAAAAAAAATGGATGAAATCACTGTCCATTCTACATTCTCAATTTTCGATTAATTTATAAATATCGGTTGCTATTGGGCAATACACTGTCTTCAGCATGTTTCAGGGCATCTTCGACCACGTTGATTTCGAGGAACGAAGTCTGCGTACCCTCCTTACCACTACTCAAATAACCCACCATATCAGTAGGTTGTAGCTTACCGTCTTTCAACAAACGACGCAGGGCAGCAAAATAATACTCCTGTCCGTTGGCTAGCTCGGGCATGTAAATAGCCTCCACTCCATAGGAAAGAGCCAAGTGGCGCATAGTCTTCTCCTTGTAACAAATAGCCAGCACGGGATACTTGCCGCGGAAAGCAGCCAAATTACGTGCTGTACGACCACTATAACTATCAGTAATGATAGCACGAATTTTCAACTTAGTAGTGGCCTTCACAGCCTGCTTGGCCAAAAAAGCCGTCACATCGTTGCTGTTCTCGTCCAACGGGATACGGATATCATTCTCGGTCAACTTATCCTTTTCGGCCTGTGCGGCTACCTTGGTCATGGTCTTCACAGCCTCTACCGGATACTTGCCATAAGCCGTTTCACCACTCAACATCAAAGCGTCGGTACGATAATAGATGGCGTTGGCAATATCTGTCACCTCGGCACGAGTAGGACGAGGATTATTGATCATGGTATGCAGCATCTGTGTAGCCACAATTACCGGCTTCTTAGCCAGAATACACTTGCGAATGAGTATGCGCTGAATACTAGGAATGCGCTCCTGAGCTACCTCAATACCCAAATCACCACGAGCCACCATGATACCGTCAGCCACTTCCAGAATTTCGTCGATGTTATCCACACCCTCCTGATTTTCTATCTTGGCAATGATACGAATGTCGCTATGATGTTCATCCAATATAGCTTTAATATCAAGGATATCCTGCTTGTTGCGCACAAAAGAATGAGCAATAAAATCGATATCTTTTTCAATCGCATACAAAATATTATTACGATCTTTCTCTGTCAGCGATGGCAGATTGATGCGTACGCCAGGCACATTTACACTCTTACGGTTACCCAATGTGGCCTCGTTCTGTACTTCGCAATAAAGATAGTCGCCATCCTTTTCCACCACAACCAATTCCAAATCGCCGTCGTCAATCAAGATATGCCCACCGACATTCACATCGTTCACAAAATGAGAATAAGAAACGGAGATACATTCGCGTGTGGTCGGCTGTTCGGGATTTCCTGTCACCTTCACCTTGTCGCCTACCTTGAACGGGATGGGGTCGCTTGCCAAAGGAGTTGTACGCACCTCAGGACCTTTTGTATCCATCAATATAGCGATCCGGTTAGAGACCGTACGTACGTTGGCTATCAGCTTCTCGAAACCTTCGCGTCCGGCATGGGCGGTATTCATACGAACTACGTTCATACCTGCCTTAAACAGTTCTCTGATAAAGTCAACCTCACAACGTTGGTCAGAAATCGTTGCAACAATCTTCGTTTGTTTTAATAACATACTCTTATACCTTATTATATTTATATTACCTATTCTGTTTAATAACATCCGCCAAAGCTTCCAACGCCAGCCGATAGGAATTCAAACCGAATCCACAGATAACTCCCAGACAAGCGCAAGAAATCATTGAAACATGACGAAATGCCTCACGGGCATGCACATTAGATATATGAACCTCCACAACCGGTGACTTCACAGCACGAATAGCATCCTGCAAAGCAATAGAAGTATGTGTATAGGCTCCTGCATTCAGAATGATACCATCGGCATCGAATCCCACCTGCTGTATCTTATCAATCAACTCCCCCTCAATATTAGACTGATAGTAATCAATCTGCACCTCAGGATACTTTGCACGAAGTTCCGCCAGATAATCCTCAAAAGAAACACTTCCATAAATGGAAGGTTCACGTTTACCCAACAGATTTATATTGGGGCCGTTTATTATTTGTATCCACATAATCGTTTTTTATTTATCTTTGCCGGCCAAAGAACATTTATTCAAGATGCAAAGGTAGAAAAAAGAAATGAAAACAGAAGAAAAATCGAGGAATAAGGAAAAACTGGCACTGATTATCAGGAAATACCAACAATACCTGCGACTGGAAAAAGCCCTTTCCCCCAACACGCTCGATGCCTACCTGACCGACTTGGAGAAGCTATTACATTTCCTTGAGGGCGAAGAAATAGATATCCTAGACGTCACCCTCGACGACCTGCAACACTTCAGTGCCGGCCTGCACGATATTGGCATACATCCGCGCTCACAAGCACGAATACTGTCGGGCATCAAGTCGTTCTTTCATTTTCTCGTTCTGGCAGATTACCTCGAAGGTGATCCAAGCGAACTACTTGAAGGTCCCAAAATCGGATTTAAGCTACCAGAAGTTCTCACCGTGGCAGAAATCGACACGATCATTTCCACAATAGATCTGAGCAAGCCCGAAGGGCAACGCAACCGAGCCATCCTTGAAACGCTATACAGTTGTGGCCTACGTGTATCTGAACTTTGTACTCTAAAGTTGTCCGATCTCTATTTCGAGGAAGGATTTATCAAAGTAACAGGTAAAGGCAACAAACAAAGGCTTGTTCCCATTTCCCCTCGGGCTATCAAAGAGATTCGATACTGGCTGGAAGACCGTAAACGCTGGAAGATCAAACCAGGATTTGAGGACTATGTATTCCTTGCCAGATGGGGTAACGGAATATCACGCATTATGATTTTCCACCTCATCAAGGAACTCGCAGAACAAGCCGGCATTACCAAAAATATCAGCCCACATACATTTCGACATTCATTTGCTACTCACCTGCTGGAAGGAGGTGCCAACCTGCGGGCCATCCAATGCATGCTAGGGCATGAAAGCATTGCTACTACGGAAATCTATACTCACATCGACCGCCATATGCTCCGCAGTGAGATTATAGAACATCATCCACGCAATATAAAGTACCGCAAGGAGCAAGAAATTCATTAAATTATAATAAATATCCCCTTCCAGTTAACAAAATGTAGAAAGATTTAATAACTTTGCGACGCCGTATCCTGTGTTGAACAGAGTAGGTAAACATATAAAGAATAGGCAAATCAATTACAAACTATTAATTTATACCTAAAATGACTAAGAAACTGTATTTGCCATTATTAATGGCGTTAGTTGTTGCATTGTCATCATGCAGCAAGAAGATGGGCGAACTGTCATCTGACTATTTCACGGTGACTCCGCAGGTATTGGAAGCCGTAGGTGGTAAGGTTCCCGCTACAATCAACGGCAAATTCCCTGAAAAGTACTTCAACAAGAAGGCCGTAGTAGAAGTAACTCCTGTCCTGAAATGGGACGGTGGAGAAGCCAAAGGTCAGCCTAGCGTATTCCAAGGCGAAAAGGTAGAAGGTAACGACCAGACAATCTCTTACAAGATGGGTGGTAGCTATACCATGAAGACTTCTTTCGACTATGTACCCGAAATGGCGAAGTCTGAACTGTATCTGGAATTCAAAGCCACTATTGGCAAAAAGACAGTTGAAATTCCTGCTGTAAAAATTGCTGACGGTGTGATTTCTACTTCTGAGTTGGTTAAACAAACTGCAGGAAGCGCTAACACTGCTACAGGTGAAGATGCATTCCAGCGCATCATCAAAGAAAAGTATGACGCTAACATCATGTTCTTGATCCAACAAGCTAACGTTCGTTCTAGCGAGTTGAAGACAGCCAAAGCCTTCAACGAAGAAGTGAAGAACATCAACGCTACCGAAAACAGAAAGATCTCTAACATCGAAGTTTCTGCATACGCTTCTCCCGATGGTGGTCTTGATTTGAACACGAAGTTGGCTGAAAACCGTCAGGACAACACAGCTAAAGTGATCAACAGAAACCTGAAGAAAGACAAGCTGGAAGTTAACGTTGACACCAAATATACAGCTGAAGACTGGGAAGGCTTCCAAGAACTGGTTAGCAAGTCAAGCATCCAGGATAAGGAACTCATTCTCCGCGTATTGTCTATGTACTCTGATCCTGAACAAAGAGAGCAAGAAATCAAGAACATCTCTTCTGTTTATAAGACACTGGCTGATGAAATCCTGCCTCAACTGCGTCGTTCTCGTCTGACTTTGAACTACGAAATCATCGGTAAGTCTGATGAAGAAATTGCTAATCTGGCTGCTACAGACGCTAAGCAACTCAACATCGAAGAACTGCTGTATGCTGCTACACTGACTGACGATGCTGCTAAACAAGAAGCTATCTACACCAAGGCTACTCAAATCTATCCTGAAGACTACCGTGCATACAACAACCTTGGCGAACTGGCTTATGAAGCCGGTAACCTGGACAAGGCTGAAAGCTACCTGAAGAAGTCTCTGTCTATTAAGAACTCTGCAGAAGCTAACATGAACATGGGTCTTATCTCATTGGTTAAGGGCGACAAGGCTGCTGCTGAAACTTACTTGGCTAAAGCATCTGGAGCTCCTGAGCTGAACGAAGCATTGGGTAACTTGTACGTAGCACAAGGCCAGTATGAAAAGGCAGTCAACGCATTCGGTGATACTAAGACAAACAGTGCTGCTTTGGCTCAGATCTTGGCTAAAGACTATAACAAAGCAAAAACTACATTGGCTGGTATTGCAAAACCCGACGCTTATACAAGCTATCTGAACGCTGTATTGGGTGCAAGAACTAACAATGATTCAATGGTTATCAGCAGCCTGAAGGCAGCTGTCGCTAAAGACGCTACGCTGGGCAAGAAAGCCGCTACCGACCTGGAATTCGCTAAGTATTATACAAATGCTGACTTTATGAGCATTGCAAAATAAAAAAGCATTCATACACAAAAAAATGTCCGGCATAGAAATATGTCGGACATTTTTTTTTATTCACGCCAAAAAGAATTACATTCGCAGCCGAAGTTATAGAAAAAACGAGCAATGAAGAAACTATATCCACTACTATTTCTGGCAGCATGGCTGCTAGCCTCTTGCAGCAACCACGAAAAGGACATTGTCAGCATCAGTGGCGTCATCAAAGGTCTTGGGAATGACACTCTCTATATATACGGTACAGACAGATTGTATAACCGCCTGGATACACTGACCGTCAAAGAAGACAAAATCTCAACCCAACTGGAAATAGACACACTGATTTCGGCATGGCTCCGTTTCTCCGACGGGACGGAAATACCCATCTACATGAACAAAGGAGAAAAAATTGAAATCAACGGATCGGCTACTTGTCTGGACTCGCTCTATATCAAAGGAAACACCGCCAACGAGAAGTTATCACTCTTCCGCCAAAAGATAGAAAGAGATACTACCCTCACGGCTCAAGCACTCGAAGATTCAGCTAAAGTCTTCATCCAAAACAATCTGACCTCACCTGCATCGTTATATGTATTAGACAAATACCTGGTACAAAAAACCTCACCCGATTTTCCGGAAATCAAGAAATTGATAGAAGGAATGACCGGAGAACTTAAAGAGTACCTCTATGTAGAAAACCTTCTGAGGCAAATAGAAACAGCGGAAAAAACAGAACCGGGAAAGATGGCTCCATATTTCCAACTACCCAGTAGTGAAGGCAAAGATCTTAAACGAACGGACTTCAAAGACAAATACTTGTTACTACATTTCTGGGCATCATGGGACGAAAAGTCCAAAGAGAGCAACCAGATGCTACGCAAGATTTATAAAGACAAGAAAAAACATAAGGATTTTGAAATACTCGGCATCTCACTCGATACTGATAAAGACTTATGGAAAGAAGCTATTGAAAACGACACACTGACATGGAAACAGGCTTGTGACTGCAAAGGCTGGAACAGTGACATTATCGAACAGTTCAACATTCGGGCATTACCGACTAACATTCTACTCACTCCGACGGGGAAAATTGAAGGGCGCAACCTGACCCAGGAACAGTTGGAAGAGAGATTGAAAGAAATTGTCAAAGAGAAAAAACAAACTAAAAAATAATCCCGTGCTTGTCAAAGTTTTCGCAGCGGCTGTCCAAGGAATAGACGCCACGCTCATCACCATCGAAGTCAACAGTACACGCGGCTGCATGTTCTACCTCGTAGGACTGCCCGACTCGGCTGTCAAAGAAAGCCACCAGCGCATCATCTCCGCCTTGCAGGTGAACGGCTACAAGATGCCCACGAGCAACATCGTCATCAACATGGCTCCCGCCGACATCCGCAAAGAAGGTTCGGCTTACGACCTGCCGCTGGCCATCGGCATGCTGGCCGCCAACGAGACCATCCAATCTGATAAGCTGGACCGCTATCTGCTGATGGGCGAGTTGAGCCTCGACGGCAGCCTTCAGCCCATCAAGGGCGCCCTGCCCATCGCCATCAAAGCGCGCGAACTCGGTTTCGAAGGCATGATCCTACCCCAGCAGAATGCTCGCGAAGCAGCCGTCGTGAATAATCTGACCGTCTACGGCGTGGAAAACCTGCGGGAAGTAGTCGAATTCTTCAACGGTAATCAGGAGCTGGCTCCCACCATAGTCAATACCCGGGAGGAATTTTATGCCCGGCAAAATACATTCGACCTCGACTTCGCCGACGTCAAGGGACAGGAAAACGTGAAGCGCGCTCTCGAAGTAGCCGCCGCCGGAGGCCACAACGTGCTGCTCATCGGTTCGCCCGGCAGTGGCAAATCCATGTTGGCCAAGCGCCTGCCCTCCATCCTTCCGCCCCTTTCGCTGGGTGAAAGCCTCGAGACAACCAAAATACACTCTGTGGCCGGCAAGCTGGGCAAGGATGGCGGCCTCATCTCTATCCGCCCCTTTCGCGACCCGCACCACACCATCTCCAACGTCGCCATGACCGGAGGTGGAAGCTTCCCTCAGCCCGGCGAAATCAGCTTGGCACACAACGGTGTCCTCTTCCTGGACGAGCTGCCCGAGTTCAGCCGTAACGTCCTCGAAGTGCTCCGCCAGCCACTGGAAGACCGTAAAATCAGCATCTCGCGTGTGAAGTGCAATGTGGAATACCCCGCCAGTTTCATGCTCGTAGCCAGCATGAACCCCTGTCCCTGCGGCTACTACAACCACCCGACGAAGCCCTGCGTGTGCAGTCCCGGCCAAGTACAGAAATACCTGAACCGCATTTCCGGTCCCCTACTCGACCGCATCGACCTGCAGATTGAAGTAACGCCTGTCCCCTTCGAAAAGATGTCCGACATCTGCCCCGGCGAACCAAGCGTCGTTATCCGCGAACGCGTGGTACGTGCCCGCCAACTGCAACAGGAACGCTACGCCCAAGTACCCGGCGTCTACTGCAACGCACAGATGAACAGCAAACTGTTATCCCTCTACGCACGCCCGGATGAGCGTGGCCTCGCCCTGCTGAAAGGCGCCATGACGCGCCTTAACCTCTCGGCCCGCGCCTACGACCGCATCCTGAAGGTAGCCCGCACCATTGCCGACCTGGAAGGCAGCGAGTCTATCCAGTCCGCCCACCTGGCCGAAGCCATCGGCTACCGCAACCTGGATCGCGAGGACTGGGCGGGATAAACTTCGAACCCATCTACCAAAATTCCCCAGTCAGCCGATTATTTTTTGTTGACTGGGGAATTTTTATTTCCTAACTGGGGAAAAATCCTTGAAAGGCTCCAGATGGATATAGCTTCTGTCACTGCCGCGTAAAAGTGAAATACCGCCAGTCGCTCGTAGCCTGCTGCTTCATTTCGTCATCGAAAATGGCGCAATAATACTTTAAAGAGAATTTTCCTTTCCTCAGATGGAGTTCATCATAAGGCATGAAGAGAGTACTTGACATGGCAACGTCATCATAGCGGGGAGTGAACTGTTTACCAACAACCACACTACCATCATACGTACCATAACAGGGCACGCTGCTCTTGTTTCCGTCCTTTAGCGGCGTACCGTCCTCGAAATAAAAATAAGCGTTCAAGTCACCCGTTTTGCCCTTCATGCCTTCTACGCTATAATTGACGATGATGTTCATCCCCTTTTGCCCGTTCTGTACCACATTATGTTGGGTTTCCACCGATTTGATGACGATGCTCTTTTCCACTAAGACCGAGTCTATTTTTTTCCGAATCGGAAGAGATAGACTTTTCAGATAAATCGGAGGAGGAGCTTCCTTTTGTTAATACTTTACCGAACTCTGCAAAATCGCTTCCACTTCTTTTCTCTATACTATTCAACATTGTATTAATAGTAGCAGCTGAGTTAAAGTCTTTAAATCTAATTTTCAACGCTTCAAGTTCCTTTGAATCAGAACACTTTTCCGAAGAAGACGTACTATTCCAACAATAAAAGCATCTAACAGACGTAATATCATAACTTCTGCACATAGATATAAAATCTGCTTCTTCGTATTCAGAATCTGAAGTATAGAATTCTAATCCAGTATTTATTTCGTATGGAGAAAATTCTAATCCTAAGGAATATTTCTGACCATTAGAAAATTCAATAAGAACATATGAGTCATCATAATCATCATTATTATATTCATCTGACAGATCGAGTTCAATAGGCGACCAGCCCATAGAAAATGAAAAGTCGTCACTGCTACTAACAGATATCCCCCACTGTATATCGAACTCATGCCCTTTACCGTCTACAACCGTAACAGGTAATATTGAGTTAGCACTCCAATATGTACCAGCTCCTAATAATAAGTAGCCTACATGTTTTTCTATCTCAAACGGATAAGGCTCCTTCTCCCAATCCTGTTTTCCATCGCCCCGCACCAGGGCCAAGATTCCGCATAGTACCGCTACCAGCAGCAGACACATTACCACCATTCGTTTCATCGTCATACGCTCTTTAAAATCCAGCATGTATTTCTGCAACTCATGCCACTTGGGAACAAGGAACTGTTTTGCAAATTTCACCATGTATTTCTGTAATTCACGCAACTTGGGTACGAGGAACTGTTTTACAAATTCCACAACTGATTTCTGCAACTTGTACCACCTGGGTGCAAGAAACTGTTTGATTTGCTCGAGGACCGGATGCATAACGTAAGTATTTTAAAGGACATCCAAATTTAATCAAAATGCGGCAGGAAAGGAAACACCCATCAACCTCTGCAAAGGACAAACGGACGGTAAGCCGCACCAAACGGCCAAAATAAAGGAATAAGCGGAACAAAAAATACATGCCCGGCTAGGAAGATACGAAAAGCATACGACCTTCTGATGCAAAAGAAGCAATGTTTCGCATCAAAAGGTCGTATGCTTTTAAAGGAATGGAAGTCACTGCCCGCAAGCCCCCTTCAACCGTTGCAGGTGGCAGAAGAGGAGGTGACCGTCGCCGTCGTGCAGGTGCATACCGTTGCCCTCGCAGTAGCGGAAAAAGGAACAGTCGGCACACACACCTTTTTTCATCCAGCGACGATCGCGGAAGGGCTGGAAGCGGTGTTGCCACACGTCCATGAAGTCGTCGCGGTAGATGTTGCCCTGGTGGTAGTCGGCACGAATGCTGGGACAGGCGGAGATAGAGCCGTCCGCCAGAACGGAGGCGACACTGATGCCGGCGTTGCAGGTATAGAAGCCATCGCGCACCTCGCCCTCGTAACTGCCAAGGAAGCCTTCACAGCCGTAGCTGACGCGCAGTTTGCCTTCGCGGCGGGTACGACGGATGAAGTCCATCAGACCCTTGAAGTCGCAATCATCCAACTGAAACTCGGGATATCGAGCGGCGCGCCCGACAGGGAAGATGGTGAACAGGCGCCAGCGGCGAACGCCAGCCTCGTAGAGCGCGTCCTTCAGCTGCTCCAGACGGGGATAATTGCGGCGATTGACGCAGGTGACGACATCCCACTTCACGTCCCGCTCCTGTGCCAGCAGGCGGATGGCGTTCATCGCACGGTCGTAGCTGTCGGGATGGCCGCGCAGCCAGTTGTGGTCGTCGGCAAAGCCGTCGAGGCTGACGGTGATGGCATGGAGCCCCGCAGCCAGAAGGCTCTGCAGGCGTTCGGCGGTGAGGTAGAGGCCATTCGTCACCATGCCCCAGGGATAGCCGCGGCGGTAGAGGGCGAGGCCCACCTGCTCCAGGTCGTCGCGCACCAGCGGTTCGCCGCCAGTGATGATGATGTTCACTTCGTGCGGATCGACGTGAGGCGTCAGACTATCCACTACTCGCAGGAAGTCTTCGGCGGGCATGTCAGGGATTTCGGTCGTGCGCTTGCAGTCACTGCCGCAATGCTTGCAGTGGACGTTACACCGCTGCGTGCACTCCCAGAAGAGTTGCTTCAGTGGATGCAAGGCCTTCTGGTTCTCGCGCATCCGGCGGAAGACCTCCAGCGCCAACCGCTTGCGCAGGGAAAGCCGTTCTACGGGCGTCTTCATGGCTCCTGCTTCTTCAGTTCGAAGTCCACTTCCTGACTGTCGCTGCCCTGATACCAGCCTTCACCGCCCTGCGGGTCCATCTTGATGGTGGCGGAGTCGGCCTTGAGCGCGCCCGAAGGGTCTTCGCATACCACGCGGAAGCGGTCTATCACCGTCACCTCATTCTGGTAGAGGTAATTGCCGTCCTTGTCGGTCTGCAAGGTGTCAAAAGCCTGCGGAGGGAATGTCTCGTCCGACTTCCATTGCATAGGTTTCACGATGATACGGGCGCCTTCGATAGCAGCCTTCGTGTCCCGATCCGTGACCTTGCCCTTGATTTCATACTTGGCATAGGGAGTGCCGTATTCATCGGGCGTTTCACCCAAAGAGTCGCAAGAGGTGTAGCCCAGCAGGGCCAGAGCACCAGACAGGAGGCCGTTGCAGGCCTTCAACAAACTGACTTTGTGTGTCGTTTTTTTCATGTTATCATTGTTTTTAGGTTTACATCTTAATAAATGCACGCCGCCGGGCTTTTACTGCACCGGCCCGCGACTTTTTTCGATGCGGATGCGCGCATCCACCGCGATAACATGCTTGTCCGTGGCAAGCAGGGGGTTGATATCCATCTCCTTGATTTCCGTGGCGAAGCGCAGGAGGGTGGAGAGGCGTACAATGATTTCGGCAAACTTGTCCTCGTTGACGCCCTGCTGGCCGCGTGTACCCTTGATAATCTTGTAAGCGCGGAGCGAACGAATCATGGAGTAGGCTTCTTCGTAGGACAGCGGGGCAAGGCCGGACGATACGTCCTTCAGTACCTCGACGAAGATACCGCCCAAGCCGCAGAGCACCACGTGGCCGAACTTCTCCTCGTACTTGGCGCCGATGAACAGCTCCGTACCCTTCAGCATGGGTTGCACCATGACGGCGGTTACTTCGGGCAACTGCATCATGCGATCGAATTCCAGTGCCAGATGCTGCTCGCTCTTGATGTTGAGCACCACGCCACCGATGTCTGACTTGTGGACGGGGCCTACGACCTTCGCCACAACGGGGAAGCCTACGCGGCGGGCAAAGGACAACACTTCTTCCTTCTTCGAGGAAACGAACTCGTCCACCAGCGGGATGCCCGCCGAGCGGAGTAGGGCCTGTACCTGATGGGGCGGGATGTAGCCGTCGTCGGCGATGGAGTCGATGATGCGGCGGATGCGCGGCACGTCCACGCCGAACAGCTCGATTTCGTTGGCTGCGGGGCGGGGTACGTTCATGATGCGCGTCAGCATGGTGCCCAGCGTCACCTCGTCGGCAAAGTTCACGTGGCCCTTCTTCAGGAAGTCCGCCACCTCGGCACCAGCTGTGTTGATGGAAGGCAGGATGGGGAAAATGGGCTTGCGGCAGGTCTGCATCGCCTCGTGCAGCACGTCGTACATCTCGAACATTGTCACCAGCCCCGGCGTACCGAAGATGGCCATCACGGCGTCGATGTCCTCAAACTTGTTCTCGCAGTAGTCCAGGCAGAGTTTCAGGTGCTCGGGCGTGCCCGTGGCAAGGATATCAATGGGGTTGCCCACGGAGGCGCCGGGATAAAGTTGTGCTTTCAGTTCGTCCGCCAGGGGGCCCGAGAGGCGCGGCACGTTCAGTCCGCCCTTGCTCAGGGCGTCGGTCAGCATGACGCCCGGCCCGCCCGCGTGGGTGATGATGGCGAAGTTCTTGCCGCGCAGCTCGGGCAGGGTGAAGATGCAGCCCACGGTGGTCAGCTCCTCGCGCGAGTGGCAGCGCACGATGCCCGCCTTGCGGAAGAGCGCCTCGACGGCGGAGTCGCTGCTGGCGATGGCGCCCGTGTGCGAGCTGGCCGCACGGCTGCCGCTCTCGCTGCTGCCGCTCTTGATGGCGGCGATGCGGCAGCCCTTCTTGATGAGCGACGAGGCGTGGAACAGCAGGCGGTCAGGGTCGCCGATGCTCTCGATGTAGAGCAGCTTGATATGTGAGTCGCGGTCAGGATCGAAGTGCTCGTCCATATACTGCAGCACGTCCTCCACGCCGATCTGCTTGGCGTTGCCCACCGACCAGACGGAGCAGAAGGGCAGTCCCTTGGTGACGGCGCTTTCGAGGATGAACACCGCCGTGGCGCCCGAGCTGGAGATGAGGTCGACGCCCTGCGGATGGAGCTGCGGGATGGGCTGGCTGAAGACGCTGTGGTGCCACGCGTTCATGTAGCCGATGCAGTTGGGGCCGATGAGCGAGGCGCCGTAGCGGTTGACGGTCTCGAGGATGCGGTCCTCCAGCAGCGCCCCCTCGTGCGTCTCCTCGCCGAATCCGGCGGAGAGGATGATGAAGGCGCGCACGTGCTTCTCGGCCGCCAGCGTCTCCACCGCGTCGGGGCACAGCGGGGCGGGGATGGCCAGGATGGCCAGGTCAGTATCGGGAATATCCTTCACGTCGGCATAGGCGCGGATGCCCTGCACTTCCTGTTCTTTGGGGTTGACGGCGCGCAGCTCGCCTGTGTAGCCGCCACTAATGAGGTTTTTCAGGATAGCCCCTCCGGGCTTGTGCACATTATTGGACGCACCGACCACGACGATGCTCATGGGGTGCAGCAGTTGACTTGTTATCATAACCACATGTTTTTATTGGTTTCACCCGCAAAGTTAATAATTAAACCGAAATAGCCAACCATCAACACTCTTTCTGCTTAACTTCAGTTCCGTCACAGCTTAACTTCTCTGCCTTCACGCTTTCACCGCTATCTTTCACGGGAAGCTACTCATAGACAGCAGTTTGTACACCTGTGAAAGCGTGAAGGCAGAAACAGACAAACTGCTTTCCTTTGTTTATCCCGGCTTCTCCAACGATCAACTTTAGCCCGCTAACTATCTACTTTGGTCCGCTAACTATCCACTTTAGCGCTCTAAAGTCCATAGTTAGCGAGTCCAAACTGCCCGGTTAGAGAGATTTTTTCCCCAACTGGGGAAAAAACGTCTGTTTTCTAGTGATGTCACGCTACGCTTCGTGATTCCGCAACGGAAAAGTTTATATCAGAAAGTGCCACCAGAGTTTGGGATTGATCCCTTACTTTAGTTTTTGAGTGAGGATTATCAAGGTGCATATGATACTTTCTTGTAATTATGAGATATTAACCAATAAATGTTGCTTTTATCAATGTTGTTGTCTAAATTTGAGAAATTCTAGTTTAAGAGCCATGAAAAACAATGATATTCTCGCAATGGAAACGGACGTAGTACGTAAATTGTGTGATTACATCCTATTGAATGCCTATTCTGTAAACTCTACCGGTTTGTATAATGGGAAAGCGGGATTTGCCTTGTGTCTGTTTGATGTGGCATACAAACTGCACGATGAGTATCTGGAAGAGCAAGCATATGAATTGTTACAGGAAGCTTTATTAAGTCGAAACGAAGATATAAGTTTTGAAAACGGATTGTCAGGTATAGGGTATGTGTTACTTTACCTAATGAGGCAACAGTATGTAGAAGCTGATTTTGAGGAAGTCTTTGGAACGATACTGAATCGGATTGTAGAAAAAGCGACTAAAGAACAGGTGGCTGTAACGGTATGCATCAGGATGATTTGCTTTTTTCAGGACTTAAGCAGACATGGCATTTACCAAGCAGAAAGATTATTATATACATTCCTGAAAGTAGCCACAAGATGGATAGAGCAACTATTTACTCGAACAAACAATAGGCAAGTTATTTCTATTTGCGAAAACCTTCCTTATGTTATTGCTTATTTACAAACACTTTGTTATTGTTTACCCGAAATAAAGATAAACAGTTATCGCAATGCAGTGGACGCTTATACATCTTTTTACACTGTGGAGAAAAGTGTATCCAATCTATTCATAGGACATTATTTGTATCTCTTAGCTCGACATGAAGAGATAGCGGATTGGGAAAACGTTGCATTGCAAAACATGGAGGCAGGAACTGCCAATTTACGACAGATTCCTCTATCACTGGCACAAACAATAGATACATTATCTGTGTTAAAATATTATTCTCAAACCCATACGAAACTTATTACCCAACTTGAAAAGCCTTTTTTCGAAATAACCGCGATGGAAACGTTGCAAACCAACATCGTGAACCGCATCGGAAAAAATTGCCTGATGTCCGGTTATCAATACGGCATAGCCCGCCTGCTGCTATATTGGGCACATCGGGACAATCCTGTCACATTATTATAATGCCCTCGAATATCATGAACGAAATAACCCATATTTATCTGATGGATATGACCTATGCAGGAAACACGTCCGGAGTAGACCGATATATGGAGGAACTTATACAGGCCTTGAAATCATGTAAAAACATCCATCTTTATCGGATACAATTGAGATATGACAAAAATTTGATATTCCATCAGGAAGAATGTACGAATGGAGTAACGGAAATAACGATCCCTATACCACAACAAAAACAGGAAATCATCAGAGAAAGATACTGGTTACGAAAATACAACATACAAGTATTCCGGCTGATTCACCACCTGTTTATAGGAAAGAACCGTTGCCTGCTCCACCTGCATACGGTAAACCTAATAGATCTTGCTCTATTATAAACAAGGTCTCTTAGACGGACTACGTTTAGGCTGGAAACATAAAACAAATTAGGAAAATAAAACAAATAAATCAAATGAAAAAAACAGTCAGTATATGCTGCTTCATCCTCTTCCTTATTTTCTGTTCTTCGCGGGCAGGAAATAAAGACAGCCTTACCTATACGCAAGCATACAACCTGAACTTTCGGACGGGGCTCCATGAACAGGCGGTTTATCCCTGGATGGAGCACGCGGCGTTTGCCCCCTATAGCCTTGCGTTTGCAGGGGAAAAGGACGGAAAAACTTATTATACGAAAAAGTATTTCCCCGGCACTCCGGGCATGGACCGACTGAAGTTTGAAATCATGCAACGCATCGCGCTTCCCGCACACGAACCACAAGAAGGACGGCTCACTCTCGTGTCAAAAGGCGAAAACATCGAATGGATAAGAATCACCGTCAGAGGAATCGACAAGCGGGAGGAAGAGAAAAGCCGGGATACCTTACGTTTCATGCCCGGCATGGAAGAAGAGGCACATACCTTGGACTTCGCATTGGGAAGAAGCGAAATACTGGACATCCAGATTCATGCGGAAGGAGAAAAGGGAAAGGAAGCAACCATCGGCTTAATAGAGGTACGTATAAAACTGGGGGATACGCCACTTGACGCTTATCCGCTACGCATCCCGTCGGATGTACCCCGACCAGTTCGGGCGATACCTGTCGGGAATCTGAGAAACTTCTCTCCCATAGGGAACAAGAAAATTACAGCACTGGGAGAAAGCCTGCATTACGACAAGGGAGTAAAGAGCGTGGCACACGAACTGTTGTACGGGATGGGTGAACAGGGGAAAGCCCGTCTGTTACTGGTGGAAATGCCAATGGAACTCGCCCTGTTGCTGGACCGTTATGCGCAAGGCGGAGAAGTTCCGGACAGTGTTTTAGTCCAACTGGCCCATCATGAACTGGCTGAAAGACTCCGCAGCTTCAATCAAGGGAAGAAAGCGACAGAGAAAGTTCATCTTTCAGGCGTAGATTATGAATATACCACAGGAAGCGCACAGGGTACGGATATTTCCCTTTTCGATTTTGTGGTGTTGGCAAACCGGGAAGCGAAAACGCTCGCGGCAGATCAACTGGCGGTACTGTTGATGGAAAGGCAGGAGTGGCAGAAGATTGTCGGCTTCATCGATGACAATGAGGAAGCGCTGTCCCAGGTCTTCACGCCCGACGAACTGGCCTGTATCAGGCATATCCTTGCCTTGTCGGGCAAGATGGGGAAAGACAACATCCGCAGAAAGACAGCACGCGACTCGGTCATGGCGATCAATGCCCGTTTCCTGATTGAACGTTTCGCTCCCCGTCTCGTGGATGGTGTGGGGATATATGCCCATGCCGCGCATGCTAACATGCTTTCCACTTATCCGGCCATTCCCTGCAAACCGTTCGGAGCTTATATGCGCCGCTTGTATGGCGATGATTATGCCTCATGGTTGTTGCTGACTGACAATCCCATACAGCCGGCTCCCTCCCATAGTGTGGAAAACAGTTTTCGGGATACCCCATCCAAGCTATCGTACCTGTCGTTGACTCCAGCGTACGATCGTCTGCTGTTCTCGCGCTTCGAAGGGGCAAGTGTATCTCCACAGACATTCTTCCTGTTCAATTTGTACCGCCGTTATGACCATATCCTTTTCATCCGGCAGGATGCCCCTGTGTCCGAAAGGAAACGTCTAACCAATAAGGAATTGATGGACCGTCATATCCGCGTAGTAAAACAGCGCGCCTCCTTACTGAAAGAACTGAAAATGCGCATTCAATCGGAAACGGCCACGCCAGACTTAATCTGATTTACTTCTATATGAATATGAAAAGAACATTTATCATTAGTTTAGCATTGTGTACTTCCCTTTATGCGAAAGCGCAGTATGTAGCTGTCGACACAACGAAGTTGGCTCAGGCCTATGCCGCATGGCAGCAGGAGAGCTCACCAGCCAACCAACGGGTCTTTTTCGATACTTTCCCCAAGAATTGGATGGAGTTCATCGCGACCTATCAGTACGGAGCACCTTTTTATGACAGGGCCGACAAGCATGTACACGCTTTGGGGGAAATGGCAAAGGCGATACCGACGGATGAATACTGCGAACGTCTGGTAAACCTTTGCATCGGCGGCGAGTTGGATGCGGATGCCCCCAACTATCTCAGAGAGTTGGTCGGCGAGGCATTGTCTGCCGACAGCGAAAGCCGGAAGGGGATTTTCACCTGTTTATCCCGACTGCGTATCGGGCATCGTTTTCAGTTCTGGTTCTTTTACTGGTCGAACATCGTCCGTTCACGGACATTGGAAGCGGAGTTCGCCGATCTGTATGCGTATGCGAAGGAGGCGTATCCCGCAGAAGCCGTTATCATGGCCGATGCGTATAAGTATGCGTATAACGGAGTAAACTTTATGACGGAGGGCTACCGCAAATAGCAGAAAACAGTGTTTTACCAATCAGAAAAGGCTGCTTTCCGCCGGGGAAAACAGCCTTTTCTCTTCTATCGGACGAAGCGCCCGTCAGTCATTCCGGTCCTGACTCTGCGACACGTACTCGAATTGGGCATTGAAACGCATGTCCCAGTCGATGCCGCCAGCATCCGTCACTTCCACGACATAACCGCCCAGCTCCTTCTCGACACCGTTGATATAGGCCTCGGGGTGCAGTTCTTCTACCTTCGTTATCACGTTTGCCGGCAGGATGCCCGTCGGCAGCGGACTGAAATAACACTCGATGTTCGTCCATTCGCCATCTTCATCAAACTCCATGTCTGTACCGTCAGACAGTTTCACCTGATATTCCTTGCGTCCGTCCTCCTTCTCCTGAACAATGGAAAGGACGTCGGCACTAGGGAAATAGTTCTCAATAAAAGAACGGGCTTCACTGGGCAGGTCGCCAAAATCGATTTTCTTTTCATCGTCACAACTTGACAACATCCATACTCCCAGCAAAATGGGGAAAAACGCTAATAACTTTCTTACATTCATAATCATTCTCTTTTTTAAATTCAAATATTCTCTTTTATACTTCTCTGACTTACAATATGCGAAAGAACTCTGAATGCACCATCCTTCGTCTTTCGAATTGTTTTACACCACAAAGATAGAGGGGTAAATCTGGAAAGAATTGGGAAAATGATGGAAAAAACGTATCTTTGCCGCATATTATTCAGTCACATAAAGAGAAACAACAATATGGAGAAAAAGTTTAAACGTACTACCGTGACATCGGCCCTGCCCTATGCCAACGGCCCTGTCCACATCGGTCACCTGGCCGGCGTCTACGTCCCCGCCGACATCTACGTGCGCTACCTGCGCCTCAAGAAGGAGGACGTCATCTTCATCGGCGGAAGCGACGAGCACGGTGTGCCCATCACCATCCGTGCCAAGAAGGAAGGCTGTACACCCCAAGACGTGGTAGACCGCTACCATACGCTGATCCGCGACTCGTTCAAGGAGTTCGGCATCTCGTTCGACGTCTATGGACGTACTTCTTCGGAAATACACCACCAGACGGCTTCCGACTTCTTCCGCAAGCTCTACGATAAAGGCGAATTCATCGAAAAGACCTCCATGCAATACTACGACGAGGAAGCTAAAACTTTCCTGGCCGACCGCTACATCACCGGCGAATGCCCCCGCTGCCACGCCGAAGGTGCCTATGGCGACCAGTGCGAGAAGTGCGGCTCCACGCTGAGCCCCACGGAGCTCATCAACCCCAAGAGCGCCATCAGCGGCAGCAAGCCTGTCATGAAGGAAACCAAGCACTGGTACCTCCCGCTGGACAAGCATGAAGGCTGGCTGCGCCAGTGGATTCTGGAAGACCACAAGGAATGGCGTCCCAATGTCTACGGCCAGTGTAAGTCGTGGCTCGACATGGGATTGCAGCCGCGCGCCGTGAGCCGCGACCTGGACTGGGGTATCCCTGTGCCCGTAGAAGGTGCCGAGGGCAAGGTGCTCTACGTGTGGTTCGATGCTCCCATCGGCTACATCAGCAACACCAAGGAGCTGCTGCCCGACTCATGGGAGAAGTGGTGGAAAGACCCCGAAACACGCCTCGTTCACTTCATCGGCAAGGACAACATCGTGTTCCACTGCATCGTCTTCCCCGCCATGCTGAAGGCCGAAGGCTCGTACATCCTGCCGGACAATGTGCCCTCCAACGAGTTCCTGAACCTGGAAGGCGACAAGATATCGACTTCGCGCAACTGGGCCGTGTGGTTGCACGAATACCTGCAGGACTTCCCCGGCAAGCAGGACGTGCTGCGCTACGTGCTCACCGCCAACGCACCCGAGACGAAGGACAATGACTTTACGTGGAAGGATTTTCAGGCACGCAACAACAACGAGCTGGTGGCCGTCTATGGCAACTTCGTGAACCGCGCCCTGCAGCTCACCAAGAAATACTTCGACGGCGTGGTGCCCGCCTGTGGCGAACTGACCGACTACGACCGCGAGACACTGAAGGAGTTCGCCGACGTGAAGAGCGAAGTGGAGAAGCTGCTCGACGTATTCAAGTTCCGCGATGCACAGAAGGAAGCCATGAACCTGGCCCGCATCGGTAACAAGTACCTGGCCGATACCGAGCCGTGGAAGCTGGCAAAGACCGACATGAACCGCGTACAGACCATCCTGCACATCGCCCTGCAGCTGACGGCCAACCTGGCCATCGCCTTCGAGCCATTCCTGCCCTTCAGCAGCGAGCGCCTGCGCCACATGCTCTGCATGGAAAGCTTCGACTGGGCAAACCTGGGCCGCACCGACCTGCTGGCTGCCGGACACAAGCTGGGCACGCCCGAGCTGCTGTTCGAGAAGATTGACGACGAAGCCATCCAGGCACAGGTGGACAAGCTGCTCGCTACGAAAAAAGCCAACGAGGCAGCCAACTACAAGGCCAACCCTATCAAGCCGACCATCTCGTTCGAAGAGTTCGAGAAGCTCGATATTCGCGTAGGTACCGTACTTGAATGCTCGGCCGTGCCCAAGATGAAGAAGTTGCTTCAGTTCAAGATTGCTGACGGTCTGGAAAACCGCACCATCGTCAGCGGCATCGCCCAGCACTACAAACCCGAAGAACTGGTGGGCAAACAGGTATTGTTCATCGCCAACTTGGCTCCGCGTCAGTTCAAGAACGGCCTCGTCAGCGAAGGTATGATTCTCTCTGCTGAGAACTACGACGGCTCGCTAGCCGTAACCTCCTTGCTGCGCGAGGTGAAGCCGGGTAGCGAAGTGAAGTAATCATGTCTCAACCGTCACTGAAAGAAAAAACCGCTAAAGGCTTGCTATGGGGCGGGATTGGCAACGGCGCACTGCAGTTGCTCAATCTCGCCTTTGGCATTTTTCTGTCCCGATTGCTGACACCCGCCGACTACGGCATGGTAGGCGCGTTGACCATCTTCTCCGCCCTGGCGGGTATCTTCGCCGAGAGCGGGTTCATCCTGGCCATCGTCAACAAGAAGGAGGTGCGCCACGACGACTACAATGCCGTGTTCTGGTTCAACATCACCGTGGGTGGGACACTCTACCTGTTGTTGTTTGCCTGCGCGCCGCTCATTGCCCGCTTCTACCACACGCCCGAACTGGCGCCCCTGGCCCGCTTCCTGTTCCTCAGCTTCCTGGTGGGCAGCACAACGGCAGCACCGCTAGCCTACTACTTCCGCAACCTGATGGTGAAGGAGCGTAGCCAGATACAGATTACCGCCATCATCGTGTCGGGTATCGTGGGCGTCACGTGTGCCTACCGAGGCTGGGGCAGTTGGGGTATCGCCGTGCAGACAGTTGTATACTCGGGCATGAACGCGTTGCTCATCTGGCTGCGCTCGCCCTGGAGGCCGACATTCTCGTTCAACAGGAAAGCGCTGCTTGACATGCTACCCTTCAGCAGCAAGCTACTGTTCACGTCCATCTTCACACACGTCAATAACAATATCTTCTCCGTACTGCTGGGACGCTTCTATACGTTGCAGCAGGTGGGCTACTACACGCAGGGCAGCAAGTGGACGACGATGGGCTACTCCACCGTGTCGGGGATGGTCAACAGCGTCGGTCAACCCGTCTTCCGCGAAGCCTCGGACGACCCGGCACGCCTGCAGCACATCTTCCACAAGATGTTGCGTTTCACGGTATTTGTCAGCCTGCCCGCCATGTTCGGCCTGGGGCTCGTGGCGGAGGAGCTGATTGTCATTGCTATCACGGACAAGTGGCTGCCCTGCGCACCGGTGATGCAGATTCTCTGCGTCTGGGGTGCCTTCATGCCCGTGTCCACGCTCTACTCGAACCTGCTCAACAGCTTGGGACGGCCGAACATCTACATGTGGAACACCATCTGCCTGGGCGCCTTCCAGCTGCTGTGCGTCTGGGCGAGCTATCCCTACGGGCTGCACACGATGCTCGTCGCCTTCACCGCGGCCAACCTCCTGTGGCTGGGCGTGTGGCAGTACTTCGCCCGCAAGCACGCCGGCATCCGCCTGCGGGATGTGCTGAAGGACATCGCGCCCTACCTGCTGGTGACGCTCGCCGTGATGGCTGCCACGTGGCTGGCCACCCGCGGCATCGGCAACCTGTACCTGCGGCTCCTGGCCAAAATCGCGATGGCCGCCGCGCTGTACGTGCTGCTCATGTGGCGCCTCCGCTCGAAGATATTCTACGAAAGCATCCAGTATCTGTTCAAAAAGAAGAAAATCGTATGAAAGACTGCCCCAAAGTCAGCGTCCTGATGCTGACGTACAATCAGGAAGACTACATCGACGAAGCCATCCGCAGCGTCATGCTGCAACAGACGGACTTCGACTTCGAACTGGTCATCGGCAACGACGCCAGCACCGACCGCACGGCCGAACGGTGCCAGGTGTGGAAACTGCGCTACCCGGAACGCATCATGCTCGTAGACCGCGAGCAGAACCTGGGCCTCATCGGCAACTTCATGGCCACCTACGACCTGTGCCGCGGCACCTACATCGCCATCTGCGAGGGCGACGACTTCTGGACGGACAAAACGAAGCTGCAACGCCAGGCCGACTTCCTGGACGCGCATCCCGACTTCTCCACCTGCTTCCACCGCGTCGTCAACTACTACGCCGACAACGGCACCAAGAGCCTAAGCAACGGACACCAGCAGACGGACACGGACATCTGCGACCTGGCCCGGAGCAACTACATCTCGAACGTCTCCGCCCTGTTCCGCCGCGGCCTCTTCGGCCGCCTGCCCGACTGGTTCCCCCAAGTGAGCACCTACGACTACGCCATCCACATGCTCAACGCCGCCCACGGACGCATCCACTACATGAAGCGCCCGATGGCCGTCTACCGCCAGCACAGCCGCGCCATCTGGAGCCGGACCGACGCCTACGCCAAGCTGGATATCGGCCTGAAGGTGCGCGAACTGCTCATCGAACACTTCCGCGAGACGCGCCCCGACGTCAGCGAGCTGCTGCGCGACGCCCACACCCGCTTCAGCCTGAACGAGCTCTACCACTGCCGCCAGGAGGGAAGGACCGACGAGGCCGAAAGGCTGGAACGACGCCTACTCGCCCTGCGCCCCGAGTGGGACCACGCCGAAGTGGAACGACGCCTCCTCGCCCTGCGGCCCGACAGCCGGACGCTGTGGAAGCGCCGCGCCTTCGGCCTGCTGAAGAAAGCCCGCGCCGTCTGCTCCTATTTCGTCCCCCTGCCCCGCATCCGCTGAACGGCGAAACGCGATTTCCGACCGGAAAACGCATTTCTGAAAACAAAAAGCCCGATTTCCACACGGAAATCACATTTTCTGAAACGGAAAAATGCAATTTCCGACCGGAAAATGCACTTCTGAAAACAAAAGCCCGATTTCCACACGGAAATCGCATTTTCTAAAACGAAAAAACGCAATTCCCGACCGGGAAATGCACTTTCCGAAAAAAAAAGCCCGTTTCCCGACCGGGAAAACCATTTTCTGAAACAAAAAAATGCATTTCACAGCCGGGAAACGCATTTCCGAAAACAAAAATCACCCTTTCCGCTACAGGAACGAGGCGACCGTCTGCTCCAGCACGCCGTTGTCGGCCAGCAATTTCTCCACAAACTCGCGGAAAGCGCCCTCCCCGCCGCGGACACGCGTAACGTAGTGCACCTCGCGCTTCACGTAGTCCGGCGTATTGGCGGGCGACGCGCTGAAGCCCACCTTGCGGAGCAGGGGCAGGTCGTTGAGGTCGTCGCCGATGAAGGCCGCCTCATCGAGACCTATACCCAGTTCTCGGCACAGCGCCTCGGCCTGCGCCACCTTGTCCTTCACGCCCAGGTAGCAGTGCGCAATCCCCAGTTTCTCGGCTCGCCGCCGGACAATCTGCGTGTCCTCGCCCGTCAGGATGGCCACGGGGATGCCCAGCCTGCGCAGGAAGCTGACACCCCAGCCGTCTTTCACGCTGAAGCGCTTCATCGCGTCGCCCTCGGCCGTGTAATACATGCCGCCGTCCGTCCAGACGCCGTCGATGTCAGTCATCACTAATTTCGGTAACATAATCTCCTGATTCTATTTCACAATTTACAATCCCTTTCTCTCACCCAGCCTTCCCCGGCGTCCGTCCAGCCATCCCAGCCACAAAGCCCTCAGCTTGGCCCACTTCCGGTCTTCGTACAACACGACAAAGACCACACGCTTGTACAGATGATACCGCAAATGCGCCTTCAGGTTGATAGCCTCGGGATAAAGCCCGTGGAGCACGATGCCGTTGCGCACATTATAATAAGTCCGCGCAGGGGGATATTCATTGGGGAAAACCTCCTTGCCCAACAGCCGGCGCCGGCGCTTCTGATATCCCAAGTCGTGCTGAAGCAAAATGTTCCTGAAACACAACGTCGGAACCTGATGCCGCGCCGCCCGCCAGCAAAACTCGCAGTCGATGCCCCAGACAAACAGGTCGGACATAAACCCGCCCAGCTCCTCGAAAAGGGAAAGCGGATAAAGGCTCCCTGAAGTCATGGCCGAAGGGACCTCCGCGACCGCATCCTCCACCGGATACAACGGAGCCTGCTGCGACTTGATAAAGTAATTTGTCGAAAAGATGGCACGGGCATCCGCCCCCCAATTGCGGACAGCCTCCAGATAGCGCCCGAAGTCATCGGACGCAAAACGGCTGTCCTGGTCGAAAGTGATCAGATGGGTAAAGCCATGCTGCCGAGCATAATCGACAGCCGCATTCAAGGCCTCCCCTATGCCCACATTCTCGCCCTTGCCCATATAGACGGACTTCTCAAGGGCCTGGAGCGCCCCCAGCCGCTCACGGTCGATGCAATCGCGGGGCGTGTTGTCCCACAACAGCAGACAATCCACCCCCGGCAAATAAGTCCTGATATTAGCCAATACGTCCCCATCCGGATGGTAGAGAACAACGACAGCCAGTAGTTTCATGAGGAATTCAATTAAGTCGGCCTATACAGTCAGCCGGTCATTCAATGTCTTTCGGATACACAATCTCGTTGCGGGGGATGAAGTTCTTCACCCGGCGGCCCGTCACCCGGTCGCGCTCGACCCACTTAAAGCCATCGCCGGGGCTGAGCAGATGCAGGTCAGCCTCGGTGATGACATCGCCCGGATGCAGGTCGCGGCGCGTGGCAATGGAGCGCTCCAACTTCACCTTGGCAGCTGAGACAGCAGGATCAATGTAGAGTTCCTCGCGGCCCATCCAGCGCTCAGCGATGCGAATGTCACGGATCATGCGGTTCACACCGTCCGGTCCCAACGAACCTTGCTGGTCGGTGCCCTTCATGCGGCGGTCGATGGTAATGTGCTTCTCGATGATTTCCGCCCCCATACCGACAGCCACCACGGGCGCAGCGATGCCGATGGTGTGGTCGGAGAAACCGATGGTGTATTGGCCATAGTGTTTCTTCAAATAAGTGATGGTACGCAGGTTCAGATTATCCGGCGCGGTGGGATATTGCGACACACAATGCAGGATGGCTATGTTGTCGTGGTAATGCGTGATGACCTCCAGCGCATCGTCCAACTCCTTGCAGCCCGCCATGCCAGTGGACAGGATGATGGGAATCTTCGTCTCCGCCATCGCCTCCAGCAAAGGCAAGTTCGTCAGGTCGCGGCTGGCCACCTTCAGGCGGTCCGGCGTGAAGAGCTTCAGCAGCGACAGACAACCCACCGAGCAGAGCGTCTCCACGAAATCCAATCCCAAAGCCTTCGCATGCTTGTAGACCTCAAAATGCTCCTCGTCAGTCAGCTCCAAAAAGGCGCGGTGCTCGCCGTAGGTTCGGCCGAAAGAATGGGGCGAGTCATATGGACGGTTCATCTGTGAATCAGTCAGTTCTTCGTTCAGGTCGCGCTTAGTCATCTTCACGGCGTCCATCGGACTCAGGTCGATGCCGAAGACCTCCTCGCGCACGGGGCGCGACACCAAGTCGACAATCAGCTTAGCTATGTCGACAGAGCCGTTGTGGTTCTGTCCGATTTCTCCAATAATATAAGTACTCATTGTTTCATTATTTTTCGTTACGGGCTATATTCTCCAGCATCTTCTTGCGATATTCGGGATGCGCCTCCACCAGTCGGAGCAGTGCATGCAGGCTACGGTCTGTCTGCTCGAACCACTCGGCATAAAGACGCTGAAGCAACAGGAAATCGTCCATTGTATCTAGCGTGAAACGCAAGTCGAATCGTCCTTCCAATTCTTCGGGCAGAGGCAACAATCTGACGTGAAAGTCGGCGGGATGAGTATAAAGATAGATCGTGACGTGTTCGATATAGAGTTTTTCCTGCGTAAGCAAGGCAGCGCGACGCAACGCTTCTGTCGTGGTAAGCTCAGCAAACAACCCCAAGTGAGACTTGATGGTAGGCCGCCCATCGGCAAAGCCATAAGCAATGTAATCGGCAGGTTCTTCATCGAAAGCGTCAAAGAACGTCTGGAAAGTATCGGGACGCAGGAAAGGATTGTCCGAGCAGACTCGAATGAAGCGGTCGAGTCCGAACGCCTCGGCGGCACGGATGAAGCGATCGAGCACGTTATCCTCATCGCCGCGGAAGCAGTCAATTCCAGCCCCACGTGCCACCTGCTCCAGCACGTCGTCCTGTGGACGGACGGTCGTGGCCAGTATCACCTGCTTGTCAGGACAAGCCCGTCGGATGTTTTCAATAAGAATGTCAATAATGCGCTGCTCGCCATAGAAAGGGAGCAATATCTTGTTGTGCAGCCGGGTAGAGCCGGTACGTGCCTGGATAATAATTCCGTCTTTCATATCTTCATTCGTTTGAAAGCGTCAATATAACTGCCTGGGGTAACGTTAATGATTTCCTTACCCAAACTACGCGAATAGGCCTCGAGCACAAAGTAGGACTTGAAAGCCACATACATGTGATAAAGGATGGTATAGAGCCGTGCGCTATGCAGGTTTTCTTGAGTCACGGTAGCCGCCTGAGACTTATTCTGGTCGTAGAAATGCTTTTGATGCATCAGTACCACGTTGTCGTCCGTCACGTGAATTTCGGGCAACCACGAGTGATCTGCTCCCGCCAGATAGATGCGCCGGAAGGGCAAACGGAGAGCGATGGCAATAGACGGTATCAGCACATTGTGCGGACGAGGTACGCCCCATCCCTTACGGAATACCCAGTTACAGAAAGGCTGGAAACCCTCGATGGGCGTGGTATTGTAAATGCAGAGTTTAATGTGGGGATTGCCGGCCAGAAGCGGTTGCCATTCCTTGTTTTTCAACGCCCGTGAAGGAACGAAGAAGTACATGTCCCACGTTGTCTTCTCGGCCAGGGTACCAAAGAGCTGCTCACGCTTCTCGGGCACAATCCAAAAAAGCGGATCGGCAATCAAATAGAGCTGGGGACGCAATTGCTCGAACATAGGCGAAGTGACACAAAAGTTGACTGCCAACAGCGTTTTCCCTCGCATAAACTCAGCCGACTCTTCTACGGTTTTCTTCAATGAAGGGCCGTTGGCCAGTATCAACAATTCGTCCGCCCCTCCAAAATCTGATGGAAGCGGTGTGCTCCGCCTCGATTGCAACACGATTTTCACCAGGCTCAGAAAGCACTGCCAAAGCGACTCCAACCATTTCAATCCTTTTTCACCCATATTACATCATGTTAGAATAAGTGGTGCAAAGATACAGAGTTTGCCATTTACAGGCTAAAAAAACGAGGACTTTTATACTCGAAATCACCATAAAAGCACTACTTTTGCCACAACAATTCGGAAAAGTCACATGAGAGTCCTGCTAATCAATACATCCGAGCGTATCGGTGGAGCAGCCGTAGCTGCCAGCCGCTTGATGGAAGCCCTGAAGAACAATGGCATCAAGGCCAAACTGCTCGTGCGCGACAAGCAGACGGAACAGATTACGGTCGTTGCCCTGCGCCGTAGCTGGAAACTGGTATGGAAGTTTGTGTGGGAGCGTATCGTCATCTGGAAAGCCAATCGCTTCAAAAAGAACAACCTCTTTGCCGTGGACATCGCAAACGCAGGCACTGACATCACCTCCCTGCCCGAATTCCAACAGGCCGACGTCATCCACCTTCATTGGATCAACCAAGGCATGCTCTCGCTGAAGAACCTCGAAAAGATACTGGCCTCAAGCAAACCTGTCGTCTGGACAATGCACGACATGTGGCCCTGTACAGGCATCTGCCACCACGCGCGCGAATGTGAAAACTATCGGCAGGAATGTGGTTCATGCCCCTTCCTTTATGGAAATGGGCATCGGCACGATCTCTCCTATCGCGTCTTCCGTCGGAAACAACGGCTCTACCACGACTACTCACTGAGCTTCGTCACATGTAGCCATTGGCTGGAGGAAAAAGCCCGCCAGAGCGCGCTGACCACAGGGCACAAGATCGTCTGCATCCCCAATCCGCTGAACATCAACCTGTTCAAGCCGCATAACAAGGTGACTGCCCGCGAACGCTTGAAACTTCCTTCGAATAAGAAGCTCATCCTCTTCGGTTCTGTCAAAATCACAGACAAACGCAAAGGCATCGATTATCTGATCGGATCGTGCAACATATTGGCAAACAAGCATGCCGAACTGAAAGACCAACTGGCCGTCGTCGCTTTCGGCAAACAATCCGAACAATTGGCCGACTTGCTCCCTTTCAAGGTCTACCCGCTGGACTTCGTACAAGACGAACACCAACTGGTAGATATCTATAACGCCGTCGACCTCTTCGTCACCCCTTCGCTGGAGGAAAACCTGCCCAACACCATTATGGAAGCGATGGCCTGTGGTACGCCTTGCGTAGGTTTCAACGTGGGTGGCATCCCCGAAATGATAGACCACCTGCATAACGGCTATGTAGCCCAATACAAATCGTCCGATGACTTCGCCAACGGTATCTATTGGGCCCTGACCGACCCCGACTACCCCAGCCTCTGCGAACAGGCCTGCCGTAAGGCTGTCAGCCACTATTCAGAAAGCAGCGTGGCCAAACGATACATCGATCTCTACAACAAAGTGACTGGAAGAAATGCATAATCACCCTACCCCGAAATTCAGCGTCATCACCGTCTGCTACAACGCCGAGGCAACCATCGAGGACACCATCCAAAGTGTCATCTCGCAGACCTACCACCACGTGGAGTACATCATCGTGGACGGCGCTTCGAAAGATCGCACGATGGACATCGTAAACCGCTATCGCGAACATATCGCCATCATCGTCAGCGAACGTGACAAAGGTCTTTATGACGCCATGAACAAGGGAATCGGCCTGGCCACGGGCGACTACCTGTGCTTTCTCAACGCAGGCGACAGCTTTCACGAAGACGACACCCTGCAACAGATGGTGCACTCTATCCACACACCCCAACTGCCCGATGTGCTCTATGGCGAAACGGAGCTGGTAGATCATGAAGGCCACTTCCTGCGTATGCGCCGCCTCTCGGCCCCCGAAGTACTGACATGGAAAAGTTTCCGCCAGGGGATGCTCGTCTGCCACCAGGCCTTCTTTCCCCGACGCGACCTCGTGATGCCTTATGACCTGCGCTATCGCTTCTCGGCCGACTTCGACTGGTGCATCAAGATCATGAAGAAGTCGAAGGTTCTCCACAACACCCACCTTACCCTCATCGACTACCTCGCTGAAGGTATGACGACGCGCAACCACAAGGCTTCTCTCAAAGAGCGTTTCCGCATCATGACCCGCCACTACGGCTGGACGAGCACCCTGGCCTTCCACCTGTGGTTCGTTCTTCGCCTCTTATTAAAGAAATAAAAAGAGAACCAGCAATCCGTTCGTAAAAAGCAGGCAATGTTCCCTTTCAAGGAAAGCACTGTTTTACACGAAGAAAAGCATTGCTTTCTTTCAAGGAAAACAATGCTTTTCCAACAGCCAATGTCCAATACGAAAAAGAACCCTTTTTCCTAAGCTTATAAAGAAGAGGCGCAACCCAACAGCGCACGTAACACCTTTACTCCCTCAGAAGCTCCCTTCCGGATAACGTGTATTGGGCGCGCACTATGTGTATCCACAGGCTTGGGGTCTATAAGATAGACTTCGGCACGGGCAGGCACGTAGTGAAGCAACCCCGCAGCAGGATAGACGTTCATCGACGTACCGATGATAACAAAAATGTCTGCCTGCTCCACATAGCCGATAGCTGTCTCAATCTCAGGCACGGCTTCGCCAAACCACACAATGAAGGGACGCAAGGGACTGCCATCGCCCGCACGATCAGTAGCGCGAGTTTCATATTCCGCAGGCTTCAATTCCTTGATGTAGCGCGGATTGTAGGGGTCGCGACTGGAGCACATTTTGGTCAGCTCGCCATGCAGGTGGATGACCTTCGTACTGCCTGCCCGCTCGTGCAGGTTGTCAATATTTTGCGTGACAACCGTCACATTGAAATCTTTTTCCAGTTGCGCTACGCCGATATGCCCCTCATTGGGTTTCACGTCAAGCAGTTGTTTGCGCCGCTCGTTATAAAAGTTGATGACCAATTCAGGATCGCGCGCATAACCTTCGGGCGTAGCCACCTGCTCCACAGGATAGCGATCCCACAAGCCACCTGCGTCGCGAAAAGTACTGATGCCGCTTTCGGCGCTCATACCCGCGCCCGACAATACTACCAGATTTTTCATAACCGACTCCTTTCTTTAAGCATTTGTACACCAAAGATAGAAAAAGAATATCCAAGTTATCACATAAATAAGAAATTTTAAATACTGCAAACTGTTAACATTCAAATAAAACCCGTACTTTTGCGACTCATATAAAAAGAACTATGGACAAATTCAGTTATGCAATCGGCCTGGGTATAGGTCAGAATCTTTTAAGCATGGGTGCCAAGGGCATCTCAGTAGATGATTTCGCACGCGCCATCAGTGACGTGCTGAACGGAAATCCAACAGAAATCACACATACCGAGGCACGTGAAATCGTAAACAAATACTTCGAAGAAATGGAAGCCCGCATCAATGCCGAAAACATCGAAAAGGGCAAGAAATTCCTGGAAGAAAACAAGCAGCGTCCAGGCGTGGTAACCCTGCCCAGCGGCCTGCAATACGAAGTGATCAAGGAAGGCAACGTAGGCCACTATGCCAAGATAGACGACCAGGTGCAATGCCACTACGAAGGAACCCTTGTTGACGGTACCCTCTTCGACAGCTCTATCAAGCGCGGCCAGCCCGCCACGTTCGGTGTCAACCAGGTAATCCCCGGCTGGGTGGAAGCCCTCCAACTGATGCCCGAAGGCGCCAAATGGAAACTCTACATTCCTAGCGAATTGGGCTATGGCGCACACGGCGCTGGCGAAATGATTCCGCCCCACAGCACACTGATTTTCGAAGTGGAACTCTTGAAAATTTTATCTGACAAAAAATAAATTAAGTAAGAGAAAAACATGAAAAAAGTAACATTTATGATGACGCTGGCTGCCGCAGCAGCCTTGACGTCTTGTACGGCTCAGGCTCCTAAAGCCAATCTGTCAACAGACATCGACTCACTTTCTTATGCTATCGGTATGGCCCGTACTGAAGGTCTGGATCAGTTCCTGATGCAACAGGGTATCGACAGCACCCAGATGGCTGAATTCATCAAAGGTTTCAACGAAGGTGCCGCTAAAATCGACAAGAAAGATGTAGCCTATATGACAGGTCTGCAGGTAGGCCAGATGGTCAGCAAGCAGTGGGTAGAAGGCTTCAACCAACAGATCTTTGGCAACGACTCTACACAGAGCCTCAGCCGCGAAAACCTGCTCGCAGGTTTCATTGCCGGCGTAGTAGGCAAAGGCCAGATGGACAAAATGTTCGCACAAGGCTATATGCAAAGCCAGATGGAAGTGGTAAGAGAAAAAGCACTGAAAAAACAATATGCTGACGTCATCGCTGAAGGAGAGAAGTTCCTGGCAGAGAACAAGGCTAAAGAGGGCGTGGTAACGACGGAAAGCGGCCTGCAGTACAAGATCCTGACCAAAGGTACAGGTGAAATTCCTGCCGACACCAGCTATGTACAAGTAAACTACAAAGGTACGCTGATCGATGGTACCGAGTTCGACAGCTCCTACAAGCGTAAAGACAAAGACGGCAAGTCACAGCCCGCTACCTTCCGTGCCAACCAGGTAATCAAAGGCTGGACCGAAGCACTGACCATGATGCCTGTAGGCTCCAAGTGGGAACTCTATATCCCCTACGACCTGGCATATGGCTCAAGAGCTACTGGTGCAGACATCAAACCGTTCTCTACTCTGATCTTCGAAGTTGAATTAGTAGGTATCGGCAAAAAGAAATAAAGATTCGAAAGCATTCGTGTCAAAATGACAAATAAAGCGGATGGAACAAATGCTGCAAAACAGCGGTTCCATCCGTTTCTTTTTTTACTTTTCCCTATTTTTTCCATCCTTTCTATAGATAAAATTAAAATAAAGTCCTATATTTGCTTACTATTTGATAACAACAAGTAATTTACAAACGTATATTATGGAGAAAATAGACAATCTGGACCGTCAAATTTTGGAAATCATTTCCCAAAATGCCCGTATTCCTTTCAAGGACGTGGCTGCCGAGTGTGGTGTATCACGCGCCGCTATCCACCAACGTGTACAGCGCCTGATTGACTTGGGTGTCATTGTTGGCTCCGGCTACCACGTAAATCCCAAATCGCTGGGATATCGCACCTGCACTTACGTGGGAATCAAGTTGGAGAGAGGCTCCATGTACAAAACCGTAGTAGCCGAGCTGAACAAAATACCTGAAATTGTTGAATGTCATTTCACCACAGGTCCCTACACCATGCTGACCAAAGTATATGCCCGCGACAACGAGCACCTGATGGACCTGCTGAACAACAAGATGCAGGAAATACCTGGCGTCACAGCTACTGAGACACTAATCTCACTGGAGCAGAGTATCAAGAAAGAGATTCCCATCTGCCAAGAATAATCTACTATACGTCTCCATGGCAACGGGTAGTACGGACTATCATGTCAGCTCACTCCCTTTGCCATGGAAACTCTAGCTTCCGATTTGCATATGGAGTTTCTAAGCGAGCTTGGCCTGTCAGGCCTTTTTATTGGCATCTGTACCTTTTTGATCATCGGGCTTTTCCATCCCATTGTAGTGAAAGCCGAATATTATTGGGGGACACGTTGCTGGTGGATATTCCTATTACTGGGCTTAGCAGGTGTTGCAGCTTCCATTTGCGTAGACAACATTCTGTACTCTTCCCTGCTGGGCGTATTCGCTTTCTCCTCTTTTTGGACGATCAAAGAAGTATTCGAACAGGAAGAGCGCGTCAAGAAAGGTTGGTTTCCTAAAAATCCAAAACGAAAATACAACTTCTAGACTCAAAGGGAACGCATTTTTCCCTCAATCCCTTGCATAATTCAACGGAATGTGCTAATTTTGCACCGCTATCCCCGAAAGGATACACCGGACTTGTAGCTCAGTTGGTTAGAGCAACAGACTCATAATCTGGAGGTCCCTGGTTCAAGCCCAGGCTGGTCCACAAAAGAAGAAGCGTTAATTGCACAAAATCAGCAGTTAACGTTTTTCCTTTTTGTCCTTTTTCGTGAGTCATGATATAATCAATAGAATCACATCCCTCTTCAAGGCGATATAGATGTATGCAGTAGACATCAAGCATTCTCCCAACTTACCTGTTTCAACAAACTCAAAGCAACTTAACGATGAATTCCTTAGGAGATGTAATACAATAGAGCGAACTGACATCAAAGTTTCATTGTTTGCACATACCAGAATCTGAGATTTTCTGATGTGATTTCACAACAAACCGCTGATAACAAGCAAATTGCATTGAAACATCCGAATAAGACCGAATAAAATATTGCCGTAGACCACGAAAACAGCGAGCACCCACCGTGAAACTTCATCTTTCAACCTACTTCCTTTTCTTCCAACGGATTACGCTACAGATGAAGGGTTGAAAGCAGATTGAGACAATCAATCACTCATCAGCCACACGCCATTCCTAAAGACCTACTTTAACCCGCTAAACACCAACTTGGCAGACGTAACTACGGACTTGACGAATGGAAAGAAGTACTTTATATCTGACTCATTTCCTCATGTGACGAATTAATTGTACATTTGTACGAAGCATTGAAAGAACTCTTTTAAGATAGTTTATGACACTGACCGAAGCCACCCTCCGATTTATAGCCGAACACCGCCGCGACGATGTGCGTGTGTTAGCCCTGCAAGCAGGCAAGTATCCCGACGTGGATATGCCGACTGCTCTGACACAGATAGCGGGCAGGCAGACGGCCGAAACAAAAATACCGACGTGGGCTGCTACAGAAGGCATACTCTATCCACCCCACCTATCCATGGAACAATGCTCGTCGGAGGTGACGGCGCACTATAAGGCTTCTGTTGTAAGTGGATATGATGGCCCATGCCACTCACTGGCCGACCTGACAGGCGGTTTCGGTATCGACTTCTCTTTCCTAGCCCCGCATTTCGGACAAGCCACCTACGTGGAGCGACAGGAGGTGCTGTGTCAGGCAGCCCACCATAACTTTCCGCTGCTGGGACTGAGCGCGGCCCGCGTGATCCATACCGACGGAGTGGATTATCTGCGGCAGATGCCCGCCGTAGACTGGCTCTACCTCGACCCCGCCCGGCGGGACGGACATGGAGGCAAGACGGTAGCTATTGCCGACTGCGAACCTGATGTAACTGCTCTCGAAACCTTGTTACTGGAGAAGGCAGTCCATGTACTGGTGAAGTTGTCACCCATGCTCGACCTGGCACAGGCCTTGCACACGTTGAAACATGTAGTGGCGGCGCACGTGGTTTCCGTGGCAGGCGAATGCAAAGAGCTGTTGCTGGTATTGGCACGTGGCGAAGCCCCACAGGCGGACGACGTACCCATCCGTTGCGTCAACCTCTCAACTACCGACGATGCCTTCACCTTCACCCGCCATGAAGAACAGGAGGCCTCCTGCCGCTATGCCGACGCTCCCCGCTCCTACCTCTACGAGCCCAATGCCTCGCTGCTGAAGGCGGGTGCCTTCCGAAGTCTTTCCTATATATATAATATAGAGAAACTACATACCAATAGTCACCTTTATACCTCCGATGAAGCGTTGCCATGTTTTCCCGGCCGTATGTTCCGCATCGACGGCTGGTGCGGATTCGGCAAGCACGAAGTGAAGGAACTGCTGGACGGCATACGAAAGGCCAATCTAACAATACGCAATTTCCCCGCCACCGTAGCCGAAGTGCGCAAACGGCTCAAGTTAGGCGAAGGAGGAGAAACTTATCTCTTTGCTACAACCTTGAATGACGGTCGGAAAATACTCCTGAGATGTAGCAAAACCTAACAAACTGCCCACTTTGTTTGTAACCGCTTTGCAACATCTTTGTTACGTCTTCTTCAAAAACCTGTAAAGATTGCGTAACGCCATGCCTGTACTTTTGCGGCAAAATAATCACAGAAAAAAACAGGTATGAAACAGATTGTAAAAGTATTGATTTATTCTTTTCTATTTTTAACCGCTACCGCTACTCCCGCAGTGGCTGACGAAACTGCAAATGAGGCCAAAGGAGCTATCCGAGGCCGCATCATTGACAACACCAAGCAAACTCTCCCGGGTGCTTCTATCTACATTGAAAAACTACACACAGGCGTCACAAGTGACGTCAACGGCTTTTACACTTTCCCCAATCTTGACCCGGGAACCTATACAGTTAAGGTGACCTACGTAGGCTATTCGCCTGTAGAGCTGAAAATCACCATCCCCGAAGGCAAAACACTGGATAAGGACGTTATCCTGAATGAAGGCCTCGAATTACAGGAAGTTGTTGTGGGCGGCGCTTTCCAGGGGCAACGCCGTGCCATCAACTCGCAACGCAGCAACCTGGGCATCACCAACGTCGTATCCGCCGACCAAGTGGGTAAGTTCCCCGACTCGAACATCGGTGACGCCCTGAAGCGCATCAGTGGTATCAACGTACAGTATGACCAGGGTGAAGCGCGTTTCGGACAGGTGCGCGGAACGAGTGCCGACCTCAGCTCCGTGACCATCAACGGTAACCGTGTTCCCTCGGCCGAGGGAGAGACACGCAGCGTGCAACTCGACCTTATCCCCGCCGACATGATCCAGACCATCGAGGTAAACAAGGTTGTAACTCCTGATATGGATGCCGATGCCATCGGAGGCAGCATCAACCTCGTCACCAAGAACTCGCCCTACAAGCGCACCATCGCCGCTACGGCCGGGACGGGATACAACTGGGTGAGCGGCAAGGCGGCCCTGAACCTGGGCTTCACCTACGGCGACCGCTTCTTCAACGACAAGCTGGGCCTGATGGTATCAGCCTCTTATCAGAACAATCCCGCAGGAAGCGACGACGTGGAGATGGCCTACGAACGGAACGAAGACGGTGAGGTTGTGCTCGACGAATACGAAGTACGCCAATACTACGTCACCCGCGAACGCCAAAGCTATTCGCTGGCCCTGGACTGGGAAATCAACGCCAATCACAAGATTGACTTCAAGGGTATCTTCAATAACCGCAACGACTGGGAAAACCGCTACCGCCACACCTACAAATGGGACGACGAAACACCCAATGAATACGAAGTGATCTACGAAACCAAGTCGGGCGGCCCCGACCAGCGCTATGCCCGCCTGGAACGCCAGCGCACAATGGACTTCACCCTGGGCGGCGAGCACCTTTTCGGGAAGCTGAAGTTCGACTGGAAAGCATCCTACGCACAGGCCGGTGAAGAACGCCCGCACGAACGCTACCTGGCCTTCAAGAAGGAAGGCGTGGCCATGAACACCGACTGGAGCGACATTCGCCGCCCGTACATGTCGCCCGTAGACGGACAGAACATCTTGCTGGACAAGAACAACGACAACGGCTTCGAGCTGGACGAACTGACCGAGCAGTTTGAGGACATCAACGAGAAAGACCTCAAGTTCAGCGCCAACTTCGAATTGCCGCTCGCCAAGGGAAAATACAGCAACAAGCTGAAATTCGGCGCCAAAGTGGTGGACAAGAACAAAGACATGTGGATCGATTTCTATGAATACAGCCCGACTGACGAAGATGCCTTCATCGCCGACGCCTTCGGACACCTGAAAAACGAAAACCGCGACGGATACATGGGCGGCGACCGCTATCAGGTAGGAAACTTCGTGGAGAAGGAATATGTTGGCGGCCTCAACCTGACCGACGCCAACAAGTTCGAACAGGAAATCAAGTACGACGAGATGTGCGAGAACTACGAGGCACACGAAACAGTCAGCGCCGGTTACATCCGCTTCGACCAGCAGTTGGGCAAGAAATGGAACCTGATGGCTGGTCTGCGTCTGGAGAATACCCACGTCACTTACAGCGGCTATGTCTACGACGACGGCAAGGAGAGCGGCAAGGACGAGAGCTACACCAAGACGCCCGAAGAGTCGCAGAGCTACATCAACGTGCTGCCGTCGGTGCTCGTCAAGTATGATGTGAACAACGACCTGAAGCTCCGCGCTTCGTTCACCAACACGCTGGCACGACCCAAGTATGCCAACCTCGTGCCCAACGTCATCATCGACAAGGAAGACATCGCCTTCGGTAACCCCGACCTGGACCCGACTCTCAGCTACAACCTCGACCTCAGCGCCGAATACTACTTCAAGAGCATCGGTCTGGTGAGCGCCGGCCTGTTCTACAAGAAAATCAATGATTTCATCGTGGACTACCGCCAGAACAACTATGAATACAAAGGCGTCACTTACGAAGAGATGAAGCAGCCCCGCAACGCCGGCGACGCCGACCTGCTGGGTATCGAACTGGCCTACCAGCGCGACTTCGGCTTCATCGCCCCCGCCCTGAAGTGCATCGGCTTCTACGGCAACTACACCTACACGTACAGCAAGGTGAAGAACTTCAACTTCGAAGGCCGCGAACACGAAGACCTTCGCATGCCCGGCTCGCCCGAGCACACGGCCAACGCCTCGCTCTACTTCGACAAGGCGGGCTTCAACCTCCGCCTCAGCTACAACTTCGCCAGCGACTTCATCGACGAAGTGGGCGAGGAAGCCTTCTACGACCGCTACTACGACAAGGTGAACTACCTCGACCTGAACGCCAGCTACACCTTCGGCAAGAAGTTCAAGACCACCTTCTATGCCGAGGCCAACAACCTGCTGAACCAGCCCCTGCGCTACTATCAGGGTACGCCGGACCGCAGCATGCAGGCCGAATACTACGGAGTGCGCGTCAATGCCGGCTTTAAAATCAACTTTTGACGCCAGAAAAACGTTTAAACATTAAAGAAGAGATCTATGAAGATGAAAAAACTGTTTCTACTGCTGACCGTGGCCCTGCTGGGCCAGTGGGCCATCGCCCAAAACAAGATAGACTACTCCGTCTACGAAGACAAGCTGAACCTCTACGTGGCCAACGACTTGGGCCGCAACGGATACTACGACCAGAAGCCCATCGCCGAGCTGATGGGCGAGATGGCCGAGGAAGTGGGCCCCGAATGTGTCATCGCCGCCGGCGACGTGCACCACTTCGAGGGCGTCCGCTCCGTGGACGATCCCCTGTGGATGACCAACTACGAGCTAATCTACAGCCATCCTGAACTGATGATCGACTGGTACCCCATCTGCGGCAACCACGAGTACCGCGGCTCCACGCAGGCCGTGCTCGACTATGCCCGCGTCAGCCGTCGCTGGGAGATGCCCGCCCGCTATTACACCAAGACCTTCAATGAAGAGGGCACTACCGTGCGCGTCGTCTGGCTGGACACCACCCCGCTCATCGACAAATACCGCCAGGAGAGCGACAAGTATCCCGACGCCTGCCTGCAGGACATCGACGCCCAGCTGCAATGGCTGGACGGCGTGCTGGCGGCCGCCAAGGAAGACTGGATCATCGTCGTAGGCCACCATCCCATCTACGCCGAGACGCCGAAGGACGACATCGAGCGCCTGAACATGCAGCAGCGCGTGGACCCCATCCTGCGCCGCCACAAGGTGGACATGTACGTCTGCGGACACATCCACAACTTCCAGCACGTCCGCGTCAAGGGCAGCGACATCGACTATGTGACCAACTCCAGTGGCTCGCTCAGCCGTAAGGTCAACGCCATCGACGGAACGGTGTATTGCAGTCCCGAACCGGGCTTCTCCATCATCTCCGCCACGCCCCGTACGCTGGAGCTACGCATGATCGACAAGACGGGACGGGTGTTGCACACGGTGAAGCGCAGCAAGTAACCCTTTCCCCACAGGGCAAAACTCCCGAGTTTCGAGCCTTCCGAGATGTCGGACAGGGCAAAACTCCCGAGTTTCGGACCTTCCGAGACGTCGGACGGGGCAAAACTCCCGAGTTTCAGGCCTTCCGAGACGTCGGACGGGGCAAAACTCCCGAGTTTCGGGCCTTCCGAGACGTCGGACGGGGCAAAACTCCCGAGTTTCAGGCTGTCCGAGACGTCGGACGGGCAGAAAATCCCGATAGCCGGGGCGTCCGAGGTCTCTCAGGACGTCCCGGTTTACTTTTCCTTCGGCCTTCCGCTCAAGTCGTCCTTCGGCATGGCAGGGTCGTTGCCGTCGCACATGGCCATATAGTGGGGCGACATGATTTCCACGCCCTCGGCGTTGAAGCGGTCCTGGATGTTCTGGTGCAGGTCGGAATAAATCTGCGCCAGGCGGTCGGCCTCCTTAATGTAGGCGTTCACCTGGTAGACGGGATACCAGTCGCTCAGCGAGGTGGGAGAGGACGAAGGGCCTCGGGTCGTCCACTACGCCCGGCGTGTTCAGTGCCGCCTCGATCAGCAGCTTGTTCACCAGGCGCCAGGGCACGTCGTAGCCGATGGTCACCTCGGAGTGGATGATGAGCCCGTATTCGCGCGCCGACTGGCTGAAGTTCACCGTATGCGACGACATGATGAACGAGTTGGGGATGGTCACCACCTCGTTCTTCGGCGTACGGATGCGGGTCACCAGCGGCGTCTTCTCCACCACGTTGCCCGTCGTTTCGTTCAGCTGGATGCGGTCGCCCAGTTTGAAGGGGCGCATGTAGGTGATGACCAGCCCCGCGATGATGTTGCCGATAACCGTGCTCGACCCGAGCGAGACAATCAGACCCACGAACACCGAAATGCCCTGGAACACACCCGAATCGGCACCCGGCAGGTAAGGATAAATCATCGCCACCATGAAGGCGTAGAGCAGGAAGCGGATGATGTGGTAAGTGGGCATCGCCCAGTCGGGGTAGAAGCCGTTCAGCTTGAGCCGCTCGGACTGCACCTCGCCCGCCAGATAACGGAACAGGCGTACCAGGTACTTGATGGCAAGGCAGATGACGAAGATGGTGAAGAAATTGGAGATATAGGCCAGAATGCCGTAGAGGATGCTCTTCACGGGGTCCCAAATGTAGAAGAAGAGCTGATAGGCCAGGTTCTTGGTCTGCGGGAAGATGGCAAACAGCATGGGCACCGTCAGCAGCAGCTGCAGCAGCATGAAGGCGTAGCGGAACAGGTTGGCGACGAACACCAGCAGCCGGACCTGCTTCTGCGTGTCCAGTAACTCAAAGTCCTGGATGGAGAAGGCCTTCAGGCGCGTGTTCCTCAGCCGCAGGATGCGCACCTTCAGCTTACGGAAAAGCCAGTTGGTAAGCTTGAACAGCAGGAACTGGCCCACAAGCACCAGCACAAAATAGGCAATGCGCTTGAACAGCTGTAACAGGCCGTGTTCCTCCTTCATCACCTTCAACTTCTCCACGATGACCGTGCGCTTGGCGGCAGCCAGCTGGTCGCGCGTGCAACTCTCCCACAGGCCGTCCTGGTCGGTAAAGGAGACAATGACCTTGTCCCCGTACATCACGTCGGTCACGATGTCCGTGCTTTCGATATAGACCGAGTCGGGATGCAGGTTGAAGCGCTTGCCCAGGGTCGTAATCTCGTGCGACACGTTCTCGGCCCGCTGCTGGGGCGTGAGTCCCCCGCGCTTGGCGTAGAAATAAAACAGAGTGTCCTCCTCTACCACGACGGGCATGCCCTTAGTCTGGTGCCGCAGGGAGTCGATGCGCTGTTTCTGCCGGGCCAGCTTCACCGAGTCGGCAGCATACGTCACCAGCCTCATCTGCTCAATCTCCATGCGCAGGTTGGCCTCGTTCAGACGAGCGGCGGCCAGCTCCTCGCGGACTTTGTCCAAGGTTACCGAATCCGTATCAGTTTTCACTCCGGCAACGGCGGACAGACTGTCCGTACCCAAAATATCAAGCACTTTGTCCATGACCTGGGCCGACACGCCGACCGCAGGCAAGCAGAGCAGACAAAGGCAGAAAAGACGGAATTTCTTCATGTTTCTATCTGTTTACGTTTGAGGGGGTCAAACTTACGTGAAATCCATGAAATATCCGCCAAATTTAGGCAGAAATGCGAATTTAAAATTGATAATTAGGTAGTTAGGAGAAAATCACGGAAGTTAGGAAAAGGGTTGAAAAGCGTTTCAAAGCGGATTGGAGAAAGAGAACGGTTTCCTAATCGTTACCCGTCAGAAATGCAGATTTAACAGTTACCGTTCCGTTTGCGCCGCTCTGCGTAGGTTTGCTTGTCAAGGTTTAACTCGTTGATTTATAGTTTTGCAACCAAAAAAGAACGAGTATGACAAGGAGCACATTTCGCGTGCTGTTCTATGCGAACGGCAGCAAGGAGAAGAATGGAATTGTCCCCATCATGGGACGGGTTACAATCAACGGAACGGTGGCGCAGTTCAGTTGCAAGCGGAGCATCGCAAAGGAGCTTTGGGATGCAAAGGGCAACCGTGCCAAAGGCAAGAGCGTGGAAGCAAGGGAAACGAACCTTGCGCTTGACAACATCAAGGCGCAAATCATCAAGCACTACCAGCGCATATCCGACCGTGAGGCGTTTGTGACGGCAGAAATGGTGCGCAACGCCTATCAAGGCATAGGCGGCGAGTATGAAACGCTGCTCAAAGCCTTCGACCGTGAGAACGAGGTGTTCAAGAAGCGTGTCGGCAAGGACAGGAAGCTGGCGACCTATCAGTCAAGGGTAGTGGCAAGGAACTATGTGGCGGCATTCATCAAGTCATTCTACAAGCGCAGCGATATGTCTATGCTGGAACTTACTCCCGACTTCATCAAGGAGTTTGCGGTCTATCTCGCCACGGAAGCGGGATTACGCAACGGCACGATATGGGAAAAGTGCATGTGGCTGAAAGGCGTGGTGATGCGTGCGCACTTCAACGGATTGATACCGAGAAACCCGTTTGCGCAATTCCACATCAGCCCGAATGTCAAGGAGCGTGAGTTTCTGACGGAGGATGAGTTGAAGGTGGTGATGACGCACGAGTTCTCAGATCCGAAACTGGCATATATCCGTGACCTGTTCGTGTTTGCGAGCTTCACCGCCCTTTCTTTCGTGGACATCAAGGAACTGACCAACGACCGCATCGTGGAGGTGAACGGCGAGAAGTGGATTATCTCCAAGCGGCATAAGACGGGCGTACCGTTTCAAGTGAAGCTGCTGGACATACCGTTGCAGATAATTGAGCGTTACCGACCGTTCCAAGAAAACAACCTCGTGTTCCCCAACCTGAACTATTGGTCCATCTGCAAGCCGTTGAAGAAGATGATACGGGAATGCGGTGTGAATAAGGACATCAGCTTTCATGTGAGAAGACATATCATTCCTTCTTATTCATTGAAAACAAGAAACTTACAAAGGTTGTCAGCTTGACAGGTAACGATATAGAAACCAGCGAGCTTCTATATTCTGCAATGTTCTGCACTAATCAAAAGAACGCTTTTCCCATTTGCAAAAGTAGTATTTTTATCTTTTATCGCCAAAACTATTCCTCTGAAAAATAGAGAAAATCGAACATCTTTTCATTATTTGTATCCCATCTTGCTGGTGAAAAACAAAAGCAATATACCCGTCTTTAATTCCATGCCGTTTCTCCATTATATTTAAGCCTGCCTGTTAGCGGAACGGTCTGTTGGTTTGTTCGTATGCCTGCCGGCAGGCAAGCAGGATGGCAGGATGGACAGCAGGCAAGCATGACGGCAGACAGGCTGGAGCGCGGGCAGGCTTGCAGGCCAGCCTGTATATGCCCCATACGCTTTATCCCAAATCGGTCATTAGAGTTTTTTGCAAGCAAAATGTAATAAAAAACTCTCTTTAATGATTGTTATTACAGTAAACTGTTTAACTTCTTCCGTAAAAGAGACATATTTCACACAAAAAGAAAGCCAAATTTTCTAATGACCGATTTGGGTTTATTTATTGCCCCATCCCTTTGTTGCTTCATTACTACGTTGATTATTGTGTCACCGATTTACATCATCCAAACTCTATCCATCTAAATCCACATCCCATTGCTGATACTTACATTTGAAGTTTTGCTGTTGTAAACCAGTACGACAATACGACAGTACAACAGCAAAACAGTAAACCAGCGTACCATTGAAACTATGTTGTTTTCTATCTGTATGGAATGGCTTTCTTGACTGTCTGTTTCAGTTCATCACCATTTTTGCAAGCCATTGGTTCGATACGTTTGTAAACAGGCGAAGAAGCGTTTGCCCAAAATCGCATTTTCCTATTGGTCTAAGGCGAATTTTGGCTGTAATTGGCACATATTGGCATCGAATTGACATTATTATCTGCATTTAGGATGGATAAAAAATCTGGTTCATGTCCTTTGCATTCTCAAAGAAAGTTCAGACTTGTACAACCAGCCTTATCCCGTTCTTCTTTTGGCAGCTTGGGCATCGGGAAAACGATGCTTTGAGGGTAGGTATAACAGCACAAATTCCAATCCGTTTACTGGCGGATTGTTGCTTTCACGAGAAAGCAGCAAGGTGTCCTTCGAGTTACCCGAAGGCTTTTCGGTTACTGCCGAAAAGTGGCAGCAGCAAGGTATGTTTTGAGTTACTCAAAACTTTTCGGGTTACTCCGAAAACCTTGCCGCCGGGTTGCCTCTCCGAAGTCGGGCAACCTGTTCTAACCTATGGTGTTCTTGTCCTATTCCTTGTACTTTATACCGTACATTCTTATCTTGTTGTACAGCGTGGTACGCCCGATGCCGAGCAATGCCGCAGCCAATTTGCGGTTGCCTTTCGCCTGTTCCAGCGCACGGATAATCTGTTTCTTTTCCATGTCGTCCATTTCCAGTGAAGCGTCAGACGCCAACGGCATTTCGTCGAATTCCAACGTGTCAGCCGTGACCGTATCGCCTTCGGTATGCAGCACCGCCATACGCACGACCCGTTTCAATTCCCTCACGTTGCCGCCCCACGTATAGGCGAGCAGCTGTTTCCTTGCTTCCGCGTCAAAGCCTTTCACCTGCTTTTCAAATTCCTCGTTGGCAAGTTTTAAGAAGAAGTCCGCCAATGGCATTATGTCCTCACGGCATTTCCGCAAAGGTGGTATCTGTATGGTGTATTCTTTCAATCGTTGGTAGAGGTCTTGGCGGAAACGCTTTTCGGCAATGGCGGTCTGTAAGTCCTCGTTGGTGGCGGCGACGATGCGCACGTCCGCTGTTTTGTCCTTGGTACTGCCCAACGGTCTGAAACGCTTGGACTCCAACGCACGGAGCAGCATCCGCTGCACTTCCGGCGGAAGGTTGCCTATCTCGTCGAGGAACAACGTGCCGCCATTCGCATCCTCCCAAACGCCCTTTCTTTTGCTATCGGCTCCCGTGAACGCCCCTTTCTCGTACCCGAACAATTCGGACGCGGCAAGTTCCTTTAACAACAGACCGCAGTCCACGGGCACGAAAGGCCCCGCCGCCCGTTTGCTCCTTGCGTGTATCTTCTCGGCGATATGTTCCTTGCCCGTGCCGCTCTCGCCCAGTATCAGGACGCTCATGTTCGTGGGTGCGACCAGCCTTATCTTGTCGTATATCTTTTTGAACACTCCACTTGTACGTTCAAGAATGGGTGCGTCCTGACGTTCTATCCTTTTCTGCAAACTGCGAAGCAGTGGCAGCAAGTTCATTTCCAAAAGGTCTTTGGGAATGAAGTCCTCCGCACCCAACTTCAACGACCGGACGGCAACAGGGATGTCGCCATGCTCGGTCATGACGATGTATGGATTATTTTTGCCTTGCTTCCGCAGTTCTTCCAGCATGGCGATACCGTCACCGTCGGGTAGGCGCATGTCGGCAAGCACGATGTCGTCCTCCTGCATCCCGGCAAACAGCTTCCGTGCGCCATTGCAGGTGAGGGCAGTTTCACTTTTAAAACCTTTGCTTACCAATAATCGGCACACATAGTCGGCAAATATGGGGTTGTCCTCAATCACAATTATCTGTCCCATCGTTCCGCCTCCTTCCTTGCCAAATCAATTATCAACTTCCCCTGTGCCAATACTTCGTCTACAGCGGACTGCACATTTTCATCCGATATGTTCTCCTTGTGGATGGCATCATACAACATTTTCAACGGCTGTTCCGCCTTTATCAGCATCCACGAGCTTCTGAGGTGATGCACCCAATTATCCAACGCTTCCATGTCCTTGGTTTCCGCAGCCTTGCGTACCTCGTCCATGTCGGATTGCGTCGTGGTTGCCAGCTTCTCCAATGTTCGCCACTTGTCGCCGAAAGCGAGCAGGGGCGAGAGGTCTATGCGGCTTGTCTTATTCTGCTTGAAGCAACGCTCTGTGACAGCCAGCAGCTCGTCTATGGAGCAAGGTTTGGGCAGCATGGCTGCGAAGCCTTTTTCTTTCAGTTCTTCTTCCTCCACATAGCCTGCGGCGGTGGCGGCGACTACGGGTATGGTTCGCGAGTTGCCGATTTCCGACGTGCGCAGGAGTTCCAGCACCTCGTAGCCGTTCACCTCCGGTATCTTCAGGTCGGTTACCAGCAGGTCGTAGTCCTTCGTGCGCATCAGGTCTGTCAATTCGTCCACGCTTTGGCAGGTGTCGCACTTCACGCCGCTTTGCTTGTACATTTCCTTCATCATGTCCAGCAGCATCCCGTTGTTGTCTATCGCCAACACGGAGCAGCCGAAAAGCGTGGAATGCTTAACAATTGTCTTTTCGGTGGCCATTGTTTCCTCCGCTTTGGGCAAGGGCAGGCTCACGATGAAGCGGCTTCCTATGCCCGGTTCGCTTTCCACTTTGACGCTTCCATTCAACAGTTTCACCGTGTCGTTGACGATGGCAAGCCCCAGCCCGAAACCGTCTTCCGTCACGGCGTTGCCCAGCCGCTCGAACGGAGTGAATATCCGTGCCTGTTGTTCTTCGGTCATGCCCGTGCCTGTGTCTTCCACTACTAATGTAAAGACATTGTTCTTATAACCGGTGCTTAATGTGACTGTGCCGCTTTGGGTGAATTTGATAGCATTGGAGAGCAGGTTGCTCCCGATACTCAGGATGCGGTTCCTATCGCCGCTCACTATATCGTCCGTTTCACCGTCTATATTGAAACCGAGTCCTTTGTTCTTCGCCAATGGTGCAAATTCCGTTTCCAATGTCCCGGCGATGGAGCGTAGCTTGAATGGTTTGATGACGGGCGTTTCCTTGCCGCTGTCCAAGCGGAAATACACCAGCAGATTGTTTATCATCCCTGCCATGCGTCCGGCAGCATCATGGATGGTCTGTGCGTGGCGTATGCGGCTGTCAGTCTCCGTGTCGTTCAGCAGCAGTTCGGCGTTTCCGCAGATGGCGGTCAGCGGGGTGCGCAGTTCGTGGATGACGTTCTGGATGAGGTTTCGCCGTAACTTAATCAGCTTCTCATTTGCTTCGTTGCTTTTCTGCAATTCACCAATAAGTTTTTCGCGTTGCTTCTTTTCATCGGCGTTGCGCTTCATTTCCCGATGTATGGCGAGGTAAGACAGAAACAGCAGGACGATGGCGGCGGATATGGTGATGGTGAACAGCCGCACGGACAACGACTGCGCTTCGGCTATCTTTTGTTCCCGTTCTACAAAGGCTTTTTGCACCTGAGTGTCAAAGTTGCGTATCAGCCTGTCCAGTTCTGTGTTCAACGCCCGGTTGCGGGTGCGCAGACTGTCGGAGTATGATTCCATCTCCGCTGTCTGCCGCTGTTGTAGGGTTATCAGGCTGTCGCTGAATTGGTGCAGTTCCTTGGCGGAAGGGAACACTTGCACGGTCTTCTTACCCCTGAAGAAGCCCGCGATGCCTTTCTTTTTCCGCGTAATGGTGCGCACACGGGTGGCACGCCTCGCCACTTCGGGCAGGTGGTTCACCAGCAGGCTGTCCGCGTCCCCTTGCCGCTCCACCGTTTCCACGATGTGCAGCAGATGGTCTTCCTTGTCGGCCAATAGGGAGCGGAGGGTGTCTATCTGCGCCGTTTGCACATACGCCGTGCATTGGGATTTCAAGGCTTGCAGCAGGCTGTCGGTACGCAGGCGTTGGGCATGGTAGTGGCGGAAGTCTGCTTTGTTCCACCCGATGACACCCTCGCCCAGCAGGGCAAGCCGGGTGATGTGGCGGTGGGTGTCACTGATGTCAAGCCGCATTTGCCGGATAATTTCCGCTCCGGCTTTTATTTCCCCGACTCGTTCGCGTTCATGCAACAAAATAAAAAACATGCTTATTCCTATAATAAACGTGACCAGGTATCCAAGTAGTATTTTAAGTTGTAGTCGTTGCTCGAAATTCATTTCCTTTTATTTTTAATTTACAACAAACAAGATACTTGCTTCCTATAAAATGGATAGACATTATCATTAAAACAGCGATATTAGAGTATTACTTGTTCCCAATCTTGATTTCTGAACAGCAATGATAATTTATTCTGCAAACTAATTCATTCTTCTAAGCCTTATATGGCGAACAACTAATTAAAAGCACTTCCATTTTATATTTCAAAAACAGAAGTGCTTTAGGGAGGTTAGTCCAGATTCTTTCTGAAGAAAGCCTCAATCTTGTCAAACGGGATAATATCAAGCCGGTCGTACAAGTCGGTATGGTTTGCACCGGGGATAATCATCAGTTCCTTGTTGTCGCCTTTTAATAGCTTGTAGGCATCCTCGCTGAAATAACGGGAGTGTGCCTTTTCGCCATGGATGATGAGCACGGCGTTTTCTATCTCATTCGCACGATACATCAGCGGGAAGTTGATAAAAGGAATGGCTTCCGTGGCATTCCGTCCTTGGTTGGAATTGAGCGAGCGTTTGTGATAACCACGCGGCGTCTTGTAATAATCGTAGTAATCTTTGACAAACTGCGGGGCATCTGCCGGCAATACATCCGGTACGCCGCCTGCCGGTTTCGGCGTGCCGTTACGGAAATCCTCCGTGCGTTGTGCAGCCAATGTCTTGCGTAGTTTGTTGCGGGTTTCGGCACTGTCGGCGGCATCAAAATAGCCATTGGCATTGACACGGCTCATGTCGTACATCGTGGAAGCGACGGTGGCTTTGATACGAGGGTCGGCTGCAGCAGCGGTAATGGCAAGTCCGCCCCAGCCGCAGATACCGATGATGCCTATGCGCTCGGAATCAACCCGTTCATCGGTGGCAAGGAAATCTACTGCTGCGGAAAAATCCTCCGTGTTGATGTCCGGCGATACCGTGTAACGTGGCATTCCGCCGCTTTCTCCCGTATAAGAAGGGTCGAATGCCAAGGTCAGGAAACCCCGCTCGGCCATTGTCTGGGCATAGAGTCCTCCCGCCTGTTCTTTTACAGCACCAAACGGCCCGCACACGGCTATGGCTGGCAACTTGCCCGTAGCATCCTTCGGGATATAGAGGTCGGCAGCCAGCGTGATGCCATACCGGTTGGTAAACGTTACTTTACTGTGGCTCACTTTGTCGCTCTTCGGGAAGGTCTTGTCCCATTCTTGCGTCAGGTTCAAATTCTCTTTCATGACTGTATTGCTTTTTGTTTGGTTTTCTTGTGCCATTATGTTGACGGTATTTGCAGCCAGTATCAGCATGGCTGCAAATAAATTTCGGATAATTGGTTTCATTGTTGTGCTGTTTTTATTTTAATGTACTCATGTCTATGACATAGCGGAATTTCACTTTCCCATCTTGGACATTGCGGTAAGCCTTGTCTATCTCAGAGGCTTCAGCCTTGATTACTTCCACTTCGGGATAAATGTTATGTTCCACCGAATAGTCCAGCATTTCTTGCGTCTCTTTGATGCCTCCAATCAGCGATCCATAAATCTTGCGGTTGGCCGCACCTCCCATAGCCAAGTCCGCTACATTGATAGTAGCGGTTTCCGGCAGTCCGACTATAGCCATTTCCCCTTTGCCATATTTCAGCATCCGGGCATATATAAGCGGGCTGTACTCAGCCGGGATGGTACTGATGATGAAATCAAAAGAGTTGTCATGGTCTTTCATTTCTTCTGCATGGTTCACATTTACATAATGTCTGGCTCCCATGCGGAAAGCATCTGCACGTTTTTCTTCACTAACGTCAAACACTGTCACCTCCGCTCCAAGCGTTACGAGATATTGTACTGCCATGTGCCCCAGACCACCATATCCGGCTACAGCGACCTTGTCGCCTTTCTTCACTTGGCTGAAATGTATCGGAGACCATGTGGTCACACCGGCACAAAGCAATGGGGCAACCCGTTTCATGTCCGCATCGGCAGGTATTTTTATGGCAAATTTCTCACTCACCACAATATTGTTGGAGTATCCGCCCATTGCCGGTTCATTGTCATGGTAACGGTCAATGCTGTTGTAGGTGAACGTGGTGCCATTCTCGCAGAACTGTTCCTTGTCCATGTCGCAAAATGCGCAATGTTCGCAGGAATTTACCATACAGCCCACCCCTGCATAATCTCCGACCTTGAATTTGGTCACATTCTTTCCTACTTTCACTACACGTCCGGCTATCTCATGACCCGGTACCATTGGGTAAATCCCATTGATTCCGTGCGCTGTATGTTCATCCCACGCGGCATGCAAGTCGCTGTGGCAGATGCCGGCATAAAGTGTTTCAATCAGTATGTCGTTGTCCCCAACGGCATGACGGGTAAACTCATACGTGTGAAATGAATCAGTAGCCGAGAATACGGCGAATCCTTTTGAGGGAATACGCTCATTTGTGTTTTGGGCAATGGCACTTGGCATCATTGCCAGACCTGCCATCACAGTAATAATTGTACGTTTCATAATCTTTTCTTTCAATTTTGTTTATAGTTCATTTATCTTTTCAAGCAGCCATGCCATGTGCTGCCCCAAATGTTTCATGGTTTCCACCCCTTCTTCATCGTGCAGGGCTTCACCAGGCAAGCGGCCATAGGCCACATTCCAATAAGTCGAGCCGACGAGGAACACCTCTTTATTCAAGAAGAAATGGTTAAGCGTGTCCAAAACGTTCATCGTTCCTGCCCGGCGAGCCACGGCTATGGCTCCACAGACTTTGTGGCGGAACATGCCGCGATTGTTGTCACACACGACGCTTGCCCGTTCCATCACCGCCTTCAGCGTTGCGGACACATCAGCCGAATAAGTAGGCGAACCAAGCAGGATGCCGTCCGCTTCCGTCATCTTGCGGTAGAGTTCCTGAAACCGGTCATCGCCGAAAACGCAATTTCCTTTTCCTGCACAGGCAAAGCAGGCTTTACAGGGCGCAATATCCTCGCCCGCCAGTTGTATCAGTTCCGTTTCATATCCTGCACGGCGTATCTCTTCCAACACAATATTTATCATATCGGCAGTATTGCCATCCCGTCGGGCACTGCCGTTGATGGCGAGCACTTTCAATCGTTTCTTTTCTCCGGGAACGATGTTTTCTGCTGCCGACAGTCCGCTGGCACTGATAGCCGCTCCCACCGCGACAGCCCCCATCCTCTTGAGGGCTTCCCGGCGCGTGATGCTTGTACTCATAACATGTCATTTATATGATTTGTCAAAAATAGCGGCACATTCCTCATCGGTCATTTCACAAGGATTGGCATCGAAAAGCCCTCCTTGCATGGAACGTGCGCCCTTGGCAAGCGTCAAGGATTCTTCCGGACGGAAGCCGTAGTCGCTCATCTTCAAGTCTGCCACGCCACATGCTTCCTGCAGACGGACAAGTGCCGTGATAAAATCTTCCGGTTTGTCTGCTTCCGGCATACCCATAACACGTGCTATCTTGACAAATTGTCCGTCGCAAGCATGGCGTTCGATGAAAAATTCATAAAAAGCTTTTGAAATCATAATCAGCCCCGCTCCATGTGGCAGATTATGATGGTATGCGCTCATTGAATGTTCCATGGAGTGCTCAGCGGTCGTACTGGTCAACTGCATCACGATACCGGCCATCGTGCTTCCGTAAGCGACATGTTCACGTGCTTCAAGGTCGTTCCCGTCCTTGACGGCACGTGGCAAGTAGCTGGCAATGTGCTCGATACAGGACAAGGCAAGGGCTTCGCTCAAAATGTTTATCCCTTTGCTTATCATCACTTCCGTGTTGTGGAAAAGCGCATCAAAACCTTGGTAAGCCGTATATCTGGCCGGAACGGTACGCATCAGTTCCGGATCGACCACAGCAAGTACAGGGTTCAGTTCCACAGCCCCGAAGCCTATTTTCTCATTCGTCTCTTTATTAGAGATTACACCCCAACAATTCACTTCCGAACCGGTACCCGATGTGGTGGCTATGGTGACAACTGGCAATCCCGGATACTGTAAGGGAAGACCTTTCCCTGTACCTCCGCATACATAGTCCCACAAGTCGCCCGGGTTCGTTGCCATCGCCGCAATCGCTGTTGATGCGTCGAGTACGGCACCTCCTCCCAATGCCACGATGAAATCACATCCGTTATCACGGGCAAAAGCGGCTCCTTCCATAATCACCTCCTTGTAAGGGTTTTCCATGATTTTTGCAAACACGGCATAATTTACACCGGCCTTTTCAAGTTGTTCCACAGTACGGTCGAAAGAACCGTTGGCTTTAGTCGATTTGCCATTGGATATCAGAAGCAATGCTTTCTTTCCCGGAAGCTGCTGCTTGTGAAGGTTGTTTAACTGTCCCACTCCAAAAAGTATCCGGGTAGGGTTGAAAAAATTGAAATTCATTTGAGTGTCCATTTTTGTACGTATTTAAATGATTGTTTTTGTTTAATTGTTATCTACCAATATAAGTTCGATGCCTTCCGGCTTGCCAAAATTGCGGCTATACTTCTTTTCCTGCACGTTGTTCCAATGCTCATGTACGCCGAGGTTCTCAATGGGCTGGCCGTTGCCGTTCAGATATTGAGTCTTTGAGGGAGGGTCAGACACAAGTGCTGCCTCGTGAATGTAATTTTCTACGGTCGCATTGCCTCGCAAGGCACTGTTCAGCGATGTGCAGGTAGGCTCGTTCATCAGGAAGTCCGCGCCTACGCCGTCTATTGCCACCGGGTCTTGCGAGAAAAACAGGCTGCACGTGTAGTCGCCGTTGAACGGCGGTTGCTGCCAAATGGAATTTTCAGGCGAAATGGCCACCGTGTTTTCCGACGGACAAATCAAAGCATCGAACATATAAAGCACGGTTTTTGTCCCCAACTGATAGTTACCCATCAAATCCACCAGTACCGAATAGACGTTCATTTTGCGCTGGGTCAAATTGCCGTGCAGTCCGGCTTGCTGCGGTGCACGCATCCGCCAGTCGTTGATAAACGAACCGAAATGATTTTTGGCGCACAGTGTGATGCCGTAGTTGTGCCCTTTCAGGTTGGCGAGGTTAATAAGGTAGTCGGCTTCGGTTACGCAGGTGGGCAGGTAATTCGCCACGCCGCTTTTGTGGTTCGACCAGACAACCGGGGCATTCGTGTCCGGCACGCCGTTGGTTCGGTCGATAAACCGCACTCCCCTTGTGATACCCGTTTGGCAGAACTCCTGCATGTAGTCGGGGAAAATGCGGGTAACGTCATAAACGGTAATGTCCTGCGGACGGACTCCGGCTTCTTTTACCAGTGAAACTAACAGGCATTTCAGCACAACAGGGTTGGTATAGCTGTCGTGCGAGCATCCGTGAGGGTCGTCGTCATATTCCGCCGCCCCGTTGATGTTCGCTTTGATGGCTATCTTCTGTCCTTGCTGATAACCGCCACTTCTCCCCCGTGTTTGGTTGTTGTAGGTGAAAAGGATTTGCCATCCGGCTTTTGCATCGGAAGCATTGGCCAATCGTGCGATGCCGTCATCCGTAAGCCGCTGTATGGACGCTTCATTGAAATTGTCAAGTTCCCACCAATAGCCTTCTCCGTCCCAATCAACAGACTTCCTATCCCAAGTCCAAACGACACGCCCCGGACAAGCTCCAACGCCCTTGCCAAGTGGTGAATGATGAGGAAACACGGCGTTGCTGTCAAGATTCTCATTCAAATTATCCGTGGGAAGATTGGTCGCAACGCTATCGGTTGAGCTGCAAGAAAACAATTGTATCATTGCTGCCGCTATCATTATGCATTGTAACTTTTTCATTTCATCCAAATTTTATCCATTAAAGGTGTAGCATCCGTTATCTCAAGACTTTTCACCATTCCTTTCGTTTCCAAAAAATATTTCCGAAGATGCGGTGTCTGACAATGCCGCTCGTATGCCTCTTGATTCTTGTACACTTCAAGTATGGTAAATCGGTTTGGGGATTCGTTGTCCCACACAGGATAAAGGACGTACACATCTTCTTCGAGCGACAAGGAACTTTCTATTTCCTCTTTCAGTATCTTTTTGTACTCCTCCAAACGGCTCGGCTCTACTTCTATTTTTGCTAACTTAATCATAACATCCAATTTTATAGATTAGTACCAATCGTGTTTCTCGTTCCGGTTGAGGGCGGCAATCCGTGCCATTTCCTCATCGGTGAGACTGAAATCGAAGACGGAGATGTTCTCCTCGATGTGGTCGGGATTGCTCGAACCGGGAATGGCCACCACGCCGCGCTGCAAATGCCAGCGGTGGATGACCTGCACCACCGACTTGCCGTGCCGGGCGGCAATGTCCGACAACACCGGGTCGCTCAGCAGTTCGCCCTGATGCCCCCGCCCGCCAAGCGGATACCACGCCTCGACGACAATGCCGAGACGATGCAAGTGTTCCACCACTTCGGTGTCCTGATAATAAGGATGCACCTCGTTCTGAACCAACACGGGCTTGATGTCCACTTGCGGCAGAAATTCATCTATCTCCTTGATATAGTAGCACGACACGCCTATGGAGCGAATCTTTCCCTCCGCCACGTACCGCTCCATCGCCTTGTATGCCTTCACGTCGTTGGTGCCCGGATGATGGAGCAGCATCAGGTCGATGTAACCGATGTCCAGCTTGCGCAGGCACTCCTCAATGGCGGCTTCGGGATTGGCATACTGGTTGGGATAAAGTTTGGTTGCCACGAAGATTTCCTCACGTGGCACTCCGGATTCACGGATGGCCTGTCCCACTTCTTCCTCGTTGCCATAGATGGAAGCCGTGTCGAACTTGCGGAATCCACTTGCCAGCGCCGCCTTGATGCTGTTCTTGCAGACATCCCCGTGCAGGCTGTACGTGCCGAGCCCGAGTATCGGCATGTCATACCCGCTGCTGAGCCTCACGGTCGGAGCGTTGCCGTTTACTCCGGCTTCGAGGTTGAACGAACTCACATCGCTGTTCCCATTATTGAACGACAGCCCCAAGCCGTCTATCCATTCCCTGATGACTTCTTCCGATTCGCTTCCGCCAAACCGCCTGCCGTCTTTCCACGCAGCCCCGGGCGCAAGCGGATGCAAATCCGTATCGCTCGACCCGATGCCGCTGGAATGGGACGTGCAGAACGGCACAACCGTTTTTCCCGACAAGTCGTAGCTTTCGAGGAAGGTAGAGATGATTTTCGGGGCATCTCCCCACCAGATGGGATAGCCGAGGAACACGACATCATAATTCTCCAAACCTTCCAACGTGTTTGCGATGGCCGGACGCGCGGAAGGGTCGTTCTGCTCCCGGTTGGCACGCGAGGAAGGATTGTTATAGTCCAGGTCGGCAGACGTGTAAGGCACTTCCGGCTCTATCCGGAATGTCGTGCCGTCCGTAACAGTGGCAATCCGCTCGGCAATGCTTTTGGTGGTGTTCGTGCAGGAGAAATACACCACCAAGCTACGTCCGTTCCCGCTTGGCGGCGTGGACGGTTCGTCAGGGTTCGGAGTCGGTTCCGGTGCAGGTGTCGGAGTTTCAGGTCGGTTTGTTTCGTTGTCTGGGGAACAAGCGTTTGTAGTCATCGACATTCCTATCATAAGAAATAAGGGTAAGAAATACTTTTTAATCATATCGCTATCTGTTTTTATTGTTCTGTTTTATTACGGGTAACATAACGCCTTGCGAATATGAACAGCAGGCTTGCCGCAAGGAAAAGCAACGTACCCATCAGCGAGTAGCGTGTGCCTGCCATTGTAATGAATGCTCCGCAGAGTGCCGTCCCTGCCATTGTGCCGAAATTGGCGGCAGTAAGGAACAAGCCGTTGGCAAAGTCCGGTGCTTCGGAAGCTGCATTGGAAATCATATATTGTCCTACGATATTGACAAATCCGGCCAACAGTCCGGCAAGCAGAATCAGTAGGCTTGCCGTCACGCTTTGTTCCCCGAAAGCGAACAATAATGAATAGCCTACAAACATTATAATGGGAGTGACGAGCATATACAACCGCTTCCTTGCAGGAAACAGCTTTCCGGCAAGGATGTTCCCAACGATATTTGCTATGCCGTAAACCAACAGCAATGCGCTGACCGTATCAAAAGCAAATCCTGTTACCCGGTTCAGAAAATCGGACATGAAGCTGAAAAAACCGAACATCGCGCCGTTGATGAATGTGAATGCAATGACGGAATACCAAACGACTGGTTTCCGCAATACGCCCAACTGCATTCCGTATGAAAGTCTTTCACTTACCGGCATCGAGGGAACGCTTAGCAAAGTCGCCACCAACACTACGGCATTAACTACAGCGAAAAAAGTCATTGCCACGGCAAATGAAGTATGGCTGGCAATGAAACTCGTAATGGGGACACCCAGCACCATGCCTGCCGACACTCCGACAAATACCTTTGACACGGCTTTGGGCGCATCTTCTTTGTTTACGGATTGCGCCGCAACCGTAAACGCCATTGAAATATAAACAGGATGGAGAAAGGCGGGCAATGCGCGGGCAACAAGCAACACTCCGAAAGAATCCGTGACGATGGAAATCAGGTTGCTTGTCGTGAACAATCCCAATGCCAACAGCATCACCGTCCGCCTGTTCACGCCTGAAAACAACAACGGCATTATCGGCGCGGAAATGGCAACGATAAGCGCGAACACGCTCACCGTCCATCCTGCCTGTGGAACAGACACGCCAAATGTCTCTGCTATTTGTGGGATGATGCCCACTACGCCCATCTCCGTATTAATAATGCCGAACACGCCCAGCGTGAGCAGCATTACCAATAATTGAGGCTTCCGTTCTATCAATCTATTCATAATTCTGTTTGTTTAATATATTCCAACAAATCTTTCAATATCTCCATTTCATTTTCTTCCAGATGAATCTTCTGCATCCCGGTTACAGTTACCATTTGACAATCCGACTGAACTAAAAAAGAGTGAACTAAGCTCATCGGGTCAGTATGATAACGGTCGGCAAGGAGGCAAACCACCTCGTCTTGATAAATACTGTCAGGGATAATTTGTTTGTTCATAATGCTTTTATTTGATGATGCAAAAGTAGGCTGTTCATTCGTAAACGACTTACCGGCAGGCAAGACATACTTACCGCTTTTACTGATTTTACAGATTTCTGGCAGATGAGTTTGTGCCGTAATGGGAAAAATCATACCTTTGCACTTGTCTATCAAAGATATAATAGGCTATGGGCAATATATTGAAAGTAAGGAATGTGAGTGATTACGAACAATATTATGGATTGGAGAACAGGCATCCTTTGGTCAGTGTTATCAACTATGCTGAAATTTCTCCCATCCGCCCCAGTGTGAACAACTATGAGGTGTACGGGCTGTTCCTGCACAACCAACTTTCGGCAGACCTGACGTATGGTTGCGGCCGCTATGACTATCGGGGCGGTACCCTGATTTGTGTAGCTCCGGGACAGATAGGCGGCACGGAGGACAAGGGGGAATTGATACAACTTGACGGATGGTCACTGTTGTTTCATCCGGATTTGCTGCATGGCACATCCTTGGCAAAATCCATTCACGAATATACCTTTTTCGATTACCGTATCAATGAAGCATTGCACCTCATGGACGAGGAACATGATATTTTTGTCTCACTTCTGCATCAGATAAAGCATGAACTGAATGGTAAACATGACATCTTTCAGAACCGCATCCTGACGGAATACATCAGCTTGTTGCTGAATTATTGCATGCGGTTTTATGACCGCCAGTTCGTTACCCGAAAGTTGGACAACATTGACATACTGCAACGCTTTAATACTTTTCTATACGATTATTTCAACAAGAAGCAGCAACTGTCTGATGGACTGCCGTCCGTGCAATATTGCGCAGACCACCTATGCCTGTCGCCAAACTACTTCGGAGACCTCATAAAAAAGACGACTGGCGACAACGCCCGGAACTATATCTATCGGTATGTGATACAATTAGCTAAAAACGAACTGGCATCAGGCACGCCTATCGCCCAAGTAGCCTATGAAATGGGCTTTGACTATCCGCAACACTTCACACGTATGTTCAGGCAACAGACAGGAATGACACCATCGGAATACTGCAAAAGCCTGCAAAGGTGATATTTATATTTGATTCTGATTTGTCATTCATTGGTTTCGGAACCGCCTGACCGCCATCCTGTTTCTGCTTTTGTTCAGTCGTCCCCCTGTTTGTGAGCCATCCCCAGTTGTATCTTGTGGTCGAGGACGGCAAGTTCGGGTTTCAAGCCATCCTTGTTCCTTTCATGTTTTGCCCTTTATTTCCTGTGACTATGAATTTATTATTCTGAACAACGCCATAGGCTTCCACATCAACGCCAAATACTTCCACAATAGCACAAAGCGATTGACTTTCGCCAACCATGCCTTTACTTTGCATCGCCAAGCAAAGTGATAACCCGAAATGTGGAGGTTGAGGACAACAAAATGCCATAAGCTGCCACCTCATCGCATATCCATCGCATTACGGAAAATACCCTTTTACTTTGCAGGTAAAACCGAGTATTAACATTAAAAACAGTATTGACAATGGAAGTATTGATTTTTCAGAAAGAAGCGTTTGATGAAATGGCGGCGAAGTTCAGCCGTTTCACGGAACGGGTGGATGCCCTTCTTGCAAAGCAGGGCGGCAAGTCTTTGAACGGGTGGATGGACAACCAAGAGGTGTGCCAACAACTCAATATCAGTTCACGCACTTTGCAGACGCTGCGTGACAACGGCACGTTGGCTTATTCGCAGATTAACCACAAGGTGTTTTACAAGCCGGAGGACGTGATGCGCATCATCAAGCCTGCCAGATGCAAACGGGCGGACAGAGCCGTTTGATTATGATTGTACCACTAAATCCAATGTAATAATGAGTGAAATGATTACCAAGAACCATGCGTTGGTCGCCCAATTCGGCGACACGCTTGACCGTCTGCTGGACGGCATCGAGAACTTCGTGGCTAATAACCGTCTGACTTTGGGCGGCGAGCGTTTCCTGACTGACAGGGAAGTGTCGGCACGGCTGAAAGTAAGCCGCCGCACCTTGCAGGACTACCGCAACAACGGGATGATAGCCTACTACCAGTTGGGCGGAAAGATTCTCTACAAGGAATCGGACATCGAGCGGATGCTTGCCGCCAATTACCGGGAAGCGTTTAGATAGCATTCTAAAGGGAGTACGACCTGATGCCCTCTGGTCGTATTCCTTACCGCGTCTGGTCGTATATTCTTTATATCAACAACTATGGCTGTTCCGGGAATATGCCGCTGGCGAAAAGAACAAGTACAGCGGTTCTTTCCGATTGGCGGCATATAATTTCCCCATGACGAACCGTCTGAAAGCCATACATTCCTTAGTCCGCAGCTTGAAAGCAACGGCAATCACCATTTCAAGGCTGTACACGTCATAGCTTATCCCGTTGCCCTGTCTGATGTAACGCATGGTGTCGCTTTCCAACAGTTCCATGTTCTTGTAGATGGCACGGATAGACCTACGGATGTCGCAACCGAACACATTGAACGCATCGGACATTTCCTGCTGTGTCATCCATACGGGAGCAGTCGGCATGGTGACCGCCCCGTTTTCAGTGATTGTGATTATTCCACGCTCCATAATCATTTCCCAATTTGCTCATTATTAAAGTCTGTTTCTTTTGGCAATTCTTTTCTTTTGTACCATTTACCTGTTCCGTACATCATTCTGAAAGCCATCAGGTTGTCCATGTCCTTTGAAATCTTCTTGTCCGTTACTTCCGCGTACCGCTGGGTCGTTTTTATGCCTGAATGACCCATCATCTTGGCGATACTCTCAATGGGTATGCCCTCCGAAATCAAAAATGTTCCGAAGGAGTGCCGACTTTGATGGTAGGACAAGTTTTCTTTCCGTCCTATCGCCACGCCCAACTCGTGTATCTCGAACCACATCTCGTCACGGCTCGGAAGCGGGAAGACGGGCTTCGTGTCATCCTCCGTATTATAGAGGTCGAGTATCTGTTCCGCTATCGGGTGCAGGGGGATGAACGCCTCCACGTTGGTCTTCTTGCGGTTGATGCGGATGTAACGCCTGCCGTCGGCGGTCGTGCCGATGTGGTGCGGATGGAGCAGCATGGTGTCCACATACGCCAGACCCGTAAAGGTCGAAAACAAAAATGCCCTACGCCCCAATTCCTGCAACGGGTCGAGCATCGGGGTTTCGAGGATGGCTTTCAGTTCGGCACGACTGATGTGCCTGTGCCTCGGCGCAGGCTTCTTCTCGTATTCCATGTCCTCCAAGGGGTTGGCACGAAGTATTTCGTAGTCCACGGCAAGGTACACCAGCTTGCTCAGCCAGCACAGGCACTTGTTTGTCTGTGACGGGCTGAAGTTCTTGTAGCGTTTCAGAAAGGCTTTATAAGAACTGCCGAACTCCTCCGTGATGTCAGCAAAGTCCATATCGGTTTTTCCAATTGAAACAAGGAAGTCCGCCAAATACTTTTGGTAGTATTTCGAATTTCTGTATGTGGATGTGGAGTTTATCTCCTTTGAACGGGCAAGCAGCCGTTCAAGCTCTCTTTCACCCATCTGCAACAACTTGGTGGGGATGACGGCTTTCCTTGCCAACACATTTTTGAGCAGTTCGGCACTTACCACGTTCTGTTTCTTCAAAATCTCATCGTAGGCAAATTCGACGGACTTCTTGAACTCCTGCAAACGATTGTTCTCGCGGACGGCACGGATGGCTCCCGCCTTGCTGTTCCAGTCCTCCGGCCTGCAATAGATGCCCGTCGCCATTGTGGAACTCTTGCCGTCTATGGTGATGCGGCAGAGGACAGCGGTCGTACCGTTAGTCTTTACTTTGTTTCGGTTGATATACGGTAATATAGAAAATGTACTGCGCATAAATGTAATGTTTTTAGATTAAAGAATAAGTTTCAGGTCTTTGGTCGCCTCAATGTATTTGTCCATGTCCTCAAAGAGCTTCTTCGGGGTGACACGGGCATAAACCTGCGTAGTCTGAATATCGGAATGTCCGAGCATCCGGCTAATGGTCTCAATCGGCACTCCGGCTTCCAGTGTAATCAGCGAGGCGAAGGAGTGGCGTGCCTGATGGTAGCACAAGCTGGTGCTCACCCCTGCAAGTACGGCGAGTGATTTCATGTGTCTGCGGAGGTTAGGATGATAAATCATCGGGAACAGTGTCGGACGGTTGTCGTCATGGTACTTCTCTATCAGGGCGAGGGCTTCCGGCAACAGCTTCACGCTCGCCCGAAGTTCGTTCTTCTTGCGGCGGTATTTCAGCCAGAGGCTTCCCTCGTCGTCCGTGTAGAGGTTCTCACGGGTGACGCTCACCGCATCCGCATAGGCAGTTCCCGTATAACAGGCAAACAGGAAAAGGTCACGTACAAGAATGTGCGTGGTGCGCCATGCAGGTATCTCCACATCGCGTATCTTCTCGAAGTCCTCGCGGCTCAACGCCCTCGGCGTCCGTTCCGTCTTTTGCGGAAGGGTGAAGTTGGCGAAGAAACACCTTTCTGCATGCCCCTCCTTGTAGGCGATGCGGCATACCTTCTTCAGGATTGCGAGATAGTGGCACACTGTATCTACGGCATATCCTTTCACATCCATCACGAAGTCCTGGTAATCGTGTATGAACTGTTCGTTAAGCTGTCCGAAAGCGATGTCCTTCGTCTTGAACTGCCATTGGATAAATTCACCCAGTGTGCGGCGCATATAATAATATGTCGGATACGTTCCTTTGGCCCGGTCTATCCCGATACGCGCTTTCAAGTCCTCGCAGATGCGGTCGGTCATCCGAAGCAACGTCATCTGCGTTTCCATGCTGCCTTGGAACAAGTCCTTGACCGCCGTCGCGTCAAAGTCCTGCCCGCGCTCCACCAATGTGTCAAACGCCGCATTGACAGCAAGCAGCAGCTTGTCCAGTTTCGCGTTGGTTTCCACCGCCTCGCGGCTCTTGCCGTCCAGACGG